>Ga0081455_10007486_pt1 | contig 11489 bp, 3 predicted proteins | sample TabmetS3T2R1_FD_70207 | JGI IMG/M metagenome (GOLD analysis project Ga0081455, IMG submission 70207) | Tabebuia heterophylla rhizosphere microbial communities from the University of Puerto Rico - S3T2R1 | ecosystem: Host-associated > Plants > Roots > Rhizosphere ...
GAGCGTACTGGGCCTGACGTCGTGTGCGAGCGGCGCGAGCAAGCTCACGCTACGCGCGGCAAAGTATCCGAACGTCAAGATCGTGAGCAGCGCTTCGAGCGAACCGCCCTCGTGCGTCCAGATCACCCAACACAGCGTAGGACCCAGCGGCGCAGCCAGCACTGCGAAACCCCACAGCGTCGAGTGCAGGCGCTTGGGCTCGGTGCCGGCCACTTCGAAGCGCGACAAGCGCGTGATCAACAGCGTGAACAATCCGAGTATGAACGGTAGGAACCAGACGGATTTCGGCAACGGACCCGTCGTGACACTCAGTCCGAGTCCAACGTTGAGCGCGCGGCACGCACCCATCGCCCAGGGCCCGAGCGCAGTGTTCTTCAAGCCAGCGTCGTAGAGCAGAATGCATGCGGTCAATGCCATAGCCGCGCTTCGCGGCCGTGCTCCATGCCAATGCGCCAACCCCAAGCCCAGCACAAAGAGTCCGATGCCGATCGCGATCGCCGCTGTCAGCGTCACCTCGCCTGCAGGGATGGGACGGTCGGGACGCTCGCGCGCGTCGACGCGTCGATCGAAAACGTCGTTCCATACCATGCCTGCGAGGTACAACGCCCCCGAAGCTCCGAGCAGCGCGAGGTCGCGGCGCTCGAAGGATCCGCCGCGCGCGAGACAGACGCCGGCCGCGGCGTCCGCGAAGGCGGTAAACACGTTGGGGATTCGCAACAGGCGCAAAAGCGATCGCAACTTCACGACCCGCACACTAGAGTCGCTAGGCTACAGACGCAACTAGCGACCCGCTGGTCAGCCGAGCGTGCGCGCGTGCCGGCGCGCGGACAGCCAGTCTCCGGTGAGATTGCGGGCACGCTCGGCCAACAGCACGCTCTTGGCCACCATCACTTCGTACGCCGACAGGCGCACGTTGCCGTTGCCGGCATTGAAGCCCGGACCTTCGCCCAGCTCGTCCATCCGCACCAAGAGCTCGGGAAAGTTCATGCCGGCGTGCTGCGCATACAGAAGCGAAGCCCAGAAGCGCGGATTGATCTCCAGCAAGCGATACTCGCCGCAGCTCGGATCGTAGCGCGCGTCGATCTCACCGACTCCATGATAACCGGTCGCCGCCAACAGCGTCGCGACTGCGCGCCGCAGTTCGGGAGCGTCGAAGTAGCGGCGTGCACCGCGCCGCGGTTGCTCGAATGCCGCATGCGCGATCAAACGCCCGTGGCGCGCGAGAAACGCGAAGCCTACGTCGCGCCCAGGAATGAACTCCTGCACCAGCAGCGGGAACGGCGCGCCCAGCCCGTTGGCTGCGATGCGCGCAACCAGCTCCTCGCGACTGCGATGAATTTGAAAGCCGACGCTGGCCCAGCGATCGACCGGCTTGGTGATGATGGGAAAGGGCAATGCAGTATCCAGCAACGCTTGATCGCTGTGCGCGATCTCCGTGCGCGGCTGCGACAAACCCAAGCGCCCGACCGCGCACGAAAAGTGCCATTTATTGTGCAGATGCAGCATGGTCTCCGCTGCCGGCACAGCGCACACGCGCGCTTCGCTGAGCGCAGCGCCATAACGACTCAACAACAGCACCGTGGGAAAGTCGACCGGAACCACTTGATCGATCTCGCGTTCACGACACACCGTCTCGATTTGATCGAGCAACGCGGGCTCGATCTCGTCGTTGGACCAACGCACATCGCGCATGGGCACGTAGCTGCAGTCGGGTAGCAGCGACAGCGGCGATGCCCGATGCCAACCCAACACCACCGGACGCATACCGGCGCGCGCCAAACATCGCGTCACCGACCAAGTGAGAGACGGAACGATTCCCACCACCAGCACGCGCGGCATAGTCTGTGGCATGCGCGCAGCATGCCGAGTCACGCGCGCATGCCTAGCCCCACGTTCCCAAGATTCACCGCCGTGCCATGCGTCCGCCTCACTTCTGTCAAAGGCAGTGGCACGCGCCGAGACAACTTCGACTTGGCTGATTCTGTCTGCGATCATCACGAGCTCCGTGGTGCTGCGGAGCACTTGTCCGCAGCCTACAAACGGAAAACCTAGGCGGATGCGGACAGGCCGCTGTTACGTCAGTCACACGCTCGCATCGCAAGCCATCGCAAACACACGAAGCGTGATCGTCCTCACACTTTGGAGCGAAGCTCACGGCGGCGGCCTGGCGCGAACGGCAACTCCCGAGCTCGCTTGCGCCCAAGGCATTTACAGCACGCCGCGTATCACGGGCCGCACCGGCGCGAATTGTCAGCGCCCTTGCGATCGGCGCCAACCTGCAGTACGCGTCCACGCCTAAACCTGGCTTGAGCCGCGCGGAGGCATGGGATGACGACGATCCGGACCTTGCTCTTGACGATGCTGGTACTCGCGTTTGCGGGTGTCGGTTGTGGCGACGACGACGACGCAGGCTCCGCGGGCAAAGCTGGATCCGCCGGCAAGGGCGCGAGCGCCGGCAAAGGTGATACCGCCGGCAGCGACGACGTGGCAGGCACGGGCAGTGGCGGCAAAGCCTCCAGCTCTGGAGGCAGCGGCGGCACCAAAGCTGGGACAGGCGGCAGTGCTGGCGCGGCGGGTGCGAAGGCTGGCTCGGGCGGCTCCGCCGGTGCCGCTGGTGGCGGCGGCAGCGGATCGTTCAAACTGACCAGCAGCGCTGTAATGGCCGGCGAGATGCTGCCGTCCAAGTATCGCTGTCAGGGCGGCATCAGCGGAGAACCCGGCCCCTCCCCTGCACTGAGCTGGGAGGGAGCTCCCGACGGAACCAAGAGCTTCGTGCTGCTGTTGCGCGACCGAACGTTCAACAACTACCAGCACTGGACGATCTACGACATCCCAGCGAGCGTCACGAGTTTGCCGGAGATGGTTCCGACGGGCGCGATGCCGGACATGCCTGCGGGTGCCAAGCAAGCCAACAACTCCGCGGGGCTCAAAGGACCCGGTTATTTTGGCCCGTGTGGCATGAGCGGCGTCAACATGTATGAGTTCGTACTCTACGCGTTAGACGTGGAGATGCTGCCGATGCCAGGTATGACCGGGGCGTCGGTCGAAGCCGCAGCTGAAATGCACGATCTCGCGAAGGCTTCGTTGATGATCAAATCGGGGCCGTAACGCTCGCGAGATACATGTGGGGATGCAGCGCATGCGCGCGAGCATCCCGATTTGCGCTGCAACACAGTTTGCCTTAGCGTGAGTAGCTATGCTGCGCACGAGGGGGCTACTTGTCGCGCTCGGTCTCGCCGCTGTTGCCTGCGAAGCACCGGACGACCATCCACAAGCCGTCGACATCGTCAGCGATGACTGCGCCACGGTCCGCACCTGTGACGTGACGGAACGCGCTTGTGAGCAGGCCGTGCTCGAACTCACTGCGTGCGTGCGCGGCCAGGACGCTCCCGAGCTGCCGGAGATCCGCAAGATCACGATCGCGGAACTCGAAACGGAGCTGCGCGAGGCGATCGAAGCCATGGGGGTGCAGCGCACGCCGATCGATCCGGTCATGCAGGCACTTCACCTGTTGCCCAAAGACGTGAGCAGCACCGAGGCGACGATCGCAGCGGCAAGCTCCGCCTGGCTGGCGTATTACGACGACGAGCTGGACCGCATCACGATCCTGGACGAGCCCGATGCAGACAGTGACGCACTCGACAAGATGTACACGCTCTCGCACGAGTTCACGCACTACCTGCAAGACCTCGATCAGGACCTCACGCCATTCGAAAAACACTGGCGCGCCTCCACCGACAGCGCGATCGCCGTACGCACGCTGATCGAAGGCGAAGCGTTCGTGAACTCCACGCGCGCCCTGGCACAGATGCGCGGCCTCACGCCCGCGTCCCTGAATTGGTCGCGAATCTTCGATGCGCTCGACAGCAACTTCGTCAGAGGCTTGATCGACACGCACACGCCGTGGAGTACTGCGGTGCTGACCATCCCCTATCCGGTCGGCGGACGTTACGTCGGCGGCGTCTGGAATCGCTACGACCGCGATCACGTGGCGGCGTTGTTCGATGAACTGCCGACGACCATGACCGATTGGATCGCAGGCTATGGCGATGGCGTCATCGCCGCGTCGCTGAGCGAGAGGTTGGACTGCGCTCCGCCGCTACCGCCAGCAGAGTTTGCCGTGTACGCGCTCGATCGCCTGGGCGCGACCGGCGTGGCCGCGCTGCTGACGGCGGCGGGCCATTTGGATCTCGCAGTCGCTGCGGCGCTTCGCAGCGATGCCTTGGCCGTGTACACGCGCAGCGATGCCGAAGACCCGAGCCAAGCGCCGGTGCTGGCCGTGTGGCGGCTCCGCTTCCGCGACTCGAAGACTGCCGACAAGTTCGCCTCGAGCCTCGGGTCGCTCAAGTTCACGCTGCTACGCATGGATCGAGAGGTCGTGATCAGCGTCAGCTCCGATCCCGCGCAAAGCGAACTCAAGTCGGATGCGCTCAGCAGCTGCCCTACGCTCGATGCGTTGCAGCCGCTCAACGATCCCGAAGCACCCTTCACGGCGATCCACGCCTTCATGTAGTTTGCGGCGCCGAGCCGCGAGCGCTTCTACAACGACGCGTCGAGCGTGACGCATGACGGGATTTCCCGACGGTCAAGGCGCGCGGAAACGCGTTGCAAAACGGCTTAGTTACTAGTCAAGCCGAAAACTGTCGACATTTGCGACTCATACACATGAGGACACATCACGGCTCCGACCTGTATTGGTCGCACCGCCTTGAGCAGCCATCAGCATCATGTTAGTTTGATGGACTCGCTGCACCGATCATGTATTTGAAAGCGTGCGTAGCAGCGATGTGCGAGTGCTGCACTGGATTTCGCAGCCATTGACGGCGGAGCTTTACTAGAGGGGCAGTAGTACACGACTTTGTTGCACCATGGCGTGGGTATGCGGGGCACCCAGCAGTGTAGCCCTGCGCGCAGGCGGCGCGCTTCGTTGTGGCGCATCGCCTGCGCATTGGCTCTTGGCACCTCACTATTGCGAGGTCAAGACAGCCATGCCGACGTGCATGTAGACGTACGCAGCGATGGTGTGCTGGTAGCCGAAGCCAGCGACGTCGCCTACGTGGTCGCCGTCGACGACTGTTCGAGATTGAGTTCGATCACGGTCGGCAACGCTGCGGGCAGCGAAACGCACGCGGCTTCGGATGCCATCGCCAGTTCCAGCAGCGGCGGTTGCGAACTGCACGTGCGCCGCGCGGGTAACGACCGCTATGCGCCGAATGTTTCACTCAAGTTCAGCGATGGCACGAGCCAGGTCGCGGCCGAGGCGTTCCAAGTCGAGACCAATGCGCCGACACTCGGCTTCGAAGGCGTGAGCTTCGCGCCCACCTCGAACAACCAGCAGCGGTTAGTCGTCGCGTTGCGCGCTCACGACGATGTGGACATCAGTTACGTCAGTGTGAGCGCGCTCGGGCTGCGCGCCTCGGCACTGCGCAGCGCAGGCGGCGTCGTGCAGAGCGCGCGAAGCAGCGCCTTCGCAGACAGCGGTAGCGCGAAGCGCATCTATCCCACGCGCGAAAATCAGGACCTGTTCTACCTGACAGTTCCCGTGCCCACGGGCCTGAGCGCTTCGGAGATCGCGCACGACGGCGTAGTGCTCGTGGATGCGACCGCAGTCGACGCTTCAGGCAATCAGGCCGATCTGTCGCGTATCGTATTCACCGGCACCGACGTCGTCGAAGCAGCGAGCGGACTCGAAGTTGCCCCCAGCAGCATCACATTCACGTCCCCACTCGAAACGGCGACACTGATCCCGAGCGTCGATTTTCAGTTCCGCGGCCGGACTCCGCTGCCGGGCGCGGGCAGTGGCGTGCAATACCGCTCGTCGCATCCGAATCTGGTTGCCGTAACGGCCGCCGGCGTCGTTCAGCCTCTCGAGCGCACGGGCAACGCCAACGTACAAATCAGTGTCAGCTACGCCGACCTGCCGGTCGTGCAGATACCGGTTACGGTCGACTTCACCCAGTCGATCGTCGCGCTCAGCGCCGCTGGTTTGGACGCGCAAGGCCGGTTCGTGATCGATCGCTTGAACAAGCGAGTGCCGCTACCGAAGTTGACCGCGACCTTCTCCGACGGCCACAAAGCCGAGGTTACCGCGCAGTTCGCCGTCGACTATGAACTGGGCGACGGCGCAACCGGCGTACTCGATCTCAATGCCGATGGCGTCTTGGCCAAGGCGATCATTCCCGATGTGGCTCCGGTGCGACTCACGCTGCGCCTGCATGCGTTTCCCCAAGCCAGCGTGCAGCTGCAGATCGTGGCACGCGACGCGCTACCCGGGGTCAGCTTGCAGGCGCCCGGGTCGGTCATCGCCGGCGGGCAGCTGAGCGTAAGTGCGTTTGCATCCGATGACGTCGCGTTGCGTGAGGTTCGCTTTTTCATGCAGGGCTCGCTGATCGGTACGCGCACCGAGCAGCCGTATAGCGTCTCGATACAGGTAGGCGAGGACTGGGGCGGCCGAACGCTGACCCTACACGCGGAAGCCATCGACAGCGCCGGCCAGAGCAACACCACACCAGACAAACTCGTGGCCGTGGTGCGAGAGCGCGAGCCGTCGACGAGCTCGTACACCTTGGAGCAGCCGGTCGCGCTGCAGCGCTATGTCGAGCGCAGCCCGATTCGCTATCAAATCGCGGTAGGGCTCAACGCCGACCACGAGCCGAGCGGCATCGAGTACATCGACTATTTCGTCGACGGCGCGAAGGTTGGCACCGCGACCGCCGGTATTGAAGAGCAACGCGGCGACGTGCTCTACGAAGTCTGGCGCTACGACGGCCAGGTTGCGGCCACGTCCACGGCCGAGACATCGCGCGCAGTGTACGCAGTGGTTCACGGCAGCGGTGGCGTCTCGACTACGCAAGCGTTCCTGATCCGCATCTTGTCGAATCGCTCGCCCGAGGTAGCGCTGACGGCGCCGCTCACGGGTTCGACGATCAGCGCCGGTCAAACCTTGAACGTGCGCGGCACCGCCATCGACGACACGCTCAATGCCGGCCTGACGTTCGAGTTGTTCGCCAACGATGCCCTGATCGACAAGTATCAGTATCCAGCGAACAACGATGCCAACGCGCCGACCAGCGCGGCATACAGCTACAAGCTGCGCATCGGCCCGGAGCAGCTCGGCTCTGTGATCCGCCTGCGGCTGCGCGTCAGCGACGTGCACGGGGCGACGTCGCAAACCTCGGAAGTACGCGTGGCGGTGCTGCAAGATCAGGCGCCGCAGGTCGTGCTGTCTGGACCCGTCGAGGGCTCGCATCACGTGTCCGGCTTGCCGATCGAGCTGCGAGCCGACGCGGTAGATGACGTGGGTGTCGAGCGCGTCGACTTCTTCGTCGACGGCCGTCTGGTCGGGTCCGATGCCAGCGCACCGTACTCGTACCTGGTCGCTACCAGCGATGGCGTCAAGAGCGAGCAAGCGCTGACGCTCGCGGCGTTGGCGACGGACACCCAAGGCAAACAGACGCGCAGCACGGACGTACACGTCACCCTGGGCAAGGATGATCAGCGGCCGGTGGTGAACATCGTCGGGCCGCCGATCACGAGCACCGCCAATGGCGATGCGCTCGCCAATGTCGTCGAACAGAGTCAAGTCGTCTTCAAGGTGTCGGGCTACGACAACGTCGGCGTGACACAACTCGAGCTGTCGGGCATCGCGAGCAATGGCAGTGCGTTCGTGCTCACCGGCAATCCGCTCCATAAACTAGCGCTTGCCCCGGAGCCTGTGTCCGGTGCGCTGCACGCGTTCTCCGCGCTGCGCTTGGTCTCGATTCCCGTGTACACGGCCACGCTGAATGTGCCGGTCGATCGCTACCCGGTGAGCGTCGTGGCGACTGATGCCGCGGGCAATACTTCTATCTCGGCGATCGTGGTCACGGTGAGTGCCGACCAGGACCCCGAGCTGAGCGATGTGCACGTGAACCGCAGTCCGGCGCACGCCAAGGACAGCGTCGTGTTCACGATGCAAGCGCGCGACGACCAAGGTGTGACAGCGGTCGATGCCGAGTACTTCGTGGACGGAGCCACGCAAGCCAGCAAGACCCAACATCTCGACCTGAACCCGATCGCCAAGAATACACAGGCGGCTTTCACGCTCGACCTCTCCAAGCTGGAGTTGTCGAACGCGGCCCACAGCGTACGCGCGCAGTTCGTGGCCACGGACAATCGCAATCACACGTCGGACCATGCAGCCGGTCCGGCAGTGTACGTGCTGGAGGTGATCAAGGACTCGACGGCACCGCTGGCAGCGATCCACACCCCGACCCCGGGCAGCGAGTTGTACCACCGCGACCGCGTGACCTTCGGTTGGAAGGCGGTCGACGACACGCAACTCAAGCACATCGACATTCGCGCTGGCGGCTCGTCGCTGTTCTCGAGCACGCTGAGCGGCGAAACCGATTCGGGAACGTTCGAGTACAGCATTCCTCCATCAGGCGCGAACCTGACGCTGAGCGTGCAAGTGTCGGACGAGTTCGGCAACGAGGCCACCACGAGCTGGCCGTTCGCGCTCGTCGATGATGCGGCACCCAAAGTCACGATCCGCACTCCGGCACCGGGCACGCGCATGCAAGAAGGTGAGGCGCTGACCGTCAACGCGCTGATCACCGATGATCGAGTCGTTACCTCGGCCAAGCTGGTGCTCGAGGAAAACAACCAGCTGACCGAGTTGCAAAGCTTGACGGGTGCGCCGCTCGCGGCGGCACTCAACAGTGGCAGTTACGTCTCGTTCGGTGGTCACGTTCCGAACCGGGATTCCGGCGCCCGCTTGGGTGTGCAGGCCACGGACTCGGCGACTCCGCCACACACCACGACAACTTGGGTCGAGCTGGACATGCTCGACGATCTCGAGGCCCCGCGCGTCGCCATGACGACGCCCGCTACGACGTTGCGGCTGGAACCCGGTGCGGTGTTCCAAGTCGTGGGCACCGGCGAAGACAACAACTACATCGACAAGTTGGTCCCGGTTCTGCTGGATGATCACGGCAACGCGATCCCCGTCGAGTGGATCGGCTTTAGCCGCAAGGATCGCACCATCTCCGTACGCGTTCCGAACCCAGCATCGTTCGGCAGCGTAATCGTCGCGGAACGTTTTGCGATGGATTGGAGCGGCATGGTGCGGCTACCGCTGAGCACAGCGGCGCTGATCGGCAAGACGCTCAAGTTCTACGTGCGCGCCGAAGACAACGGCGTGAACACCGCCGAAACCGTGCGCACGGACATCGTCGTCAAGGGTGACGAGGTCGCGCCCATGATCGCGATCCAAGCGCCCGGGCCGATCGTCTACGAACGATCGCCCGTGCGCGCGACCGTATTGCTCTCGGACAACAGCAACCTCGATTCGTACAGCATCGGCGTAGAGGGTCAGGCTCCGCTGGAAAGCAAGACCGGGCTGCATGTCCGCAACGCCAACCTCAACATACCGATACCGATCAACAGCTACGTACCGGGCGATCCCGAGCGCGATCACTTCACCTTGGTCGTCGAGGCCAGCGATTCCGCGGGCAACACGAGCCGCAAGACGCTCCTGGTACGCGTCGCCAAGGATCTCGCGCCGGTGGTTACGCTCGTGGACGCGACGCCGCGCGATCGGGTGACGCAGGGCGCGCTCGCCTATCAAACCGTCTCCATCGAAGACGATTACGCCAGCGGCGAGGATCCCGTGACCTCCGCTGGTCTGTGGACATCGCTTGCGGGCATGGACTCGAGCCGCGAGCCGTTCGGTGAGCCGGCAGTTGCCAGTAGCGGCGCGGAGCCGCTGCCCACGTTCACGCTGGGCTATCCCGAAGCGAGTGCGCTGCCCGGCCGTATCAGCATCGACGGCCACCCCTACATCGAAACGGATGACCACGGTCAGATGCGCGTCTGGCCGCAGCCAAGTTTGGAGCACGGAACGCTGCGGGTCGACTTCGGCCCGGCGTACCCGGTGCGCTATCACATCAAACTGTACAAGAAATGCAGTGAGTTCAGCTGCACCTGCGATCCACTGCACGACGAGTTCGACGTTACGGAGACTGCGGGCGTAGAGCTCAGCACGATCAGCGGTCCGGGCGTGATGGCGGCAGTCATCACGCCGCTGGTATTGGATGGCAACCAGCAGCCGGTCGCCACGTATCTGGAATCGATCCGCGTCGATGCCCAAGACGTCGCACAAGTGGGAGGTTACGCATCCTCGCGCGGCTCGCGGCGCGTGACGGGTGGGCCCAACGTGAGCGTGTTGGTCAAAGACGCGCTACGCGGACAGCGCGCAGCTGTGATCGCCAGCAGTCGTTTCGACACGAGCGGCGTCGCGGGTCGCCTGGAGTATGGCTCGTGGATGGCGGTGCCGGTCGACGCCAACATCGACCAACTGCAGCTGTACGCGCATGCGATCGATCGCTTCTCAGGCGAGCGCGCCAGTGTAGCGTTGCCGGTATTGGCGACGCGCCGCGTCGTGCCGGATGCGGAAGCGCCGAAGCTCAGCCTCCTCGCGCCCGCGAACGGGACCAACGTCGTTGCCACACAGCGCTTCAACTTACGCCTGAGTGCCTCGGACGACACCCAGACCATCGCGAGCGTCGCGCTGTACGACGTGCGCGGGTCCTTGATCCAAAAGCTAGCCGGCGCCTACGGCACGACTGACTACGTGTTTCACTACGAAGTGCCGGCGGATTTGACTGCTGGCGAGATCGCGTTCCAAGTCGTCGCCACGGACTGGAGTGGTGCGACCGACACCAAACGCTTGGTGCTGCCGCTCACGCCCAACACCGCGCCCCGCATCACGCTGGTCAGCTTCCTTCCGGGCGCTTCCGAAGCGGCATTGGACCAGCCTGCACTGCTGGGTCGCAACGAGTTCTTCGTGCGCGCTGGCGCTACCTTTGAAATCGCTTCGAGGCTGACGGATGACGCGGGCTTGGCTCGGTATGAGCTCTATCAGCTGTCTGCGACCGGCGAACCCATCCAACCGGCACTCGTCAGTGAGGACCTATCCGTTAGCTGTCCCGCGCTGCGTACGGTCAACACCGGCCGCTCTACGAGGCAGTTGTACGGCACCGGCGTGCCGACGCAATACATGCTGCTCGTGCGCGACAGCAGCGGGCTCGAAACCAAGCGCACATTCTTGGTGCGACCGCTCGAGAACATGGCACCCGAGGTGCGCATCACGACACCGGCGAACGGTCAGCTGATCGCGCAGGGAACGTTCCTGATTCACGTAGGTCTGGCGGCGACCGACGACCATGCGCTCACCGAGCCCATCGAGCTGTATGCGAACGGCGTGCGCCTCTTGGCCAGCGACAACATTCAGGACTTGGGCGGCGAGCTAACGGTCGACCAAGCGTTCGCGTCCATCTACGACAGCATCCAACACAAGTACAACAACGATCTCGCCAATCGCTACGGCAAGCGCACCAGTCCATTCGCGCTGCAACAAGGCTACCTATTCGCGGTTCCCAGCGGCCTGATCCATGACAACGAACACGTGCGCTTGCGTGCGCTGGTGCGCGACGCCGAAGGCAGCATCG
>Ga0081455_10007487_pt1 | contig 11489 bp, 10 predicted proteins | sample TabmetS3T2R1_FD_70207 | JGI IMG/M metagenome (GOLD analysis project Ga0081455, IMG submission 70207) | Tabebuia heterophylla rhizosphere microbial communities from the University of Puerto Rico - S3T2R1 | ecosystem: Host-associated > Plants > Roots > Rhizosphere ...
CTGCCCGGGATGACGCTCACGATCGGGATGCGAGAGCTGGCCACCGAGCATCTCCAGTCCGGCGTCGCGAACACGGCGAACGCCCTCGTCCAGCTCCTCGGTCTCGTGTTCGGCGTCGAGATAGGCCGGTCGATCGCGGCGAGCTGGTTCGGCCCGGTTGCCCAAGCAGCTCCGGACTCGTCGTTCCAGACGTGGCACATACTCGCTGCACTCGCGGCGGGCTTCGCGTTCACCATCACGCTTCGCGCACGCCTCCGCGACGCCTGGGTCATGTGCACGGCGACCGTGCTCGCGCTCGTTGCGAGTGAGCTGGGAGCCGTCGTTTTCGGGGACGCCGCCGCGGCCTTCGCCGCCGCGCTCGCCCTCGGAGTGGTCGGCACCCTCGCGGGTGTCCGAATGCGGCGGTCGCCACTCGTCTTCATCGTCCCCGGCGTCCTGATGCTCGTTCCCGGCAGCGCCGGCTACAACAGCGTGCTCAAGCTCGTGACCGACGAGACCATCAGCGGGATCACCGCGGGATTCGACACGTTCGTCACAGCCATCTCGATCGCGTACGGACTGATGGTCTCCACTGTGCTGGTGCCCCGACGCTTCATCCCCCGGACTTCCACCGTTCAGCACCCAGACGAGAGGTAGGCACCCATGTGTCGATGGCTTGCGTACTCCGGAACGCCAATTCGCCTGGAAGAGCTGTTGGTCAAGCGCGACCGCTCGCTCATCGACCAGAGCCTGCATTCGAGGCTCGGTGCGACCACGACGAACGGCGACGGCTTCGGCGTCGGCTGGTACGACGACCAGCAGCTCCCGCGCACCTATCGCAGCACGCATCCTGCATGGAACGACCGCAACCTTCGCGAGCTCGCCGCGGGCGTCTCGTCGCCGCTCTTCTTCGCCCATATCCGGGCCGCGACGGGAACGGCGGTCCAGGAGACGAACACGCACCCGTTTCGCCATGGCCAATGGCTGTGGATGCACAACGGCCTGATCCGCGAGTTCTCGCGGATGAGGCGCGAGCTGCTGCTCGCGGTCGACCAGTCGCTCTTCCAGTCGATCGAGGGGACGACCGACTCGGAGACGATGTTCTACCTCGCGCTCACCTTCGGGCTCGAGGACGACCCGGTCACGGCCGTCGAGCGCATGGTCGGGCTCGTCGAGGAGACCGGACGTGCGCACGGTGTCGAGCATCCGCTGCAGATGACGATCGCGACCACGGACGGGCGCAGCATCTGGGCGTTCCGGTACTCGAGCGAGGGCGACTCCCGTTCGCTCTTCTTCAGCACACGCATGGACACCCTCCAGGCCCTCTACCCGGAGGCCGTCGAGCTCGTGGGGCTGTCCGAGGAGACGAGGGTGGTCGTGTCGGAGCCGCTCGGAGACCTCCCGGGGGTCTGGAACGAGGTTCCGGAGTCGCACGTCGGGATCGTCCAGCCTGGTGCCGACGAACTGCTTCCATTTGCCCCTCGGCGATGACCGCATTGCCGCTGGCCGTCGAGTTCCCTCCGGAGTCCTCCGAGTGGACGTTCTTCATCGCGGCTGTCGTGCTGCTCACAGGCCCGGTCGTCGCGGATCGCCTCCGACTCCCCGGTCTCGTCGGGATCGTCCTCGGCGGCATGCTCGTCGGGCCGTTCGTCCTCGAATGGGTCCATCAAGAGGGGATCGTCGAGTCGCTCGGCGAGCTGGGGCTGCTCTTCCTCATGTTCCTCGCCGGGCTCGAGCTCGACCTCGACGAGTTCCAGCGCAACCGCAAGCCGGCGCTGACGTTCGGCGCACTCACCTTCACGTTCCCGCTCGTCCTCGGGTTCCTGCTCGTGCTGCCGTTCGAATACGGGCTCGCGACCGCTGTGCTCTACGGGTCGTTGTGGGCGTCGCACACGCTCGTGGCGTACCCCATCGTGCAGGAGCGCAAGCTCACGCAGCATCGTGCGGTCGGCATGGCCGCAGGCGGCACCGTGATTACCGACACGCTCGCACTCTCCGTGCTCGCACTGGTCGTGGGCTCGGTTGAGAGCGACGACCGAGCCAGCATCATCCTCGTGAAGCTGCTTCTCGGCCTGGCCGTGCTCGGGGTCTACTGCGCGGTTCTGCTCCCGTGGATGGGCCGGTGGTCGCTCGCCCATCTCGGTCGCGGTCCCGTACCGACCTTCCTCTTCCTGCTGGCGGCGTTGACTTCGGCGGCGCTCGTCGCGGACCGCGTGGGCCTGGAGGGGATCGTCGGCGCGTTCTTCGCGGGTCTCGCGCTCAACCGTCTCGTCGCCTCGGCTCATGCGGAGGTTAAGGAAAGCTTCGAGTTCGTCGGTGCTGCGCTCCTCGTCCCCTTCTTCCTACTCTCCACCGGGATGCTGCTCGACCCGGCGCAATTCACCGAGCTGACGGTGCTCGTCATCGCGGGAGCGTCGGTCGCGATCGTGCTCGTCGGCAAGGCGGCTGCGGCGTACATCGCCGGGCGGCGCTCCGGCTTCGGCAGGCCCGAGATGCGACTCGTCTTCGGCCTCACGGTCGCACAGGCCGCCGCGACCCTTGCGACCGTGACGATCGGCACCGATGTGGGAATCTTCGACGAGGATCTCCTGAACGCCACGCTCGTCGTCGTCCTCGTCACGGTGGTCGTGTCGAGCGTCGTCACGCGTACAGCGGCACGCGCGCTCGACTCGGCCCCGGCGGCGTAGCAGCTACATCGCCGCCCCGAGAGCGGCGACACGTTCCTCCGGCGTGAGGACGCTGAGTGCTTCATCAAGAAGCGAGCCAAACGCCCTCACCCAGATGATCCGGCGCCCGAGGCTAGGCGGTTGCGCCGCGTTGTGCGAGCGTGCGGACGCGCTCCGATGCCGACAGCGAGTGCTCAAAACGCCCGGTGTCGGCATCGAGCGTCGATTGCGAGCCAGGAGGATGGAACGTGGCTGCACCCGAAAGAGCTAGGCGCGGCTTTCCGAGATCGACGCGTCGGGTGCACGGGAGCCCTGCATTCCGTGGTGGCAACGCCGGCGTAGTCGGTGGCGGCCGCCCGCCGAGCAGCCGCCCTCCTAGCCCGGGCGTAGTCACTACAGAACCGCGATAAGCCCTGACTCGCTACTGGTCGAGCTTGGCCTCGATTGAACCCAGACGCTTGTCAAGCTGTAGGAGGAGTGCGCGAGTCTCAGACTCGAACGACTCTTGCCGCATTTGCTCCTCGGACTGCTGTCGTTCCCGGTCGACGGAGACGAACAGCGACGTAATCGTTGCAGTCAGGAAGGAGAGGAAGGTGACCCCGAAGACGATCAGCGCGCTGCCGACGGCCCGCCCCGCGGTCGTGGTGGGCACGATGTCCCCATAACCCACGGTCGCGAGTGTGACGAGCGCCCACCAAGTGGCGTCGCCAAAGGTCCGGAAGTCCTTCTCATCGACGACGGTGGCGACAAAACCACCCAACAGCGCGACGCTCGCGGTCACGACAACGAGGAACGGGAAGATTCGACGGCTTGCAACTACCCGTTTGACGCGCGCGTCCAGGCGTGAACCGGGCCGGAATCCGGTGTTCGTTCCACTTGGATCATCCCGCACGTTCGAACCTTCTATCGCGCTACCCGCATTGTGCTTGCGCTAGGTGGTCAGGCCCTCTCGAGCGGACGCGCCAAAGACCAGATCACCCAGATGGAGAGCGCGATGATGATGAGAGACCAGAACGGGTAGTACGGGATGAAGAAGAAGTTCGCCACGGCCGCAAGGACCGCGAACCCGATTCCAACGATCCTCGCCCACGTCCTCCCGGAGAAGACGTAGAAACCTGCGAGCGCGACGACGATTCCCAGGATCAGGTGGATCCATCCCCAGGCGGTGACGTCGACCTCGAACGTGTAGTTCTGCGAGACGACGAAGAACTCGTTCTCGAGGATCGCGGCAAGTCCCGTAATCGCTTCGAAGATGCCGATCACAATCATCAGGATCCCCGCGAAGTACACGCCTCCGACCGCCCAACCACTCGCCGGCTTCGGGCTTCCGCTTGCCTCGTAGTTGGTCATCTATCTCCTCCTTTGGATCTTGGATCTTGAGGCCGCGCCCCATGCTGATACGCCGTGCACTCTTGCACACCAAGGGAACCGTTCCCCAAGCGCGTGATCCTGTTCACATAGGTGAAAGGGGGCCGCCGGTCGGTCTCCTGGATGTGCGCTGGAGTACCGTCGGCTCCGTCTTCCCAGTGGAGCGGAAGGCTCGTAGGTTCGTAGACCAGAGGAGCCGAATGTTTGCGGCGAACGACCCGCTACTGGATGTCCTCTGGACGATGATCGTCCTTTTCGTCTGGGTGATTAACGCAAGGCCGGGGAATGGCGGAGCGCCGTGCCGGCGACCTGGCCTCCGTCGCCGATGTGCTCTCGTTCGCGACGGCACCGCTTGTCGAGCGTACGACGTCGTTCCGATTGGGCGAGTCGTATACATGAGAGACCGCCCGCCGACAGCCGGGGTGCCCGCCTGATGCACACCCGGTGCACACCCGACCGGAATTAGGTGCTCGTCCTGTAAGCCGGGAAGCAACCTCGTCACACGGAAGCGGCCGCTGGGTGCGTGTGCAGACCCGGGGCATGGCTGCTGGTGACGAACGCGGTGCGAACGACACGATCATGCCGTCCCTGACTGGCGGCCTCGTCGCGCCCGCGCCTGGTTTCGCAGCCATTCAGTCTTCGCCGCGTGAAATCGTAAGCAAGCCCACGGCGTAGTGATGCCCAACGACCAAGAGACCACCGAGAGAAGCCAAGTGAGCCGAGCTGGCCAAGCAGCGGCCTGGTCGAAGGCGATGGCCGGGCGGGCGTCCGAGCGAGCAGGTCGCGCGAGGCAAAGTTACGCGACTGTCGATGCCGGCTTCCGCAGCGGCGAGCGCCAACGGCGGGTCGCGGCGATGGTTCTCGCGGGCGGGATCGCGTACAGAATCTTCTTCTGGATGCTGGCCATATCGGTGCTCTTCAGTGGCGTGCTCGGCTTCTTCGATCCTGAGGAGGTCCGAACAACCCTTGTCGATCACGGCGTCGGAGCCTGGATCGCAGACGCAGTTGCGCAGCTGACAGATTCGGCCGACAGCGACGAGTGGTGGCTCCTTCCCATCGGATGCTGGCTGGTCCTGTGGACTGGCTACACGTGCAGCAAGGCCTTCGTTCTGGCCCACGCGACTGTCTGGAGGCTGGAGCCGCCCCGACCCAAGCCGTTCGGAGGCACGCTCCTGTTCAACGGCTTCGCGCTCGGGTTCATCCTCGCGCTGGCTGCCACTCGCTGGGTTCGAGAGCAAGACGACATCGCCGGTCTGTTCACGACGACGGTAGTCGTCGGAGTGTTCTTCCCCATTTGGTTGTTCGTCTCACGCAGGTTGCCGAACAAGGCCGTTGTGTGGTTCGAGCTCGCGCCGGGTGCGCTCCTCGTGGCCGTCGGTCTCCAGGCGATGCATCTGTTCACCGTCTACTTTCTCGGCCCGAAGCTCAACGGGGCGACAGAGTTATACGGCCTCGTTGGCATCGTGACGACCCTGCTCTTTTGGCTCTACCTGAGCGGACGCTTGATCATCGCGGGCGCAGCGCTCAACGCCGAGTTCGTGGAAACTCGACGTGCGGGCGTGCATGCGGGAGCTGAGCCCTAGGCGCTCCCGGTGCTCGGCTCGGCTTGCGACGCTTGATCGGGTGCCGCGCCGAACCGAAGCAGAAGGGCGGCGCACGCGGCCGCAGTAGCCGCGAAGAGCGCGCCGACGAGCAGCCCAGCGTGATAGCCGCCTGTAAGCGCGGCGAGCTGCTCGCTCCCGGAGCTCGCGAGAGAGTCCGTTCTGGCCGTCGCGAGGCTCACCAACGCTGCCAGGCCGATCGCGCCGCCCAACGTGAACGACGTGTTGACGAACCCCGAACCGAGCCCGGACTCGGCGCCCCCAACGTCATTCATCGCGGACACGTACAGCGGGTTGAAGGCCATCCCCGTTCCGATTCCGACCAGGATCATCCCGGGCAGGACATCGAGAGCGAAGCTGCCGTCGACCGGTGCGCGGGACAACAGGACGAGTCCGAGTGCGACGGACGCGAGACCCGTGGCGAGCGGAGGTCTGATGCCGAATCGGATGACGAGCCGTGCCGAGAGACCGACCGACACCACCCCCATGATCACTCTCGGCGCGAAGAAGGCCAGGGCGATCTGAATAGCCGAGTAGCCAAGGACGACCTGGAGGTACAGCGCGGTGAAGAAGAACCACGCGTACTGCGCCGCCGCCCACGACCCGGCAACGACGTTCGACACGGCGATGTTGCGCCGCCCAAGGAGCGGAAGCGGGACGAGTGGGAAGCGAACTCGCCGCTCGATGACCACGAAGAGCACCATGAGCGCCCCCGCGCCGGCAAGGACGCCGAGGGTTTGGGTCGACGCCCATCCCCAAGTGTTGGCGTTCGCGATGGCATAGGCGAGAAGCGTCAGTGAGGTCGTCGCCGTCACAGCACCCGCAACGTCGAGCCGTCCTTTCGCGGACCGGGAGCGTGTGGCCGGTAGTAGCCACAGCGACAACGTGAAGAGAGCAATGCCGACCGGCACGTTGATGTAGAAGATCCAGCGCCAGTCGAACGCGTCGGTGAGGATCCCGCCGAGCAGAACCCCAACTGCGCCGCCGCCGGCCACCACCAGGCCGAAGACGCCCATCGCTTTCGTTCGCTCCTTCGAATCGACGAACATCGTCATCACCAATGAGAGCCCAGCCGCGGAGATCAACGCACCGCCGACGCCCTGCACCGCACGTGCGGCGATGAGGAGCCCCTGCGACGTCGCTATGCCGCACGCGACGGAGGAGAGCGTGAAGAGCGCGATGCCGAGCAGGAACATGCGGCGATGGCCGAAGTAGTCGCCCAGCCGACCTCCGAGCAGCAGGAACCCGCCGGAGGTGAGCAGATACGCGTTGACCACCCAGACCAGGGTGTCGTCGGAGAACGCCAGGTCCTCGCGGATCCACGGCAACGCCACGCCGACGATGACGACGTCGAGAATGATCATCATCTCGCCCACACACACAACCGGTAGGGCGAGCCACCGTCTGCGACCGCTCATTGTGGGCATTACCTCACAATGAGATACTGCGCGTCCACCGAAACCGGGCCTCATGCGGCGACTACGGACGAATCCAGGCGAGCCGAGACGACTGGCTTGCCGCCCTACGATGCGTGATCGAACCGACCGATGAGCGCCGGCGTTTCGAGGCCCCCTGGTTCGCGGGACACGACCGAGCCGCCACTCGCCGAGGCGAAGCTCGCCCCACCGAGGGTGCGGGCCCGAATGGTCGAGCGCCCGCGCATCTGGGAAGCACTAGACGGCGGGAACGACGCAACCCTGACGCTGGTTGCTGGGCCGCCCGGCTACGGCAAGACAACGGCCGTTCGTGAGTGGTGCTCGAGGCAGGAGACTGCGCTTGCCTGGGTGACGCTCGACGCCGGTGACAACGACCCAGCCCGCCTCTGGACATACGTCGCCACCGCGGTCGACAGGGTTCGCCAAGGACTGGGTCGCCCCGCGCTGCGGCGTCTCGGCTTCGTCGGCACGCCGATCGAAGCCCCCGTCGACGAGCTGATGAACGCAATCGCTTCGTATGGCGGGAGGCTCGTCATCGTGCTCGACGACCTCCAGAACATCACCGATCGGGAATGTCTCGCGTCGCTCGACTATGCGCTGAAGGGCCTCCCGGAACCCGCCCGGCTGATCGCGATCACTCGAACCGATCCCGCAATCGGTCTCGGCCCACTCCGGGCATCGGGCTCGCTCGCGGAGCTCCGGGCTGACGAGCTCGCATTTACTGCAGCGGAAGGACGCCAATTGCTCGTCGAACGAGCGCAGCTCGACCTTACGGCCGAAGAGATCGAGACGCTCTGTCAACGAACCGAAGGCTGGCCGGCGGCACTCATCCTCGCGTCGGTCTGGCTCAATCGGGTCGACGATCCCCATAGCGCCGTCAGCGACTTCGGGGGCGATCATCGGTTCGTCGCCGACTATCTGAGCCAGGTGACACTCGAGACGCTGGACGAGGACGTCCGTCAGTTCCTGTTGCAGGCGTCAGTGCTCGAACGGTTCACCGCCGAGTTGTGCGATGCCGTGTTGGGCCGCGCGGACTCCGGCGCGAGACTCGCCGAGTTGGAGCATGCGAACCTCTTCGTCAGCCACCTCGAGCGCGGAGGTTGGATCCGCATCCACTCCCTGTTCGCGGAGTTCGCCACCTCGCAGCTCTCCGCATTGGACCCAGCCGCCCCGGTCGGGATTCACGGGCGAGCAGCTCAGTGGCTCGCAGATCGCGGCATGCCGATCGAAGCGGTCGAGCACGCCACGAAAGCGGGGGACCAGGAAGCTGTCGTGCGGATCCTGGACGAGCATCACTTCTTACTGATGACAAGAGGCGGCGACGCGCTGCTTCGATTGGTGCGAACGCTGCCGGATGAGCTGCTCCTGGAGCACGCCGACGTCATCACGAGCGCGGCGATCGTTGCCGCGTGCCTTGGTGGACACACCCTCGAACAGCGTCGTCTCCTTCGACTCGCAGACCGCGCTCGAGCGGAGAGCCCCGAGACGTTCTCCCCGTGGGCCGACGCGCTCGCGCGGCTCGTACTCGCCCTCTCCGTCGACACCGAACCCGCACGAGCAGCCGCGGCCGGCCGTCGCGCCGTCGAGATCGCCGAGGGGGGAGCCGATCTCGCCCTCGTCGCTGCATTGGCGGCCTACGCCCGCTCTCTCTACTTCGATGGTCGCCTCGACGAGGCGTGGTCGGCAGCTCTCAGGGCTGTCGAGCATCCAGACATCGAACGTCGGGCGTCCGGGCATGCACACGCCCGCTCGACACTGGCGCTCGTCGCAGCCGATCGCGGACACCTCGGCGCGGCCCGCAAGCACGCAGAGAAGGCAAGGGACATCCTCGGTGGAGTCGGGCTAAGCCGGAGCTGGCTCGGAGCGAACGCTTCCGCGGCACTTGGCGTCGTGCTCGCGGGCGAGGGAAGCTACCCGGAGGCCGAGCGCGAGCTCGCCTACGCCGAACGCGTCTTCCGGGACGAGGTAGCGACACTCCAGCACACGTGGCTGCTCGTTCTTCTTGCCCGCGTCCGTTGTCGGCGTGGCCGGCTCGACGAAGCCGAGAGCGCGGCGCGTTCGGCCCGGGAGGCGCTAGACGAGCTCGCGGAGGCCGGGCGGGTTGCGTCGCTTGTTGTAGAGGTCGAGCGTGAGATCGAGCAGACGAGAGGACGCGCACGCAGCGGCGAAATCCTCGAGGTGCCGACTGAAGCGGAGCTCGCCGTGCTTCGCCTGCTGGCCACCAACCTGTCGGCCCGCGAGATCGGCGGGCAGCTCTTCCTCTCGCCCAACACCGTTCGCTCGCACACCCGGGCTATCTACCGCAAGCTGGATGTGCATTCGCGCTCGGAGGCGGTCGCGCGCGCTGTCGCAGTCGGCCTCCTGGGGCAAACACAATCGCATAGGTGATCGCGGCGCCCAGCGCGCCCGACCGTGACGCGACCCGCCATGCTGGGCGCAATGCCCGTTCGCGAGTACCGCCTAGTGGTCGAAGGGGAGCTCTCCGACCAGGCAGGCCCAGCGCTCGAGGGGATGACCCTAACCCGAGAGGCTGGAACGACAGTGCTCGTCGGGCGCGTCCGCGACCAGGCCGAGCTCCAAGGGCTCTTGCAGCGCGTCTCCGATCTCGGCCTCACGCTGCTCGAGGCGGCGGTCATCGACGAGGGTTTGGAACAGCCGTGAGATGAGCGTCTGCGGCGCGACCGTCCTCGGCATCGGCGCGCATGGTCGGTGCCGGCACCTTCGCCCTACTCGGCGAGGCACCGTCGTCGCGGGGTCGGCGGCCTGGCCGACGCGCTCCGCACGGCGTAGCGAAGGACGTGAACCCGAGCCGCGTCCGAACCGTAGGTAGACCGAGACCCGGCCGGTTGGAAGGGAGGATCGTGACCCAGGCAGGCGACTCGAACTGGCTCCGGTACTGCCACGGCTTCCGCGTCGAGACCCCGGGCGGGCGGCTCGGCATCGTCGAGGACGTGCTCTACGGAGAAGACCTCGAGCGACCCACGGCGCTCGTCGTACGAGGCGGCCTCTTCGGCCAGCGCGTCGAGCTCGTTCCGGTCGACAGGGTCGACGCGATCGAGCCGGACCGCAAGCGACTCACGCTCACCGCCTGAGCCGGCAACCGGCTTTGACCGTCGTGCGGCCGACCCGTCTAGGGCGAGGCGAGCTCCTGGACTAGAGGATGCCTGGATCCGGAGTGTGACCAGGCCGCGCTTAGGAAGCGGGCTTCCGTCTCGAAGGAGCTACGCGAGTCGAACCAGCGGCCCTCTACGGCGCCGAGCACGGTCGCTCCTTGGCGCTAGCCGTCCGAAGCGGCCTCTTCCGCCAGCGGGTCGCGCTTACTCCGATCGAGACAGTGGACTCAGTCGAGCCGCGCCGGAAGCTCCTCACCATGGAGCAGCAATTCGAGCGCTGATCGCGCCCTCGCGGACGCCTGGTCCTCGTCTACGCGAGCGCGCGTCTAGTGTGCGGCAGGCAGACGAAGAGAAGCACGCGCGGACTGGGCATTGCACAACGGCGCGAGTGTCCGCCGCATGGATGGCAGCGGCGAGGGTTCGCCGCCGCCGTCCTACGAGTGCGGGTGCGCGATGAGGGCTGGGCGAACGATCGATGCGCCGCCTATCGGCGCTGCACGGCTGGAGCGGGTGCATGCGGAGCGATGGGGTCGGTCGTCGCGCGTGGAAGCCGAGCGGCCGCGGCGAGACCGATCAGGGCAAAAGCGGCGAAAACGACCATGGCGAGTATGTAGGTCGTGTTTCCCGACGCGAGGTCGGAGACGAGGATCGTGCCACCTATTGCAGTTCCGAAGGACGAGCCGAGGTTCGAGACGCTGCGCGAGAGCCCCGATATTTCGCCCTGGTCCTGCTCGGGGAAGCTGGACTGCACGAGGTTGACGGAAGGGGTAAGCATGACTCCGAGCCCGAGGCCGATCAGCAGCAGTCCGGGTGCGAAGGCGACGACTCGTGACGAGAACCCGACCAGGGCCAGCAGGAGCCCGATCCCGGCTGCGGTCGTCACGAAGCCGGCCATGATCAGTGTCTTCTGGGGACGCCTCTTGGCGAGTCGCTCGGCAGCTAGCGACGAGACGAGAACGCCCAGCGTCGCGGCCGTGAAGACGACGCCTGTTTGGATCGCGTTGTAGCCGCGAACCTCCTGGAGGAACACAGGGACAACGAACATCGTCCCCATAAGCAGCAGCCACTGGATGTTCTGCGTGGCGAGCCCGAGGTTCGAGGTTCGGTTCTTGAAGAGCCGGGTGGGCAGCAGCGCCTCCTTGCCGGCTCGCTCGCGGCCGCGGATGTAGACGTAGAACCACGTCAGGAGCGCGGCGCCGGCGACCAGGAACGCGGCCATGAGGGCGACGTTGTTGTCGGCTTGCAGGAGCCCGAACACGAGGCAGAACATGCCGACGGAGGACAGGATGGCGCCCGCGGCGTCGAACGGGCGGGTGGGGTCCGCCG
>Ga0081455_10007488_pt1 | contig 11487 bp, 13 predicted proteins | sample TabmetS3T2R1_FD_70207 | JGI IMG/M metagenome (GOLD analysis project Ga0081455, IMG submission 70207) | Tabebuia heterophylla rhizosphere microbial communities from the University of Puerto Rico - S3T2R1 | ecosystem: Host-associated > Plants > Roots > Rhizosphere ...
TGCTTCAAAGCTCAAAAAATAGTGAATTATGCTAGTTATTTTTGCAGTGATATAGTATTTTCGATATAGTATTTTCCTAAAGTTTGAATAAGTGCAGCGCAACAAACTTAAGATTCGAGCCATTAGAATACGATTAGAATACTTCAATTATCAAAATTGTACTTTAGATATTTGGTTAGCAGTGCAAAATCAGTCATGTTACTTTAGACTTTCATAACATATTCATGATTCTTGAAACTTTAGAATTTTAGATCTGGATAAGGAAATTAACGATATTTGTTATATTAATTAAAGATTAATTATGGGTCCTAAAGTAGAACTAATGATGCAAGATTTCGATTTCATTGATTCTTGTATGAAGAAGGTGATCAATGGAAATATTATTTCATTTGAAGAAGCAGAAAGATTAATTACAACTAACGATTTGATAAAGCTAGCAGACTCGGCTAATATTATTACTAAAAAATTTAATGAGGATATTATTGACGTTGAATCTCTGATAAACGCCAAATCTGGAAATTGTCCAGAGGATTGTTCTTTTTGTGCCCAGTCTACATTTTATGAAACTGGTATATCGAAATATCCTCTTTTGGCTGATGATATAATTTTAGAGAAAGCAAGAGCCGCCCAACTAAATGGTGCAGCTAGTTTTTGCCTTGTTTGCGCATATAGAGAACCTTCACAAAATGACTTTGAAAAAATTTGCAAAATAATTGAAAAATTAAGAAAGGAAGTAAAACTGGACATCAATGTTTCACTTGGTTTTATGACTACAGAACGAGCAGTAAGACTAAAATCATTAGGAGTTAAGAGGTATAACCACAATCTAGAAACCTCTGAAAGTTTCTTTCCAAAGATTTGTAAAACCCATGAATTTTCAGACAGAATCAGAACTGCAAGAATTGTCAAAGGTGCAGGCCTTGAACTATGTTGTGGAGGGATCATTGGAATGGGAGAAACTACAAGACAGCGGATTGAATTAGCATTTTCTATTTCGGCTCTTGAACCAGATGAAGTTCCAATAAACATTTTGATCCCAAGAAAAGGTACACCAAAGGAACTGGATAATTGTTTAATTCATCCAATCGACATAATTAGAACAATCGCTGTTTGGAGATTTATCATGCCAAAAACTATATTGAAAATTGCGGGAGGAAGAGAACTTCACTTTGGTGACGGCGGCAAGCTAGCACTTCACGCGGGCGCAAATGGGATCATTACAGGTGGTTACCTTACTACAAATGGAAACGAACCAAATAAAGATATCCAAATGATACATAAAATTGGCCTCGATACACGAATTCATTAAGGAAGAAATTAGTAAACTAAAAACAGAAAATCTCTATAGAAGATTAAGAACTGTTGAAAATCAAAATGGGTCTTTAATAGTAGATAAAAAGAAAATAATCAATTTTAATTCGAATGATTATCTTGGTTTATCTTCAAATCAAACAATAATAAAAAATATGGTAAAAGAATTTGATGAAATTTCTCAATGTAGTTCTAGACTTGTTGGAGGAAATCATTTAAACATTGAAAAACTGGAACAAGTTCTGTCAAAGCATAGAAAAACTGAATCCTCTCTAGTTTATACTACTGGATATTCAGCCGTTCAAGGAGTCATAAGTACTCTATCAGACAGAGACACAACTATTTTCAGTGATGAGTTAAATCATGCAAGTATTATTGACGGTTGTCGTCTAGGTAACGCCAAGATCAAGATATTTCGTCACAATGACACTGAACATCTGCTACAACTATTAGGAGGTGTCTCGGGTAAGAAAATTCTTGTTACTGAAGGAGTATTTAGCATAGGGGGTGACATGTCAAACTTGAATTCAATCTGCAATTTTGCAAAAGAGTTTGGCGCCTTCACTATTGTAGACGACGCTCATGGCGACTTTGTTTTTGGAAAAAATGGATCGGGCACTCCTTCTGAATTAAAGGTCAATAACTTGGTGGATATTCATATCAGCAGTCTCAGCAAGGCCTTAGGTTGTTTTGGAGGATATGTTGCTTGTAACGAAATGGTTAGGGATTATCTTATAAACAAATCCAGGCAATTCATATTTACCTCTGCTCTTCCGACTCACTTGTGCAATTCTGCCCTTTACGCCATTAGTATTGCAAAAAAAGGGATTCTACAACGCAGACTCTTTAATAACATCAGATTATTACAGAATGGTTTAAGGAAGATAGGGTACGATATAGGAAATTCATGTAGTCAGATAATTCCTGTACACATTGGTTCTGAAAACCTCGCCATGAAATTTGCCGATAAATTATTACAGAAAGGCATATTTGTCCATCCGATGAGATTTCCAACTGTGAAGATGGGATGTGCCGTATTGAGATTGTCATTAAGTGCATCACATACAAAGGAACAATTGATTTATACCTTAAAAGAGCTTAAAAATATTGGTAAAAAACATAAAGTCATTTGATCTCATAAATAGTATCGTTACAATCGTACAATTAGATTTTAGGGATTGCTATGCTGCATGTTTTAATAAACTATTTCAAATTGAAATTATTACCTATTTGTTCCCTGATATGTGTAATAAAACTCCTAAAATTTAGCATAACTAATTTTTCTAAAAAGGAGTCTCTATTTTGTATTTCAGAATTCGAATTTAGTAATATTCAATTTAACAAACCTGATCATGACATGCCTTTTCCGACTCAGAATTTCATATTTCATAATTCGATATTAGAAATATTTATTTAATATAATCTGAAATATACAAGTATGGCAGAAAGAGAATTAAAGATGAAATTGGCCGTTACAGAACGCCAATTTAGGGAGATAAAATATTATTTTTCTCTTTTACACCCTGAATCAATAGTTTCAGGGCTCAAATTTGCGTATAATCGACAAAAAGCGCAGGATGGGGGTTATTTGATTCTGGGAAGGAAGAGTTTAGTAAAAAAAGAAACCAGTATGTTAACAAGGGAACAAGCTAGATGGCGACTTGCTAATTGGAAGTCCATGATAAAGACTTACAGAAACAAGGGATACAGCTATCCTACAATTAGTAGAATAAAAAAAGATATTAAATTTATTGCTAAATTAAGTAATAAAAAATAGGAAGCTAGTAAGTAGATGCCTCTGTACTTTTTTCGTCAATACTAATTGAGGATAGATCAGGAAATTTCTCTTTCATACTTTGTTCTACTAAAGTAGTAGCTTCTTCAATGATGCTTGTTGATTCCTCACTTAGTGCTCTTCCATTATTGACTTCATGTTTAGGTATTTGTGCAGAATCTGATAATATTCCTCCCATTAGATCGGATATTTGAGATAGGGATTGATCTGCTTCTGGAACCATTGAAGATAATCCTCCTTGTATATTCTTTATCACAGACATTGCTGGTGTCAATGTAACTACAACATCCCCTAACTCAGTTATGGTGTTTAGACGTAATTGAATTTGCTCTAACGCCAATTTAGCAGAATCCACCATTTTATTCATTTTTCGAATTTGAGAAAGTTCATTTGAAAGTAATTTGGCGTATTGTAATTCGTGATTTTGTATAGAATGTACTATTCTTTTAAAAATAAGCTGATCCTTTTCCACAATCTTAGCAGAAATTCCTTCGAGTTTTGAAATTTGTAGTTCTAATTTCTTTTGAGCTTCCTCAATTCGTGGCTTTAGAGGAGGTTGTGATTTAATACTTTCCAAAATTTTTACTGCCATATTTTCAGGCTGGGTTTTATTCCACTTATCTTTAAAGGACATTATATTCCCCTAAGCCTATCACTCTTTTTATTTATAAAATCAAATGTAACCAAGATGAATAGATTAGAGGTTACAAGGTAGAAATTCAAATAGAGGAACTTTTACTCATTTTTTCGATTTATCAAACATCTGTAATAGCTGTTTTACTGCACCATCCATGTCTTCTTCACGTACTTCTGGAGATAGGCTTTGCTTTAGAAGATTATTTATGGTATTAGAAATCTCCGAGCTTATTTCATCAAAACTATCAACATCACTAAATCCTTGCTGATAAAGTCTATTGAGCTTCATAGCATACATTCTTGTTTGATCATTTATCGTAACTTTGTACACATTATTATTCACTTTAATTTCCTCCTTAGCCATTTACGGTTATCAATTGAAATGACCATGATCCTCTAAGAAAAAGCTTTTGGTGTTAGATCTTGCAATAGGAATTCATTAAGTTCATCTTTTTATCCCTGCGCTTGAATTCAAACTTTCGAATTTGCAAATTCATTGATGTAATCTGATAAAATTGACTGAAGTTTTTTAACCAGTTCCCTTCCCTCTGTTGTAAGTGAATAGTATCTCACAGCCATTGGTCTAGTCTTCGAAGATGTCTTTAAACCATATTCACTAGTAACCAAACCGGCCTTTTCTAATCTAGACAAGTGAAATGAAATAACCTTCCTGTCGACGTTCATCATTGCTTCTAGGTTGCTTGCATATACCTTTTCAGATTCGAGTTTGATAAGAATATTTAACCTAATAGGATGAGTTGCAACGTAGATTATCTCATGTACGTCACTGATTTTTACTTTATCTCTTTTTTTGTCCAATATATATAATATCATATCCCTAAATATATTATTTTTTTCTTAAGGGAATATTAGTATCCTATAATGTATAAAGGTTTATGTTAGGGTGACTAATAACCCTGAGCAGATATTAATTATCCGCATATAAATTAGTAAAATAAAAAATAATTTTATTATTGATACCAATCTTGAATACTGATTGTGTTCAAAAAATCATTTTATGCCAATTTCTTACTGAAAAATTTTAATACAATAGAGGTCATGGTGGGATTTGGACCCACGACCTAAGGTTTACAAAACCTTCGCTCTAACCAGGCTGAGCTACATGACCAGACGGCAAAGTTAAATTTTTTATCACATAATTATAATTTTGTCCTCTATAAAGATAATTTAATCTTGAAGTTTGGGCCCAAGGGGATTTTAAACCCTTCATGTAGTTGATCGGATGGAGAAAATCAAGTTACAATATGTTACATCTTAGAACCATAAAATAGTATCTTTTTATTCTGAAATTTATCATATCATATATAAACAAAATTGTTAGCTGTTTAGGAAGAGATCTTTGGTAGAAGCCAGCGTAGATATTGGTAAAGTTTTCCTCGAAGGACTCATCGGTAATGTAGTTTATGCGTTAGAAATTATAATAACGATAATTATTCTAGCAATAATAGTCATTTCTCTTTTTAGCCTTCTCAAGGTAACTATTTCAAGCCTAAGGAAGAGAGAAGGACAAGCTCGTTTACGTATAGACGAGATAGTATCACGACTACTGCGAGGTTTGCTAATATCTCTTGATATCTTGGTTGCTACAGATATTTTGAAGACTATTTTGGTTCCTTCGATAACGCAACTTGCAATACTTATGATTATCGTAGTTGTTAGAGTTTTGCTGACTTTTTCATTGTCAAAAGAAATAGAGAGACAAGACACACATTCGAAGTAATTCTCACACTATTTGAAACTCGGTAGATATTGAGAAATGTATTTCAATGTTTAAATTAATATAAACTAGAAAAATGGCATGGGAAGATATCTTGTTGTCGTTACAATAGAAAATAAAGAGCAAGTAGGAGATCCGGAGGGTGAAACAATCAAAAAGGATCTTATTTTCAGAAGTGGATATTCAAATGTTGAGTCAGTTAGATCCGCTAAGTGCTATAATATAATTATCAATACAGTAACAGAAAATGAGGCAAAAAAAGAAGTAACAAAACTATGCGATGATCTAAGAATTTATAATCCCATTGTAAGCAATTGCTCAATCGGACCAATTACAAAATTGAACCAGTAATCCAGAATCTAATATTACCCAAATAATAAACTAAAATAATTTGATGTAACTCTACATTCTTTCCAGAGGAGTAATACCGACTATGGACAGATTCATTTTAAGTGTTAAACGTATAGCTTCAACCAAGGAAATTCTTGCGTTAGATATTTCGGAGTTACTCTCTTTCAATATTGGTAGTTTTTCATAAAATAGGTTAAACATTGTTGCAAGCTCATATGCATACTGTGCAATAAGCTTTGGTTCCATATTCTTGGTCGTATCCTCTAGAATAATTGCATATTTTGAAAGATGTTTTATTATGCGATATTCAATTTTGTTCGAAAGGCAGGTTACATTTCCATGAAATGATTTTGCACTCGATTTCTCTATCAACCGGCAACATCGAGCATATGCATATTGCAAATATGGCCCAGAATTTCCGTCTAAACTTAATGAATCAATCATGTCAAATTTTATTTCCTTTTCTAGATCATTCTTAATGAGACTATATCTCATAGCAGATATTGCTATTTCTTCTGAGGTTTTTTCAAGATCATCTCCGGTAATTTCTGGGTTTCGTTTTATAATTTCTTCCTTAGCTTTACTATGCAAAGTATCAAGAACAAAATCAGCATCTACATAAATTCCCTTTCTTCCGGACATTTGCACAGACTTTTCATTTTCTACACTTATACCCAAGCTCTTTGAGGTTCTACTTGAAAGTAATACAGTCCCGTATGCAAAATGTAAATATTTATTTGATTTTGCTGTAAATTTACCCAAGATTTCCTTAATTATTTTTTGTAATCTTGTTTGCCTGCTGTCAATTACAGTTATAGAATATTCAGCAGGGAAAAATATCGGGTGAGTGACATTTATTGAATCGCCAATTGTGGTAACCCATAAGTCTGTATCGTCCCATTGCTTCATAAAAAGTCGATATTTGAATGGATCCTCAATTGTTCCGACTTTTAGTAAAGCATAAGGAATATCTTTTGCTATATATGTTGCAGTATTGTCACTCCTCACGATAATTTTGGTTCCCTCGTCAATAGATTCAAAAATCCAACATCCGATATTTTCACCTTTAGTTTCTTTCTTTATTATTTTTTCATCTTGTAATATTTCAAATGTTTTTTTCCATAAATATGAATTTATTATATGTGATTCAAAATTGAGTAAATCGTATCGAGCCCTGATTCTCCAACATGTTACCAGCTGATCTTTCAGAACTTTAGATGTGATTTCGGACGCAAATGAACTTACCTCGGGATCACCTGACTCTAATTTATTTAACAGCGATTTTCTTTTTTCAACCAACGATTGATCCTTTTCGTACAGTTCATTTACCTTTACATAAATATCGTTACCACAATATTGGTCAAACTTCATTTTCTTGTCAGGTGGTGTTTTTGGAAAATTTAAATATAAAAAACCAACCAGAATATCAGCGACTTGCAGGCCAGAATCATCTACATAATTCAGGACCTTGACATCATGGTTCGTTTTCTTTAATATTCTATACAAGGTATCTCCAATTACGACATTTCTCAGGTGTCCTACATGCAATGCTTTATTAGGATTAACGCTCGTGTGTTCAACAATCACTTTTCTCTGCTTACCTATGTCAAGGTAAGAAAGATCATTTTCCAAAATATTAGATATTACCTCTTTTCCAATTAGGTTAAGGTTTGCCTTAAAATTGATGTATCCACTTTCATGTGCTATAACAGACGATATATATGACTCTGACTCTAGTTGTTTACCTTCAGAATAATTAGGATATTGTTCAACAATCATTGAAGCAATTTCATACGGTGATTTTTGTAATTCCTTTGTCAGCAAAAATGCAACATTGCAACTTAAGTCGCCAAAATCTTCTTTTGCTGGTTCTGTAATACTGTAAGATTCATTTCTAATATCTAATTTCTCAAGTGAAAACTTTATTACTTCATACGCCTCACCAATAAATTTCTTAAAACTCATTTTTTATCTCAAAAAATTTAGACTGACATAATCAATTGCATCACATAGTCCCACTCCTTCCTTGCCATTTACAACATGATCTGCATGAACCTTAACTGCATCATCTGAGTGTCCTAATGCGATACTCAACCCACATATACCAAAAACCGAAATGTCGGTTTCACTGTCACCAATCGCGACAACTTCCCTTGGTTCGATATTTAGGATCTTTAACGCAATGTCTAAACCTTTTCCTTTATTGACACCTAACTCGTTGATATGAAACGCATATTTACTATCTACTATATTTAGGTCTAATTTGCTCGCTCTTAGTATTTTCATCCCCTCCTTTATATCAAAAGTCCTCTGTAAAACAACTTCGGACATTCTTGGAAACACTGGTTTAATATCTACATCAGATAAACATTGTCTTAAAATTTCATATCCTTTTAAACACAATTCCTTATTTCCAAGAATGGTATGGTCAGAAGGCCCGTTAGAAACAACACCGCCATTCTCCCCTACTGCCACCCTGGTCATTCCCAAAAACACTGACAAAATGTATGCCTCAATCGAAGAACGGCCTGTAACAAAAAATACCCTGTACCCTATTTTTTCAAGAAACCTCATTTTTGAAACGGCAGGTAGATAGATCATTCCGCTTCCATTTTCAGTTAAAGTTCCATCGATATCTATTGCAAACGCTTTAATGCTCAGATCTTTGCTCGATGATAAAGGCATTTTACTGAGTAATTCTTTAAAGTTTTGCGTATCATTAACTTTACTAAAGTATTTTTAAATTATAACACATTCTTAACTGGGCTTAGGAATGCGAAGCTTTTACGTAATTCTATTTACGATTAAATATTTCATACTTGCAATACCGGTTGGGTCCGTGGCCCAGTCAGGAAAGGGTGCTGATTTTCGAGCATAAGCCTCCGGAGCCAGAGTTCATGGGATCGAAGCCCATCGGACCCGCATTTCTAGTAGTTCTCTAATTTTTAGGTATACTTTCATTGCATTATTTTGGCATAGAATGTTTTTATATCACAAATATCGAATCAAAAAAGAAACTATTTGACTATTGATTCAAAACAATACAAGGAAGAACTACGCCATGGTTATGATAATGCCGCTCCTGGTTGGCAAAAGTGGTGGAACACAATCGAAACAGCCACGAAAGAAGTTAGTAGACGCTTAGTGGCGCTTGCAGAGATAAAACCAGGTTTTAATGTTTTGGATATTGCGACAGGCATAGGAGAACCAGCTCTTACCGCTGCAAAACAAGTAGGTAGGACTGGCGAAATACTAGCCATAGATATTTCACCACATATGTTATCCTTCGCAAAAGAACGAGCTATCTCTTTAGGTCTACGAGACGTGGTTGAATTTAAAGAGGGCGATGCGGAAACAATTGATTTACCATCCTCAACATTTGACGCAGCACTTTCCAGATGGGGATTGATGTTTTTACCAAATCCTAAGGCAGGTTTATCTAATATTTACAGGTCTTTAGTAAATGGTGGTCATTTAGCAGCCGCTGTTTGGGCTTCTCCAGAGAAAGTTCCTTTCATTTCGGTACCTATGAACATCGTACTGAAAGAAACAAACAGTCCTCCTCCGGGAACCCTTGGACCGTTTAGCATGTCGGACCAAAATAACCTCAAGAAACTCTATGAAGATTCAGGATTCATTCATCCTGTTATCGAAAGAATAAACGTGGTTTGTGATTTTGACTCAACTGATGACTTTACAGCCTTTACAATTGACCACGGTGGTCCTGCTCTTCAAAAAATCCTAGCAGGAAAGTCAAACGAAAGAAGGAAACAAATAGTAAAAGCAATTAGTAAAGCTTCAGAAAAGTATGCTGACAGTACTAGAAAAGTTAGGTTCGAGAACGAAGCCATACTGATTGTTGGTATAAAATAGAAAGTGACCATCTGCTAATTCTTGCCTATGTAGATAGTCAAATTTGACCCGCTTTACTTCCATTGATAGATACAGGTGGCAATAGATTTGGCATAGTAATATTAAGACTACTGGTATAACCTAGGTAAGGCAGGTTCTTATACTTAGTTGCAAAACTCTGAGCACTCTTTTAACACAAATAGACACCGGCCGGTGGGATTCTCAACTCATTCGCTCCTAGTCCCACCGGTCATAATTAAAATTAGCTTATAATTTGTGTCATCTAAAGAAAAAAGAGTACGTATTATTAGGACATGTTGATTGTTCCATTCATCATTTCTGGATGATACTTACAATGATAACCAGTTAGCCTCTACGTGGTGAATCTTTTAATCTTTATCTTTGTAACATGCCAAGAGCATAAATATTAGAATAAATGGGTTTCATTATGACAACCACAAGGACATTCTGCTACCTGTTTAGCTGAGTCTTCAGTAGAATTCTCATGATCACATTTAGGACAGTTCATTTTATTATTTTACCAACTACTAGATATAAAATTTTCTACCATACAGAAATTTGATGATTATTTTATAAAATAATCAGAGTTTCATAGAGAATAACGTTACTAATTCATATGTTCTTATAACATTCTACGTAAGCCCTTTTATAGTATGTAGTACACCAAATTATAACGCAACCAGAAACAACTGGTGGGAAATTGGTTGGTTCTTGTTCATTCAAACTATAAATTCCTCCCATCAGTTGTTAATTATTAACTTCTTTAGGGATTTGGTTGGTATAAAAATATTTCTATTTCTTAGAACGTTATTGTAAAAATATCTGTATACTTAGAAGGTAACGCTAAGAATATCTTAATTTGTTCTCTGACTTTTTTCCGTATTGAAAAATCACTTTTTAATCAAAAATTCATTTAGATTATATTTATTTACCGAAGTGTAAAAATAAGGGTACTTCCTAGAAATAAAGTAGTTAGTTCGAGATTTGTGGTAAATGGCTCAAGTGAATAAGCGAATTTTGATAGTCGATGAGGAAAAAGACGTAGGCGGAACTTTTGAAGCGATGCTCAAAAATTATGGATTTGATATAGATTACTTTACAGATCCGGTTCTTGCTTTGGAAAAATTCAAACCAAATCTATATGACTTGGCGATATTGGACATTAATATGCCTAAAATTAATGGCTTTGAATTATATGACCATCTTAAATCACGGGATTCAAACATCAAGACACTATTTATCACAGCACTAAGTAGTGTGGAGTCTTACAATACTCACAATAGCAAAGTGTACCCTTTAAAGGGAAAAAGACATTTCATGGCGAAACCGGTAAGCAGAAGGGAACTTTTGGAACAAGTTTATTCAATGATAAATTAGCAAAGAATATGGAGACCATTCTAGCAATCCATTAAAAGTAATCGCAGACGAAATTATTGAATTTAGATAATTATTTATTTTTTATTTGACAGTATTATATCGCATCATTCATTGGATCTGATAGGAAGATCCCTCGTCCTAATACCCTTTTAAACCTCGCCTCAGGCTTAAGTTTTTATAATTCGTTGCTTATAGTCGCTTTGGAGGATTGAGCTTTGCATGTCTAGTAACGACAGAATCGTTAGCATAGTAGATGACGATGTGAGTACTGCTACATTCTTTCACGAGGCTTTACGCCAAAATATTGATGGTGTTTCAGTTTTCTCCTTCATCGATCCCATAAAGGCATTTGAACACTTTACAGAGAACAAAGAGAACTATACTTTAGTTATTTCTGATCTAAGAA
>Ga0081455_10007489_pt1 | contig 11486 bp, 9 predicted proteins | sample TabmetS3T2R1_FD_70207 | JGI IMG/M metagenome (GOLD analysis project Ga0081455, IMG submission 70207) | Tabebuia heterophylla rhizosphere microbial communities from the University of Puerto Rico - S3T2R1 | ecosystem: Host-associated > Plants > Roots > Rhizosphere ...
TCGGCTCAGCCTCACTGGAGGAGCCCAATGTTCAAAAAGTCCGAAGAACAGGAGTGGACGCGTTTCCGCGGCGCGTTGTCCAAGGGCGACGATGCTGCGAGCGCCTCAACAACCGTGGACACATCAGAATCCGGCGCATCCAACCAGAACGCAGGCGCGGCTTCCGGCTCCAACGCTGCAGGCTATCGGACCACTCCAGGCGACGTGAACGTCGGCCTGCCTTCCGCGCGAATGACGCGCAGCGTGGCCTCGGACGGCTCCGACGTCGAGACGCTGATCGGCGTCGAGGACGTGGCCGCCGACGAGGTGGACGACCGCGGCGTGGCCCGCGACCTGGAGGCCTACACCTCGCTGTCACGCGCCAAGGAGCAGGCGGCGCAGGAGCGCGGTTACATCGCCGGAGCGCTCGCCTCCGGCCGCTTCGAGAGCGCCGACGCTCAGCGCCTCGCCGCCGCCAGCGCCCTGCAGAGCACCTGGCTCGCCCGCTTCCAGGCAACCGCGACCCCGGCGCAGCAGGCGCTGTACTCGAAGATCCTGACCGGCCCGGACGTGCAGCGCACCACCGCGCTGCAGCGGACCGCGCTGGCCGCCCAGCCGGGCAAGGGCCCGCTGGGGATCCAGCTCAACACCTGGTTCTTCGCCACCTCGGCAGACATCGACCTGCTGCGCAAGGTCGAGGTCGACCTGGCCGACGAGACCGCCTCGGCCAGCCGCTCCGGCGCGGCGGCCGCCGAGCGCCGGGTGGCCACCGACGTCGCCGGCCTCGTGGCGCTGCTGCTCATCCTCGGGCTCTGCATGGTCATGGCCGGCTCCATGGCCCGCCCGCTGCGGCGGCTGGAGCGCACCGCCCTGGAGGTCGCCGAGCGGGGCCTGCCCAGCGTGGTCGGGCGCCTCGCGGCGCGTCACGGCATCAGCGTGCAGCTCCGGCACTCCTGGTACGGCGGGGTCACCGCGCTGGTGCTGCTGCCGGACCGCGTGCTCGGCAGGGGCTTCGAGCAGGCGGCCATCGCCCAGACCGGCGCTGGCAACGGCCTCGCCTCGCGCGAGCCGTTCCCGCTGGCCGAGGTCGCCGGGCCTGCCTGGAGCAGGGGCGTGTACCTGCCGCTGCGGCGGCACGCAGCACAGCCGTCGGACCCTGCCGGCGGCGCCGACGCCGCCGAGGCGGGCGAGCCGGTGGAGTAGGCGGCCACCATGAACGGGGTCGGGAGGGGCAACGGCCACCCGGACGGGGCGGGCCGACCTTGGTCCCGCCGCTATCGCAGGCCCTACACCATGACCGGCGGGCGCACCCGCCCAGCCCACCAGGATCTGGAGCTGGAGACGCTGGTGCAGGCGATGGTCGACGCCTTCTCGCCGTCCGCGCCGCTCGGTCGCGAGCAGCTGGCGATCGCCGCGCTCTGTCACGAGCTCGTCTCGGTCGCGGAGATCTCCGCCAAGCTCGACCTGCCGATCGGCGTCACCCGGGTGCTCGTCGGCGACATGGCCCTGGAGGGCCTGGTCCTCCTGTACCGACCGCGGAGCGCGCCGGCTCGCTCCGACCTCGCGCTCCTGGAGAGGGTGTTGCATGGCCTCAAGAACATTTCGTAGGCGGCCGCGGGGAGTGGCCGCTCCCACACGGCCGCGGGGAGTGGCCGCGCTCCTGCTGGGCTGCATGCTGCTCGCCGCCGGCTGCACCGGTGGGGACGACCGCGAGGCCCGCGGCTCCGGCTCCGGCCAGGGTCTCAACGGCGCCGGCGCGACCTTCCCCGCGCCCCTGTACGCCAAGTGGCTCGCGGACTTCCAGCGCGCCAACGCCTCCGGGGGCGTCAAGGTGAGCTACCAGGCGGTCGGGTCGGGCGAGGGCGTCAAGCGGTTCATGAACCACCAGGTCGACTTCGGCGCCATGACCGACGACGAGCTGACCGCGGCCGAGGAGGACGGGCCGGTGCTGCACATTCCCACCGTGATCGGCGCGGTCGTGGTGGCCTACTCGCTGCCCGGCGACCTGCCCCACCTGCGCATGAACGGTCCGCTGGTCGGCGACATCTTCCTCGGCAAGGTGCGCACCTGGAACGATCCCGCGATCGCGGCCCTGAACCCTGGCGTCGCTCTGCCCAACCTGCCGATCACCGTCGTGCACCGCTCCGACAGCTCCGGCACGACCGCCAACTTCACCAACTTCCTCTCCAACCACAGCCCCGATTTCAAGGCGCGGGTCGGCACCGGCAAGAGCGTCCGCTGGCCGGCCGGCGTGGCCGCACAGGGCTCCAGCGGCGTCGCCAAGCGCATCCAGGCCACCAGGGGCGCGATCGGCTACGTCGAGCTGACCTACGCGCTCGGCCAGGACCTCGGCTACGCGGCCGTCGCGAACACGGCCGGGCGCTTCGTGGTGCCGTCCCCGGAGAGCATGGCCGCCGCCGCGGAAGGGCTCGAGCTGGTCAGCGTGATCGACAACTTCCGGGTGAGCCTGATCGACGCGACCGGCGCCAACGCCTACCCGATCACCAGCTGGACCTTCCTGCTCGTGCGCGAGTCCCAGGCGGACCCGGTGAAGGCCCGCACGCTGGCCAACCTGCTCTGGTACATGACCCACCAGGGCCAGGCGTCGGCGATCTCGCTGCACTACGCGCCGCTGCCGAGCTTCCTGATCGACCCGATCTCCGCCAAGATCCGGCTCATCTCGGGCCCCGACGGCCACGCCCTCTCCGTCGGCCGCTGAGGCTCGGGTGGCTGGGGGCCTGGCCCTTGCCGCTCACCGTCGCCCATTCCCCCCGCGCGGACGGCGGGTGGCAGGTGGTCCCGGAGCTGTCATCCTGGTGGGAGATAGTGGGTCATCGAGGCTCTGAGCACGGACGCAAGGGGGAACAGGTGCCACTGCCGCCAGAGGAGGCAGCCAAGCGGGTCGACGAGATCCGCGCCCGGATTCGGGACGCGGCGTATCGCTACTACGTGCTGAGCGATCCGGACATCTCCGACGCTGAGTACGACGAGCTCATGCGCGAGCTCGAGGGGATCGAGGCAGACTATCCCGATCTGGTCACTCCCGACTCGCCGACGCAGTCGGTTGGCGCGCCCCCCGCCGCCGCGTTCGCGCCCGTCCGCCACCGCGTGCCCATGCTCTCGCTCGACAACGCCTTCCGCCAGGAGGAGCTGCTGGCCTGGGGCAAGCGCACCGAGAAGGCCGTCGACGCCGTGGACAGCTACGTCTGCGAGCTGAAGATCGACGGGGTGGCCGTGTCGCTCCAGTACGAGCGCGGGCGGCTGGTACGCGCGGCCACGCGAGGCAACGGCACCGTCGGCGACGACATCACCCCCAACGTGCGGACGATCGGCAATGTCCCGGAGCGGCTCACCCTCGACGACCCGCCGCCCGTGTTCGAGGTCCGCGGCGAGATCTACTTCCCGACCGACGCGTTCGAGCGGCTCAACCAGGAGATGGCGGCCGAGGGCAAGCAGGTGTTCGCCAACCCCCGCAACGCCGCCTCCGGCGGGCTGCGGCAGAAGGACCCGAGGGTCACGAGGTCCAGGATGCTGGCGCTGCTGTGCCACTCCTTCGGCCTCGCCGAGGGGGTCCGCTTCGCGTCGCACTCCGCGTTCCTGCAGTACTGCAAGGACGCCGGGCTGCCGGTCGCCGCCGAGACCCGGCGCGCCGACAACCTCGACGAGGTGCAGGCGTTCATCAGCCGCTGGGAGGAGCACCGCCACGACCTCGAGTACGAGGTCGACGGCGTGGTGGTCAAGGTCGACTCCGCCGGCCAGCAGCAGGAGCTCGGGCACACCTCCAAGGCGCCCCGCTGGGCGATCGCCTACAAGTTCCCGCCCGAGGAGCGCACCACCCTGCTCAAGGACATCCAGGTGTCGATCGGCCGCACCGGCGCGGCCACGCCGTTCGCGGTGCTGGAGCCGGTGCTGGTCGCCGGCTCGACCATCGGGCTGGCAACGCTCCACAACGCCGACGAGGTCGAGCGGCGGGATGTGCGCCCCGGTGACACCGTATGGGTTCGCAAGGCCGGTGATGTGATCCCAGAAGTGGTTGGGCCCGTGCTCAACAAGCGGCCCGACTCCTCCGAGCCCTGGCGATTCCCGGAGCGGTGCCCCGAGTGCGGCACCCACCTCGTGCGGCCTGAGGGCGAGTCGGTCACGCGCTGCCCCAACACCACCGGCTGCCCCGCGCAGCGGTGGGCGACGCTGGTCCACTTCGCCTCGCGCGGCGCCATGGACATCGAGCACCTCGGCGAGCGCACCGTCGGCGCGCTCATCGACGCCGGCAAGCTGCGCGACGCGGCCGACGTCTACTCGCTGACCGCCGAGGACCTCGCCGCCCTGCCGGGCTTCAAGGACAAGAGCATCGCCAACCTGCTCGAGGCGATCGAGGCCTCCAAGCGGCGGCCGCTGGACCGCCTGCTGGTTGGGCTCTCCATCCGGCACGTCGGCGACCACGTGGCGACCGTGCTCGCCAGGCGGCTGAAGTCGCTGGAGGCGATCGCCAACGCCTCCGAGGAGGAGCTGAACGCGGTCGACGAGGTCGGCCCGACCATCGCGAGCAGCCTGCACGCCTGGTTTGCCGAGGAGCGCAACCGGGAGCTGGTCAGGCGCCTGGTCGAGGCGGGGGTCAGCACCCGGGCCGGGGACGACGGCGAGCCCGACGTCCCGCAGGTCCTGGCCGGCAAGTCCGTGGTCCTCACCGGCGCGCTGGAGAGCCAGAGCCGCGAGCAGGCCACCAGAGCGGTGGAGGAGCGCGGCGGCAGGGTGGCGTCGAGCGTGTCCAAGAAGACCGATTTCGTGGTGGTTGGCGCCGACCCCGGCTCCAAGGCCGAGCGCGCCCGGGAGCTTGGTGTCACGATGGTGGACGAGGCAGGCTTTCAGCGACTGCTGGAGAAGGGCGAAGCGGTGTGAGCAACGTCTGGACACCCTGGGACCCTGAGGGCCACCGTTTCCCAGAGCCCTCGGGCGAGGAGCGCGGGCCGGACCCCGAGCCGATCGTTCGCAGCGTCCGGATCGGCTTCCTGCTCGCGGGCATCCTGGTCGCCGCGATGGTCAACGCCGGCGTCCACGGCGAGGCGGCGGGCGGCACGCCGAACCTGGCGGTGACCGGGATCGTCGGCCTCGTCGTGCTCGCCATCCTGGGCGTGGCCGGCTGGGCGTTCCGGCCCGCCCGGCTGCTGTCCGTCGGCAAGAAGGCGCTGAACACGCTCGATCAGCGGGAGCTTCGGCCTCGCGCGGAGCGGGCACGCGCCATGGGTTTCCGCGGCCTGGCCATGACCTGGGCCGGCCAGGCGATGGTCCTGAGCTTCCTGCCGGCGCTTGCCGGGCTCGCCCTCGAGCTCGCCCACGGCGACCACTGGGAGCTGCTCGCCTTCGCCGCGATGAGCATGGTCGCCGGCTTCCTGCTCCAGCTCCAGGTGGCCGGCGCCGTCCGCCAGGCGGTGGACGACCCGGAGATGCGCGCCCGCTACGGCTCCCGCTGAGGGCTTCCACGGTCGAGCCGTCCTTCGTGACCGTGGCGCAATCCCGCCCGATTTCTCAGGGCTTATGCAGGATCCGCCCGTATCGTCTGGCCCGCGCCGAGCGCCATGAGGGTGTGAGGGCGCGCGGCCAGGGCCGCCGGCCTCCCTGGCCGGTGGCGGCGCGATGCCACCGGCCCGGACGAACAGCCGCTGCCGACGGGCGACGGCAGGACCTGGGGGGCAATTCGTGGAAGACCATCCGGATCTCGACGCCGACCACAGCCACGAGGAGCCTCCAGTCGAGGGCGCGTCCGGCACCCCTGGCCCGGCGGAGGCCGGCGGCGCCCCGGGGCCGGGGTCGAGCGGCGGCGCGGGCCCGGCGGGCGGCCCTGCGCCGGTTCCGGTCGTGGCTCGTGGCCATGGGACCCGGGAGGCGCCGGAGGTGGCCGTCCCCATCTGGCGCCTCACCCCCAAGCAGCGGGCCGAGCTGCTGCGGATCGTGGAGACCGGTGGCCGCAGCCACCGCCGGAGCATGCCCAGGGAGCATCTCTCGAGCCTGGTCGAGGCCGGCTACCTGGCGGTCTACGAGGACGGCCTGGTCATGCTGACGCCGGCCGCCCTGCGCGCCATCACGATCGAGGTCGACCGGCGCGCCGCCGCCCGTGACGCCGGTGAGCGCCCGCAGCAGCGGCCGCCGCTCAGCTCTTGACCGCGAAGAACCTGATCTCGCTGATCGAGGTGCGCTGGGGGCCCGGAGACGGGTAGGTGCTCAGCACGACCAGTCGAACGCGGTCGACCTCGCGCGGCTTGAAGCTCACCGTCTGGAAGCCGGGCTTGTCGGCCAGGGTCGTCCGCAGCGTGGTCTCGTCGGAGAACTGGAGTTCGATCTCCTGTGGGCGCGGCCGCCTGGAGAACTCCGTCCCCGACGCACCGGCCGCGACGCTGACCCGCCCCAGCTCCACCGGGCTGTCGAACGAGAAGCGCAGGAAGGGCTGATCGTCTCCGCTGGGCACCAGCCGCGACCAGAAGGTCCCGAGCTTGCCGTCCACGACGTTGTCGGCGATCCGCGAGCCGGACTGGGTCGAGGCCGCCACGCTGGATGGCCTCACCTGGACCAGCGTCGGCGCCGGGGCGGTCGCACCCGCCCCGCTGGCGCCCGACGGCGATCGGCCGCGCATGGACGCGAGCCACAGGCCGCCGCCCACCAGCACGATGACCGCGATCAGGACCCCGAACCGCCGCAGCGCGCGGTGCCGCTCGCGGTCGCGGGCGGATGGGGCCTTGCGGAGCTGTCCCTCGCGGGGCACGGTGACCGGCAGCCGCCGGAGCATGCGCCGCCACCTCGGTGGCCGCTTCAGCAGCTCCGCCTCGCTCGGGAACGCGTTGGCACGCCGGGAAAGCGGCGCCTGGGTCGCCGCCGGCAGGATCAGCCGGTCGCCGCGTTCACCTCGGTCCCCGCGTTCGCCGCGAGCACCTTGGTCGGCGAGGTCGCCGCGAGCACCCCGGTCGGCGGGTTCGCTGCGGCCGCCTCGCTCGGCGGGGTCGCCGCGGCCGCCTCGCGCGTCCATCCCGGGGAGGGCCCCCTTCGGGACCGCCTGACCGCGGATCGCGGCTCTGATCGCCTCCCTGGAGACCGGGGCCTCGCCGTGTGGGGCCTCACCGCCGGTGGCACCGCCGATCACGTCGTCGTGGTCGCCTGCACCGGCCGGGACCTCCGGCGATCGCGCGAACGGCGGCCATTCCCGTTCGCGTCTGGGCTCTCGTCCCCTGCCCAGAGCGGTCCTCCACTCCGGATCCCGGCCCGACGGCTGCTCAGGCACCTGCCACGGCGCCCCAGGAGCGGGCGGTGGCGGCCCGCCCTGCCGCGGGGGTCCGGGTTGCGGCGGCCCGGTCTGCCCTGGTGGGTCCGCGGGTGGCGGTTGGGCGGCTGGTCGTGGGGGCTGCGATGGTTCACGGGTCGGCGGTGTCGTGGCCTGCCCGGGTGGCTGGGCCTGCGACGGGGGACCGGTGGGCGGCCTCAGGGGCTGGAGCGGATCGGGAGGCGGCGGGAGGGGAGCCCAGGAGCCGGAGTCGCCACGGTCGAACCACCACGACGTGACGGCGGTGCCGGCGTTGCGCCCGCCGGAGCCGGAGCTGGGAGCGCCGTGCCCCGTTCCGGGAGCGCCCTGCCCCTCTGTGGTGGTGCCGTTGGGCACGGTCCCGCTGCCGCCCGGCGGACCGGCGGGACGGGCAGGGTCCGGCGGCGGCGCGGCAGGACGCGGCGGCGGCTCCGACGTTCCCAGCGCCGACCGGACGCCGCCGCCGCGTCGGGCCTCTTGAGAGGGGGCGCGCTCCACGGGTGGGTCGGCCCGGCGTGCCTCGGCCGCCGCGTCGAACGGCTGCGTGTCCTCGTCCGGGGCCTCCTCGGACCCGGGCCGCTCGGCGGACCCCGGCCGGTCAACGGACTCGGGCTGGCCTGCCGCGGCCGGATCGATCCGCAGCGGCGGCCGCCGCTCGCTGACGACCTCGTCCTCGCCCCAGCCCAGGAAGGCGCCGCAGGCCGGGTTGCGGCAGAACGGATCGGCCCCCGGGTTCCGGAACCCGCACGATGGGCAGACGCTCATGCCGCGAGCACCTCCCCGCGGTCGGTCGCGACGGTCGAGCCGCCGATCCTTTCGTCACCAGTCGCGGGCGGCATCGCGCCCCGCTCGGCAGGCAACCTCTCGTCCATTCGATCCCGCACCCCCTGCCCGGCCGCTCTGGTCAGAGCCAACCGGACCGGACCTTCATCGCTTGCACCGGGACTTCTGTGGAAGTTCCCGTCGACCCTTGCCCAAGTGGGCTTGCGAGTATTCTCGACGGTTGAGGGTACCTGCGCCCAACTCGGGTCCGCCGCAACGGTCGAACGAGCCTGTGGATAATCAGCGGCAGCGTGTCGAGCCGTTTGGGTAGACTCGCTGGTGGCGCTTGCCGGACGGCGCCGATCCCGTTCCCATCTGCTCGATTGCTGTAGTTGAGGAGTGCCATGCCCATCAGCCGCGCCGACGTGCAGCACGTCGCCCGCCTGGCCCGTCTCGCCCTCTCCGACGACGAGCTCGACCGCTTCCAGCGCCAGCTCTCGAACATCCTCGAAGAGGCCGACAAGGTCAAGCGGCTGCCGACCGAGGGCGTGCCGCCGATGTCGCACGCCGTGCCACGGGTCAACGTCTGGCGCGACGACACGGTCGGCCCCTGCTTCACCCAGGAGGAGGCGCTGTCGACCGCGCCAGCGGTCGAGCAGGGGCGCTTCATGGTTCCCCGGATCATCGAGGACGAACCGTGACCGCCACCGGGCCCTTCCTCTCCGACCTGACCGCCCACGAGCTGGCGGAACGGTTCGCCAGCGGCGATGCCACGGCGGTGGCCGCGACCGAGGCCGCGCTCGCCCGTATCCAGGCCACCGACGAGGTGCTGCACGCCTTCCTCACGGTGATGGGCGAGCAGGCGCTCGACCAGGCGCGCGCCGTCGACGGGGCGCGATCGCGTGGCGAGCGGCTCGGACCGCTCGCCGGCGTGCCGCTGGCGCTCAAGGACGTCCTGGTCACCAAGGGCGTGCGCACCACCGCCGGGTCGCGCATCCTCGATGACTTCCATCCGCCCTACGACGCCACCGTGGTGCAGCGGCTGCGGGACGCCGGCGCGATCGTGGTGGGCAAGACCAACCTGGACGAGTTCGCCATGGGTTCCTCCACCGAGAACTCCGGCTTTGGGCCCACCCGCAACCCGTGGGACCCGAGCCGCGTGCCCGGGGGCTCCAGCGGCGGGTCGGCGACGGCGGTGGCGTCGGGCCAGGCGGTGCTCGGCATCGGCACCGACACCGGCGGGTCGATCCGGCAGCCGGCCTCGCTCTGCGGGGTCGTGGGGGTCAAGCCCACCTATGGGCTGGTCAGTCGCTACGGGCTGATCGCCTTCGCGTCCTCGCTGGACCAGGTGGGCCCGTTCGCCCGCGACGTCCGCGACGCGGCGACGCTGCTCGAGGCGATCGCCGGGCACGACCCGCTCGACTCCACCTCGATCGAGGACGCGCCGACCGACTTCACGTCGACACTTGAGCACGGGATCGACGGCCTGCGGATCGGCGTGGTCAAGGAACTGCTGCCGGACACCCTGGCCCCGGCGATCCTGGCGCCGCTGCGGGCGGCGATCGACCGCCTGGAGCGGCTCGGCGCGCGGATCGAGGAGTGCTCGCTGCCGTCCTTCGAGTACGCGCTGTCCGCCTATTACCTGATCGCTCCGGCCGAGTGCTCCTCGAACCTGGCCCGCTACGACGGCGTCCGCTGGGGGCTGCGGGCCAAGGACCCCACCGACGTGGTCGACATGATGCAGCGCACCCGGCAGGCGGGCTTCGGCCCCGAGGTGAAGCGCCGCATCATGCTGGGCGCCTATGCGCTGTCAGCCGGCTACTACGACGCCTACTACGGGCAGGCGCAGCGGGTGCGCACGCTGGTCGCCCGCGAGCTGGACGCCGCGTACGAGCGCTTCGACCTGCTGGTCGGGGCCACGTCGCCTGGCACGGCCTTCCCCATCGGCGAGCTCGTCGACGACCCGCTGCAGATGTACCTGTCCGACGTGTTCACCATCCCGGTGAACCTGGCGGGCAACGCCGCCGTGTCCGTGCCCGCCGGGCTGGTCGATGGGCTGCCGGTGGGCCTGCAACTGGTCGCGCCGGTGCTCGGCGAGGCGCTGATGCTGCGCGCCGCCCACGCCCTCGAGCAGGATCTCGACCTGCCCAAGCGGCCGACCGACGTCATCCCGATGCTGCGTGACCTGCAGGAGGCGCAGCCATGAGCCGGTGGGGTCTGGGGAACCCCGAGGGGGTGCCCCGATGAGTCGGGCTCCCACGAGCGTGACGGCGACCTTCGACGAGCGAGAGAGCCGGCACTACGAGACGGTCATCGGCATCGAGACCCATGTCGAGCTGGCTACCCGGACGAAGATGTTCTGCGCATGCCCGACGACCTTCGGCGGCGAGCCCAACACCCAGGTGTGTCCGGTGTGCCTCGGCGAGCCGGGCTCCCTGCCGGTGGTCAACGGCACGGCGATCGAGTACGCGGCCCGGATCGGCCTTGCCCTGAACTGCCGCATCGCCGAGCGGTCGCAGTTCCACCGAAAGAACTACTTCTATCCCGACATGCCCAAGAACTACCAGATCAGCCAGTACGACGAGCCGTTGTGCGTCGGCGGGTACCTGGACGTGCCGGTGGAGGGCGAGCTGCGGCGGATCGGGATCACCCGCGTCCACCTCGAGGAGGACACCGGCAAGTCCCTGCACGTGGGCACCACGGGCCGGATCCACGGAGCCGACTACTCGCTGGTCGATTACAACCGCGCGGGCATCCCGCTGGTCGAGATCGTCTCCGAGCCGGACATGCGCTCCGCCGAGGAGGCTCGTGCCTACGCCGAGGAGCTGCGGGCGGTGCTGCTGGCGCTGGGCGTGTCGGACGTCAAGCTCGAAGAGGGCTCGATGCGCTTCGACGTGAACGTCTCGATCCGGCCGTTGGGGCATGCCCAGCTCGGCACCAAGGTCGAGCTGAAGAACCTCAACTCGCTGCGCAGCCTGTACCGGGCGGTCGGTTACGAGTCCGAGCGGCAGCGGCGAACACTCGCCGAAGGCGGCCAGCTCGTCCAGGAGACGCGCCACTGGGACGAGTCCACCGGCCGCACCGAGCCGATGCGCTCCAAGGAGTACGCGATGGACTATCGGTACTTCCCGGAGCCGGACCTTGTACCGATCGAGGCATCCGTGCAGTGGGTCGACGGCCTGCGCGCCGCCCTTCCCGAGCTGCCGGCCGAGCGGCGGGCCCGCCTGGCCACCTCGACCGGCCTCGGTCCCAAGGAGGTTGGTTGGCTGGCCCGCGATCCCGACGTGCTCGTCTACTTCGAGGCTGTGGCCAAGGGTCGTGACCCCAGGGTCGTCGCGGGCTGGGTCATGGGCGAGCTGCAGCGCTGCCTGCGCGAGCACGAGCTGACCATGGCGAGCAACCCGGTCTCGCCAGAGCGGCTCGGCGAGCTCGTCGATCTCGTCCGCGCCGGCACGCTGTC
>Ga0081455_10007490_pt1 | contig 11486 bp, 12 predicted proteins | sample TabmetS3T2R1_FD_70207 | JGI IMG/M metagenome (GOLD analysis project Ga0081455, IMG submission 70207) | Tabebuia heterophylla rhizosphere microbial communities from the University of Puerto Rico - S3T2R1 | ecosystem: Host-associated > Plants > Roots > Rhizosphere ...
CTCTGGCACGCTTCGGACTCTGGAGCCGTAGTAGAACGGCATCATGACCAGGCCAAGGAAGACCATTGCCGGTACCGCGCCGATCCAATAAAAGTGCACGGTTGAGAGGCCGTATTGGGCGCCGTTTGCCGCCATGCCGAGAATCTCGATCGCACCCAGATTGGCCGAGATGAATGCCAGGCCTGTGATCCAGGCGGTCAGGGAACGCCCGGAGAGCAAGAAATCCTCGCTGGTAGCGATGGCTCTCCTGGCAAGGATTCCGATAGCGACGACTAAGGCGAAATAAATAATGAGGATCGTGTAGTCGAAGAAGTTCGTGTCTAACTGAGTCATACGCCGTCTCCTCGCTATCCGCGGGCCAACGTGCCCCTGCCGGGATTATCTGCCTGCGGACTCGTTACCCACAAGACCACTGATCAAGCCGATGAGAGAAGATCAGGCCATGCAGGAACGTCGGACAGTTGCGGCGATGCGCGCCAATAAGACTTCTGAGGACCACGACAAACCCCCGGCTGAGCGTGGATCATCGAGTTGATGATCTTCTCGGCCGCATGACTCTGGCCGAGAAAGCCGGCTTGCTGTTCCAGACCATGATCGTGGTCGGCTCAGGTGATCTTGCTGAGCCGAACCCCGGCATTCGGCATCAACAGTGCCGAGCACATGATCAACAATCAGCAGCTCACAATCCGGCAGCTAGGACCGGAATCCGTGTTGACAATGACGAAGCACTTTCCTGGTGGCGGGCCGCAGCACGAAGGTCCACATTTCACGTACGGCCAGGAGCAGGTATATCCGGGCAATAACTTCGAATACCAACTAAAACCATTTCGCGCTGCTGTCGCTGCCGGCGCGGCACAAGATCATGCCCTACTACGGCATGCCGGTGGGCACCGAATACGACGAAGTCGCCTTCGCCTTCAACAAAAGAATCATCACCGACTTGCTGCGCGGAGAGCTGGGGTTTGACGGCATCATCTGCACCGACTACCGCTAACCCGTACCGAGCTGTACATCCACTGAACGCTCTTCGGATCCACGGAGAATGATCAACTGGATGGCACCCTCTGCCGTTCCGAGCGCCTCGAACAGATCATCGGCGCCCTCAACTGGTCGGCCACCCGCCACGACGATCAAGTCCCCCTGTGCCAGCCCAGCCCGGGACGCAGGGCTGTCGTCCTCAACGAGGCGTACCAGTAACCCATCGACGTCCGGCAGACCGACGGCGCGCCGCAGTCTTCTGGCGACATGCGATGGCACGACGCCGATGCCAAGCCGAGCTCGCCTTTGCGACTCGCCACGGGCCAGCGCGTCCACCCGTGTTCGGAGCGTCTCGTCCGCGGGGATCGCAAGATAGAAACCTTCGCCCAGACGGTGCGTGTTCAACCCCAGCAGTCGTCCCTCACGGCTGACTACCGGGCCGCCGGACGAGCCCGGCAGCAGCGGCGCGTCGTGTTCGATGCTTCCGGTGATGCGGCGGCCGCGAGGTCCTCGGAAACTGCGCTCGACTCCTGTTATGAAACCCAGCGTCACGCGCAGCCCTCGTCCACCTGGATTCGACAGAGCGAAGACAGGTGCACCGATTCCCGGCGCGCCGTCGGTCGCCCACTCAAGTGCTTCCAGATCCCCGGTCTCGACTCCAATAACGGCAATGTCTCCATCGACGTCGTGTCCCAGAACTCGACCGGTCGCAGTGTGCCCGTCGGGGAACGTGACGGTGACCTGGTCGCCTCGTACGTTATGCGCGTTTGTCAGTATCTGATCCTTGCCCAGCACTACGCCGGACCCGACTCCCCAGCGCTGCCCTATGCCGACCACCGCGTTGCCGACCCGCTCCGCCACTCCCTGAATCTCTTCCTGGATTCCGTCGAGCGCACCCATTGCAACCTCCATGGTTAGTAGTAACTTGCAAGTTACTACTAACAGCGAATGTGTCAATCCTCCTGGTTACGGTTTGTCTATGAGCGAACAGGAATCTGTCACCCGAGAGCGTGCCGCCTCCCCACTCGCCGACGCTCTCGCTCGCGTTGGAGATCGATGGACGCTGCTCGTTGTGCAAGCCCTGCTCGCTGGGCCCCGACGCTTCAACGAGTTGCTGGAGGAGATCCCGGGAATCGCTCCGAATATCCTGTCGCAGCGCCTCAAGCGGCTCGAACGGGACGCGATTCTGGTTTCGCGGCCCTACACCGAGCGACCACCGCGCGCAGCCTACGAACTGACCGCGGAAGGCATGGAACTCGCGGGGGCGCTTCGTTTACTGGCGCACTGGGGGTCCCGGCACGCGGTTCCCGACGAAGCCCCTCGGCACCAGGCGTGCGGTACGCCCGTCGAGGCTCGGTGGTACTGCCCAACATGTGATCAACTCCTCGAGGACGAGCCTGAGACGGACATGCACTTCCTCTAGGCGCTGTAGACCGGTGCTTCGCACTGATGACTTTGGCTGCATTGCCTGATACCATCCGTGTAGATGGTGTTTGGATGGTGCACGGATGGTGACCTAGGAGGCTGCGCGTGGCCCAGGTCGAGAAGAGTGAGAAGCTCACGATCAACATTGGCCTGATAGATCTCGGCCAGATCGACTTGCTTGTCAACGAGGGCTTCTACTCGAATCGTACGGACTTCATCCGCACCGCGATCCGCCGCCAACTCGAAACCAGATCGGGCGCAGTTGATCAGACCGTGGCACGACGAACGATCACACTCGGCACGCAGCACTACGGCCGCCGCGACCTAGAGGAGCTTCGAGCCGCCGGTCGTACCGTCGAACTCCGCGTCCTGGGGCTCGCCACCATCGATGAAGACGTCACGCCTGAGCTGGCACTCGCGACGATCACGTCGGTGGAAGTCCTCGGGGCCTTCCGCGCGTCGGCGGCGGTCAAAGCCGCCCTGGCACCCAGAACTGTGTAACGGCCAGCCGTTACACCGGCAACGCAACAAGGAGGGATCCTGATCATGAACAACGACCGGAATGCCATCATGGCGGACGCAATACGACTTACCCGCAGCGGGCGGCTGATGGAGGCGACTGCACTACTCCAGCAAGGTCTTCAAGGGGCCGACCACACTGCGCCGTCTCAGCCGATGCCCGCCATGTGGCAGTCCGGAGTGCCCGATCGACCACCTGCCAGACTGCTCGGCAACTCCCCAATGGTTCGGCCCAGCTTGGTCGGGTCCGGCGGTTCCGCCGCCGCGGCGGCTGCGGCAAGTGCCCCTGGCGGCGAGATTCGCCACCTCATTCACAGCGCGGCGGCCGGATCGCGGGCGTACCACCTCTACATTCCTACCGGTTATGTCGGCGAGCCGGTGCCGCTGGTCGTCATGCTGCACGGTGGCACCCAGGACGCCGCGGGCTTCGCGGCTGGCACCCGGATGAATGATCTGGCCGAAGCGCACAGCTTACTTGTCGCCTATCCCGAGCAGTCGACTGCGGCGAACAACGGCCGCTACTGGAACTGGTTCCGTGCCGGGGACCAGCAACGTGACAAAGGCGAGCCGGCGATCATCGCAGGCATCACCCGTCAGGTCATGAGCGATTATGCCGTCGACCACGCGCGGGTCTATATCGCTGGGTTCTCCTCGGGCGGCGCAATGGCTGCGGTCATGGCGGCGACGTACCCGGACCTGTACGCCGCCGCTGGCGTCCATAGCGGCCTTGCGCCGGGGGCTGCACATGACCTGCCGTCTGCCTTCGCCGCGATGCAGAACGGCGGGTCAGCCGGATTCACCATTGATGTGCCGCTCATCATCTTCCACGGCGACCGGGACAACATCGTGGCGCCCATCAACGCCGACCGACTTGTCGCGTCCCGCATCGCGGCGACCTCACGCCTTGTCGGCGGCACAGATATGCATCAGGCGACCACAACCGGCGACGACAAGCCCGGCCATAGCTATAGCCGGCGGATCTACCGAGACGTCGACGGCAGAGTTGTTGCCGAGCAATGGATGGTTCACAGCGGTTCACACGCCTGGTTCGGCGGCAGCCCTATGGGTTCTCACGTAGACGGCCAGGGTCCTGACGCCTCCGCTGAAATGCTTCGGTTCTTCCTTGAGGTGCAATAGCGCGTTGGCATGTGTCATGCGTGTCAAGGGGGTGTAGAACGACCGCCGGACCCGCCATCTGCCCGGTGTGCTACGGATTCGAGTGCATCAACAACCTTCGTTACCGGGATCGTTGTCACAATCTCAACCGTCGAGGTGGCCCGCAGAAGCGGCTCCACGGCCTCCGCATCCGCCAGGATGCGTTGCCGCTCCTGAGCAGCCTTGCCGAAAGGGTTGGTGGACCGTGTCGCGATGCGCTGGAGCATAACCTCGCGCGGCACGCTCAGCAGGACAACGGCGTCGAAGCTGTCGTAAAACAAGCCTTGATTAGCGGCGCACCCTGCGACGAACAGCCATCCGGCCACGTGCTCGGCGAGCAGCGCGTTCATCGCCTCCTCGCGCCAAACCTGCTCCGCACCGGATCCATCTGGCGAGGCGACCTCGATGCTCCAGGTAGGTAGGTCGGCGTCGACCACACGATGCCCCCGCCGGGCGAGTTCGACGAGCGCAGTCGACTTGCCGGCGCCGGACATTCCGGTGATCAGGACTCGGGTCATCCCGTGCAAGTTACCCTGGACCGCTGCAGATTGACCTCACCCAGTCAGGGCTCTTGTGACATCGACGGTTTGCAACCTATCTTGACGCCCTAGAGCGTACGTGCTCGAACTTTTGTTCTATTTTGTCGGTGCCTGTCCGTAGAGTTCCTGCTATGTCAGCCTTCGGGGAGGGTATTCAGGAGTGGCTAGCCCCTTTCGCGGCCGCGCAGCTCCTGTTGTCCGGCGACATGAATGCTCAGCGCTGGGCTCAAGTGGCCGTTGTTGGGCTTGTGTGGGTGATCGGACTCAACGTCGCGGGGACACTTCGTGTGCACCGCCTTCGCCGAACCGTCGAACATTGAATTCGTCCAGCATCGGGTGAGCCACACCGGTGATGATCTCGTACGCCAGGAGCTCGCCGACGATCAAGCCGAGCGTCGCCCCGCTGTGAGTGAAGGCGAGGTAGAGACCGTTCACATCGTCGACGCGGCCAAGGACGGATTCCCCATCCCCGGGAACTGGCTTGGGGCCGATCCCACACCAGGCGGCTTCAAGCCGCGGCGTGCCTTCCAAGACCAGCGAAGCCTCGGCGAGCAGGGCATCGATGATCGAGGGCGACACCGCATAACTGCCGTCCGCAGCGCGCGTGATGTGGGCATTGGTCCAGTCTGAGTCCACCGCCAACGCGCCATCGAGGGTGGGCCGGAGCGAGACACGCGGAGTGTTCAGGACCGCCCGTAGCGGGTGGTGCACGGGTCGGCTCGCTACAAGAAAGGTGACTGCCGTGGCATCCGGAATGGTGATGCCAAGATCAGCAACCATGGCTGGTACGGCGGCGCCGGCAGCCAAGACCACAACATCTGCTCCAACAAGTTGCCCACTCCTGGTCGCCACGCCGGTGATTGAGCCGGCCTTGCTTCGGACGGTACACCTCCCGGCCTTGGTGACGAGCTTCCCGCCGCGTTCCACGAAGTCCTTGATCAAGAACTGGACGAGGCTGGGCAGATCGACCCATCCCTCGCCCGGATTCCAGAGAGCACCAGTCTCCGGAATAGCTGCTTCATTGACACCCGGAGTGTAAGCGCCGACCTGATCAGGGCTGAGCAGATGGCTGTCGTAGCCATGAAGCACCTCATGATCATGGCGTCGGCGCAACTGCGCAGCCTGGTCTTCGGCGTACCAAACCAGCCCGCCCGCAAAGCGTAGCCAGCGGAGGTCCGGCTGTTGGGCTGCCAGAGTCCGGTAGCGATCGATGCCCGCAATCCGAAGCCGATGGTAGGCCTCCCTCCACATGCCAGCCGAGTTCAGCCACGACAGGGAACGCCCTGACGCGCCGCTGGTCAGAGCGCTTTCGGTGAGCAAGATCACGTCCGCTCCAGCCCGGACCAACTGCTGGGCAGTGGATATACCGATCACGCCGCCGCCGACGACGGCGACTTTGATCCTGGAGAAACTCATCATGAACCACCATCCCTGGTCCGGGGAGTCGAGCGCTACTCAGGGCCAAGAGTCGCAGCCCGATCCGCCGATGATGTGATTGAGGCATTCGTATCCGTACCTCTTCGAGGAGTTCGTCGTGTCCGATGCCGCAAACGACTCAATCAATCGAATCTCAGAGCTCACGCTGGAGGAGAAGGCATCGCTATGCCTCGGCTCGGATTTCTGGCACACAGCGCCGGTGGAACGCCTCGGCATCCCCCGAGTCATGGTCTCCGACGGTCCCCATGGTCTGCGCGCCCAACTGGGCGAAGCCGACCACGTTGGAATCGGAGGCAGCGCGCCGGCAACCTGCTTCCCGACAGCCTCGGCTCTGGGCTCCTCCTGGAATCCGGAGCTTTTTCGAATGGTGGGTCAGGCTTTGGGCCGAGAGGCGAAGAGGTTGGGCGTATCGGTGGTGCTCGGGCCGGGGATCAACATGAAGCGGTCGCCGTTGTGCGGCAGGAATTTCGAGTATGTCTCCGAGGATCCGTGGCTGGCCGCAGAACTCGCAACCGCGATGGTCCAAGGCACCCAGAGCCAAGGCACTGGTACGTCGCTGAAGCACTATGCCGCAAACAATCAGGAGGATGATCGACTTCGGGTAAGCGCTGAGGTCGATGAGCGGGCCTTGCGGGAGATCTATCTGCCGGCGTTCGAGCGAGTGGTGAAGCTCTCCCAGCCGTGGACCGTGATGTGCGCCTACAACAAGGTCAACGGCATCTACTGCTCCGAGCACTACTGGTTGTTGACCGACGTGCTGCGCGAGGAGTGGGGGTTCGATGGCCTGGTGGTCTCCGACTGGGGTGCGGTGCATGATCGGGTTGCAGCCCTGAAGGGCGGTCTTGATCTTGAGATGCCGCCCAATCTCGGGGTCAGCGACGCCGCCATCGTCGAGGCCGTACGCGACGGATCACTGGACGAATCCATCCTCGACGAATCGGTGAGCCGGGTACTGCGCCTCGTTGATCGGTCCCAGCCTGCTCTTGCGGAGGGCTCTTCGTTCGAGTTCGACGAACATCATGAGCTGGCCCGCCGCGCAGCGCAGGAGTCGGCCGTGCTGTTGAAGAACTCCGGCAATGTGTTGCCGCTGCAACCAGACGAGGGCAGCACGGTTGCCGTTATTGGTGAGTTCGCGCGTACGCCGCGGTACCAGGGCGCCGGCAGCTCCCAGGTGAATCCCACCCACTTGGACGTCCCACTCGAGGAGCTGCAGTCCGCGCTTGGCGGACGAGCTGAGGTGAGATTCGCAGCGGGGTTTGGCATTGGCACGACTGACCATGACGAGCATCTGCTACGCGAAGCGGTCGACCTGGCCAGGGTAGCTGATCATGTCGTCGTGTTCTTGGGCCTGCCGGGGGAGGACGAGTCAGAGGGCTTCGACCGAACTCATATCGATCTTCCCGCCAACCAGTTGGTGCTGCTCCATGCGCTAGCGGAGGTGCATGATCAACTGATCGTGATCTTGGCCAATGGAGGCGTCGTTCGCGTGTCCACCTGGGAGGACCGGGTCGCCGCGATCTTGGAATGTTGGCTCTCGGGACAGGCCGCCGGCGGAGCCGCGGTCGATCTGCTGCTGGGTGTCGCCAATCCCTCCGGCAAGCTGGCCGAGACGATTCCGGTGCGCCTGCAGGACAACTCCTCCTACCTCAACTTCCCAGGTGAGGAAGGCGTCGTCCGGTACGGCGAGGGGGTCTTCGTCGGCTACCGGGCGTACGACACACTCATCCAACACGTGAGCTATCCGTTCGGGTTTGGGCTGTCCTACACGACCTTCCACATCGCCGACGTCAACGTATCGGTCGCCGGCTCGGTAGCGGACGGCGATCTTGCAGTGACCGTGACCGCGTCGGTCACCAACACCGGAACCAGGGCAGGCGCCGAAGTCGTCCAGGTCTACGTGGGAGACGTTGAGGCATCAGTGGCGCGGCCGCTTCGCGAACTGAAGGGGTTCGTCAAGGTCCAGCTCGAGCCGGGCGAGACGCGGCAAGTGAGCTGCCAGCTCGACGAACGAGCGTTCGCGTTCTGGTCTCCGCGTTTCCAGCAGTGGGTGGTCGAATCCGGCGAGTTCATGATCGCCGTCGGGAACTCCTCGCGCCACCTAGTCGCCACCGAGGCGATCACCCTTGAGGCGCCTCGGCTGTCGCTGCCACTAGGGCCGGACTCCACCCTCCACGAATGGCTGGAGGATGAGCGCGGCCGCGAGCTGCTGACTAAGCGGGATGTGCGGCTCCTCCAGGATCCAGAGCTGATCAAGGTGATTGGCACTATGCCCATGCACACCTTGGCGGCGTTCGAAGGCATGGCACTCAGCCACGACGAGTTGGAAGAGCTGGTCGCCGAGCTCTAGGTTGCATCCTCCTGAAGGAGGACATGCCGTCATCCACTCGGTGTACCGCAAGCCGCAATTTCAAGACCTGAGGCCGATGTGCTGATCGCGCCTACCCCGCGACGCTGAGGGCATGACAAACACGCAGACGCTGCCGGCGCGAGTCGAGGGCGCGGCAGAAACCAAGCAGTACTCCTTGACCAAGATCTTGGCCATCTGGGCCTCCGTCACTGTCCCCATGGGATTGCTGGCATGGGTGGTCGCGCCGGCCATCATCCCTCACACATCCCTACATCCCGGGCTTGTGCACTGGATGCTCATGGTGGTCGGAATGATGTGGCAATTCGTGGTCTCGCTGGCGGTTCTGCGGCACGAGCTGGGTGGCCTGCACTGGCCGACGCTCAAGAAGCGGATTTGGCTCAATTTGCCGCGTGACCCGAAGACCGGCAAGCCCCGAAAGGTGTTGTTCTTGTGGGCCGTACCGGCCTTCCTGGCCAATGGCCTCGGCGGATACCTGGCCACGCGGCTGGACATGGCATGGACCAACTGGCTTCCCGGCTTCGATGAGCCCCCGTACGCGAACGCCCAAGCGCTGGCCGATCCGCAATTCCAGGGTCAGTGGTGGATTCTCGGTTTGGCATTGACCAGCATGATTTTCAACTACATACTCGGCGAGGAACTTTTCCTTCGTGGCGTACTGCTGCCGCGGATGGCTGGGGTCTTCGGTCGCTGGGACTGGATCGCCAACACGGTGCTCTTCGGGCTCTACCACGTACACAAGATCTGGGCCTGGCCCAGCATGATCACCAGTGGGTTCGGTGTCGCCTGGGCGACCAAGCGCTACCGCAGCTTCTGGATGGGCGTGATCGTGCATGGACTCGAAGGCTTCTTCATCGTCCTGATCGTGGCGGTGCTGGCCGGCTGGTATCCGTGATCCACCTAAGAAGGCGCCTAGAGGCGGTCCTGCCTGATCACGCGTTAGATGATCAAGGTCCGGGCCGCCTCTGCTATGCCGTCTGGCGACATGGCATAGCGATCAAGCAGGTACCCGGCCGAGCCGGTCGGTGCAAACTCCGGGACACCAAGAATCTTGATCTTGATTGGATGATTCTGAGCAACGGTCTCCGCGACGGCACCGCCAAGGGCACCGGCAACCGTAGCTTCCTCGGCGGTGACTATGCCGCGCGTCTCCCGGGCTGCCTGCAACACCGCCTCAGTGTCCAGCGGCTTCACCGTGGGCATGGAGATCACCCGGGCCGAAATGCCTTCAGCTTCGAGCTGTTCGGCGGCGACCAGGGCACGCCAGAGGACCGTACCGTTGCTGATCAAGGTGACATCAGTGCCTTCACGGAGAGTGACCGCCTTGCCGGGCAAGAATCTGTAATCGGCGGGGTACACCTCCGGCACGCTCATCCGGCTGACCCGGATGAACACCGGACCTTCGATTTCAGCCGCCCATCGCATGGCCGCGGCCGTCTCGATCGGATCCGCCGGCACTACGATCGTGATGTTGTGAATGGCTCGCAGCCAGGCGATGTCCTCGATGGAGTGGTGGGTCGGGCCCAGTTCGCCGTACGCCATGCCCGGGCTCATGCCACACAGCTTGACGTTGCGGTTCGAGTACGCCACGTCAGCCTTGATCTGCTCCAGCGCTCGGCCGGTCAGGAAGCACGAAGCTGCGGAGACGAATGCGATGCGGCCGCCGTTGGCGAGTCCAGCCGCCACGCCAACCATGTCCTGCTCTGCAATGCCGACGTTGATCAGCCGCTCGGGAAATGCCTTCTTGAACGCATCGAGCTTGCTGGATCCGACCGAGTCATTGACGACACCAACAATGCGGTGGTTTTCGTGCGCAAGCTCGGCGAGAGTTTCGACGTAGGCGTTACGGCAGTCGTAGCGCGGCCGGTCGGCTATCGATTGCTGGGCAGCCTGATTGCGCGAAGCGGCGGGATGTTCAAGGGGGGTCGTCCCCCCTTGCTGTACACGGGTATCGGTCATGCCGACCCTCCTCGGCGATCGGCTGCGTCGAGTTCATCGAGCGCCAGGTCTAGCTGTTCTGCTGAGGGGACTTTGTGATGCCACGCCGCGTTGTTGCTCATGAACGTGATCGGGTGGCCCTTGTGCGTGTGCGCGATGACGAAGGTGGGTTTGCCAGGGCGGAATGGCACTGCCGACAACACATCGATCAGCTGGCCATGATCATGGCCGCTGACTTCGACGACCGCGAAACCGAAGGCTGTCGCCTTCTGATCAAGCGGCTCAAGATCATTGGTCTCCCGAACCGTCGCACCCTGCTGGAGCCGGTTACGGTCCACGATCACGGTCAGCCGGTCCAGTTCGTAATGAGATGCGGCCATCATCGCCTCCCAGTTGCTGCCTTCCTGGAGCTCGCCGTCTCCAACGAGCACGTACGTGCGACGGCGCGAGACGTCCAGCTTGGCCGAGAGGGCGTGGCCCACAGCAATCGGCAGGCCGTGACCGAGCGGACCGGTATTGGCCTCGACGCCGCGGACATAATTGCGATTCGGGTGGCCGTTGAGCTTGGACAGCGGCTTGAGAAACGTAGCCAGTTCCTCAACCGGCAGGAATCCGAACGCAGCCAGCGTGACGTACAGGGCTCCGGCAATGTGGCCCTTGGACAGGATGAAACGGTCCCGCTCAGGATCATCGACGGTCTCAGGAGCGATGTTGAGGACGGCGCCATAGAGCGTGGCAAGAATGTCGATAGCTGAGAGGTCACCGCCGATGTGGCCGGCGCCTGCGTAGTGCACCAACTTGAGGTCTTGGATACGGATCTGCCGCGCCGCCTCGGCTGTGTGAGCGATTTGCTCATCGCGATGTGCGTTCGGCAACCGGTGGAAGACCGGCATGGTGATGTGTTCTGACGTTAGTGCGGTCATGCGTTCACGTCCTGGCGCTCGGCGGCAGGCGCCATGGAGCTCAGCAGTACGTCCTGGACTAGCCGTTGTGCAGTAAGCGCATCATGAGAGGCCTGGGCGGCGCGTAACGCCTCCACGTCCAAGGCGTCCAGAGCTCCATGGAGTGCCTTGAGGAAGCGGATGGCAACCTTCGCCGCCTCAACGCTGTCTTCCCGGAACGGGAATTGA
>Ga0081455_10007491_pt1 | contig 11485 bp, 8 predicted proteins | sample TabmetS3T2R1_FD_70207 | JGI IMG/M metagenome (GOLD analysis project Ga0081455, IMG submission 70207) | Tabebuia heterophylla rhizosphere microbial communities from the University of Puerto Rico - S3T2R1 | ecosystem: Host-associated > Plants > Roots > Rhizosphere ...
TCCGGAGGCGTGCAAGGTGGCATCAGCAATGGCGAAGACATTTACTTTCGCGTTGCGTTCAAGCCGCCTGCAACGATCGCGCTCGAACAGAAAACCGTCACGACTACAAACGAGGAGACTGCGCTTGCCGCGCGCGGACGCCATGATCCGTGTGTTCTCCCACGAGCCGTGCCCATTGTCGAAGCCATGGCCGCGCTTGTTCTTTGCGATCACGCGTTGCGGCAAAACGCGATCAGTTACGTCATCTCCAAATCGGCTCACACAAAGTCCACGAAGGACACAAAGAGTGACTGAGAATCAAATTGCCAAGCAGATACCTCGATGCCGCCTTTGCTATTCATACTAAGCTCGGTTCGGATCTCCTCGGGTCGGTATATGAAGTGGTACTCGCTTACGAGTTGCAAAAGAGAGGCTTAACTGCGGAGCGTCAGAAGCCGATGCCGATCATATACGACAACATTCGATTTGATGAAGCGTTCCGATCGGACCTCGTTGTGAATAGAAAGGTTATTGCCGAACTCAAATCTGTAGAAGCACTCCTTGCGGTACATGCAAAACAGCTGCTGACACAACTGCGCTTAAGCGGGCTGAAACTGGGCCTTCTCATCAATTTCGGCGAAGCGCATTTAAAGAACGGGATTAAGCGCGTAATCAACGGCCATTTGGATTCCGAACCTCCTTCTGAGTGTTCGTTGCGACCTTTGTGGACATTGGTGAGAAATTCGAAATGAACTACATCGCGACCATCGGCCTGGAAGTGCACGTGCAGCTCAAGACGCGATCGAAAATGTTTTGCGCTTCGCCGGTTGAATTCGGCGCTGAGCCGAACACGCACACTTGTCCGGTTTGTCTCGGGGTGCCGGGCGCGTTGCCGGTGATGAATCAGGAAGCGTTGCGTATGACCGTGCTGACGGGTCTGATGCTCGGATGCGACATCGCGCCGGTCAGCAAGTTCGATCGCAAAAATTATTTTTACCCGGACATGCCGAAGAATTATCAGATTTCCCAGTACGACATGCCGCTGTGCACTAACGGCAGTGTGCAGTTGCATAACCTCGCTTATCCCAAGGACGCACAGAAAAATATCGTCAGGCATGACAAGGAAGTGCACCTGGTACGGATTCATCTCGAGGAAGACGTGGCAAAGAGTTTCCATTTCGAGAACAGCACCGGCATTGATTTCAATCGCGCCGGCACGCCGTTGATGGAGATCGTGACCCAGCCCGAAATTAATTCGCCCGAAGAAGCGTTCGCTTTCTTAACTGCGTTGAAACAGATCCTGATCTATGGCGGAGTGAGCGATGCCGATATGGAGAAGGGACAACTCCGCTGCGACTGCAATGTTTCCGTACGCCCTGAAGGCCAAACAGAACTCGGAGCAAAAATCGAAATCAAGAATTTGAATTCAATCAGCGGAGTTCGCCGAGCTCTCGCTTACGAGATTCGCCGTCAAACCAGCATCCTGGAGCGCAATGAACGGATGGAACAGCAGACGCGCGGCTGGGACGATGCCGCAGGTGAAACATTCCTCATGCGAACCAAGGAATTCGCACACGATTACCGTTATTTTCCTGATCCAGATCTTGTGCCGGTGAAGACGGATGTCCTCGTGGCCGAAGTGCGCCAGCGCGTGCCGGAGTTGCCAAAGGCGAAGCGGGCACGGTTCGTGAAGCAGTATCAGGTTAGCTCTTACGATGCCGCCGTACTGGCAAACGATCTGGAGTTAGCGAGATATTTCGAGGCTGCTGCCAAAGGCGCGAAAAAGCCAAAGAACGTAGCTAATTGGATCCTGAACGATTTGCAGAACGCCCTCGGTGCCGCTGGCAAAGGGATAAATGATTGCCCAATTCCACCGGAGGCCCTTGATGAATTCGTGAACTTGATCGACAGCGGAAAAATCAGCGGCAAACAGGGCAAGGAGGTTTTCGCCGAAATGTTCGCGACCGGCAACAAAGCGGCCGCGATCGTAAAAGAAAAAGGGATCGAGCAACTGAGCGATGTCAGCGCAATCGAGACGCTGTGCGATGAAGTCATTGCAGCGAACCCCAAACCCGTTGCAGATTTCAAAGCAGGCAATTCTGCATCGCTGAATTTTCTCAAGGGTCAAGTGATCAAGTTGTCCAAAGGCAAAGCCAATCCGCAATTGGTGGGTGAAATCTTGGAAAAGAAATTGAAAGAGTAGGGACGCCGCGCTGCGGCGTTTGGAATTGTAGGGCGTTTCTGTGAAACGCCTCTTTTCTTTATCGGCGTCTGACACAGACGCCCTACAATATTGGAATGCGCATTCTTATCGCTCCCGATAAATTCAAAGGTTCGCTGAACGCGCGAGAAGTCGCGCAAAACATTGCGAAAGGACTGCTCGACGTGGTCCCGGACGCTGAGATCGAAATGGTGACGATGGCAGATGGCGGGGAGGGGACTGCAGAAGCGATTTGTAATGCGCGCGGCTGTTCCTGGCTCGAATGCAAAGCGCACGATCCGCTGGGGCGCGAGATCCAAGCGCGCTATGGATGGATCGACCAGGAGAAGCTCGCGGTAATGGAGATGAGCGAGGCCGCTGGCATGCGGCGGCTTTCGAAAAATGAACGCGACCCAATCCGTGCAACTACGTTCGGTGTAGGCGAAATGATTTTGGACGCGACGAAACGCGGTGCGACGGAAATCATCATCGGTTTGGGTGGCAGCGCGACAAACGATGGCGGTTTCGGCATGGCGCGTGCACTTGGCTATAAATTTCTTTCATGTATTGGAGCCGGAGAACGTCTCGTCGCGCGCGCTCGTGGCGAAAAGCTTTCTACCCCAGAATTGATCGGGCCGGTTACAGAACTGCGAACGCTTGAAAGAGTTGAGAAGCCAAGGCACTTGGCTCTACCGAGAATCATCGCTGCGGTGGACGTCCGCAATCCCTTGCTGGGAGAGAATGGAGCGACGCAAGTTTTCGGGCCACAAAAAGGCGGCACACCGGATCAGATTAGACAGTTGGAACTCGCACTTGCTAGGTTCGCCGACATCGTGCCGCAGACAATTGGCTCCGATCATACCGATACGGTTAAACCCGGCGCGGGCGCCGCAGGCGGTCTCGGCTTCGGTCTCCTTAGTTTTTGCGCAGCGACAATTCGGCCGGGATTTGATGTTGTCGCAGAAGCCGTTGGACTTGAATCGAAGATGAAACAGGCGGACTTGGTGATTACAGGCGAGGGGAGTCTTGACCGGCAGACGCTCGAAGGTAAAACGCCAGCGGGCGTGGCACGGCTGGCACGAAAACTCGGGAAGCCAGTGTTTGCGATTGTTGGCCGCGCATCTGACGATCCCGAACTCCGTGAAATTTTCGATGGTGTTTACCAGAATGCGCGCCAGGGAATGAGCCAACAGGAAAACATGAAGCGCGCAGCTGAACTTTTGCGCGAGAACGCACGCGAGTTGGCAGACACATTTGGCGTTGGGCTATGACGCGCCCCTACCATGCTCTGTCTTGTTAAGGCGATTTCTTCGCGTTGCGCGGATCGTCGGCGGGGTTCACGTAATTGATCTGCCACGGACCGATCCCGTGAAGCTGGATAATCGTCAGGCCCTCAGACCAAGCCGCATGCTTCATTCCGGCAGGCCAAAAACCGTACGTGCCAGTATTCAACGGTTTTGCCGCGCTTCGATCGAGATTGTCGCCCATCGCTAACAAAAGCGTTCCGGAAATCACAGTTACACGTTCCGTTTTTGGATGGGTATGCGGGGCGATGTGATAACCCTCAGGAAACTGGAAACGCACTACGAACGGGCCTTCCTTTGTTGGGTCGCCTTCGAGCACAGCCATCTTTGCACCAGGAGGTATCGCCGCTGGTCCTGGCTTCCATTCAATGGATGTCGGAGGATAAAAACCCATTTCGGAGGATTGCGTTTCTTCCGCAGATAACCGCACCGATGCGAAGGCTACGACTGAGAACACTGCCAAGGTGGAACTTAAAATATTTTTCATAGGTGGTTAGTTTTTTCCTCGATCAGGGGCGCAAAAGATTTCAGTAAAATTCGCGGTATTGTTTTGCTGATTCGACATAGCTCCATGCCCAGCGGGCAATGTCGTTTTGCTCATCCAGCGTGAGTTGCCTGCGAATTTTTGCCGGTGAGCCGAGCACAAGTGAACCGGGCGGGATTTTCATTCCCATGGTCAAGAGCGCGTTTGCGCCAATGATGGAACGCGCGCCGACCTCGACGTCGTCGAGAATAATAGATCCCATGCCGATCAGCACTTCATTGTCGATTTTGCATGCGTGAACAATCGCGGTGTGCCCGATCGTCACCAGTTCGCCTACGCTTGTAGGGTAACCGGTGTCAACGTGGACGACAGCGTTGTCCTGAACGTTGGAGCGCGGCCCGATGAGGATGCGATTGATATCGCCGCGCAGCACAGCACCGTACCAGACGCTTGATTCCTCTTCCAGAATTACGTCGCCTAGCACGGTCGCGCCGGGAACAACCCACGCGCTCGAATGAATGGTGGGGCCTTTTTGCAGTCGTGGGACAATCCCGTCGTGTCCCGTAGGCAGCGAATCTGGTTCGATATGCATTCGACGATGAGCACCGAACATGGAACCTCCAGCCAGCGTTCGCAAGACTGGCGGGGCGCTCGTGTCATGAAGCAGGGTAGTATCTGTAACAGGCGCATTACGAAATTGTAACAAAAGGCTTGCGCTGCCGAGACGAATCCGGTTTCATCACTCGCATGGCTTCGAAAACTAACCTCGCATTGGGAACAGCGCTCGCGGCGATTGCGCTGTTTTGTTTTATGGAATCGAGCTTTGCTCAGGATGCGCTCGTCGCGTCTCTTGCAGCGACGGAAAACGAAGACAGCGATGCTGAGGACAAAGACGATAAAGACGAAAAATCCGGCCATCGTCGAACACGTGCAACAGGCAGTCCCAGCCAGTTTGTGACTTGGTCAGGTGATAATATGTCGCTCGGGCTAACGAGCGTCTCGGAAACAGTTGAAGCCGAGGGTGTCGTCGTTACCGGAACGTGGTTCGACACGTATCCGGTTCCGTACCCGGCGTTGCCGCCAGTCGAGGGAACGCTAATCAATGCCGGCAAGAAAACCTCGTTCGTGAAACCACAAGAGTTTCCCGCTTTCGCTGGCAACGATTACAGGGAGGTGTTGGCCACGACACCGGGCATCCTAGTCAGCGAAGAGCCCCAATCGCCGATTATCAACTTTGGGTATCGCGGCTTGAATTCCCAGCGTAGCGAGTTCACGCAGATCCTGAAGGATGGCGTTACGATCAAGAACGAGCAATTCGGTTTTCCCGAAAGCCATTACACGCCAATCTTGGACGCGGTGGACCGCATTGAAGTCATTCGCGCAGGCGCGGCATTACAGTACGGGTCGCAACCCGGTGGGGCCATTAATTTCGTAATGAAAATGCCGCGGATGGACGCCCCGTTTCATTTCACAACCAGGAACGTATTTGGGAGCTACGAGTATTATCGCAATTTCACAGAAGTGGACGGCGGGTTCGGCCCGTTCGGCTACTACTTTTACTACGATCACAGGCAGCAGGACGGATTTCGCGAGGCAAACAGCGACTACCACCTTAACGCTGGCAGCCCACGTTTCGTATTGGATGTGACGAGAGATAGCCGCTTCATCCTCACACTCGATTTCTACAACGAAGAGCATGGCGAACCCGGCGGCATGCGCCGCATGGAAGAAATAAATCCACCAAACTCTGTCTTCGTGGAAGACGGTTTCACTCAAACCAGTCGTTTCTTCGATCGCTTCCAGCTCATACGCAACTACGCCACGCTCGAGTATCAAAAGTTTTTCTCCGAGAGAACGGAACTGGATATTAAGGCATTTGGCGGCTACTTGTCGCGTTGGAGCAAGCGTCAGCGCGGCGGCGGCTTCGGCACACTGCCAAGCGGACCAGATGCCAGCACAAACTCAATTCAGTTACGCGAGGACTACACAGAGGGTGTGGACGCGCGTATGCGCCACGACTACAACTTGCTCAACGACGTTTCAACAATCGCCGGCGGTATCTATTTCTACCATGCTCACCAGGATCGGACCGACAGGCGTGGTGAAACGCCCGATGCAGAGAGTGGCATACTGCGCAATCGCAACACGGGTGATACTTGGGACGGCGCTATTTTTGCCGAGAACCGGTTCAAATTCGGGCGGCTCTCCATTGTTCCTGGCATGCGTCTGGAGTTTCTAAACCAGGCAGCCGACGAGCAGTTCAACAGGGCAAAGACCTCTGATGGCGAGCCGCTAGCGCATCAATCCGATTTTAATTTTGTGCCGCTGTTTGGGCTGGGACTCGGCTATACGCTGGTCGAGGGTCAGCCGATCCTCGCTGCGCCTCCCATTGCAGGAGGAAAGGGTGCAGAGGCCAAAAATCCTCCTGCGCCGGTCGTCACAGGCTTTGGCCCGCCGCGGGTTGAACTTTATGGGACAGTGTCGCAAGCCTACCGGCCGATCACCTACGGTGAACTTGTGCCGACCGGCGCAAGTTCAGTCGTAAATGGCGACCTGCAGGAAGGTAATGCTCTTCAGTTCGAATATGGAGTTCGCGGTAAACCGTTTCCGTATCTGAATTTCGACGTAGGCGGCTTCTACTTCACGTTTACTGACCAAATCGGCGAGGTCATTTTGCCGAACGGTTTTACTTCGACTGAAAACGTCGGAGACGCCCGTTATATTGGGTTTGAGGCCGCCACCGAGCTGGACATTCTCTCGCTTATCAACGGCGGCGTTCCTAGTCCGTACGGCAATCTCACGCTCTACGGCAACGTCACGTTGCTGGATGCGGAGTTTACCTCTGGGCCTAACGACGGCAAAACGCCGGCGTTTGCTCCGGAGTATCAGGTAAAGACCGGCGCGATCTATAGCTACAAGAATACTTTCAAACTCGCGCTTCTTGGCACGCTCGTTGATGATGAATTTGGTGACGATGGCGATTCCTTCGAAGGTTTCATTCCCGCCTACAACGTCTGGGATCTCACGGCTGAATTTAGATTCTGGAAGGGGCGAGTTGGAGTCTTCGCCGGAATCCGGAACCTTTTCGACGAGAGTTATTGGGGCGAAGTCCGCGAGGAAGGCATTATGCCAGCCTTGCCACGGAACTATTACGGCGGATTCGAATTTTTCTTCTAGCAAAGGTTCAAATCTGTAGCGGCGGTCTCTGGGCGTCGATGCATCAGGTTAGGTGATGACGGCGCTCAGAAAGCGCCGCTACAGCAACAGAATCGGATTTTCTTATCGTGGGACTTGGGCGATTATAGGCGTCACATGCCCGAGCTTCCTCCTGAACAGGTTACGCCGTTCGTTTTCTCCGATCCCAGCGGTAAACGCTGGCCGCGGCTACGCCTCATTCTGCTGATTGGCGGTGTGCTGTTCTTTGTTGCGCTGGTGCTTTTCGTTCAGACGCTTTTTGTCACACCAAAAATGAACGTGCCTTTTTCGCTGCGGCAGTTAAGAGGCCAATTACGAGCCTTGCAGCGGGAGAATCCCGCCGGCCAGGTTTCTCCAGCTTCGTCGCTGTGGCAGAAATTTAGCGCGACTCGCCAGGCGGCAAAAAAGCTCGCCGGCAAAGAGCCAACGCCTTCGCCGCGTCCCCGAAAAAAAGCGCCTGATAGCGAGGTGCGACTGGCATTCTATGTAAATGGCGATCCGTACAGCTACGCGTCGCTCGAGCAACATGCGACGCAGATTACGCATGTGTGCCCGGAATGGATGACGGTCATTGATGGCATGGGCAATTTGCAAATCGACCCGGATGGTCGTGTGTCAAAGCTGGCGGCAAACAAGGGCATCGCGCTCATGCCGCTGTTGACGAATCTGGTCGGCGATACGTGGCAGCCCGAAGCGATTGAGAATCTCGCACATGGACCGGCGAAACGGCAGGACCGCTTTGTACAAAAGGTGCTTACGGTGTTGCGGAACGCCAAGGCTGCCGGCGTCGTTGTCGATTGGCAACAAATCGATCCCGCTTACAAGAAAGATTTAACCGCTTTCATCGACAAGTTTGCGGACGCGTTGCACGACGATAACAAAGAGCTGTGGTTGTGCGTTCAGCCGGGGCAGGAGCTGGATTACATCGACATCGATGCGCTCAGTGACAACGTCGATCGCTTCGTCGCGATGTTGTTCGATGAAACATCGGATACCGATCCGCCGGGGCCGCTGGCCTCCCGGTCGTGGTTTGAAGGTTGGCTGCATGTACTGCTGGATGGTTCCGACACCAGGCAATGGATCATCGCGATTGGCAGCTATGGATATGACTGGCCGATCGGGGGCAAAAAAGGCGAGCAGATTAGCTTTTCCGAAGCGATGAGCCGCGCGAACGACGCGGAGATCGAGAGCGTCCAGGTTCAGGGGCCCAGTTACAGCCCGTATTTTTATTTCCAGGACGAGGACACGGAACACGGGGTCTGGTTCCTCGACGCCGTCACTTTTCTTAACGAATTGCGGGACGTGCGTGACGAGAAGGCCGGCGGGTTTGCACTCTATCGGCTCGGCAGCGAAGACGCGGCAATCTGGGACGCGCTAAACGTGCCGCGCGATTTTAAGTTCGATAATCAAACGCGGCAGGCGCTGGAACTGATAAAATCGACGGATACGATAGCAGACGTTGGCGACGGTGAAATCGTCACTGTTGACGAGGATCGCACTGACGGGACGCGCAAGCTGTCTGTGGATGCAGATGGGTATCTGACAGCAAAGTATGTGAAGTTTGCGGAATTTCCGACGCTATATCATCAGGGCGCGGGCGGCGAGCATCAGGTCGCAATTACTTTTGATGACGGCCCCGATCCGCGATGGACGCCGAAGATTTTGGACATTCTTAAAGCAGCAAACGTAAAGGCCACATTCTTCGTGGTCGGGGTAAACGCCGAGCGTTACCCTGGCCTTGTTCGTCGCATCGTCAACGAAGGACATGAAATAGGAAACCATACCTATTATCATCCAAACCTGGCGCTATGTTGGCCGGAGCATATTCGCTTGGAGCTGAACGCCACGCAGTTGTTGCTCGAAACGATCACCGGCCGCGCGACGACGTTGTTTCGGCCGCCTTACGCCGCCGACACCGGCCCGACCGAACTCAGTGAATTGGCTCCGCTAAAAATCGCGGAAGACCTCAGTTACCTCGTCGTGCTCGAGAATATCGACCCGCAAGATTGGGCGAAGCCAGGCGCAGACATCATCCTCCGGCGGATCAAACAACAAAGACATGATGGCAGCGTAATCCTGCTCCATGATGCGGGCGGCGACCGCTCACAAACAGTGGAAGCGCTTCCGGGCATTTTAGATTGGCTGCATACACGCGGCGACACCATCGTGCCATTGAGCACGTTGCTCGGAACAACGCGCGATGCAGTGATGCCGCCCGTCCAGGGCAATGGTCAGTCGCTCACCCGGATTGTCAGCAGCACCGGGTTCCGCGTTTACCACAGCATCGAAGAATTTCTCTGGGCCTTCATGATTGTGGCCACGGCGCTCGTCGTCCTCCGGACGTTGACTGTCATCTGGCTCGCGGCTCGTTTTCGGCGCCTGCCAAGAGCTAACTTCGCGGAACCGGTCAGCGTGGTGGTCGCCGCTTACAATGAAGAGAAATTGATCGCGGAAACGCTGCGAACGCTGCTGGCCACAGATTATAAGGGTGAAATAGAAGTGGTCGTTGTCGATGACGGGTCGATTGACCAGACTGCCGTGGAAGTTGAGCGCATTGCACGGAACGAACCGCGTATTCGTTTATTTCAACAGGAAAATCGCGGCAAAGCCCGCGCTCTCCAACGCGGTCTCGCCGCCGCGCGCAACGGGATCGTGGTTTTCATTGATGCCGACACGCAATGTCAACGCGATACACTCCCGCGTTTGCTCGAGCCGTTTGCAGACGAGCGCATCGGCGCGGTGTCAGGTCATGCGAAGGTTGGGAACCTGCGTAAGTTTATCGCGCGTTGTCAGGCGCTGGAATACACATGCGGCTTCAATCTCGACCGGCGCGCGTACAACCTCTGGAAATGCATCACAGTTGTGCCCGGGGCGATCAGCGCCATTCGGAAGGATGCGATTGATGAATCCGGCGGCCTCAGTTTGGAAACGCTCGCCGAAGACACCGATCTCACGCTGTCGCTACACAGGCATCGCCAGCGCATCGTGTATGTGCCTGACGCGATCGCATGGACCGAAGCTCCCGAGACGGTGGCCACACTCGCGCGACAACGCTCGCGGTGGGCCTACGGCACGCTGCAATGCCTCTGGAAATATCGCGATCTGGTGTTCAACTGGAACTATCGCGCACTCGGCTGGTTCAGTTTACCCAGCATCTGGTTTTTCCAGATCATTCTCGTGGCCGTCACTCCGATGGTGGATTTGTTTCTCCTGGCGTCGCTGCCGTTCGGCGTCTGGAGCGCCGTGCTGCCGTTCATCGTAATATTCCTGGCGATGGACGTGCTCCTCGCCACTCTGGCCTGCATCTTGGAACGCGAACCAATCATGCGCGCGTGGCGCATTCTGCCAATGCGCCTGATTTATCGCCCGATGCTCAGTTACTGCGTCTGGAAAGCAATCCTCCGCGCCATCAAAGGCGCTTGGGTCAGCTGGGGCAAACTCGAGCGCACCGCCAGCGTGCCCGTGCGGGCGTGAGAGAACCAGAAATGAACCGGTGGCGCCACGTCAACGTGCTCCAACTTTGCATGGCGCGTGTTGGTTTGGTCCCCCGGATTTCGAGATTCCGAACGAGACGAAATTTTTCGTCTAATTCTCGTTAGGCCGCATTAAGACGCTCGCTGTGATGATATCATTTGCGGTCGCTATCACTTGCTTCGCGGGTCCTCCGGATGAACAGCACTTGGTCGGCCGCTGGAAGACGCGCGAGAACATCGATCTCGTGTTCACGAAGGAGCATACGTTCACCATGAAGAGCCCAGATTTACCGCGCGGTGCTGCCGGCAAATGGCTTCTCCACGCTGACGGCCAGTTGGAGATGGTCGTCACTGCAGAGTTGAACGCCTCTATGCAGCAGAAACCGGTCGCAGAACAGAAGATTCCCGGACAGAAGCTGACAGCATCGGGACGGGATATTATTCAGGTCAATGCCCCAGGTGGATCGACTGACACATGGACTCGAACGAATGCCCCTAACCATACGATGGCGCTGACCGCGAGCGGCCGTTATAACTTGCTTTCTCTTGGCTTGAATACTTATCCTGCCGGCGTGTGCCTTCTCGCTCACGGCAGCTCATCTCTTTCTCGTTAGGTCTTATGACGCGGCGAAATTGTGTCGAACGCCGAGGCAGAAATAATTTCAAGTTGCGGTCTAATTCTAGTTAGACAACTTCGCTTGTGCACAAGGTCAATACAACAAAGATGGCAGAGCTCACATGGTCCTCACCGAAGGGAAAGTTCAGCGGTGCGGGCAAAGAGATTTCAGAGGCGTTGGGACGCAAGCCCGAGTCCACCGACCTCAACGAGCGGCATCCCTTTGATGTCGAG
>Ga0081455_10007493_pt1 | contig 11483 bp, 8 predicted proteins | sample TabmetS3T2R1_FD_70207 | JGI IMG/M metagenome (GOLD analysis project Ga0081455, IMG submission 70207) | Tabebuia heterophylla rhizosphere microbial communities from the University of Puerto Rico - S3T2R1 | ecosystem: Host-associated > Plants > Roots > Rhizosphere ...
AACTGCCGAGATATGGGACGGCCGGCAGACCACGTGAGGTCAGGACCGGCGACGCTTTTAGGGGGAGCGCCAGTCTTGAATACGACGATCATGCTGTTCCTGCTGCAGGACGGCATTACCAATGGCGCGATCTACGCGCTGCTCGGGCTCGCGCTGGTGCTGGTGTTTGCCGTCACCCGCGTCATCCTGATTCCGCAGGGCGAGTTCGTCACCTACGGCGCGCTGAGCTACGCCATGCTGGCGACGGGCCAGGTGCCTGGCACGGTGTGGCTGGCGATGGCAATGGGCGTCGCCGCGTTCGGCTTCGACCTGTTCGATGCACGGCGATCGCTACGGGTGAAGCGGATCCTGCGCTCCTTTGCCTTCAACGTCGTCATGCCGGCCGTCATCCTGGCCCTCACCTATCGCCTCGCCGGCCCGAAGACGCCGATCGCAGTCAACATCGCCCTGTCGCTCCTGATCGTCGCGGCCATCGGCCTGTACCTCTACCGCCTCGCCTTCCAGCCGCTGGCGCATACCTCGGTGCTGGTGCTGCTGATCGCGTCCGTCGGCTGCCATCTCGCGCTGCAGGGCCTTGGCCTCGTGTTCTTCGGCGCCGAAGGCCTGCGCGGTCCGGCGCTGTCGAGCGCGGCGCTCACCGTCGGTCCCTTGCGCTTCACCGGCCAGAGCCTTGCGGTCTATGGGCTCACCATCGCCTTCATCGTCGCGCTGTGGCTGTTCTTCGGCTTCACGCTGATGGGCAAGGCGCTGCGCGCCACCGCCGTCAACCGGCTCGGCGCCCGCCTCGTCGGCATCCGCACCACGCTGTCGGGCCAGATCGCCTTCCTGCTGGCATCCCTGATCGGCGCGATTTCCGGCATCCTGATCGTGCCGATCACCACGCTCTATTACGACACCGGCTTCCTGATCGGCCTGAAAGGCTTCATCGCCGCGATCATCGGCGGCCTCGTCAGCTATCCGCTGACCGCGGTCGCAGCACTATTGGTCGGCAGCGTCGAGGCGTTCTCCTCGTTCTACGCCAGCAATTTCAAGGAGGTCATCGTCTTTACGCTGATCCTTCCCGTGCTGGTGCTGCGTTCGCTCGCGGCGCCCGCGGTCGAGGAAGAGAAGGACTGACGGCGATGAAGCAGCGAACCCCTCTCCTCATCTTCGCAGCTCTCATGGCGGCGATCCCGTTCATTCCGGGCATCCCGCCGTTCTGGATCGTGCTGCTCAACAATATCGGCCTCGCCGCACTGGTGGCGATGGGGCTGGTGCTGCTGACTGGCGTCGGCGGCCTCACCTCGTTCGGCCAGGCAGCATTCTGCGGCTTCGGTGCCTATACCACCGCGGTACTCACCACAGCCTACGGCTTCTCGCCGTGGCTGACGCTGCCGCTCTCACTGCTGGTCAGCGGCATCGCCGCCGTTTTGCTCGGCATCATCACGGTGCGCCTGTCCGGGCACTATCTGCCGCTCGGCACCATCGCCTGGGGCATCGGCCTGTTCTATCTGTTCAGCAAGCTGGAATTCCTCGGCCGCAATGACGGCATATCCGGCATCCCGCCGCTCTCGATCGGCAATTTCAAGATGCTCGATCCCGGCACGATCTATTTTGCGATCTGGATCGGGGTGCTGGTCTCGGCATTGCTGACCATGAACCTGCTGGATTCCCGCACCGGCCGAGCGATCCGCGCATTGCGGCGCGGCCATATCGCCGGTGAAGCATTCGGCGTGCAGACGCCGCGCGCCAAGCTGCTGGTGTTCGTCTATGCGGCGGTTCTCGCCGGCCTCTCCGGCTGGCTCTATGCGCATTTCCAGCGCGCGGCCAATCCGACCCCGTTCGGCGCGCATGCCGGCATCGAATATCTGTTCATCGCGGTGGTCGGCGGCGCCGGCTATGTCTGGGGTGCGGTGCTCGGCGCAGGCATCGTCGTGATCCTCAAGGAGATCCTGCAGAGCTACCTGCCCTATGTCTTCGGCGGCCAGAGCCAGCTCGAGACCATCGTGTTCGGCATCCTGCTGGTCGTGCTGCTGCAACTGGCGCCGACCGGCGTCTGGCCCTGGCTGATGGCGCGATTGCCGTTGAAGCCTGCGCGCAAGGAGCCCGATACATCGCTCCCGCTTGCCAAGCGCGAGCGTGCGCCGGCCTCTGCTGGGACGCTGTTGCAGATCGAGAAAGCGCGCAAGCAGTTCGGCGGCGTGATCGCCGTCAACGACGTCTCCTTCGAGGTCGGGACGCGCGAGATCGTCGCCCTGATCGGCCCCAACGGCGCCGGCAAAAGCACGACCTTCAACCTGATCACGGGCGTACTGACCACGACCGGCGGCACCATCTCGGTGCTCGGTCACAAGGTCGACAACGCTCCGCCGCAGGAGGTCGTCAAGCTCGGCGTCGCCCGCACCTTCCAGCATGTCAAGCTGGTGCCTGATATGACCGTGCTGGAGAACGTCGCGATCGGCGCCCATCTGCGAGGGTCCTCGGGCGCGATCTCCAGCATGTTCCGGCTGGACCGCGCCGACGAGGCAAAGCTGCTGGCGGAAGCCGCGCGCCAGATCGAGCGCGTCGGCCTCGGTGACCAGATCGACCAGTTGGCGGGAAGCCTGTCGCTGGGACAGCAGCGCATCGTCGAGATCGCGCGCGCGCTGTGCGTCGATCCGCTGCTGTTGCTGCTCGACGAGCCGGCGGCGGGACTGCGCCACATGGAGAAACAGCGGCTCGCCGCACTGCTGCGCCAGTTGCGCGACGGCGGCATGTCGGTGCTGCTGGTCGAGCACGACATGGGTTTTGTGATGGATCTCGCCGATCGCGTGGTGGTGCTTGATTTCGGCACCAAGATCGCCGAGGGCACGCCGGCCGCGATCAAGACCAATCCCGATGTGATCAAGGCCTATCTCGGAGCTACCGCATGAGCGCGCTGTTGTCGGTCTCCGACGCCCATGTTTCCTACGGCAAGGTCGAAGCCGTGCGCTCGGTGTCGCTCGACGTCGCCGACAACGAGATCGTCACCATCATCGGCGCCAACGGCGCCGGCAAGACCACGCTATTGAACGCCATCATGGGCGTGCTGCCGCTGAAGGGCGCCACCACCTTCTCCGGCACCGACATGGCGCCGCTCGACATCGAGGATCGCGTCGCGGCGGGGCTTTGTCTCGTGCCCGAGCACCGCGAATTGTTCGGCACCATGAATGTCGAGGACAATCTGCTGCTCGGCGCCTTCCGGATTCCGAAGGCCACGGCCGCACAATCGTTCGAGCGCGTCTATGCGTTGTTTCCGCGGCTGAAGGAGCGGCGCAAGCAATTGGCCGGCACGCTCTCCGGCGGCGAGCAGCAGATGCTGGCGATGGGCCGCGCGCTGATGGGCGCGCCAAAGCTGCTGATGCTGGACGAACCGAGCCTGGGGCTGGCGCCGATCATCGTCGCCGACATCTTCCGCACCATCGGCGAACTGCGCGCCGCCGGGGTCTCGGTGCTGCTGGTCGAGCAGAACGCGCAAGCCGCCCTCAAGATCGCCGACCGCGCCTATGTCATGGAACTCGGGGAATTCATCCTGTCGGGATCGGCAAGCGATATTGCGAGCAACCAGCGGGTCGCGGCCAGCTATCTCGGCTTCCAGCATGAAGGCGCGAGCGATATCTAGGTCAACTGCCTCTGCCCTTCGAGCGTCCGCCGAGATTGTCGATCAAGATGTAAACGCTGATTAGGAAGACCCAAACCGGCAACACCGCAAAACTCCAGCTGATGAAGAAGCTTCCGATCAGGAGTATCAGCGCCAGCAAAAATCCAAGAAAAGCAATCCAGCGCGGAGCAATGCCGGTACGGATCACGACGGTCGACGTGGAAATCATGAATACGGCAGCCATCTTAATGGCGTACACGTTCATGATGATGTACGAAGCGGCGCGTGCAAAGCGAAAGGTGGCCGAATGCATCAGTTCATTCGGCGCGGAAATGGAAGCCACCAACACCACTGCGCCTACGACGGCGGCGGCGGCGAACAACATCGCCAGGAACAACAAGCCGCTCCCGAAAAAGACCGTGGCGAAAAAGCGGTCCTCAAGCTGGGCGAGCCGGTCGCGCAGCACGCCGATAAACCACAGGAAGGCGACACCGGCAAACGGCACCAGGTTCAACGCAATCGTGACCGCTCTCGTGTCGGTGGCAAGCCACGCGCCAGGCTCGAGCGGATCTGCCGGTATCGAAGTCCGCAGTAGCCAGAGGATCAACAGCAGGAGCAGCGAGAAGACAATCCCTGCGATGGCCGCGGCCTTCGGCGTTTTCAAGTGTGCATGAGTGAGAAAGCCATTCTCGGGCATCGCCGCTGATCCTCATTCTTCTCCATCTCGATCAACATCAAACCCGGGCGGGGTGCACGACGCCCGTTATTGCGTCACCTTTCCGGAGTGCCCACCCAAGCCCTGCGTGTCCGCGACGCGCGCAAGCGCCAATTCCTCCGGATAGGTGAAGATCCGCTCAACTTCCCGATCAAGCAAGCTCAGCTGTCGAAGCAGCGCCTCACGACGATCCGGCGGCAGCGTCTGCATCAGGTTTTCAATCATCGCCCGCATCCGCCTCACGATCTGAAGATTATTCGAGCCGCAGTTGCGGATCTCGCTGAAGGCGAGATACACAAAATCGTCCCAGTTTGGCGTCCGGAAAATCACGCGAATTTTGCCGGACCTATCGAGTAATTCGTCAGTGCGCAGGTCGCGGGTTCCCACCGTTCGCAGCATGCGATGAAGTTGATCCATTGCCAGCACGGCCGTGGTAGGATCGTTGATAGCTGGCGAGAGCGCCTTCAGCGCAACGTCGACGACAATGCGAACTGCAAAGGTGGGATCCTGATCCATCGCGCGCTCCGATCCGAACGCGACCCGTGAACTCCATGTATTCCCGTCGAGCGAGCAGGCTCCGCCGTACAGATTGAACAGGGGATCATCGGTGGCGACGAAATCACCAATCTGCGGGACGAATTCGACCACACCCTTCGATCGCTCGGCCTGCACCTTTAGTGCTTCGACATCGACCGCCACCACAATGGCCGACGCTCCCTGGTGTCGAATGACCTGCCCCGGCGGACCGAGATTGATCGTTTCCCCCTTCTCATTGTCGGCGCCGTGATCTGCTTCGGGATAGATTCTTTCGGCCACAGCTATCCCGGCAGCGCCGACATGGGCCAGAAGGCTGATCGGGCGCAGCAATCGCGAGGCGTAGTCGATCAAATAGAAGAACGCAGCAAACGATAATATACCGAGCAGGGTCGCCAGCAGCATCACCAGCTGATGGACCTCCTTATCCATAAGGTTCTGCGCGCTGAGCGCAAACATTAATGTAAATATGAAGAGCCCGACGGTGTATTTGACGACGCGATCACGCAGCAGCGTCGTAGCGATTAATCGTGGGGTCAGTTGCGCGCTGGCAACCTGAATCGCTACCAGCAGGGAGCCGAAGGTGAATACAACGAAGGAGAGAGTTATTGTTGCGAAGGCTTCGAGCAATGCTCGCGCGCCAGTTTGCGTGAAGCCCAACAAGCTCCATCCAAGCCATGCATCGAGCCGATGCAAAAATCGGGTTGTTACCAGCTCGAGCGGAATTGCGACGAACGGAACCAGCCAAAGCGACGATTTAAGATAGTTCTTGAAACCGTAAAGCCTGCTCCAGCTCATCATGTCTTTATCCCACAAAAAATGAGCGCCATGGTGATTGGCTCCGGAATCGAACCAACAATGACTTCGACAGCAATCTAGTAATGCACAGAACTTGATGCTCCGGCCTGGTTGGTGACGTGAAGCTCAGTATCGCTCTTCAGCCAAGCGCGAGTGGGCGCTCGTTTCCGATGTCGCGGGATATGGATGGAAGTTGGTCGAGGCGGCCTCCTGCTTCTAAAGTCCTCAACTCCACGGAAACGCGCGCGCCGTGCGGTCACTGGCGCTGTCCAATATCGAAATTGTGAAACTGAACGACCTCTTGCATTCGACCGTGGACATCCATTGATCTAGATCAACGGATGTCGGCGGTCGTGGCGCCATCGAGCCCGGGGGACGCAAGCCATCGTGCGGGCTGCAGAGCCAATGGACGGCTGATTGTAGCGACGGAGGCGTATCTGAAAACGGTCGACCTCATCTACCGGTACGAGGCGCGCGATACTTCCGCGAGACCTTTACCCATGGATAGCCATGCGGCCTTGCGAAGACTGAATGGCGGCAACAGCGATTTCGCTGCGCTCCTCGATCACCTCAATGACGAAAGCGGAGTACAACAGATCATCCCGGTCGATCCGCGAGATCTGGGCCTGGATTCGAACGTCGCGGGGACGCCCAAACAGCGTCCATTTGCGGCAGTGCTCGGATGTTCGGATGCCCGCGTACCAATCGAACTTATTTTCAACGAGGGACCAAACGATCTGTTCGTTATCCGGGTAGCGGGTAACGGCCTTGGCATGGAGGTACTCGGCAGCCTGAAATACGCCGTAGATCACCTGGGCGGCACCCTGAAGCTCATTGTCGTGCTCGGGCACAGCGGATGTGGGGCTCTCACCACAGCCGTCGACATGTTTCTGAGCCCAAGCAACTACGTGACGATTGCCGCGATGCATTCAGTACGAAACATTCTCGACCGCTCACTTATCGTTGTTCAGGCGTCGGCAAACAAGCTGATCTCGGCGTTCGGCCCCGGGGTCACGCGCTACCCGGGATACCGGAAGGCTCTGATCGAGGCGTCGATTGTCACCAATGCAGCGCTTTCCGCCTACTCGATCCAGCAAGAGTTCATCACCCACGCCGTGCCGGAATTGCAGGCAGTCTATGGCGTTTACATTCTCGAGACCCGCGAGGTGTGGGCACCGCGCTCAGGCGGCATCAAAGGGACTGGATTGGCCTCACCTCCGCGCGATCTCGCCGGATTTTCCGCCTTTGCCGACGCAGTTGTTCAATCGGAGCGAATTGCCTCCTGTCTGAAATCCGGGACGTTTGATTAGCGCGTCAGCTAATGAGTCCACGCCCTGGATCGCTCCCCGTCATTATTAGCGAAACCTTAAGCATGATATGAGTTCCGCCCCTATCGGGTGAGTTGCATAACTTCCTGAACGCTCGCGATCTCCTAACTTGCAGTACTGCAAACCACTTTCCGCCCGACGCCGGGCGTCGAGGGCGGCTGGGGGATTACAAGGTCAGACGATGCGCGCCTCCGATTACCCTGATGTCGAGACTACCGAATTCCTGCTGGCGGCGCTTGAGCAGGCCAGCGAGGCTGTCGTCATTGTCGACGCTGATCTGCATGTAAGCCATTTCAACGCCGCGGCGGAATCGATCTGGGGTGTCGCCCGTGCGGATATCAGGGGTCTCGATGCAAGCTGTCTTGGTCTCGCGGACCTGCAGCCGCACTCTGAAATCACCATCCGGCGCAGCGACGGCACCCGGCTTCGGGCATCCGTATCGGTCTCGCGCGTCGAGATCGGCGGCCGAAGCAGCTACATGGTTTTCGTTCGCGACATTACGACCGAGGTCGAGCGGCGCGAGCGGATCGCGCTGTTGAACCTGGTGGCCGACAAGACCACGCGCGCGGTCGTCGTCACCGATCGCGCCTTGCGCGTCGTCTATACCAATGCGGCGTTCTCCGGCGTGTTCGGATATCCGGTCGCGGAGGCGCAGGGACGGCAGGCCAATGAGTTGCTCGCCGGGCGGCTCACCGACCGCAAGACCCTGGCGAGGCTGCGCCGCCGCATCTGCGACGGACGCGGCGACGAGGAGGAGATCCTCGCCTACGACAGGGATGGCAATGAGATCTGGGTCTCGGCCACGGTCAAGGCGTTCCGTAACGATCGCGGCCGCATCAAATACGTGTTCGCCCTGCTCAGCGATATCTCCGAGAGCAAGCAACTGCGGTCGCTGCAGCAACTCATCATGGGCGCGCTGGCCGACGAACTTCCGCTCACCGAGATCGCCGACCGGCTTTGCCGGCGCGTGGAAGTCATTGCACCCGATGTCGTCGCTTCGGTGCTGCACGTCGACTCCGACGGATTGGTGCATCCGCTGGGAGGCCCCAGCCTGCCCGACGACTATTGCCGCGCGCTCGAAGGCGTTGCCATCGGTCCGAACATCGGCTCGTGCGGGTCGGCTGCGTATTACGGCACGTCGGTACTGGCCGAAGATCTCGACACCGATCCGCGCTGGCAGCCGTTCAAGACGAGGCCGCTCGCGGTCGGCCTGAAGGCCTGCTGGTCGACGCCGATCAAGGCCAAGGACGGCCGCGTGATCGGAACCTTTGCCTTCTATTTCCGGGAGCACCGCGCGCCGAGCCGCTGGCATCAGCGCATCGTCGACGCCTGCGTTCAGCTTGGTGCGCTGGCGATCGAGCGCAAGGAGGCGCGCGCCCAGATCGCCCGCCTCGCCTATCACGACATGCTGACCGGGCTGCCGAACCGCGCGCAATTCCGCCAACTGGTCAACCAGGCAATCGACGATGGCCAGGGCAAGCAGCTTGCGCTGATCTTTCTCGATCTCGATCACTTCAAGGACGTCAACGACACGCTCGGGCACTCGGCCGGCGACGCGCTGCTTGTCGAATTTGCCAAACGCCTGCGCGCCCGCATCCAGCCGACCGACCTGCTGGGACGGCTGAGCGGCGACGAGTTCGTCATCGTCCTGCCGAATTGCGATCCGGCCCGCGCTTCGTTGTTCGCCTCCAACATCACCGCGGCGCTGGCCTCGCCGATATGGATCGACAACCGCCAGGTGCCGATTTCCGCCAGCATGGGCATCAGCATCTATCCGGACAACGCGACCGACATCGATACTTTGATGCAGCAGGCCGACGCGGCGATGCACCAGGCCAAGCAGGCCGGCCGTTCGACGCACCGCTTTTTCAGCGCCGACATGAACCGGCTCGCCGAGCAACGGCTCGTCTTCAGCACGGCGCTCCGCCAGGCCATCGCCAATGACGGATTGAGGCTCGTCTATCAACCGCAGACCCGAACCGTCGACGGCGCGCTTTACGGCGTCGAGGCGCTGTCGCGCTGGCATGATCCCGAGCTGGGCGAGGTCCCGCCCTCGAGATTCATCCCGCTGGCCGAGGAGGTCGGCCTGATCGAGCAGATCGGCCTGTGGTCGATCCGCGAGGCCTGCCGGCAGATGGCCGCGTGGCGCCGCGCCGGACTGGACGTGCCCTGTGTGGCGGTCAACCTGTCGCCGCTCAATTTCCAGAATGCGCAGCTCGCGGCCGTGGTAGCCGAGACCATCGCGGCCAACGGCCTGCCGCCGGAAGCCTTGATGCTCGAGATCACCGAAGGCGTGCTCGTCAACGAGCGTACGGCCGCGATCGAGACCATGAATGCGATCCGCAAGCTCGGCGTCGGCCTGTCGCTGGACGATTTCGGGACCGGTTATTCGAGCCTGAGCCGGCTGGCGCATCTGCCGATCCGCGAATTGAAGATCGATCGCAGCTTCATGCGCAACATCGAGCGCGACGCCAGCGCGCTCGCGATCGCGACCGCCGTCGTCCGTGTCGGCCAGAGCTTGAAGATGGCCGTGGTCGCCGAGGGCGTCGAGACCGAGGGGCAGCGCAGGTTGCTGGCTGGGCTCGGCTGCGACGTCGTGCAGGGCTATCTCTGCGCGCGTCCGATGGCGCCAGAAGCGTTCGAGCGATGGCTGGTCGAGCATGCCGCCGAGCAGGCGCGGGCGATGCGCAAGAATGTCGATGAGGCCCGTTCGCAGCCGGCGCTGTCGCGGCTGGTCGCGTCGACGAGTTGACGGTAGGGTGGGCAAAGGCGCGCATGCGCCGTGCCCACCATCTCTCCCATTCGCCGCTCCATGGTGGGCACGCTATCGCTTTGCCCACCCTACGAAGCGTTGCCTCGCTTTACTTCGCCGGGACGTACTTTCCGTCCTTCACCGTCAAAATGATGCGCGAGCGGTCGTCGAGGCCGTAGCGATCCTTTTCGGTGAAGTTGTAGACGCCCTGGCTGGCCGCGATTTCTTTCTCCGAGATCAGCGCCAGGCGGATCGCTTCGCGGAATTCCGGCGTTCCGGGCTTCGCCGTCTTCAGCGCCACCGGCACCACGCGCTTGAGCACTTCGAAGGCGTCGTAGGAGTGGCCGGCGAACTGGCTGCGGCTGTTGGCGCCATACTTGGCTTCATAGGCGGTATTGAGCGCAAGACCCGGCTTCTTGGTCAGCGCGCTATCGGGCTGCGATTCCGGCGACATCACCGGACCCGAGGCCATGATCACGCCTTCCGCCGCGGGACCCGCGATGCGAATGAAGTCCATGCTGGCGGCGCCGTGGGTCTGATAGATCAGGCCCTTGTAGCCGCGCTCGCGCAACGTGGTCTGCGGCAGCGCGGCGGCAGTGCCGGAAGCTCCGACCAGGATCGCATCGGGGTTGGCGGCGACCAGCTTCAGCGCCTGACCTGCAACCGATGTGTCGGGGCGCGCGAAGCGCTCCTCGGTGACGATGGTGATCCCCATCGGCACAGCCTGGTTCTTGAGATCGTTGAACCAGAGATCGCCGTAGGAGTCGGAATAGCCGATATAGCCGATGGTCTTGACGTTGTTCTTCTTCATGTGGTCGTACATGACCTTGCCGACGATCGGAATCGGCTGCGGCATCGCGACCGACCATTTGACGCGCTCCGGCGTGATCGGAAATGGCGCGAGACCAAGATGCGGAATGCCCGCCTCATTCGCCACATTGGCGACCGCGATGCTCGACGGCGTGGTCGAGGAGCCCATGATGATGTCGGCCTTGGACTCCGTCACGAAGCGGCGGGTGTTGGTGGTCGCCGTGGTGGGATCGCCGGCGTCATCGAGCACGATGACCTTGAGCGGCACGCCGCCGATCTCCTTGGCGACGAATTCCAGCGAGTTGCGCTCGGGGATGCCAAGCGCCGCGGCGGGCCCGGTGGTGGAAATCGAGATGCCGATGACGATCTCGTTGCTCTGCGCGAGCGCCACGCTCGGCAGCGCCAGCGCCGCTGCAACGGCGGCGGACAGCAAGAACTTCTTCATTAACTCCTCCCTTGGACGTTATCTTTGTTAGATCAAACAATATTCGAGGGTTCAGCCCCTTCTTAGAGCATGATCCGGAAAAGTGGAAACCGGTTTTCCGATGAGATCATGCTCAACCAAAGACTCATGATAGCGCGAGCCAAGTCAGCCCCGCATGAACTTGTCGATGATCTCCTGCGGAAACGGTGCGGATTTCAGCTTGTCGGGATCGTCGGGATGCTTGCCGACGAGGACGCGGGTCTCCCACGCCTCGATCGACAGCGCGTCCTTCTTGAACACCTTGTGCGTCACCTCGAAGCTCGAGCGCTTGAAACTTTCGATCCGGCTTTCGATGGTGATCCAGTCGCCATGGGTGGAGGGGATGTAGAATTTCGCCCGGGTGTCCACCATGGGAATGCCGACCAGGCCGTATTTGTGGATCAGGTCCTGCTTGGAATAGCCGGCTGCCTCGAACATGATCGAAGTCGAGTCGTCGAACATCGCAAAATAGCGCGGGTAGTAGA
>Ga0081455_10007494_pt1 | contig 11480 bp, 6 predicted proteins | sample TabmetS3T2R1_FD_70207 | JGI IMG/M metagenome (GOLD analysis project Ga0081455, IMG submission 70207) | Tabebuia heterophylla rhizosphere microbial communities from the University of Puerto Rico - S3T2R1 | ecosystem: Host-associated > Plants > Roots > Rhizosphere ...
CCGGGCCGCCACGCCGGAGAAGCGCTCGCCGGTCGTGCCGGCCCAGCTCGGCGACCTCGCCGTGCTGGCCGTCCTGTGCGTGCTCGCCCTGCTGGTGCTGCGCTCGACCTACGGCGGCAGCGGTTACCTGATCGCCGGCGGCATCGGCGTAGCCGTCGGCCTGATCATCAGCTACGCCGGCGCGCTGCTCGCCCTGCCCGTGCTGCTCGTGGCGATCGCCACCGTGGCCGCGTACTTCTCCGTCGGGTTGATCGTGCCCGGGCCGAAGTCGCTGTCCGGCCTGGTCGACGTCGCCGGCCACGGCTGGAAGCAACTGCTGACCACGCTGCCACCGATCGGCGACAGTGGGCCGCTGCTCGGCATCCCGTTCCTGCTCGGCCTGGCCGCCGCGGCGATCGGCGGCACGCTGGCGCTGCGCAGCAAGCCGTCGTTCGCGCCGCTGTTCGCGCCGGCCGCGCTGCTGGCGGCAACGATCCTGCTCGGGCTGCCCCGCGCGTCCACCCTGCCGATCGGTGCCGCGTTCGTGGCGGTCGCGCTGGCGTGGGCGGCCGTGCGCCACCAGCGCACCCGCCCGGTCGTGCAGCACGGTTCCCGGCAGACCACTCGCATCGTGCTCGGCGTGGGCATGCTCGCCCTGGCCGCGCTCGGCGCCTCGGCGATCGGCCCGGGGTTCCCGCTGGCCAAGGCCAACCACCGCGTCGTGCTGCGCAACTACGTCCACCCGCCGTTCGACCTGCAGCAGTACCCGAGCCCGCTCGCCGGGTTCCGCAAGTACACGAAGAACGGTCCCCTCTACGACAAGACGCTGTTCACCGAGACCGGTCTGCCCGACGGGGCGCCGCTGCGCATCGCCACGATGACGACCTACGACGGCAAGGTCTGGGCGGCCGGCGACCCCGACGACACGACCGCGTCCACGTCGACGTTCCAGCGGATCGGCACGGCGATCGCGACCACGGGCGACGACCCGAGCGCGACCGTCAAGGTGCACATCGACCCGAACTACAGCGACGTCTGGCTGCCCACGGCCGGGCAGCTGTCGAAGATCAGCTTCGCCGGCCAGCACGGCAAGACGTACGGCGGCGCGTTTCGCTACAACCTCGACACCGACACCGGCGTCGTCCCGCCCCGGCTGCAGGGCGGCGACAGCTACACCATGCACGCCCGCGTCCCACCGGCCGCGCCGGACCTGACCCGCGTCACCCCGTTCGGCACGTCGGACGTCTCCCCCGACGTCACCGCGTTCCTGCAGAGCGCGACCACGGCGTGGACGCATGGCGTCGACGGCACCTGGCCGCAGGTGCTCGCCGTGGCCAAGCACCTGCACGACGTCGGCCGCTACAGCGACGGCGCCGGCGACGAGGCGCAGTACCTGCCCGGGCACAGCATCGGCCGGCTCACCGCGTTCCTGGCCGGCACCCAGATCGTCGGCGATGACGAGCAGTACGCGGCGACGTTCGCGCTGATGGTCAACTTCCTGGGCGTGCCGGCCCGGGTGGTGCTGGGCGCGCAGCCCGAGGCCGGCGGCGTCGTCAAGGGCAAGGACGTGCACGCCTGGGTCGAGGTGCACGCGGCCGACGGCAGCTGGCTGCGCATCCCGACGAGCGAGTTCATGCCGGACACGTCGAAGAAGCCGGACAAGATCCCGCCGCAGCAACAGCAGAACTCGTCGGCCGCGGTGGTGCCGCCGCCGAACGCGGTCCGCCCGCCGAGCTCGCTGGACAGCCCCGATCAGCAGCAGACCCGGGTCGACCGGCGCACCGCCAACAAGGGCTCGCACGGCGGCGGCAGCAGCCAGTTCCTGCACGCCCTGGGCGTGATCGGCAAGTTCGGCGGGCCGCCGATCGCGGTGATCGTGCTGCCGTGCCTGTTGATCGTCGGCCTCAAGGGCATGCGCCGCAAGCGTCGTCGCACCCGCGGGCCGACCACCACGCAGGTGGCCGCCGGCTGGCGCGAGCTCGTCGACTACGCCCGTGACCTGGGCCGGCCGGTGCCCGGCGGGCAGACGCGTCGCGAGGACGCCCGCACGCTCGGACCGCTCGGGCTGGCGTCGCTCGCCGCGTCGGCCGACTCGGTGGTGTTCGGGCCGGGTGAGCCGACTCCGGACGCCGCCGCCTGGTACTGGGCCGAGGTCGAGCGGGCCCGGCGCGACATCAACCGCAACCTCTCGCGCTGGCAGCGCCTGCGGGCGGCGGTCAGCTTGCGCTCGTTCCGCACGCCCCGGCGCGCGGTGCGGGTGACCCACCAGACACAGTCATCCACCGCCTGATCGACCACACTCGTGGGATGGACCGAGCGCGCGCCGACCGTTTCCTGCTCGACCACGAGGCCGACCTCATCGACCATCCGGGCGGCACGCTCTACGAGCACCTGAACCGGGTCGCCGACCAGCTCGCCGCGTGGGGCGCATCCGACAACACGGTGCTGGCCGGGCTGTGCCATGCCACCTACGGCACCGACGGGTTCGCCACCGCGCTACTGCGGGTCAGCAATCGGGCTGCCCTGGCCGAGGTCATCGGCCCGGCCGCCGAGGGCATCGTCTACCTCTACGCCAGCTGCGACCGGGCCAAGACCTACCCGGCGCTGGGCGGCTCGGGCGCGGTGCCCTTCCACGACCGGTTCAGCGGGCAGACCCGCCCGGTCGGCGCGGCCGAGTTGCGCGACTTCGTGGAGATCACCGCCGCCAACGAGCTCGACGTGTTCGCCCACAACGCCGAGCTGGCCGACCGCTACGGCCAATCGTTCCTCGAGCTGCTGACGGTGGCCCGCGAGCGGCTGTCCCGACCGGCGTGGGCCGCGGCGCAGGCGGCGCTGAGCCCGGTAGCCATCAGTCGACTCGACCACTTCGTACTGACCGTTGCCGACATCGATCGGACCGTCGACTTCTACCAGGCAGTGCTGGGCATGACTCCGGTCGTGTTCGGCGAGGGCCGGCACGCACTGGAGTTCGGCGACAGCAAGATCAACCTGCATCGGGCCGGCCACGAGATCGCCCCGCACGCCGAGCACCCGAAGGCGGGCAGCGCCGACGTGTGCCTGATCGCCGCGACGCCGGTCGAGCAGGTGATCGCCCACTTGGAGGCCCTGGGCGTGCCGATCGTCGAGGGCCCGGTCATCCGTACCGGCGCCCGCGGCGAGCTGACCAGCGTCTACCTGCGCGACCCGGACGGGAACCTGGTCGAGATCAGCAACTACCGGGGCTGATCGGGCCGGCGTGAACGGGCGGAGTGCCCCCTTTCTGGCCGTGCGCTCTCCCCTGTTCATCACGGCTGGCTGACCGTACGCCCGCCTGCGCCCGCTCGGCAACGGCTCGCGGGCGAAAATCATCCGACCTGCTTTCGATGCTTGACTTAATGACTGCCCGAATTCATCCGACACGGACGGTCATCGAAGGACTGGAGTAGAACACCCTGCGCTTGACACATCGGATGTCTGGTGCTTGTGTGTGCGGGCAGCTTGACCGCAGACGCACCGGCACCGTCGCCGGTCGGTGGCGAGGTTCGGGCACCTGATCTGCCGCGTCGGCTGCGTCCTGGCCCCACGTGATTCCCCCAGTCCCGTAGGAGGCGCGTCGATGACCGCTCGACGAGCGCTGATCGTTCCGGCTTTGGTGGCGGGCACGCTGCTGGCGGCGTCGGCCGTCGCGGTGTCCGCCTCGGCCGCTCCCCCGCCACCGCCCCCGTTGACGCTCTACGCCGCGCCCAACGGCGACGGCCCGCTGTGCCTGCAAGTCCGGCCGTGCTCGATCGAGCAGGTCCAGCGGGTGGTTAGCGTTCTGGCGCCGGTGATGCACCAGGACATCACCGTGCGGCTGGCACCCGGCACCTTCCGGCTGACGCAGCCGCTCACCCTCGACACCCGCGACTCGGGCCGCAACGGCCACGTGGTGCGCTGGCAGGGCTCGCCCGGCACGGTGCTGTCGGGCGGCCTGGCCGTCACGCACTGGACGCCGGTGTCGAGCCGTCCCGGGCTGTGGTCGGCGCCCGCGCCCAAGGGCCTGGACAACACCCGGCAGCTCTACGTCAACGGGGTGCGGGCGGCCCGCGCGTCCGGGCCGGTGCCGGTGCAGGTGACCAAGACGGCGACGGGCTACACCGCCTCGGCCGACACCTTGGCCCGCTGGCGCAACCCGTCGGACATGGAGTTCGTCTACACGGCCGGCGAGGCGCTGTGGAACGTGCAACGTGACGGGCTCGGCCAGTGGACGCAGCCGCGCTGCCCGATCGCCGCCGTCGACGGCACCACGATCACGATGGCCCAGCCGTGCTGGGACAACTCCACCAAGCGCGTCGAGTTCCCGAACATACCTGGGCGTACGGTGAGCATGGTCGGGCCGGGCAGCCTGACCAACGGCGCCCACCCGACCTACCTGGAGAACGCGTTCGAGCTGCTCGACCAGCCTGGTGAGTGGTACCTCGACCGCACCGCGCACACCGTGTACTACCTGCCGCGACCCGGCGAGCACCTGCAGCAGGCCGACGTCGAGGCGCCCGTGCTGCAGACGCTGGTCGACGAGCACGGCACGGCGAGCGCCCCGGTGCACGACATCACCTTCGACGGCGTGCAGTTCTCCTACGCCACCTGGCTCGGCCCGTCGTCGCCGCAAGGGTTCTCCGAGATCCAGGCCGGCTACCAGATCACCGGCGACAACGGCTGGGCCGTCGAGGGGTTGTGTCACTACGTCGACGGCGGCACCTGCCCGTTCGGGGCGTGGACGAAGGAGCCGGGCAACGTCACCGCGACCTACGCCCACCACGTGGCGTTCACCGACGACGTGTTCGCGCACCTGGGCGCGGCCGGGCTGGACCTGGGCGACGGCACGCAGGACTCCACCGTGCAGGGCTCGATCGTCACCGACACGTCCGGCAACGGCATCGAGATCGGCGGCGTCGACGACGCGGATGCCACCGCCGACGTCGACATCACCCGCAACGTCACGGTGGCCGACAACCACCTCTACGACCTGCCCCGCGAGTACCGCGGCGGCGTGGCGATCGTCAACGGCTACTCGCAGCACGACGTGATCACGCACAACCAGATCAACCACGTGGCCTACAGCGCGATCTCGATGGGCTGGGGCGGCTGGCCGGACAAGATAAGCGACCCGGCCACCCCGAACTTCTCCCACGACAACGAGGTCAGCCACAACCTGATCTACGACTACATGCTGTCGTTGGACGACGGTGGCGGCATCTACACCCAGGGCATCACCGGGACGTCGATGGCCGACGGCGAGAAGGTGATCGGCAACGTCATCTACGACCAGGGTGGTCTGGGCAAGAACATCTACACCGACAACGGCTGCACGTACGAGACGATCGAGGGCAACGTCCTCTACAACGCCTCGTACTCCAACGTGGCCAGCCGGCACACCGACTACCGCGACGACCTCGGCAACAACGACCCGACCCTGATCGAGGGCAACTACTGGCAGCAGGGCGATCCCGACTCGGACAACGCCGGCCTCGTGACCCAGGGCAACCACCTGCTGTCCAGCCCGGACGCAGCGCCGAAGGACATCGTCGACAACGCTGGTCTGGAACCGGCCTACCAGCGCCTGCTGCAGCAGCGGGTCGGCGGAGTGGCGGCTCCGGAAACCCCGTCGCGGGTGGGCAGCTTCGCCGCCGACGGCGCCGTCTACGTGATGTGGACGCCGACGATCGGCAACGACGGCGCGCCCGTGCAGTCGTACACGGCAACCGTCACCGGTGGGGCCAGCGCGACGATCAGCGCGGCCGACTTCCAGCGGCTCGGCTACGTCGTCGTACCAGGCCTGACCGACGGCACCGCCTACACGGCGACGGTCACCGCGCACAACGTCGGCGGCGACAGCCCGGCGTCATTGCCCACCGCGCCGGTCACGCCCGGACCGCTGGCCGGCAAGACGGCCGGGGCGCCCACCGGGCTCAAGGCCCGCGGTGCCACCGACGCGATCGGCCTGCAGTGGACGCCGCCCAGCTCGACCGGCGACACCCCGGTGATCGGCTACCGGATCACCGTGTCGGACGGGCGCACGATCGACGTCTCCGGCCGCGACGTGCTGATCAGCCAGCCGACCGCCAAGGCGCTGATCCGGGTCGTCAACGGTCTACAGCCAGGCAGTAGGTACACGTTCACCATCGCCGCCGTCACCGCCGACGGCGTCGGGGCGAGCGCCTCGGTCAGCGAGTCGACGAGCGCTGCCTGCGCCGGTGCCGCGCTGAGCGCCACCCCGACGGCGGTGCTGACGCAGGCCGGTGGCTCGGCCCAGGTGACCAGCCAGCTGACCAATGGCTGCAGCACCCCCATGACCGGCGTGCAGCTGTCGCTCAGCGCGCCGACGGGGTACCAGGTGTCGCCGAGCTCGCCGGCGACGGTGCCCGACCTGTCGCCCGGCCAGTCGGCGTCGATGACCTGGACCGTCACCGTGCCGAGCAATCCGGTGCCGGCCGCCCAGCTCGTGCACCACGCGGCCTTCCACGCCGACGACGATCAGGCCGAAGGCGTAAGCACGATCTCGACCCTGGACGTCCCGGCCGACTCGCTGCCGGCGCTGTTCGACAACACGGCGATCAGCGACGACACCAACACGAACGCGGCCGACTTCGACGGTGCCGGATCGAGCCTGTCGGCGCAGGCGCTGGCCGCCCAGGGCGTGACGCCGGGCGCGACGATCAGCCACGGCGGGTTCACGTTCACCTGGCCCGACACCGCCTCGGGCCAGCCCGACGACGTCGCGGCCGGAGGGCAAGCGCTGCAGCTGAGCGGCTCGGGCGCCAACCTCGGCCTGTTGGCCACGTCGACCTATGGCCCGTCGACGGGCACCGGGCGAGTCGTCTACTCCGACGGCACCACCCAGGACTTCGCCCTGACCACACCCGACTGGTACGCCACCCCGGCCAGCGGCAGCGACATCGCCATCACGATGCCGTACCGCAACCGCGCGGGAAATACCCAGCAGACCCACGACATCCACGTGTTCGTCGTCTCGGTACCGCTGCAGGCGGGCAAGACGGTTTCCACAGTCGTGCTGCCGAATGTCAGCCAGGGCGTCACGTCTGGCGTGGCCGCCCTGCACGTATTCGCTCTCGCGATCAGCTGAAAGGACCCTCATGAGACGAGCCCTTCTCGTCGTCGCGGCACTGGCCGTCGCACTCGTGCCGGCCGTCGCGTCGGCCGCCCGCTCGGACAGCCACCACCCGGTCCTCGCGGCCACTCCCCCGATGGGCTGGAGCAGCTGGAGCGCGCTACGCGGCAACATCACCGAGGACAAGATCAAGGCCGAGGCGCAGGTGATGCACGACCAGCTGCGCAGCCACGGCTACCAGTACATCAACATCGACTCGGGCTGGACTGACCATCTCGACGCGTACGGCCGCGACGCCTGGAACATGACGAAGTTCCCGGACGGCATCCCGGCCCTGGCCGCCTACGTCCACCACCTGGGCCTCAAGCTCGGGATGTACCTGCTGCCCGGCATCCCCAAGGCGGCCGTCGCGGCGAACACGCCGATCCTCGGCACGCCCTACCACGCGGCCGACATCGCCGACACGACGACCGAGGGCAACACGTTCACCGACTCGTGGCGCATCGACTTCAGCAAGCCGGGCGCGGAGTCGTACGTGCAGTCCTACGCGGACCTGTTCGCCTCGTGGGGCGTCGACTACCTGAAGATGGACTTCGTCGGGCCGGGCGGCGGGCAGCACCCGGCCGATACCCGCGCCGACATCGAGCACTGGCACTACGCGCTGCAGAACACGGGGCGGCCCATCCACCTCGAGCTGTCCAACTCGCTCAGCTTCGCCGACGCCTCGACCTGGGCGGCGTTCAGCAACGGCTGGCGCATCGAAGGCGACATCGAGTGCTACAGCAGCTGTCCGGGATTCCTGACCAGCTGGTCCTCGCGCGCGTCGAAGCGGTTCACCGACGCGCCGAAGTGGGTGCCGTTCGCCGGCCCCGGCCACTGGAACGACCTCGACTCGCTGGAGCTCGGCAACGGCGACGTCGACGGGCTGACTCCCGACGAGCGGGTGAGCATCATGACGTTGTGGGCCGTCGAGTCCTCACCGCTGCTGCTCGGCACGGACCTGACCAAGCTCGACCCGGACGACCTGAAGCTCATCACCAATGACGAGGTGATCGCGGTCGACCAGGCCGGCCACCCGGCGTCGCCGCTGTCGCAGGCCACGCCGCAGCAGGTCTGGGTCAGCGCCCAGCCCGACGGCAGCTACGTCGTCGCCCTGTTCAACCTCGGCTCGGCGGCCGCGACAGTGGGCTTCGACTGGACGCAGCTGGGCCTGTCGGGAACGGCCGACGTGCGTGACCTGTGGGCGCACAGCCGGGTCGGCAAGGACGTGACCGGCTTCGAAGCGACACTGCCCAGCCACGGCAGCCGGCTGTTGCGGGTGACGCCTAGCTAGAGCTCGATCCCGAGCAGCGTGTCGATCAGGTCGCGAGCCAGCCTCGGCGCCTCGGCGTCGCCGCCGGGGCTGGCCAGCGCCGCGTCGGCCCACCGGTCGACCGCGGTGATCGCCGTCGAGGTGTCCAGGTCGTCGGCCATCGCCGCGCGCACGGCGGCCAGCAGCGGGCGAGCGTCGGGCGCGGTCGGCAGGGACACCGCCGCCCGCCAGCGCGTCAGGCGGGATTCGGCCTTGGGCAGCCGCCCACCCGTCCACTCACGATCGGCGCGGTAGTGGCCGTCCATCAGGGCCAGCCGGATCGCCATCGGGTCGACGCCGCCGCCGCGCAGCTTCGAGACGAACACCAGGTTGCCGCGAGACTTGCTCATCTTCTCGCCGTCCAGCCCGATCATGCCGGTGTGGACGTAGTGCTCGGCGAACGGGTGCTCGCCGGTCAGCGCCTCCGCGTGCGCCGCGGAGTGCTCGTGGTGCGGGAAGATCAGGTCGCTGCCGCCGCCCTGGACGTCGAAGCCCATGCCCAGCCGGTTCAGTGCGATCACCGAACACTCGATGTGCCAGCCCGGCCGGCCCCGGCCCAGCTCGGTGTCCCAGTACGGCTCGCCGAAGCGATGCCCCCGCCACAGCAACGAGTCGAGCGGGTTGCGCTTGCCGGCGTGGTCGGGGTCGCCGCCCCGCTCGGCGAACAGCGCCAACATCGTCGACTCGTCGTAGTGCGACTCGTAGCCGAAGTTGCGGGCCGCCTCGATCGGGAAGTAGATGTCCTCGGCGACGTGGTAGGCCGCGCCGGCCGCGAGCAGCTCGCTGATCGCCTTGGTGATCTCGGTGACCGACTCGACGGCGCCGACCAGCTCGTTCGGCGGCAGCACCCGCAGCGCGGCCATGTCCTCGCGGTACAGGGCGATCTCGCGCTCGGCCAGATGCATCCAGTTCTCGTGGGTGCGGGTCGCCCGCTCGAGCAGCGGGTCGTCGACATCCGTGACGTTCTGTACGTAGTGCACGTCGTGGCCGGCGTCCAACCACACCCGCTGGGCCAGGTCGAAGGCGAGGTAGGTGGCGGCGTGGCCAAGATGGGTCGCGTCGTAGGGCGTGATGCCGCAGACGTACATCCGCACGGTGCCCTTCGGCGTGGCGTCCCGGACCTCGCGCGCCGGGGTGTCATACAGCCGCAGCCGCGGCCGCTCCCCGGGCAGCTCGGGCAGCACGGGCACCGGAACCGCAGACCACGAGTCCATGCACTCCAACTTATCCGGGCGGCCCGGCCGGACGAGCGACGGGCTAGATCGGCGGCCAGGGAATGGCCGGGCGGTCCTCGTCGGGCCACGGGTGGCAGCCGTCGCGCAGCAGGTGCTCGATGCGGCGCACGGTGCGGCGGACCTCACGGGTGGTCAGCAGCTCGTGCAGCCGATCGCCCAGCGCGCCCTCGAACTGGGCCCGCAGCGCGCTGAGCACGTCCACCGCGTCGTCGGTCAGCGGCTCGCCGGCCCACTGCCACAGCAGGGTGCGCAGCTTCGGGTCGACGTTGAACGTCACCCCGTGGTCGACCCCGTAGATGTGCCCGGACGGGATCGGCAGCAGGTGGCCACCCTTGCGGTCGGCGTTGTTGATCACCGCGTCGAACACCGCGACGCGCCGCAGCTGCTCGGAGTTCGAGCGGCGGACCAGCGCGACGATGTCGACCGTCTCGTCGACGTCGATCCACAGCTGGGCCATGCCCGGCCCGTAGGGCCCGTCCCGGTAGACGGTCGGCGGCACGATGCCCCAGCCGGTCGCCTCCGATACCGCGTAGGCGGCGACCTCGCGCTCGGCCAGGGTGCCGTCGGGGAAGTCCCACAACGGCCGCTCGCCGGTGACCGGCTTGTAGACGCAGGCCGCGACGAGATCGCCCCGGCGCACCGAGCAGTACAGGGTGGCGTTGGAGGCCTCGACGAGGCGGCCCTCGACGGCCAGCTCTCCCTCGCGCAGCAGCTCCAGCGCCTCGTCGGCGGGCAGTTCGACCGCCGGCGTCAGCCCCTCCTCGCTCACGATTCGAAGGCGCTACCGCGGTGGTAGCCGTTCTGCCGCGGGCAGATGTGGCCCTCGTTGGGCTCGAGCGGCAGGCCGCACAACGGGCAGGGCGGCCGGCCCGCGGCGATGACGGCGCGGGCCCGCATGACGAACGCCCGCGCCGGGCCGGGGTCGAGCCGGACCCGCAACGCGTCCGGGCCCTCGTCGACGTCCTCCAGCAGGGTCTCCTGGGCGATCTCGGTGTCCTCGACCGGCGCCTGCGCCTCGATCACGACGACCTCGGCCTCGCTGTCCCAGGCCAGCGCCATCGCGCCCACCCGGAACTCCTCGTCGATCGGCTGTTCCAACGCCTCGGCGTCCGGCTCCCCGCCGTCGGGGATCACGGTGCCGGTGCGGGCCACGACCTCCTCGAGCAGCTGCTCGATCCGGTCGGCCAGCACGACGACCTGCTGCTTCTCGAGGGCGACCGAGACGACCCGGGCCGCGTCGGCGGCCTGCAGGTAGAACGTCCGATCGCCGGGCGTGCCGACAGTGCCCGCGACGAATCGGCGCGGGCGGTCGAAGACGAACAGTTGGCGAGCCATGACCAGTACGAGCCTAGTGGGTTGAGCTCAGACGGCGCCCGCCCCGGAGCCGCCGCCCACCGTGGCGTCGGACCGGGTTTTGCCCGAACGGCGGCGGCGTTTGGGTGGCGCGAAGCCGGCCAGGTCGCCGCCGACGTCGTTGGCCCGCAGCACATAGGGCCGGGTGTCGGTGTAGCGCACGATCGAGGTCGAGCACGGATCGACGACGATCCGCTGGAACTGGTCGAGGTGCAGGCCCAGGGCGTCGGCCAGTATGGACTTGATCACGTCTCCGTGGCTGCAGGCCACCCACACGGCGTCCGGGCCGAGCTCGGCGTCCCACTCGCGGACCGCCTGGACGGCGCGGGCCGCGACCTCGGGCAGCGACTCGCCGTTCGGGAAGCGCACCGCCGAGGGCTGGGTCTGCACGACCTTCCACAGCGGGTCGCGGGCCAGCTCCTTGAGCGGCTTGCCGGTCCAGTCGCCGTAGCCGCACTCGATCAGCCGCTCGTCG
>Ga0081455_10007495_pt1 | contig 11478 bp, 8 predicted proteins | sample TabmetS3T2R1_FD_70207 | JGI IMG/M metagenome (GOLD analysis project Ga0081455, IMG submission 70207) | Tabebuia heterophylla rhizosphere microbial communities from the University of Puerto Rico - S3T2R1 | ecosystem: Host-associated > Plants > Roots > Rhizosphere ...
GCGCCGCAGCGGCCGCAGCAGCCCGGCGGTCAGCCGTACGGCCGGCCCTGAGCTGCCCGCCCCTGGTCGATGCCGGGCCGTCCGCAGGTGGTCGCCCACCGCGGTGCCAGCGAGGCACTCGCGGAGCACACCCTCCCGGCCTACCGCCGGGCGCTCGACGAGGGTGCCGACGCCCTCGAGTGTGACGTCCGGCTGACCGCGGACGGCCACCTCGTCTGCGTCCACGACCGGCGCGTCGAGCGGACGTCCGACGGTCACGGCCCGGTCTCCACGCTGGAGCTGGCCGAGCTGAACGCGCTCGACTTCGGATCCTGGAAGCATCCGTCGCGCGATCTCGACGAGGAGGCGCCCGTCCTCGACCCCGAGGGCAGTCGCGTACTCACGCTGGTGACACTGCTCGAAGCGGTCACCGCGGCGAACCGTTCGGTCTGGCTCGCGATCGAGACGAAGCATCCGACCCGCTACGCGGGGCTGGTGGAGCGGCGGCTGGTCGAGACGCTGTCCGGGTTTGACGTGCCGGCCCACGTCATGAGCTTCTCGTGGCTGTCCCTACGCCGGGTTCGTGATCTGGCATCCGAGCTGCCGACCGTGTACCTCATGGACCGGGTGCCGATCCGTTTTCGCGACGGTGGGCTCCCGTCCGGCTGCCGCATCGCCGGCTACTCGATCGAGACGGTCCGGACCCGGCCCGAGCAGGTCCGGCGTACCCACGAGCGCGGAAACCAGGTGTACGTCTACACGGTCAACGAACCGGACGATGTCAGGCGCTGTCTCGAGCTCGGCGTCGACGCGATCATCACCGACCGGCCCGGCCACACCCGCAAGCTCGTCGACGCCCACTGACCCTCGCGGAGAGATTGCGCAGTGCCACGCCGTTCTTGATGGGTGTGTGGGGCTAGGCTCGGGGACCGCAGTCGACGAGGAGGCTCCCATGGCCAAGCGAGCCCGCACCCGCCAGCGTCCCGACGCGGCCGGCGAGGTCGGCCCGCGTCAGCCGTGCCCATGCGGCTCCGGCAAGCGCTACAAGGCCTGCCACGGCGCGGCCAGTGGCGCGTCGCCTTACGTGCGGCGACCCTTCGACGGGCTTCCCGGTGAGTGCGACTGGGTCGCGGTACGCGAGTTCGTCCCCGCCGCGACCGCGACGGTGAAGCTCGCCGACGACGCCGACCGCACGGTGCTGGCCTGTTCTTTGCTGCCGATGGCGATGCCCGCGATGGTGCGGCCGGACGGGACGATCTGGCTCGGGCTCCAGGTCCAGCACGGCTTCGGCGACCCGAGCCGCGACCTGGCGTACGCGCTGGATCAGGCGCTCGAGGCGGAGGCCGGCACCGACATCCAGGTCGTCGCGGACCCCGGGCCCGGGTCTCTCCTCCAGGACCGGCTCGACCTGGACGCCGGCTTCGAGGTGGAGGTGCACGAGGGGTTCGACTTCTGGGTCGCCGACGTCGACGACCCGACCGGCGAGATCGCGGCCACTCTCGAGTCGGCCAACGAGACCGCGGCCCCGACGACCCGACTCGAGGCCGTCGACGCGGCCTACTGGACCCGGATGGGCGATCGAGAGTTCCTGCGCTGGGTGTTGCCGCAGGACGAAGACGCCGTACTGGACGGCCTGGCGCGGCTGCATGCGGCCGGCGAGGATCGGTTGCGAGACGACAGTCGGCTGATCGGATCATTCCGGGCGTACGGGTTGATCGTTCCCGTGTGGGAGTTTCCCGGAGGCACTGGCGCAGCTGCCCTCGAAGAGCCGGTCAAGGCCCTGTCCGGCCGGCTGGACGACGCCCTGGCTGCCGACCAGGCGCTGTCGCAAAGCGAACGAGCGGCGCGTAACGGACTCGCCAGCCGCCAGTTGACGATCCACTGAATCCGCACGGGTTTGGGGTTTCGGGCTTCGAAGTTCGACGTAATTTCGGCAATCTGGTTCGGAGACCACAAGGTCTTGCGTGCACTACGGCCCCCAACTACTGTGTGGCGCAGCCCGGTTGTCGTTGTTTCCCCCGTCAGCGACAGCCGGGTCTATACATGTCAGGAAACCGGACGTCGCCGCACCGGACAGGACATACACCGCGGACCGCCCCGTCCCGACCCGAGCTCGGACCCGGCGATCGCCACGACCTCGATCCCCGCCGCCTCCAGTCGAGCGTTGGTCTCGATATTGCGTTCGTAGGCGACGGCGATGCGGGGCGCGATGGCCAAGGTGTTGTTGCCGTCGTCCCACTGTTCGCGCTCGGCCGTCACGGGGTCGAGCCCGGTGTCGATCCGATGCAGGGCGGCGATCCCCATCGCCTTCGCCGCTGCCTCGAAGAAGGGATCCGGCCCGGACACGTTGAGCACCACGCCATCGGGCTCCGGCGGATGGGCTGTGAGCGTGTAGGCGACGAGGGAGTCGACGACGTTCGGGTAGACCACGACCTTGTCGACGTCGACCATCGTGACGACTGTGTCGAGGTGCATCGTGGCCCGCTCCTGGGCGATCGGCACTGCCAAGACGGTGTGCGCCAGGCCGTACGCGAACAGCTGCCGAGCGAACCGCTCGACGCCGGCCGGAGTCGTACGCTCACCGACGCCGATCGCCACGACGCCGGCGGCGAGCTGGAGTACGTCGCCGCCCTCGACATGCTCGAGATCGCCGCCGTGCATGAGATCGACGCCTTGGAACCGCGGATGGTGGGCGTAGATCAGCTCGGTCAGCTGGGTCTCTCGTTCGCGGGCCGGCATCGCCAGGCTGGTCACCGCGACCCGGTTGTGCAGCCACACCGAGGAGTCGCGGGTGAACAGGAGGTTGGGCAGCGGATGGATCAGGAAGTCGTCGTGCGCGAGCAGGCTCGACACGAGGGAGTGCTCCACGCGCAACTCGTCGTTGCGGATGCCGGCGATGAGCGCCTGCGCCAGTGTTTCGGGCGACATGTCGTGGAGGGCCTCGTTGAGGAACGCCCGGATGGTGTCCCCGACGTGCAGGTTGGCGCAGACCTGGGTGATGGCGAGATGGCGCGCCGAGGGATCGCCCAGCGTCTCCACGAGCAGATCCGCGAGATAGAGGACCTCGACACTTCGGTCGCGAAGCGCCGCCGCGAACGCGTCGTGCTCCTCTTGGGCCCGGCTGATCCAGGGAATGCCGTCGAACAGCAGCGAGTCGTTGTTGCGCGGCGTCAGCCGCTTCAACTCCGGCCCCGGTCGATGCAAGATCACGGTCTCGAGTGGGCCGACCTCGCTGTCGGCTCCGATTAGCGGTGATGTCATACCTGCTCCCGAGCTTCAGTCTTGCCGACCTCCGCCATCGTCGGTACGGGGGGCAGCGTACCCGCGAGTAGCATCGGCACGGTCACGCAGCCCGCCGCCACGAACACCGCGATGCCGGAGTCGTTGAGCAAAGTTCCGAGCAGGGCCACCGTTGCGACGCCCACGCCGGCGCCGATCTCGCTCGGGCTCGCCGTGGCGAGGAGATGGCGTCCCGGGCCGGTCTTTGGCGCGAACAGCCCGATCAGGGTGGCGGCCAGGAAGGGTGCGACGATCGCCACCGGGCTGTGCAGGAGGAGGTACAAGCTCGCATCGAGCTTGCGCTCCACGACCTCCCACGCGGTGCCGTCGAGCAGCTGCCCGACGAATCGGCCGAGGTGGGTCTGGTCGTCGGTGGGGCGCTGATAGTCGGCGATCGCGATCACGGTGACCGCCGCGACACCGGCAGCGAGCGCACCGACGATGCGAGTGGCCGACAGCTGTATGTCGGTCGCGATCATCGTGAGCAGGACGATGGCCGGCACCAGGGCGAGGACACCACCGAAGTCGGCGCCGAACCCAGGTGTCCCGTCGATGATGATGAGCGTGCCGCCGACGAGTACGGCCAGCCATCGGGCGGTACGAGTCGTCTGGCCGTGCATCACCGCGGCCAGGGTGATGACACCGCACACCGCGTAGATCGCGAACGGCATGTTGCCGAAGCCGGTGAACCGCCCGGCCACGATCGGGTTGTAGCCGAGCAGGCTGTTGAGCTGCAGATGCGATCCGGTGACGACGTCGAGCGCGAGCACGAGGACACTGATCACCGCCACCGCGATGGCGGGACCGAACCGATGTCGCCGCCAGGGTCCCGCGAGGGCCACGAGCGACATCACCAGCGTCGCTCCCAGGATGGTCAACCCCCAGGTCACGCCGAGATGGTCGGCCTTCCACCACGGGACGAGGTTGGCCAGGACGGTCGCGCCCGGGATTGCGGCGATGACCACACCGGCTCGCAGCACCGGCCGCCCGCGCCCGAGCAGGGTGAGGATCAGTGCCATCACCAGGTACGCCGAGGTCACGATGACCCAGATCCAGACGATGCCGGGCGTGTTGGCTCGGTGCGCGGCGGCAGCCGCGGCGGCGTCGCGCAGCTCCGACCGGGCCGTCCTCGGGTCGACGCCCTGCTCACCGACGACCATCGGCCGTCCGGCCATCGCGGCCGGCTGTTGCTGCCCGAGTGCGTCGAGAACGGTCGGTGCCACGTCGATCAGCTGCACGTACGGCGTGCGGCCGGTGCTGGCCGACCGGAGCAGCCCGTTCGAAAGGTCCGTACGACTGTCATAGGCCAGCGCCACGTGCATTCTCGGACTGTGTCCCGGCGAGTCGGAGGAGCCGATCACCAGGAGCAAGGTGTTGGGCTCCAAGGCGACCGCCGCCGCGACCTGGCCGACCAACTCGTCGGCGGCGCGCAAGTCGTCCTCCGGATCGTCCTCGACATAGATGGTCGGTCCCGCGACGAGGGCGAGCGGACAACCGGACCACGTCTCCGACCACCCTTCGGGCGTCGTCGGATTGGTCGGAACGGCTCGCTCCTCCGGCGCATCGATGACCGCGAGCCTGGCGTCGGTGCCGAAGGTGTCGACGCACTCCACCTCGCGGCCGAGTAGACCGGGCTCGGCGCCGAAGTTGTGCTCGTTGTTGATCTCGAGCACCGACTCCGGCCGGATCGCCGGGGTCGGCTTGTACTGGTTGCTGCAGTCGCCTTGGGCGTCGCCGTACGTGGCCCGGTTGCCGGCGCCGATCGTGACCCAGCCGTCGCGGGGGCAGGCGAATGAGGACGCGCCGCGGGTGGTCAAGGAACCCAGTGCGGACTGCTCGGCGAGCTGGTCCAGGTTCGGCATCGTGGTGGAGTCGACCCGGTCCCAGCTCAGGCCGGGGATCCCGACGACGACGACCCGCTGGGCGGGACCGAGAGCCTCCGAGCTCGGAGCCGTGAGCAGCCGAAACGCGCCGACGCCGATCAACCCGACGCACACCACGACGACGGCGACGGCGACGCGCTGACGCGTCATCGCGATCGGGCCCGCATCGCGTCCGCGTAAGCAGCGACCGCCTGGCCGACGACCTCGGCGTCGTCCGGCAGCTCGCCGGCACGTCGGCTGGCTCGGTCGGCCAGGTCCTTGGCCAAACCTGTCTCGGTGAGGACACGTCGAAGCTGGGCGGCCAGCGCCCGAGCGTCGTGCGGTGCCACCAGCAGTCCGGCGTCGGCGACGATGTCAGGGACCGAGCCCACTCGGGTGCCGACGAAGGGAAGTCCGGCGCGCAGCCCCTCCTGTACGGCCAGCGGACACCCTTCCCACTCGCTCGCCGAGGCGAGGACATCGGCCGCCGCCAGCAGATCCGGGACGTCGTCGCGGTTGCCGAGCAGCCGAACCGGGGCACGGGTCTGGGAGATCAGAGCTGACAGGTCGGCATGCTGCGGCCCGTCGCCGGCGATCGCCACCAGCGGCTTGGGGTCGAGATCGGCGAGCCGACTGGCCGCCCGGATCAGGGTCGGGTGGTCCTTTTGGGGATGCAGCCGGCCGACGGCGAGGATCAGCGGCCGTTCGCCGACCTCCAGCATCGCCCGCACGTCGTCGCGGTCATGGCGTGGTGGCGGCATCGGGGGCGCGGTGATGAACGTGCGGCGGACGTCGTCGCCGCCGGCCCGGCGAACCGCGTCGACCAGGTCGCCCGACACACACAACGTCACCGTTGCCCGTCGGGCGGTGTAGATCTGCAGCGCCTCTTGGACCCGGCCGGTCATGCCGGTCTCCAGGATGGCGTTGTGGCGGGTGACGACGAGCGGCACCAACCTGGGGGTGGCGAGACCGGCGAGTGCCGCCGCCCGCAGGCTGTGCGCATGGACCAGATCGGCGCCGCGGAGCAGGCTGCGCAGCTGACGCAGCGTGTGGACGTCGCGCGGATGAGGGCTGCTGCCGATCGGGGCCGTCACGAACCGCACGTTGGCGTCGGAGAAGCGAAACTGCTGGTCGGTGGCCTCCGGCCCACACACCGTCACCCGAGCGCCCTGCTCGGCCAGATGCTCGACGAGTATGCGGACGTGGGCTCCGGTGCCGCCGGTGGTGGTCGCGATCACCTGGACGATCCGAAGCCCGGCCATGTCGAGTCCTGGGTCGTTCGCCTCATGCAGCGTCATACGTCCTCATCCCGATCCATACTCCGCGTCAGCGTGGCCGACGGCGGAACTCCCGATCCTCGCAAAGTCGACAGGCTTCTGCTGACATCGCCCCGTACCAAGAGCGCAACGATCGCACCGAAGATGGCGGTGGCGACCGCCGCGGCGGCCAGACCCTGGATGACGGCCATCGCGACTCCGCCGGAGTCGATCTCCCGCTCGAACAGCCAGCCCAGCCAGCCGGCGACCAGGGCAGCGACCGCTCCGGCGGCGGCGACCCGGCCGATCCCGGCCACCGCCGATCCGCCGGCGGTCCGGACCACGACGCCCACCAACGCGACGCCGAGGACGGTCATACCGATGCTGTTCCCCAGCGCCAGGGCGAGTACTCGGTCGTCGTCGGGCATCGCCGCCGACAGGATCAGGTCGGCGATCACCACGGCCGCCCAGCCGCTGACACAGGCCACAGCGGTGGCCGCCATCGTCCGGGCCGCGTAGAGCGCCCGGGACAGCAGTGCGAACAGGCTGTATCCGACGAGCCCGGCCGCGAACCCGATCACGCCTTCGGTCAGAGCGCCTACGGCGTCGACGCCGGGGGCGTTCTGGAAGATCACGCGCGCCAGCGGCCGGGCCGCGGCGACCATCGCGGCGGCCGCGCCCATGCTGACCAGGACGACCAGCTGGGTGCTCGCGGCGAGCTGGCTGCGATAGCTGTCGCGGTCGCCGGCCGACCAGCGTTCGGCCAGCCGCGGGAAGACCGTGGTCGCGATCGGTACGGCGAGTACGGCCCAGGGCAGGAAGTAGATCGTCTGCGCCTGCGTGTAGATCGCGACTGCGACGTCCGATGCCTGGTTGCCGAGCAGGAGCACCACGGCGATGGACGCCTGCTGAGCAGCCAGCGCCGCCATGCCCGCCGCCGCCAGCGCCCGTACATGCGGCGCGACGCCTTCGGGGAACCCCAACGTGGGCCGCAGCCGCAGGTTCAGCCGGGACAGCGGGACCAGCAGGCTCAGGCTGAGCGCCACGACGCCGAGGGTCGTCCCGACCGAGAGGATCAGCTCCTGTCCCTTGGTCAGGGTCGCGATGTCGGTCCCGCGCGGAGCAGCGACGGCGTAGGTCAGGTAGGCGCCGATCACGACGAGACTGGACAGCAACGGCGCCAGGGCGGGCCCGCCGAACCGGCGATGTGCCTGCAGGATGCCGGTCAGCACGATGCCGATGCCGTACAACACGATCTGCGGCGAGAAGACCCGCAGCATCGAGGCGCCGACCTCCACCGAACCGTCGCAGGTGCCGTCACCGAGCATGAACCGGGCGATCGGCTCGGCAGCCATCGCCACGATGACGGCCAGCGGCGTCAGGATGAGGATGGTCCAGGTCAGGAGCGCCGAGGCGGTGCGGTTGATATGGACACCGTCGCCGCGCGTGACGGCCCGAGCCAGCAGCGGAACGACCAGGCTCGCGAGCGCGCCGCCGGCGACGATCTCGTAGAGGATGTTCGGGACCGTGTTGACGGTCTGGTAGGTGCTGTTCAGGCAGGTCGCGCCGACCGTACGAGCGAAGACCAGGTTGCGGCCGAAGCCGGTCAGCCGGGCCACGATCGTGAGCACGGTGATCAGCGCGGCTGCGCCGAGCAGCGTGCCCTGCCAACGCTTCAGAATCGTCATGCGGTGTTCTGTCTTACGCTTGGCGTCGCCGTGGTCTTGGGCTTGGGTGCGGTGGGAGCCGTCCGGATCGCCCACCAGGCGCAGGTCGCGATCATGAGAGGTGCCGTCGTGAGTACGCCGAGCCCGGCGATCAACGCACCGGAGTCGTTGACCAGCGTCCCGACCGCGAAGGTCACCGCGAGCGAGAGCAACGCGTGCCGTAGCGTCGGCCACTCCTCGAAGACCCGGCTCAGCTCAGGCACCCGGAAGGCCTCGGGCCAGAAGACCATGGCTACTGCGACGGCGAAGCCGATGATCTCGAGCCAGCCCAAGGGGGTCGTGAGGCTGGTGACGAGCGCGTCGATCTTGTTCCTCAGGACCTCGTCGGCCTCGCCGTCGATGACCCGGGCCACGAACGCGCCCATGTGGGAGCGGCTGTCGGCCGGTCGCAGGTAGTCGAGCCAGGCCACGATCGCGACGACCACGACGCCGGTGACGCCGACGACGGCGATCCGCCGCCAGGTCATCTTCACGCCGGCGGTCAGGAGGATCATCAAGACGACTCCGGGCACCAGCGCCAGGATGCCGCCGAAGTCGGCGCCGAAGGTCGGCCAGCCGTCGACCAGGACGGCGAGCCCGCCGATCACGATCGTCGCCCCGACCGCGAGATCCTGCCGGCCCCGACGCAGCAGCATCTGGGCGGCGGCCGCCGCGATCAGCAGTGTCGCCGTGGCGTACACCGTGAAGGTGACGTTGCCGAAGCCGTAGAAGCGGCCGCCGTACACCTGGCCGGCCGCGAGCAGGCTGCCGAGCTGCAGCTTGGTCCCGTTGAGTCCGTCGAAGGTCAACGCCCCGTAGGTGATGGCGCATTGAACCGTGACGAACCGCCACGGATGCGGGATCCGGGCGACCGCGGACGCGAGGGCGATCGCTATCGCCGCGATCACTGTCACGGTGCCGAGGACGAGCGCCGGATGCTCCCAGCGCCACCAGCGGACCGCGGTGACGAGGTAGAGCGCGGTCGGGATCGCACCGACGAACAGCGCGGCCCCGATCCCGATCCGGTTGAACAGCGGATGCTGCGCCCATCGCACGCCGTGGCGTTTTGCGAGCAGGGCGATCAGGCTTCCGAGCAGGATCGAGATCGGCACCGCGGCGATCCAGGCGCCGAAGACCGGCCCCTCGTCCGGGATCACCTCGGCGATCTGGTCGAAGTCGCGTCGGTCCTCGACCGTGTCGGTCACCGACATCTTGCGTACGTTGTCGGACTGCCACGGCTTCGCGTCGAACTGGTCGTACTGAGCGTTCACCAGCTGGAGCACGGTCGGCACGATGTCGGTCAGCTGGACCAGGCCCTCGTGCCGGGTGGAGCTCGAGCTGAGCCAGGCCGGCCGGTGGAAGCCCTTGACATGCTCCATTGCCACCTGCAGTGGTGGCGGTGAGGCGGTCGGGTCAGCGACCCCGCTGATCAGGATGTGCGTCCCGGGATCGGCGGCCGCGATCACCTGCTTCACCAGCGCGTCGAACTCCGCCAGCGAGCTGGGCCGAAGCACCGAGCTCTCGTTGGTGCTGCCGGCGTCGATGATGGTGACCGGACAGGCCCGCTGGGCTTCCTTGGTGAGGCTGAAGGCGTACGAGCTGCCCCGACCGTCGAGATCGGCCAGGGCCACGGCGGCCCCCGGTCCGATCGCGGTCGCACACACGTCGGACGCGTTGAGCAGGTCACCAAGCGTCCCGAGCGTGCCGTACGCGCCGGTGGTCTCATCCTGGAGCTGGACGAAGTCGTCCCATCCGGCGACCTCGTAGGAGCCGTCGGTGCTCGTGGTGACGTCGGGCAGCAGGCCACAGGACGGGAGCTCGCCGGACCCGACCTGTCCCGGGTTCAGGAAGTCCCGGTCACCCTCGACCTCGGTGGACGTGGCCTCGCTGCCGGCGGACAGGGACAGCCAGCCATCGATCGGGCAGGTGACGGGCCGCACGGTGCGCACCGAGACCGAGCCGACAGCGCTGCTGCTGACGAGCCGCCACAGGGTCGGAGTGACCCGGGGCTCGATGTCGGTCCAGCGCAGGTCCGAGACGCCGATCACGATGACCGGCGTCTGGTCGGCGGCGGTCCCGGCCGCGCCGACGGTCGCGCCGGCCGGCGACACGAACCCGGTCGCCAGACCGGCCCCGAGCATGCCGATCAGGCCGGCGGCCACTCGGCGCCACGCAGGGCGTCGCGACTCGCCTGGCATGCCGATCAGCCTAGTGGCGAGGCTCTACAGTCCCCGCAGCCCGGCGAGCGGGGCGTGTGGCGGTGGCACGAACGCCGCTCCGGGCCGTCGGCGCCTGTGGTAGACCGGCACGTCATGGATCTCAGTGTGGTCGTGGCGGCGCGCGAGGACGACCGGCCACCGACGGAGGTGCTCGACATCGCGGCGGTCGCCGATCGGCTCGGCTACCGAGAGCTCTGGATCGGCGAGGGACCGACGTGGGACGCGTTCGCGCTGGCGACCGCGATCGGGCGTTCGATCGAACACTCGGCGCTGACGGTCGGACCGGTCCCGGTCTCGGTCCGGGACCCGGCCACGATCGCCCGCGGGGCGGCCAACGTGGAGTTGCTGACCGGACGGGTGACCGGAGTCGCGTTGGGGACGTCGAGCGTCCGGGTCGTCGAGGGGATCCACGGCCGGTCCCGCGCCCGAGCCGCGACCGTGATGGCCGAGACGGCTTCCGCGCTGGGTCCGCTGCTCGGTCGCGAGGCGCCGCCGCCACGACCCGAGGACCGGCCGGTCCACGGCTTCCGGAGGCGGCTGTCGCCGGCCACCGGTCCGTTGACGGTCGCGGCCTTGGGCGACCGCGCGATCGCCATCGCGGCCGAGCACGCCGATCGGATGGTGATCGACATGGTGGCGCCGGACCAGGTACGGATGCTGCGGTGTGGGAACCACCGGTAGACATTCAGGAGACCCCTGAGGGACTGCAGTTCGTATTTGCCCTTCCGGGTGTCAGCCCAGAGCACATTGATATCAGCCTGGAGCCGAACGCTCTTACCGTGAGGGCAATACGTCCGGCGCGACTGGGCAGTTCCGACTCGGTAATCCGGCGTATGGAAATACCGCACGGACGATTTGCGCGGCGAATCGCACTGGCCGGAGCGCGTCTCCGACTTGGCGATACCCGTTATGTGAACGGCTGTCTCGAGGTTCGACTCGTGAGAGCCGGTGACAATCGAGGACAAGAGTAAAGTCATGGCCGATACAAACAATGCAGGTTCAACTTCGCATGACGAGTCGCCGCTTCTGCCTGGCGACGTGATTCCAATCATCGCCATGCGCAATGTGGCGCTCCTTCCGGGCACCGTGGTTCCGATCACGCTTGGCCGCGAAGAGAGCCTTGCGGCTGCTCAGGAGGCTGTGCGCAGCGGGAAGCGCGTGGGGCTGCTTCTGCAGC
>Ga0081455_10007496_pt1 | contig 11477 bp, 10 predicted proteins | sample TabmetS3T2R1_FD_70207 | JGI IMG/M metagenome (GOLD analysis project Ga0081455, IMG submission 70207) | Tabebuia heterophylla rhizosphere microbial communities from the University of Puerto Rico - S3T2R1 | ecosystem: Host-associated > Plants > Roots > Rhizosphere ...
GGCGGTAGGCATCTCGTCCTTCCAGTGCCGGAAGACTGCCTGTCGATTCCAATCGTCTCCGACAAAAACGACGCCGTTCAGATCGGGCACCACCGCACGCGCCGCGCGAATGGCGTCCGCCAGGCGCAGATTGACCGTGCCGCCCGTGATATCCGGCTGCGACCTCACGCGGGCGAGATCGTTCTGGTCGATCAAACCGAACACCACGGGAAGTCCCGGCCATAGCTCGCCCCGCCAGCGCAGCACCAGCTCCAGCGTCGCCGTGCCGAACCGCTCGTGCAGGAGCGGCCGCGCATCGAGCCGGGGCGCGAGCTCCGCGGCGAACTCCGGCGCGTCTCCTTCGAGAGCCAGGTCGAGGTCGCCGACGCGCCGCCGCAGAAGGAGATCCCGGACCGCTCCGCCGATCACGTAGACGCGCTCGCCGCGCTCCCGCGCGAGCCGGGAGGCTTCCGTCGCGGCCCGCCGCATCGCCGGCGGAAGCGCCGAGATCCCGGCGGGGCGCCGCGAATCAGAAGACGTACTCGACCGATCCCTCCCCCGCCAGCGCCTGGATCTCGCTCGTCAGGCGCGGCGACGGGGCGATGCGCATCGAGTCCGCGGCTTTCAGCGTGGCCTCGAACTCTCCGGGGCGCACGAGACGAATCGAGACGGGGGTCGTTCCAGGATGGCGGCGCAGCCGCTCCTGGAGACGCGTGAGCACGTTCTCGTCGGCGTAGGCCAGGTTGACGCGGATCGCGAGCTCGCGCGCGCGGCGCTCGCGGATCCCTTCGAGGGGCGTGATTTCCTGGATCGTCAGCTCGAGCGCGCCTCCGGATTCGCGGACGAGCGCCGTCGCCAGCACGGGCAGGTCGTCCCGCACCCAGCCCTGGACCTTCTCGTAGAGGCTCGCGAAGATCGCGACGCCGATCGACCCGCTCGTGTCCTCGAGCGTGGCCTTGAGCATCGTCTTGCCCTCGTTCATGCCCTTCTTGATCTTCTGCTTCTTCAGGTTGCAGAGAACTCCGGCCACGCGCACGGCCTGCTCGACGCGCCCGGCGAGCTCCGCGACCTTGCCGTCGGCGAAGCGCTCGATCTCATCGGCGAAGCGGGTCAGCGGATGGCCCGTCACGTAGAAGCCGAGCGTGTCCTTCTCACCCTTGAGCTTCTGGTCCAGGGGCCACTCGGCCACGTCCACGAAGTGGTCGCTGGCGGGGCCTTCTTCGGCGCCGGACATCGCTCCGCCGAAGAGGTTGGACTGTCCGAGCTCGATTTCTTCGCGCCGCCGCGCAGCGAGGGCGAGGACCCGCTCCGAGGCCGCGGCGAGCGTCGCGCGGTTGCGGCCGAGGGAGTCGAACGCCCCGGCCTGGATGAGGGCGTCGAGGGTGCGCTTGTTGACGAGCCGTGAGTCGAGCCGGTCGATGAAGTCCGAGAACGAAACGTAGCGGGACTTCGCCCGCTCTTCGAGGATCGCCCGCGCGGCCGCCTCGCCGACCCCCTTGATCGCCGCGAGGCCGAAGCGGATCGAGGACCCGGCCGCGGCGAAGCTCTCGGACGACTCGTTGATGTCCGGGGGCAGGACCGCGATCCCGGACTCCTGGCAGTCGCCGAGAACCTTCACGATGCCGTCGGTCGAGCCGATCTCGGCCGAGAGGTTGGCGGCGAAGAAGTCCACCGGGTAGTGCGCCTTGAGGTACGCCGTCTTGTAGGCCACGAGCGCGTAGGCCACGGCGTGCGACTTGTTGAACCCGTACCGGGCGAAAGGCTCGATGAGCGCCCAGAGCTCCTGCGCCTTCTTCTTCGGCGTGCCGTGCTCGACCGACTTGCGGATGAACTTCTCCGCCTCGGCCTGCATGATCTCGCGCTTCTTCTTGCCGATGGCCTTGCGCAGGAGGTCGGCCTCGGCGAGCGAGTAGCCCGCCACCGACTGGGCGATCCGCATGACCTGCTCCTGGTACACCAGGATTCCGAGCGTCTCCTCGAGGATCGGGGCGAGCTCCGGCAGCGGGTATGTCACGCGGCTCGTGCCGTTGCGCCTCCGCACGTAGTCCTCGACGGTGCCCGCGTCGAGGGCGCCGGGCCGGTAGAGGGCGTTGAGCGCGGCGAGATCGGCGAAGACCTTCGGCTTGGCGCGGCGGAGGAGGTCGCGCATGCCTCCCGAGTCGAACTGGAAGACGCAGGCGGTCTTGCCGGAGCGGAAGAGCTCGTACGTCGGCTCGTCGTCCAGGGCCAGGTGGTCGAGGTCGATCTCGACGCCCGTCCGCTCGCGCACGGCCGCGACGGTGGCTTCGAGGACGTCGAGAGTGATGAGCCCGAGGAAATCGATCTTGAGCAGGCCCATCTTCTCGACGGCGTTCATGTCGAACTGCGTCGTGATTTCGTCCTTGTTCGTCCGGTAGAGCGGCAGGTACTCCGTGATCGGCCGCGGCGCGATCACGACGCCCGCGGCGTGCATGCCGGCGTGCCGCGAGAGGCCCTCGAGACGCTCGGCGATGCGCACGACCCTGGCCACCGACTCGTCCGAGGCCATGGCCTCCTTGAGGCCGGGCGAGTCGCGGAAGGCCCTCTCGAAGTTGACGTCGGGGCCGTCCGGCACGAGCTTGGCGATCTTGTCGCCGAGCGCGACCGGGAGAGACAGGACGCGCGAGACGTCCCGCACGGCCAGCTTGGGCTTGAGCTGAGAGAACGTCACGATCTGGGCGACGTTCTCCCGTCCGTACCGCTTCGTCACGTATTCGATGACTTCGCCGCGCCGCGCCTGGCAGAAGTCGATGTCGATGTCCGGCATCGAGATGCGCTCAGGGTTCAGGAAGCGCTCGAAGAGGAGGTCGTAGCGCAGCGGATCGATCTCGGTGATACGCAGCGCCCACGAGACGATCGAGCCGGCGGCGCTGCCGCGGCCAGGGCCCACCGCGATGCCCTTCTCGCGCGCGTGGCGGATGAAGTCGGAGACGATCAGGAAGTACGACGGGAATCCCATCTTCTCGATGACGCCGATCTCGTACTCGAGCCGCTCGCGGTATTTCTCGGGCGGGATTCGCTCGGTGCCGGCCCCGGCCTCGGCCGCGAGCTCGGAGAGGCGCTGATCGAGGCCCGCCCGCGCGAGGTCCCGGAAGTAGTCGGCGGGCGGGCGCCCCTCCGGGGCCGTGAACGTCGGCAGGTGCAGGCCGTCGGTGTCGAAGGAGACGGCGCAGCGCTCGGCGATGGCCACGGTGTTCGTGACCGCCTCGACGCTCCAGGAGCGGAAGCGCGAGAGCATCTCGTCCGGATTCTTGACGTAGAACTCGTCGTTGTAGAAGCGCATCCGCCGTTCGTCCTCGAGCGTCTTGCCCATCCCGATGCAGAGCAGGACCTCGTGCGGAAAGGCGTCGTCGCGCCGCAGGTAGTGGCTGTCGTTGGTCGCGACCGCGGGCGCGCCGGTCTCGGTCGCGAGCCGGAGGAGGTCCGGGACGATGGCGGTCTGCTGGGGCAGGCCGTGATCCATGATCTCGACGTAGAAATTGCCCTTGCCGAAAATCTCCTCGTACTCGAGGAAGGCCTTCTTGGCGGCCCCGAAATTGCCCCGGGACAGCGCCCCGGCCACCTCTCCCTTGAGGCATCCGGAGAGACCGATGAGCCCCTCCGCGTGCTCGCGCAGGAGGGCCTTGTCCATGCGGGGCCGGTGATAGAAGCCCGTCAGATAGGCCTCGGAGACCAGCCGGACGAGGTTGCGGTAGCCCTTCTGGGTCGCCGCGAGGAGCGTCAGGTGGTACGCGTACCCCTCGCCCGACTCGCTCGCGGCTTTTTCCTCCCGGTCGGTCCGGTCGCCGGGAGCGATGTAGGCCTCGACGCCGATGATCGGGCGTACGCCGCTCTGGAGGGCCTCGTGAAAGAAGTGGAACGCGCCGAACATGTTGCCGTGGTCGGTGACCGCGACCGCGGGCATGCCCAGCTCGGCAACCCGCTTGCAGAGCTCGGGAAGCCGATTGGCGCCGTCGAGAAGGGAATATTGACTGTGGAGGTGTAAGTGAACGAAGTCGCCGGACATCGAACTTCGATCATAACGCCATCGGACCCGCCGGGATATCTTCTCGAAGCGACTCGTCGACGAAAACACGCAACGCAACGGAGGTCACGATGATCTCGACACCGCGCGTCGCTGCGCTCGTGCTCGCCGCCGCGGCATCGGCGCCGCCGGTCGGCCCGGACGCGGTTTGGAAGCCGCCGGCCGACTTCCGCGCGAAGGTGACGGCCGCCTGCGGCAGCGCGAAGGACTTCGGCGCGTGCTTCGTCGACAGAATGCGCGCGGCCGGAGCGTCGGCCGCCGCCGTCGAGTTCGCGAAGCGCACGGACAACCAGGGATACATGACCGCCTTCCGCGACACCGGTCGGGTCGACGTGGCGAACGTCGAGTATCCGTTCCGCGCCAACGAGAACCAGCTCGTGTTTCTCGTGAACGGCGATCCCGCGATGATCGACGTCGACGACGTCTCGCGGATCGACAAGAAGAACCTGGCGACGAACGCGACCTACGCCCGTCTTCTCGAGAAGTATCCCAACCTCGCCATCTTTCCCGCCGACCGGCGACCGGGACGCGGGCCCGGCTTCACCCAGCGGAAGACCGGAGGCCAGGTCTTCGTCGTCGTGTACCTCCTCCAGGACGGGTGCCACGCCTGCGAGACCGTCGGCGAAGCGCGCATCGGCTTCGAATTCGACGTGGAGGGCCGGTTCGTCGGGACCGACGTCCTGAGGGTTCGCTCCCGGGGCCAGATCTAGGCCGCCGCCGTGGCGTTCCGGCGCGCGCTCGGCACCTTCGACGCGACGATGCTCGTCGTCGGGGGAATCATCGGGGCCGGGATCTTCGTCAATTCCTACCTGGTGGCCCAGCGTCTCCCCTCCCCCGGGCCGATCCTGTGGATCTGGATCGCGGGAGGCGCCATCGCCCTGGCCGGGGCCCTGGCCTTCGCCGAGCTCGCCTCGCTGTACCCGAAGGCCGGCGGCGAATATGCCTACCTTCGCGAGGCCTATCACCCCCTCGTGGGGTTCCTCTTCGGCTGGGCCTCGTTCCTGATGATCCAGGGAGGCGGCATCGCCGCCGTCTCCATCGCATTTTCCCAGCACACGCTGCGGTTCGCGGGACATCCGCAGGCCGATCCCAAGCCCCTGGCGATTGCGGCGATCGCCGGCACCGCGCTCGTGAACGTCGTGGGCGTGAAGCCCGGCAGCCGCGTGCTCAACGTCCTGGTCCTCATCAAGATCCTGTCGCTCGCGGCGCTCATCCTCGGCGGACTCTGGCTGGCGCCTCGCCTCCCGCCGGTCCCGCCGCTTCCGAACGTCGAGAGGCCCGCCGCGACACCCCTCGCTTTCGCCGCGGCCCTCGTTCCCATCCTCTTTTCATACGGCGGATGGCAGAACGCCAACACGGTGGCGGAGGAGATGCGGACTCCGGAACGCTCTCTACCGCGCGCCCTCATCGCGGGGACGCTGCTCGTCGTCATCGTCTACGTCGCGGTCAACGTCGTGTACCTCCTGACGCTGGGCCGCGACGGCCTCGCCTCGACGGTGACGCCGGCGGCCACCACGGTGCGGCGGCTCTTCGGACCCGGCGCGGACGCCTGGATCACGGCCGCCATCGCGATCTCCACGCTCGGGTTCGTGCACATGTCGTTTCTCGGCCCCACCCGGATCTCCTACGCGATGGCCCGGGACGGCGTGTTCTTCCGCAGCTTCGGCGAGCTCCATCCGCGCTTCGCGACGCCGCATCGCGCCATCCTCGCGCAGGCGGCGTGGTGCATCGTCCTCGTGATCACCGGCACCTACGGGGGCCTCATCGACTCGGTCGTGTTTGCGGACTGGATCTTCTTCGGCCTCGCCGTCGTCTCGGTCATTCCGCTGCGCCGCCGGATTCCAACGGCCTCCCGCGGCCCGGGCGCTTTCCTGACGCCGGCGACGCCGTGGCTCCCCATCCTCTTCGCGGCCGCCGCCCTGTTCGCGGTGGCCGGCGCCGCGCGGTCCAACCCGCTGCGCTCGGGCATCGGGCTGCTCATGCTGGCGGGAGGTATTCCCGTCTACTACGTGTGGCGAGGCGCCGCGAAACGGAACGCGTCATGAGTCATTCCCGGGCTCCGTACATGGAGTGGGCCAAGACGCGTCCGAAGCCCGAGGTCGACCTCGCCGGATCCAACCTGCTCGCGTGCACGCTCGAGGACCTCCCGGGGGCGCGCGAGGCCGTGGACATCGCGGGCGAGAGCCCGGATGGATATCCGCCGCTCCTCGACGCGATCGCCCGTCACCACGGCGTCGGCCCGGAGCGCGTCGCGACCGCCGGCGGCTGCTCCGGCGCGACCTTCCTCGCCTTCGCCGCGATCCTGTCGCCCGGCGACGACGTCCTCTTCGAGTCGCCGGGCTACGACCCCCTGCCCGGAGCGGCGACGCTTCTCGGCGCGCGCGTGCGCACCTTCGAGAGGCGCTTCGAGGACGGCTATGCCCTCGACCCGGACGTCGTCGCCGCCGCGCTGACCCCCGCCACGCGGCTGGTCGTGCTCTCGAATCCCCACAACCCCTCGGGAGCGCTGGCTTCTCCGGAGAGCATCGCGCGCCTCGCCAACCTCGCCGAAGCCCTGGGCTTCTACGTCCTCGTCGACGAGGTGTACCGGGAGACGGTGCTCGAGGATCGGCCGCATCCCGCCGCGCTTCATTCGGAGCAGGTCGTCTCCACGTCGAGCCTCACCAAGTCCTACGGCCTCGCTGCGCTGCGTTGCGGATGGGCGATCGCGAGCGCCGACCTCACGGCCGCGATACGCCGCGCCCGGGACGTCGTCGACGTCTGGAGCCCGATGCCCGCGGACCGCCTCTCGGTCGTCGCCTTCCGGAACATCGACCGTCTCGCCGCGCGCACCCGCGCCATCGTCGCGGCCAACAGCGCGACCGTCGAGCGGTTCCTGGCGAGCCAGCCGGCGCTGCGCGCGGCGCCCAGCCGCTCGACGCTGGTGTTCCCGCGTCTCGCCGGAACCGACGACGCCGGACCGTTCGTCGAGAAACTGTTTCGGGAGACCGGCACGGCGGTCTCCCCCGGCCGTTTCTTCGGCGCGCCGGCGCATTTCCGCTTGGCCTTCGGCGGCGATCCGGCGGCGCTGCAGCGCGGACTCGGGGCCCTCGAGCGCGGCCTGAAGGGCGTCTGACAGGGTTCGCCGCCCTTGACAAGCCCGGCGGCGGGCCATACGTTGCCGCTCAAATCGCTTCGCCGAAGGGCGAACCCCGAAAGGTCTCGCCGGACGGCGAACGAAGAGAAAAAGGAGGTCTCATGCCCGACACGACGAAGACCCCGCCGGGAGGGGCGACCGACTACACCCAGTGGCACGAGGTCAAGAAGGGCGAGACTCTCTCCAAGATCGCGGAGCAGTACTACGGCGACCCCAGCCTCTATCCGAAGATCTTCGAGGCGAACAAGGACGTGCTCAAGAACCCCGACCTCATCCGCATCGGCCAGAAGCTCCGGATCCCTTGAGCCGGAGCGGGGCTCTCGCAAAGGCGTTCCGGCGCCTTGGACTGCGGTTCCCGACGCTCTTTGTCATTCTGCTGACGGTGACCCTGGTGGATCTCGTCGTGCCGGATATCATCCCGTTCGTCGACGAGATCGTCCTGGCTTCGCTGACGGCGCTGTTCGGCCTCTGGCGGGAGAGGCGCGCGCCGGGCGGACCGTCCCGAGATTCGGATCCCTCACGCGCCGCGTGAAGACACGAGAATCAGTGAGCAACGAGAGAAGAGGAAGGAGAGGTGGAGCAATGCTGAAACAGACCTGGAAGTACCTTGCGGTGTTGGCCTGCGTGCTGGCGGTCGCCTGCAACAGCGGGAAGGCGCCGGCCGAAGCGGCCCTGAAGCTCGCCGAGGAGGCCGTCAACAGCGCTCGGACCGAGGCGGAGAGTCTGGTTCCGGACGACTTCAAGTCCCTCTCCGACGACCTCGCGGCCGCGAAGGACGCGTATGCGAAGAAGGACTACAAGGGAGCCCTCGCCGCCGCCCAGTCGATCCAGCAGAAGGCCAACGACGTGACGGCCAAGGCCAAGGCCAAGAAGGACGAGCTCATGGCCGGCTGGAACGCAGTCGCCGCCGACGTGCCGAAGGCGGTGGAAGCCGTCAAGAGCCGGGTCGACATGCTCTCGCAGTCCAAGAAGCTTCCGAAGGGCCTGGACGCGGCGAAGTTCGAGTCGGCCAAGAGCGACTTGACGACGGCCACTTCGACCTGGGCCGAGGCGCAGGCGGCCCAGGCTGCGGGCAAGTGGAACGAAGCCATCGACAAGGCCAAGCAGGCGAAGGACAAGGCCATGGCGGCGATGGCGAGCCTCGGCATGCAGGCCGGCGGCTAAAACTTCCGAGCAGGAATTCGAAGGGCCCGCGCGAGCGGGCCCTTTTTGTTTCTCGAAAGGGTCGGGATCCTTCGCAGCTTCGCTGCTCAGGATGACGCTTCGCGGCGCATGCGCGCCGCAAGCATCATTCCCACTCGATCGTCGCCGGCGGCTTGGACGTCACGTCGTAGACCACGCGGTTCACGCCCCGCACCGAGCCGACCACGCGGCTCGCGATGGCGTCGAGAACCTCGTGGGGCATTCGGAACCAGTCGGCCGTCATGAAGTCCGTCGTCTGGACGGCGCGCACCGCGAGCACCGCTTCGTGCGTGCGGCCGTCGCCCATCACGCCGACCGACTTGACCGGCAGGAGCACGGCGAAGGCCTGCGAGATCGCATCGTAGAGGCCGGCCCGCCGGATCTCGTCGAGAACGATCTCGTCGGCCTTCTGGAGAATCGCGATCTTCTCCCGGGTCACCTCTCCAGGGATCCGGACCGCGAGCCCCGGGCCGGGAAACGGATGCCGCGCGAGAAACTCCCGCGGCAGCCCGAGCTCCGCGCCGAGCAGGCGCACCTCGTCCTTGAAGAGCTCGCGCACCGGCTCGATCAGCTCGAAGCCCAGCCGCTCGGGGAGGCCTCCGACGTTGTGATGCGTCTTGATCACGGCGGACGGGCCCTTGATCGACATCGACTCGATGACGTCCGGGTAGAGCGTTCCCTGCGCGAGGTAGCGCGCGTCGGGGATGCTTCGGGCTTCCTGCTCGAAGACCTCGATGAACGTCCGGCCGATGATCTTGCGCTTCTGCTCCGGATCCGTGACGCCCGCCAGGCGCGACAGGAAGAGATCGCCCGCGTCGACGGCGTGGACGCGGATGCCGAGATGGGAGAACGCCTCGACGACCTGGCGACGCTCATGGGCGCGCATCAGTCCGTGATCCACGAGGATCGGGTGCACCCGGTCCCCGAGGGCCTCGCGCAGCAGGATCGCGGTGACCGACGAATCGACGCCCCCCGAGAGCGCGCAGATGACCGCGCCCGACGGCGCCTGCTTCCGAATCGCCGCGACCTTTTCCTGGCGGAAGTTGGCCATCGTCCAGTCGGGCGAGACCTTGCAGATCCGGAACAGGAAATTCTGGAGGATCTCCGTCCCGTGGACCGTGTGGCGCACCTCGGGATGGAACTGGATGGCCCACACGCGGCGCTCCGGGTTCTCGAACCCGGCGAGGGGGGTCGTCGGCGTCGCCGCGATGTTGCGGAAGCCCGGAGGCGGCGCGACGACGGAGTCCCCGTGGTTCATCCACACCGTCTGCTCGGGCTCAAGACCCGCAAAGAGCTCGGTGTCGGTCTCGATTCGGGCGACGGCGCGGCCGTACTCGCGTCCCTCGTTGGCCACCTCTCCCGCGAAGGCCTGCGCCAGCCACTGCATCCCGTAGCAAAGGCCGAGGACAGGTACCCCGAACGACGTCGGATTGACCGACGGTTTCGGCGACCCCTCTTCGTAGACGCTCTGCGGACCGCCCGAGAGAATGATGCCGGCCGGGTTCCACTTCCGGATCTCCTCGGCCGGGGCATCCGGCGGCAGGACGACCGAGAAAACGCGCGCCTCGCGGACCCGACGCGCGATGAGCTGCGTGTACTGGCCTCCGAAATCCAGGATGACGATGGCGCGGGGCGTGCTCATGCTCCGACCTTCTGGACCAGGGCCACGGGCCCCGCGAGCACGACCGACGGAAGCGCCGCGAGCGCCGCTCCCACGAAGGGCGCCACGGCGGCGATCAGAGGCGCCACGAGGGTCCCCGGGGCCTGGCGCAGGGCGAGCCGCTCGCCGACCCACATCGCGACCACGCTGCAGATGAGGAACACGACGGGATAGGTGCTGCCGAAGGCCCGCCCGAAGCCTCCCGGACGCCGGGCCTTTTTCGGGCCGAACAGCGCGCGCTCCCCGAGGGCGATCGCGAGCAGGAAGAGGAGCGCGACCACGTAGGCCGGCACGAAGAAGACCAGGGCCTGCCCCAGGAACCGGGCCTCCGGCGAGCTGGCGAAGGCGGCCTCCCCGATCCACTCCTGGAAGAACGGATAGGCGCCGTACCCGGGGTCCTTGCGGCCGTGGGTCAGGAGGAAGACCAGGACGCCGAGGAGAAATGCGGATGGCAGGAGCAGAGCCGCCTGGCGCAGGAACTTCACGTCCCGTCCGATTGTAGCCGATCTCCAAAAGCGGCCCGATTCCGCTGGATAGAATGCGCCCACCGTGTCTCTTCGAAAATCCACGCGCATCTGGATCGGCGTTTGCCTGATCGCCGGGGCGGGCGGAGCCCTCCTCGAGAGCGCCGCGCCGGAGAAGCTCGGCTGCCTCGCGTCGATCCTGCAGGGCGCCGCCCTGATCGCCCTGCTCGTCCTCGCCAGCCGCGCCACGGCGGCGCTCTTCCGTCTCATCGTCCGGAGGACGGCCCTGAGGCTGGCCTTTTCCTACTTCCTCATCGGCGTCGTGCCGATTCCCCTGGTGGCCGCGCTGCTCTTTCTCGCGTCCTACATCGTCGCCCATCAGGTCATGGCCAACCGGATCCGCCGCGAGGTCACCGCGGTCGGAGAGACGGCCCTCCTGCGACGGAAGGACCTGCCGGCCGCCTCGGCCCGGGGCGACCGCGTCCGGTCCCTGGTCTTCGTCGCCGCGCTGGCCCCGGATGAGGGCGAGACCGTGATGGACGTGTTCCAGCGCGCGGCCCCGCACCCGCAGGCGCCGCTCGATCAGGTCGACCGCCGGCAGCAGCGCCAGGGTCAGGAACAAGGCCGCGAACACCCATCTGATGGTCGTCCGGGTATTCAGGACCACGAGGGCGAGCAGGACCGCGACGGCGATCACGACGAGCACGATCGCGGTCACCTTGACGACGCTGCGGGCCTGGATTCGGGATGCGTCCACCCGACGCATCGTGTTCCGCGCCCGCTCCCGAGTCCCTGCGATGACGGGAGGCGGCGCAAGCTCGCTGTCATGGCGGCGACGCCCGCTCGCAGGCTTGCGAGAGACTTGCGGCCATGATCGGCGGCATCGTGCTCGCGGCCGGCGAGGGACGCAGGTTCGGTGGTGGCAAGCTGCTCGCGGAGCTCTCCGGGAGGCCGTTGCTCGAGCACGCTCTCGGCGCGATGCTCGCGGTGCCGGCGATCGACCGAATGATCGTG
>Ga0081455_10007497_pt1 | contig 11477 bp, 12 predicted proteins | sample TabmetS3T2R1_FD_70207 | JGI IMG/M metagenome (GOLD analysis project Ga0081455, IMG submission 70207) | Tabebuia heterophylla rhizosphere microbial communities from the University of Puerto Rico - S3T2R1 | ecosystem: Host-associated > Plants > Roots > Rhizosphere ...
AACGCCCATCAGCCACTAGTTGCCGTAATTTTATCGTAACATCACATAAATAAAAGCGGACGAAGAATTCTTCCATAAGACGGAAGCAAGTTATTCTAAAAATACCATAAATAAAAAATGATTTTAGTAAAATACCAGTGGGACTGAATTCAAGCCCAACAATCCCACCGGCACCGAAGGGTGTGATAAAAGATTAACCATACTTATGCTACTAAATATAAGAACCTGCCTTACCAAAGTTACGTATGAAAATACTACTCTATTTTTCATTAATGCAAACCAGATATAAAATTAGCAACCAGTGGGAAAAGCCATTACTGTGATGAACAAGAATGACCAATGTCCACTGGTTGTATTAATAAATATAGCAATATCGCTTAATAATCTGCTTAACTCAGTTTATGATAACTAGAAAATTCACTTGATTATTGATTGATTTCCGCTTTCGTTTGTTGCGTAGTCCATCCAGCATCAATAAGTTTTTTTGCTTCCAAGTCTAATTCTTCTTTTGGCTGCTCGCTTTCCGCATCAGCCATCCGTTTACTGAAGTCTTGAACCCAATTAAGCATCTCATCAAGATAATTTCCCTCCATAGTTTTAAAGAATGAAGCATCGAAGACTCTTTTATATTCTGGATTTTCTATCCCATCGTCCACCTTTTTCATACTTAGCATATCACGTAAATCAACTGAAAGCGACTTAAGTGCATGTTTGTCCTTTGCTGTCAGATTGAATTCCATTAGCAGACAACCAGCACAATAAATTATAAAAAGGTTAAAGCCTGATGGGAGGAAACATAAAAAATTCTCTGAATGCAGAAAATAGCCTCCCGTCTCTGGTTTAGAAGGGTATGATGAAAATTCTGGTGGGTTAGTTGAACGATGGTATTAAGTCGACCCACCAGAACTACATAATATCGGTGCTGTCGTTTCTGCCGATCAGAAATAATAAAGATTACGGAACTAAGTTCATTGTAACTTTCGCACTCGTACTGCCTTTTTTCCGCTTTGTGTGAAGGTTTCCCATTCTAATACTTCACCTAATCTCAATCCTAAATATTCAACTATTCGTAATTTGATTATAGTCCTTTAATACTATCTTGCCGAAAATATGTATTGATGCAATTACTTCGAGGGTTGCTGTAAATGACCGAAGCAAAGAAACGAATTTTGATAGTTGATGAGCAAAAAGACGTAGGCGGAACTTTCGAAATAATACTCAAAAATTATGGATTCGATATAGATTACTTTACAGATCCGGCCCTGGCGTTGGAACAATTCAAACCAAATCTATATGATTTGACAATATTAGATATTAAGATGCCTAAAATAAATGGCTTCGAATTATATGATCAATTTAAATCACTGGATTCGAATATCAAGACACTATTTATCACAGGACTGAGTAGTGTGGAGTCTTACAATACCCAAAATAGCAAAGTATACCCTTTAAAGGGAAAAAGACATTTCATGACAAAACCGGTAAGCACAAAGGAACTTTTGGAACAAGTTTATTCAATGATGAGTTGCTTAGATTGATCTATTAAGTTCTGAATTTAAAACTTTTATTTAATTAACAAATAATTGCTCTCTTACTCTTTCGTATAATCTATTCATTGTCACAGGTTTTTCAATAGTTGAGTTTATCACTGCTTCTTCCATATATTGCTGGAACTTTTCTTCTTCCTCAAAATTATAAGCACTCATCAATATCGTTCTTACTTTAGGATTCGAAGTCTTTACTTTTTTGAGTAATTCTAATCCATTTAGACCTGGCATTCTTAGATCAGAAATAACTAGCGCATAGTTTTCCTTATTCACTGTAAAATGTTCAAATGCCTTGACTGGGTCGATGAAAGAGAAAACTGAAATTCCTTCAATATTTTGACGTAAAGCCTCGTGAAAGAACATAGCGGTACTTATATCGTCATCTACTACACTAACCATTCTGTTCTTACTAGACATGTCCTTACCTGTTAATACTAGCCCAATCTATAAGAATATTCCTCATCATTTAATAAGTGATCAAGAAATAAGCAAACCGCATACAAAATAGATCCAAAATTCTAATTTATTGCGAAAGAATTTTTCTCCTCCATGTAATAATAGTAAACATTGCTGTTTTAATCTTATGGGTCTAAGATCTAATCTGAATCTAAAGGGTATATTGATATAGAAAATAACTCCATAGCATATAATACTATTATACATGTTTATCAAGGTATGACGTCAAGGGAAATAGATGATACTGTAGAAAAGGTCAAACTTAATAATGACTTGAAGAAAAGAAAAATCTTGACGTGGTTAGGCTATGGTGCTCTTGTTGCTTTTGTAATATGGTTTGTAACAGGCCTTGATCTGGACTATTTTTCCCATCTAGGTATAGATACACCGATATCACCTTGATTTTTAATTAATATTGTAACCCTTCAAACTTCTTTATCTCGCTACTACAAACTTGATACAATATCCAATATAGTATTCTTAATTTACTATGCAGTGGATCGGCTTCTACTGCGTCATCCATTTGATTTTTGTTTTAGCCTTCCTTATGTACAGGTTTGCAAGGCATACCTCTCGTTAGAATAACTTACTTATTTTCATCTTTTTCGGCGTCCAGTGAAACGCAATCTTCACATTTCAAGTAAGGAGAATGCATTTCTCCTTGCTTATTCGGTGCTCGATCAGAAGCAAATTGTATCTTTTTCTGTTTACCGCATTCACTACATATTTCAGTCTTTCCAACAAGATCTTCAGGATTCAATATGTTGAGATATCTATACTATGTGTTATAACCTTTTAAACTGCTTACTTACGAACGATATGACGAAAAACTTTTCTATTGCCTGAAGAAATAGCAGGTGATATGTTGGGCTCTAAAATCTTACTTTCTACAATAACTATGACATTCATATTATTCATTACTGGGACGGTATTCCAGAATACTGATTTTACGTATGCTCAATTTTTCGAGAGTGCTCAGACTAAAAGCAATGTAACAAATTCTTCCAAATTCTCATCAAATTCTGCTTCATCAAAGAATTCTAATATCGCTGGAATAGTATTACTACGTCAGAAATTAAACAATGCCTCGTTTGGTTAGCGTGTTTTAGAAGGCCAGATTCAAAATAAAGGAAATGATACTGCCAAATCTGTATTACTCACTTTGACTGTTTACGATAAGAATAACAATATTACAGGTACCCAATATACCTATCCTCAGCTTCGTACTCTTAAACCAAATCTTAAAATCTACCTTTAAGATGACGGTTTCTAATAATAATTTCAAAGGTATGGAATATTACGAAATATCTTTTGAATGGAAGAAGCCTGACGACTCAAAAGGTTATGGTACGAACAAAACAGTATCTATAATACCAAATTAATGAATAGATTATTTAATATTATAACCTTTCAAACTATATTATGAATTGTTTACAATCGCAAGGCTTGACCTTGCAGTACTTGTTAGTTTTCTCTCCGTCTTTTAACACATGTGGTTCTTCGAAGGAAAAATGTGAATTTTTTGTATGTCCACATGTTAAACAATATTCAGCCACGGGATATTTTAATCATGATAAGTTATAACCTTTTAAACTTTTTTTATTTCGTTACTACAAACTGATTTTAAAAGGAATGGTTAATTCCACATGATTCTATTAATTGATAAAGTTGTGGAGTTTTTTGCAATCATTTGGCCTAAGTAGTAGAATATATATAAACTGATATTATTAATCAAACTACTCCACAACAGTTTGACTCTGCTCTCTCATAAATTGTGTAAGATAATATCTGCCACCTGTACCTTTTCCCGTAGTTCCAGAATCTTTCCAACCTCCAAAGGATTGGCGTCCCACCATGGCGCCAGTTGTTGAACTTTTTTTCCTGTTTACATAAACAACTCCTGCCTCTATATCTTGAAGAAATTTCAAAATTTCTTCCCTTTTGTTACTGTAAACTCCCGACGTAAGCCCATATTCCGATTCGTTTGTCATTTTAATTGCGTTATCAAATTTATCGTATTCTGTTATACATAAAATAGGAACAAATAGTTCCCTTTTAAGTAAAGGATGACGTGTTGGTAGCCCGTCTACAATAGTAGGTTCCACGTAAAAGCCATGTCTAAACTCTTCACTTTGTAATACTGAACCTCCTGTAAGAATGTTACCATACTTCGAAGCAAGCTTAGAATACTTCTTGAAATTATTGTATGCATTTAAATTTATCACTGGTCCCACAAAACTTTCTCTCGCCTTGGGATTCTCAACTCTTAGTTTCTTTGTCTTTTCCACTAGCCTTGATAAGAATTGAGATTTAACATTCCTCTGAACATAAACACGCGAACATGCACTGCACTTTTGTCCTGAAAATGAAAATGCTGCCTTGGCTACTCCTTCAGCTGCCATGTCTAAATTTGCAGTATCTGTCACAATAGTCGCATTTTTTCCTCCCAGTTCTGCAATTACTGGGCGCGGCTTTGTCTTGCTCGATTCACTCATTAACCTATAGCCTACCTCTCGTGATCCAGTAAATACAATACCAGCTACTTCTTTACTCTCAATTATTGTCTTTCCTATTTCCGCACCTGTTCCTGGAACAAAATTTATTACTCCATTAGGGACTCCTGCTTCAATCATAATCTCAACAATTTTATAACCGATAATTGGGGTATCACTGGCTGGCTTTATAATTACTGTGTTACCGGTTATAACAGCCCCAACGCTCATACCTACTAAAATTGCTGCTGGAAAATTAAAAGGTGCAATAACAGCCCATACCCCATATGGTTTCATCATACTGGTATTCTGTTCGTTTGAACTTTGTAACTTCTTAGTGACGAACCCATTGTTTCTTTCCATCTCATCTGAATAGTACATAATAAAATCGATTGCTTCATCAATGTCGGCAATTGATTCATATCTATTCTTGCCATTTTCAAAAGTAAGCCATGCAGATAATTCAAATTTGCGTTTCTTTATAATGGTACCTATTTTTCTAAACAACTTTACTCTTTTTATGTAATCTATTATACTCCAATTTTTAAACGCATTCATTGCAGCTTGAATTGCTTTTTTTGCAAGTGTTGAATTGGCTTTACTCATATATCCCAAAATGATTCTTCTATCTGTTGGGGACGTGCGAATCATGCTTTCTGATGTATAGATCTTTTTACCATCAATAATAACAGGATAGGTTTTTCCAAATTCAGAAGAAACCAAATTGGCTGCCTTTTCATATCGGCTATGAAATCGATTCTCCTGACTACGATCAAGAAAGGTCTGAAACGTATCTTCATTCTTAAACGCCATACTACTAATTCTCACTCATCATTAAATAGTATATAATAACAATGTAATAACGGGGAAGATAAAATAATTAAAAGTACAAAGATATTGATGAATCAAAGCAATCAAGATTCTATCAGGGATCTAGCAAGTAAAAATATATTTCTTTTTCTCTCCCTAATTCTTCTTAATGAATATTGCAACCATTTTTCGCCGTATGGTATGTACTCGAATACTTCATATCCTTTTTTAACCAATTGTTGTTTCAACTCATCTCTGACTCCTTTTAATAATTGAAACTGCAAGTTTTTCATTATTTCTGACCCTTTTGTAGATAAACCTAATGCCTCGTCTACAAGTTTTGAATCATGAGTTGCAATGGCAATAATTCCCTTGTAAGAGGATTCCTTGAGTACTAATTTCATCAGTGTTGAAAAATTCTGAGTTATTTCATTATTTGATTGATACGCTTCAAGTTTTTCTTCACTATACGCGCCTTTAACAATTCTTAAATTGGCAGAATTTTCCATAAGATGTAGCAAATCACTGTGACTCCTTCTAAGATATGATTGAATTGCTACCCCTGTATTCCTATTTTTTCTTAGGATTTCAAGATAAATTGACAAAGTGTCTTCTACGAAGTTGGAGCTTTCAATATCTATCCACATAAAATGCCCACTTTGTTTTGCTTTTTCAGAAATCTTTCTAAAGTTCTCTAAACAGATATCGTACCCAACACTAAGTCCAATTTGCGTTGGTTTTACAGAAATACTACCGCTAACATTCTTGGCTTTTAATAGATCAAGTAAACTAAAATATTCTGAAACTGAGTTATCAATCTGATATCTTTCAGTATTTACTTCGCCAAGATAGTTTATAATGGCTGACATTCCATTTTGATTTGATTTTCTTGCCTGGACGATTGCGTCAGTATTGGAATACCCCGCAATCCATCGTTTAGATATCTTAAATAACATTCTTTCTAGAAGAATTGGATCGTAATCGTGAGAATGAGATATTTTTTTTTGCAAGATTACCTCCTCAATGAGCTTTTCTACTGACATATGCTTAATTGATATTAAAATATCTATACATAGGTATTAACATAAGCAAAGAAATGAATATTATTTCTTATCTACCGGTGTTTAAGGAATCTTATTATCTATTCCTATTTGCCACCAGTTTAACCCTCTTATAAAATATGCCGGAACTCCCTCTCTTTGAGGGACTCGTGTGTATTAAAATTACATTAACTAAATGTAGAGTCTTTGACCTTAGAGCAAATATTAAAGAATGAAATTCATGAATCTAAGAAATGGCTTGATCGTGAGAATGATGAATCTGTCTACAAACGAGATCTTGAAAAAAGGATTGAATTGATAAATTGGGTTCTAGAAAATATGAAAAATCCCAGCATTGAGATTTGTGGCCTTATCGAAACTAAAATGAATGAAATTATACTAGCAATAAATCAGACCTATTCAATATTAGAGGCCGATAAATTGCATGGTGAACTTCAGATACTAGACTGGATATTGTACCAAGTTTTCATTAATGAAAATTAAAATCTGCGGCTCTATCCGAAAAGCAATGGACTCTTAATTTCTATAAGCTGCGGTTATGATAAATAAGCTCAATTTTGTAGTTATCATAAACCGAGCTGACTAGATATTATATTCACGGTTATATTACTTCTAATGATGTATTCATCTCAAACAAGATGGTCTCAAAGGAGGTACACGGGATATATTAGCAGTACTGATGCACTAAGACAACTAATGGGATCCCAAGATAATGGAGCAATTATAGTAAAAATTTCGCCTAAAGAAAATACACTAACTAACGGAGTGCAGTACTGTCATGTGGGATTAAAATGCAAAGATGGAACTAACTACTCAGTACAAGCGTATGGAAAAGAGGCAATAGAATTACATGAAGAGGCCACAATGATGGCGACAAGACCAATAATGCCTGCTACAATATAACTCAGGAACTGAGTTATCGAGGCTTAACCACCCAATGTCCGCTAACAATAGAATTGTCAGTATCGTAGACGACGATCCAGGTATCACTATGTTTTTTCACGAGGCTTTACGAACTATTACAGGAATTACAATATTTACTTTTACAGATCCTGTATTGGCACTCGAGCATTTTCAGGATAATGGTTATGCGTATGTGCTGGTAATATCTGACTTTAAAATGCCTGGCTTGAATGGCATGGAATTGTTAAGAAAGATAAAGGATTCAAATCGCTTCGTAAGAACTATACTAATGACCGCTTTCACGATAGATGATAATTTATTTCAAGAATATACTAAAATGCGAATCATAAATGGATTTCTTCAGAAGCCAATAGGTCTACACGATCTTATTAAGGAGGTAAATACTCAGTTGGATTCTTACGAAGTCCAAAAAAAATATCCTTCCTAATGAGCAGAATCGTATAGTATTTCTACTATTTTCCGAAGTTCAATTTGTTTTTGGTATAATTGATAATTAACCTTATTTCAAAAATAAGAAGTTTTCGTGTTATAAATTAAAGTATCAGACCATTGCTAAAAACCATATGAAAATTTCGGATTTGTGTAGTATGATTGAGGAATCTATCCACGCTGGAAAATATCCTCTAGAAAATCAACAGAAAAAAATTGCAAAGTTGGTAAAAGTCATCAATAGATCAGATTCTGAAGATCTAAAAAGCAAAGATATCAAAATTGAAGTCAGAATACAAAATCTATATACCTTAAATAATTATATCCCCAACATTGAGCATCTGCCGGGAATAATTGAAATGGATATTTTGGATTCATTTAAAATGTTATGTAGACGATTAGAAAGAATCTCGTCAGATAAGATTACCAATATTGATTAGGAAATTCTTCGTTTACTACATTGCTTAACACAACATATAAAAATCAACATGCATAATATTGCATAAATTGAACGTAAGCATGCATAAGCCCTCCCTAATTCGTAAGACTGAGAAGGATAATGCTCGGTCTTCTGAAGAAGATATTGAACATCAAGATAGGCTCACCAGAGTACTGACATTACATAGCAAGGGTCTTAGCCAGTCCGAAATAGCTCGCAAACTGAATGTGAATCAGTCTACAGTTAGCAGAGATTTAGAGGAAGTAAGAAATAAGGCAAGAAGCTCGCTAGAACTTTATGTAAAAGATGCGATTCCAAATGAATTTCAGATTTACACTAGTGGACTTAATGAGATTATCAAGAACCTCTGGGAAATTGTTGAGGACAAACGAAATCCCAAGATTAGTACTAGAGACAGAACATATGTTCTATCGTTACTAATGCAGTGCTATAGTAAAAGAATTGAAATGCTAGTGGGTGGACCTGATTCGGACATGAATGCAAAGAAACATATTGACGGGATACGTTACAGAGAACGTTATCCTCCCACATATTGATACCATATAAGGAGATGTGTCTAGTGTTTCGTTCGAAGCTAAAAATGACTTTTCAGATCCTTTAATATATCGTTTCTTATCCTAGTAAAGCGTACATTGTTCTTAATTCCAAATCAAATTGTAGGCTGATAAAAAAAATTTTCATTAAGTGAACGCTATTACTACACGGGACCAAGCAGATATGGACCCTTACCCAAAGAGTGGATATTAGTAACCGTTGTATCCTGTTAAACGAGTAGCAGGCAGGGAATTTAATTGTAGACGATGTATTCAGAGAGAAGCAATAAGATACAAAGAAGAATTGAGAAGTAGTTATTTGGAATCTATAGCAACATATCAGTAAAGCGTCAACAGCAACGTATTAGTAAAGCGTAAAAGGAATGCCTGAATTAAAAGTCACCTTGTTTACCTCCACCGCCAAACTCACGTTCATTCTCACCGTTTTAACTATAATCAGCATGGGGTCTTTTGTTGTAAAATTATTGTCAACTTACACATTTTACTACGATATAGTTGACCTCATGGAGTTTAATGAGCAGATTATATCTATCCCAATTACAGTTTTATTCATATATTGTATTTATCGTTTATACAGAAATATCGAGGCATTGGGAACAACTAAGTTAAAAATTTCACTCAGATGGTCTATAATTTCGTGGATTATTCCGATATATAATTTATGGAAGCCGTACCAGGTTATGAAGGAGATATGGAGCGCCAGTGATCCTGACCTACCAACACGATCCGGTCATATTTGGAACGGTAAAGAATATACACTGTTGTTATTGTTATGGTGGATATCATATAATCTCTCACACATCGTGCTATTTACTTCCTTATTTATATCATCATCAGAACTTGGTTCTTATCATTCTGATATTTTTCCATTAGACTTACTAGGCCTATTTTTTCTAGTAATATCAGAAGTTTCTTTCATTTGGATCTTGGCACAAATCGGTCTCGGGCAGGGAATAAGATATCAAAAAACTCAGAATTCGTGACCTACAAAATGAGCAAAAAGAAAGAGGACTAAAAAAGCGAAGAGAAAGAGGTTAGTTCCTAACTCATACTTTCCAATGTATACAGATTAATGCAATTGACTATGATAACGTTCATTGTTGGAGAAATTATTATTCTTAGTCATGCAAGTTACTATCAGATTTCAATAGTCTTGAATATATGATATCACGGGTTTGAACTCAATCATGTTTATTTCGTATTTATTTTCATATCATACCAGCCTGTACGTGTCCACGGTTAAGCTTGGAATAATTGTTGGCTCTGTTTACCAAAATTATGATCATTTACCTTTTGCAGCATCAAGAATTAATTTTGCAATCTCATTTGGGTGTGATACATATGACGCGTGACTAGCATTAATTGAGATTGTGGTCGCATTCATTTGTTTTGCAAAAGTTCGTTGGGCATCAGGAGGAATCATAAGGTCGCTTTCAGAAATCTGATACCATATTGGTAATTGCTTCCAAGCCGGAGGTCCAGATTTTTCAGCAAAGATAGATGCATTGAATGGTTTTTGTGCTACAACCATGATATCCGCTTCAGGTTGTACTACATCTTTAGCAAACCTATCATGGAACATTGCTGGATTTATATAAGCAAGTCCCGCACTGTCCAACATTAAGAATCCCTCTGGGAAACTCTTGGCATCAACAAAAGTTGAGAGTGACTGTCCTTCATCAGGTGCAAAGGCAGCAATGTAGACAAGTCCTGTTACATTTGCGTTATTATAACCAGCATTCGAAATAACTTCTCCACCATAGGAATGTCCTACTAAGATTGTGGGTTTACCGATTAGCTCCACTGCACGTTTTACTGTCGCAACATCATCCACCAAATCATGGAGAGGAAGGTTTACAGCAATAACCTTATGTCCCGCATTCTTTAGAATAGTAATCACCTTACCCCAAGAAGATCCATCAGCCCATCCTCCGTGAACCAGAATAATATTAGTGGCGTTTGATGACATACCCTGACTTCCTTGAGGTTGTATTAATGTCTTATTTTGCTGCGAGTTAGCAACCCCAAAATATGTAGAGGATACAAGACATGTAATAATTGCCACGCTTAAACACAACAGAACATAGACTTTTGCCTTCGGAGTTAGCTTTCTCATACTGTTTACTCACTTGAACTTGTATATAATAATGCTGTACGGTTAATCATACCTGAGCCACAAATTTAAACATAGGATACAAATTTTTTCTATATTTTATTTTTGGTCTCCGACATCGTAACCAGATAGTCCAATCCAGTAAAATATCAATTATCAGTAATAACATAAATATTATGAAGTAAATTATTAGTCCTAGACAATCAAGATAGAAATGCTATTGTAGTATTAAGTTTTTAATATACATGTAATATGTAATGGCGTTCAGACGTAAATGGAGAAGTACATAATGGATACTCATGTTTCAATTTCGGGTACGGAGGCCGCTGATCGCTTGGAAATACGTGAACTTGTAGATGCATATGCACATTGTGCGGATAGACGTGACGCGAAGGCGCAAATGTCCCTATTTACTAATGATGCTCACTTCGTTGTATTCATGGATGCAAGATCCGAGAAACCATCTATGGAGTCGTACCGACGAGAAGACTTGGCCCCCGTATTTGACGAACTGAATAAATACGAAGCTACAACTCATTTCATGGGACAAAGTACTGTAGTCCTAGATGGGGAACGGGCAACTGGAGAAACGTATTGCATTGCCCATCATGTGTCTGAATCTGAGGGGAAA
>Ga0081455_10007498_pt1 | contig 11475 bp, 12 predicted proteins | sample TabmetS3T2R1_FD_70207 | JGI IMG/M metagenome (GOLD analysis project Ga0081455, IMG submission 70207) | Tabebuia heterophylla rhizosphere microbial communities from the University of Puerto Rico - S3T2R1 | ecosystem: Host-associated > Plants > Roots > Rhizosphere ...
TTCCATTCCAAGAGGCATCGATGAATCCCGGCACCGCCAATATGATTGGTCTAGCGATCTTCACCATGATGCTGGCCGCAGGCCAACTGCTGTTCAAAAAAGCTGGTTTGACAATGCGTGGCTTACCCTTGCGGGATGGCTTGCTCGGTTTGGCCCAATTGCCTGCATTTTATGCGGCGCTCATCCTCTACGGGGTCGCGACACTTTTGTGGGTGTGGCTTCTATCCCGTGTCACGCTCATGCAAGCCTACCCTTGGGTCGCCGCCGGCGTGGTGATCGTGCCACTGCTCGGCGCCGCGGTTTTCGGCGAAAGGGTAGCTGCCAGCTATTGGATTGGTGCGGCACTGATCGTCGCCGGTATTGTCGTCACGCAGTATGCCGCGAGTAGCTAGGGCAACACATATGATCTCGCTTCATCGCGCTTTTGCGATCTCCTTTGCCATTGTCCAATACCCGAGGCCGTTTGATTGACGGGGTTGCGCCGCCGGGGGCATTCGACTATCAGTCTCGGCCAGCCTCGCTCCCATCGTCTAGAGGCCTAGGACGCGGCCCTCTCAAGGCTGAAACACGGGTTCGACTCCCGTTGGGAGCGCCAATCTAATTCCATTTAACCAGTATTTTGGATGCCGTCGGTCCCAAAAGGACAAGGCGCGGATAGGCGCTAGTAGGGCGTGCCTTTCAAGGAGATAGCGCCATGAAGAGTCGGTGCCTTGTTTTGACGCCCGATCAGCATGCGCGGTCACTCAACGTCGTCGGCACGCAGGTGACCGTGCTGGCTTCCAATGCCATGACGCAAAGCTATGGGATTACCCTGCAACGAGGTGACGAAGGCACGGGGCCGCCTCCGCACAGCCATGACTGGGATGAAGCATTCTATGTGTTGAGCGGTGAGATCCGATTTCTTTGCGACGGCGAGACCCACGTATGCCTACCCGGTACGCTCGTGCACATACCCCGCGGGACGGTGCATGGCTTCCAATATGGCAAGGGCGGAGGTCAAATGCTGGAAGTCACCGGAGAGAATGCCCGTGCCGCCCAGATGTTCGCTGCAGTCGATCAGGTAAGCTTGCCGGAGACGCCGGACATTCCGAAGCTGTTGCAAGTGCTCGAGCAAAACGGCGTGACTGTCGCCGGCGAGACTCCTACCGGCAACTCTGAGCGCCACTAGCTAGGCTTGCGGCCCGCAATCCTCGACAGCACACCGGGCACGAAAGGATGGACGGCCACGTCGACAAAGCCGGAATCCTGCAGGTAACCCTTCACCTCCGATTCGGTATGAGCGAGGCCGGTGCTGCTGAAGACGGCCTCGTTGAGGCCCCATAGCGCCGCGGAAAGAGGTCCGCGCCGGTCGTCGTGCAAGGTCTCGCCCACCAGGTGCATTTCGCCGCCCGGCACGAGGGCCGCGAAGGCCTTGCCGACCACGAGCCGGATCAGGGCTGGTTCATATTGCGGGAGGTTGCTCGCCATCACCACGACATCAACCCCGGTCGGGAAGGGCGTGGTCGTGAAATCACCAGCCAGTGCACTCACGCGATCCTGCGCCTTGTTGGCGGCGATGTACTCGTTGGCGACCACCGTCACAGGCGGCAGGTCGAGTACGATCGCCTTCAGCTCGGGATAGGTCTGCGTTGCGACGATACTGTAGGCTCCCGATCCGCCGCCGAGATCGAGCAGGAGCTTGCGGCTGCTGAGGTCGACGCTGCGGCTGAAGAGCCGCGCGGCACCCATCCCGATCGAATAGGTTGCCGCATGATAGCGGCGCGCGTCCTCGACGGTGAACTCGGTATATGCACCGAGGTGCTTCTCCGTCGGGTTGCGCAGCCGTTGGCTCAGCTCGCCATAGGCCGTCCAGCGCGGCTTGGTGAACAGGATCCAGGGACCGGCATAGCGGTCGTTGTCCTTCACCAGGAAGCGCTGCACGTCAGGAGTATTGGAAAAACGCGCGCTCCTGTCCGGCCCGCTGCGTTCGATTAGGGTCATGGCGACCAGTGCCGTCAGCAGCCGCTCAGCGTTGCGCTCGGAAATACCGACGGCCTTCGCCGCCGTGGGGATGGTGTCGTGCCCGCGTGCGATGGCGGTGAAGACTTCCAGTTCGACTCCGGCCATTAGTGCCGCGCTTTCCCAGTAAGCCTGGGCGATCTTCTGCAGACGCGTCGTATCAAGCCGGGCCTTGGGTGGGGGTGTATCGGGCATGGCGCTTCCTCTCGTGTTGCCTCATCCTAGCGCACGGACTTAAGATTCATCGATTCCGCCGGGAGAAATCCATGGACATGCATGTTGCGCAGGACCTGCCGCTCACCGGCATCGACATCTATTCGTTGCCGCCGGAGCAGGGCGAGGCCGTGCTGCGCCGCCAGCTCGCGGCAGCCTACCGGCTGGTCGATCATTTCGGCTGGGCGGAATTGATCTACGGCCATTTGACGGCCCGTGTGCCAGGCGAAGCGCCACACTTCCTGATCAATCCCTTCGGCCTCAACTACGATGAAGTCACCGCCTCGAACCTTGTGAAGATCGATCTCGACGGCAAGATCGTCGAGCCGAGCCCGCATCCGGTCAACTATGCGGGCTTCGTCATCCATTCAGCCGTCCATATGGCGCACGTGGCCCGACATCGCGTCGTGATGCATACCCATACGCGCGCCGGTATGGCGGTGTGCGCGATTAAGGACGGCTTGCTGCCGGTCTCGATGGTCTCGACGGCGTTTCATGGCAGGCTCGCCTATCACGACTACGAAGGACCGAGTCTCGATCTCGATGAGCGTGGCCGGCTGCTGAAGAACCTGGGTGATCATCAGGCGATGTTGCTGCGCAACCATGGACTGCTCGTCACCGGCCGATCGGTGCCGGAGGCTTTCCTGCGGCTCTGGCGGCTTGAGCGCGCTTGCCAGATCCAGGTCGATGCGGCGGCGGCCGGTACCCTGAACGTGATGGGCGACAATCTTGCCGGCAAGTCCGGTGACGACATGGACCGCTTCTCGGAGATGGAGTCGAAAGCGGGTGTTGGCGATCTCGAATTTGCCGCCTTGATCCGCAAGCTCGACAAGACCGACCCGAGCTGGCGGCACTAACGCAGCTTGTAGAGGGCTCTCAGCGAACCGTTCGCGCTCACGATGTCGGCAATGCGCCAACCCTGCGGCGTCCGAACCAACAGGAGCGCGATCGCTTTGGGTTCGCCGAGATTCTTGAAGGTGACGACGGCTTGGGCTTTCCCGCCGCCGTCCGATGTCGCGATCAGGAGATCGCTGATCTCCCAGTCCTGAGCGTCCACGAACGGATCGCCGTCCAACACAGGCACTTCCTTTCGTTGCTTCGCCTGCGCCGCGTCACGCTCGATTGCTGCGGCTAGGTCGGGCGCAAAGAAGCGCGACGACTCCCAGTATCGCTGACCCTTGAATCCCTTGGTCTGATACGGCCGATAGATTTCCTCGATGAAGGCGCGCGGCGTTTTCTCTTGCGCTACGGCGCCAAACGGTGCCGCAAGGAGAAGCCCCACAAGAAGGAAGCGACGTTCAAGAATAACGGAGTGCTTCGGCCGCATGTTTCATTCCTTCTTGTAGAGCCGCCGGCCCATCACCCAGGTCTCGTCGACCGCACGGTCGTCGCCCACCATCATGATGCCGAACAGAAGGTCGGCCGCCTGATCGATGGTCCGAGGCCCTGTGGCATCCATAGTCAGGGACTGGCGCCAGCCCTGTGCCGCCGGGCCGCCGTTCCAGTCCAGCACGACGAAATCGGCTTCCTTGCCCGGCACGAAGTTGCCGACCAGGTGATCGATATAGAGACCCTCGGCGCCCCCGAGGGTGATCGACCAGAAGCCGCGGTAGGGCGACACCTTGTTGCGTTCGGCTTCTTCAGGCTGGTTCTCCAGTGAGGCGGCGTTGCACATGCCGACCTTGTAGGCCTGATCGAGCACGCCCAGCAGGGAGAAGCGATTGCCTGCTCCGACATCCGTGCCCCACGAAAGCCGGACACGTGAGCGGGGGTCGGTGGCGCGCCCCAACCGGAAGAAGCCGCTGCCGAGAAAAAGGTTGGAGCAGGGGCAGAAGGAGATCGCAGAGCCGCTCGACGACAGGCGCTGGAATTCGTCGTCCGACAGCCAGATGCCATGGCCACCGGTGAATCTCGGCCCGGTGAGGCCATACTTCTCGTAGATCGCGAGGTAGTCCGCACAGCCTGGATGCGCCACGCGCACCTCGCGCATCTCGGTTCGATCCTCCGAGATGTGAGTGTTCACCCAGCAGTCGGGGTGCTCCTGCTTCAGCCGCTGACAAGCCGCCAGCAGGGCCTCCGTAGCACCCACGGCGTAGCGTGGCGTAATCGCATAGAGGTTTCGGCCTTGTCGGTGGTAGTGCGAGATCAGCCGCTTGCTGTCCGCATAGAACGACTCGGCCGAACGCATGTACTCGGCTGGCGCAAGGCGATCGATGCCGGTAAGGCCCGCGATCAGGCGCATGTTGCGGCGCGTCGCCTCGTCGAACAGCTCCTCGGTGGCAACGGGTGCGCTGGTCGTAAAGGCCTGGCAAGTCGTCGTGCCTGACGCCAGCAGGTTGTCGAAAAAGCGACGCGCGGCGTCACGGGCGTAGTCGCGGTCCTGGTATTTCAGCTCCTCGGGAAATATCCAGCGCTGCAGCCATGGCAGGAGCTGCTCGCCGAAAGCACCGATGACACGGGTCTGCGGGAAGTGGATATGCCCGTCGATGAAGCCCGGCAGGATCAGTCGATCCCGGATATGCGTCACTTCAAGCGAGCGATGGCGCCTTGAGACGTCTCCGTGGTCGCCGAAGTCGGTGATCTTGCCGTCTTCGACCACCAGCAGGCCGTCGGTGTGGAAGCGCGCCGCTTCGTATTCGCAGCCGATGTGCTTCCACGGATCGTCGATGAAATCGAAGAACGCACCTCGGATGCCGAGCGACGTCACCATTGCCTGCGGTCAGCTTTGCCGCTCGAAGGCGGGCAGCTGGTGCGCCGTCACGGATGGGACAGGTCCATCGAAGCGCTCGATCTCGACCAGGCAAGTCTGGGCGATGCAACCCTGGCTCAACTTCGAGGCGCCGATATCGAGGGTGAGGGCGTTCGGGTTGCCATGTTTCTCGAGCGGCTGGTTGGAGCCCGCATCCGCCGGATCGAACCAGGCGCCAGTTGAAAGCCGTACGACACCGCGCCGGATGCGGTCACTGAGCCGTGCGGCGGCGAGGCAAGCGCCGCGATCATTGAACACACGCAGAAGGTCACCGTCGGCGATGCCGCGCGCTGCCGCGTCCTGAGGATGGAGCGTGATCGGTTGCCGGCCCTTGACCTTTGTCGAATGGGCATGCGGGCTGTGATCGAGCTGGCTGTGCAGCTTGTCGGCCGGCTGGTCCGACAGCATGTGCAGCGGATAGCGCTCGGCCGTTCGCGCGCCTAGCCATTCGATTGGCTCCAGCCACACGGCATGCGGCGGACAGTCGTCGAGATTGAACGAGGCAATCTTCTCGGAATAGATTTCGATTCTGCCGGATGGCGTCTTGAGCGGATGCTTTTTCGGATCGGCACGGAAGGCCGCCAGCATGACGGGTTCGCGCGGCTCGCCCTTGGCCTCCGCGAGACCGTCATTCCAGAATTGCGCGAAGGGAGCCAAGGAGACTCCTGCTTTCGCTGATTTCACTCGCGACTCCTCGTAGAGGTGTTCCAGCCACGCGCGGCTGGAGGGGCGGCCTTCGGAATGCGCCTCGGCGACACCCAGTCTTTTGGCTAGTGCCTGGAATATCTCGTAGTCGTCGCGCGCCTCACCGAGCGGTTCGCGTGCCTTCTTCATGGCGATGACGTAGGGCTCGCGGCTGCCATAGCCGATGTCGTCGCGCTCGAGACTGGTCGTCGCCGGTAGCACGATGTCGGCCATCTTGGCGGCTGGCGTCCAGAACTGCTCGTGGAAGATGATCGTGTCAGGTTTGCGCCAGGCCTCGCGCAGACGGTTCAGGTCCTGATGGTGGTGGAAGGGATTGCCGCCCGCCCAGTAGACCAGATGGATGTCGGGATAGGTGTGACGGCCGCCGTTATAGTCGAAGGTCTGGCCCGGATGCAGCAGCATGTCGGTGAAACGCGCAACCGGGATGAATTCCTTCACCGGATTGGTGCCCTGCGGGAGCGTCGGGCCGGAATATTTCGGATGAGAACTCCCCATCAGATTCACTGGTCCATAGCCCACGCCAAAGCCGCCGCCTGGCAGGCCGATCTGCCCCAGCATGCAGGCAAGTGTCACCAGCGCCCAGAAAGGCTGCTCGCCATGGTGGCTGCGTTGCAGTGACCAGCCGATGCTGACCTTGGTGCGGGTCGCGGCCATTTCACGCGCGAGGGCCTGGATGCGCACTGCCGGAATGCCACAGATCTTCTCTGCCCATTCAGGGGTCTTCGGCTGGCCGTCGGTTTTGCCGGTGAGATAGGGCACGAACTTGTCGAAGCCCACCGTGCAGCGATCGAGGAAGGCCCGGTCGTAGAGCTTCTCGGTGTAGAGCACGTAACAAAGCGCCAGCATCATGGCCGCGTCGGTATTGGGCCGTATCGCAAGCCATTCCACGCCGCCGCCGGTATCGATGTCGTCGCTGGTCGGCGTCACGTTGACGAAGCGCACACCCTTGTCGCGCATCGCATGGAGGCCGTGCTTCACATGATGCAATGTGGCGCCACCGGCATTGATCTGCGCGTTCTTGCGCGGCACGCCGCCGAAGGTCACGAAAAGCTTGCACTGCTCGGCCAGTACGTCCCAGCCGGTGTGCATGGCCTGCAGCTCCTCCATCGTCGCCACGATATGAGGCATCAGCACGCGCGCGGCGCCCAGGCTGTAAGAATCCTGGTGGCGCACGAAGCCGCCGTAGCAGTTCAGGAACCGCTTCACCTGGCTCTGCGCGTGGTGGAAGCGGCCGGCGCTCGACCAGCCATAAGAACCGCCGAAGATCGAGCGGTTGCCATAGGTTTCCTTCACGCGCTTGAGTTCATTCGCGACGAGGTCCAGCGCCTCATCCCACGGCACCTCGACGAACGGCTCCTGCCCCCGCTTGTCCGAAGCTGAGCCGGGTCCATGCTGCAACCAGCTCCTGCGGATCGCGGGACGGCGCACGCGCAGACGTGCGACCTCGTCAGAGAGCATGTGCAGGCCGATGGGTGAAGGGTCGGGATCCCTTGAGAAGGGATGCAGCCGGGCGGCATTGCCCCGTTCGTCGTATTCGACTTCGTAAACACCCCAGTGGGCGGCGGTCAGTGTACGCTGATGAATCATGATGAACCCTTGAAGCAACTAAGCGGCCTTGGCGATGGCCAAGAACTGATCGATCTGTGTGACATCCGTATCGAAAGCCGTGACCAGCCGGAACGCGCGTTCGCCCGGACGATCCGACGGCCAGGGATGGTACTGCGCGCCGGCCTCCTGCAAGGCGTCGTGCATATGTGCCGGCAGGGCAATGAAGATCTCGTTGGCCTCGACCGGGTAGAGCAGCGACGTGCCCTTCAGCGGTGTGAGACCCGCGACCAGGCGGCGCGCCATGGCGTTTGCATGCCGGGCATTGGACAGCCACAGCCCGTCGGCGAAGTAGGCATCGAGCTGCGCCGACAGAAGCCGCATCTTGGAGAAGAGATGGCCGCCACGCTTGCGGCGAAACTCGAATTCGCGAGCGAGTGCCGTGTCGAAGAACACCACCACCTCCGCGCCCATGGCGCCGTTCTTGGTGGCGCCGAGACTCAGCACATCGACGCCTGCTTTCCAGGTAAGCTCGGCCGGCATGCACCCGACGAAGGAAAGCGCGTTGGCAAAGCGCGCTCCGTCCATATGCAGTTTGAGCCCATGGCGATGCACCGAAGTCGAGATCGCGGCGATCTCTTCAGGTGCATAGGCTGTGCCGCATTCGGTTGCCTGGGTGATGCTCACGGCGGCCGGTTGCGGATGGTGCACGACGCCGTAGACCGGCTCGGCGAGGGCCGAGGCGAGCTTACGCGAATCGATCTTGCCCGCGGCTCCATCGATGCGAACGAGTGCCGCCCCTGAGGTGTAGAATTGCGGAGCGTTCGCCTCGTCGACGGCAATGTGCGAGGCCGGATGGCAGAAGACCGCGCCCCAGGGCGGCGTGCAGCAGGCAAGGGCCAGCACGTTGGCGGCGGTGCCCGTTGCGACCGGATAGGCGCTGAGGTCCGGTTTCTCGAAGATGTCACGCAGTCGCCGCTCGACCTTCTGCGTCCATTCGTCCTCGCCATAGGAGAAGACGTTGCCCGAGGTGAAGGCGCGGCCCACGGCCTCGATGATCGCGGGGTGGGCGCCCGCTTCATTGTCGCTACGAAAATTCATCCTAATCCTCGCGCTGATGCGTGACGGCCTCGATCCGGTTGCCGTCCGGGTCGCGCACGAACGCCGCGTAATAGTCGGGGTGATACCTAGGGCGCAGGCCGGGTGGTCCGTCGTCGGTGCCACCATGGGCCAGCGCTGCGGCATGGAAGGCGCGGACGGCGGCGCGGCTTGGCGCGCGGAACGCCCAGTGCCGGTTGTCGGGCAAGAGTTGCTCGGTGCAGAGGTAGACCGAGATGTACGGGGGCGCGTCGGGTCGGCGGTCGCGCTCGCCGTAGCCGATGGCATGTGGCCGACGGTTGACGCGCGGATATCCGAGAGCGCCCAGCACCGCGTCGTAAAAGGCCTGCGCGCGGTCGAGGTCGGTCGTGGTGATCGACAGGTGGTCGAGCATCGTCAGCGCGCCGGGCCGGGCGGGAAGGAAATGGTGCCGAGCAGCGCGCCGGTGCGCGGATCGACGACATAGGCGGTCGAAAGGCCATCCGGGTCCTCGACATGCACGACCAGCCGGTCGCCGACCGCGTTCATCGACAGGATCTGCGCGCCCGAGGGCAGGGCGATGCGCTGGGTGAAGGCCGCGCCCGCTGGCGAACGTGCGGTGTTGGCGGTAGACATGCGCCGGGCGATTTCGGCCGCGATCACGATGAAGCCCGCGACGATCAGCAGGCCCATCACAACCACCAGCACCTTCAGCCAGAGCGGGGCGTAGGCCTGGGACGAACGGGCCGAAGCAGGGGGCGACAAGAGATCTCCATGACCGAAGCCCGTCGCCACATCGTGACCGTCGACGCGCGGGCGGCCGGCGAGCGGCTGGACCGCGCACTGGCGGCTGCCCTGCCGGCCCTCACGCGCAGCCGCGTGAAGGCGTTGATCGAAGGCCGCCGCGTGGCGCTGGCGGGGGGCGGGACGATAGAAGAGCCGTCCCGCAAGGTCAAAACGGGCGAACGGTTCGTGGTCGACATCCCCGAGCCCGAGCCGGCCGAGCCGCAGGCGCAGGCCCTCGACCTCGACATCCTCCATGAGGACACTGACCTTTTGGTGCTGAACAAGCCGGCCGGGCTGGTGGTTCACCCGGCGCCGGGCAATCCCGACCATACGCTGGTCAATGCCCTGCTGGCGCATTGCGGCGAGAGCCTGTCGGGGATCGGCGGTGTGCGCCGTCCCGGGATCGTCCATCGCCTCGACAAGGATACATCGGGCGTCATGGTGGTGGCTAAGAACGATGCTACCCATCATGCCCTCTCGAAGCTTTTTGCCGCCCATGACCTGACACGGGCCTACCAGGCCATTGTCTGGGGGTCGCCCAGGCCGCCAAAGGGCACGATCGACGCCGCCATTGGGCGCCATCCTGTCGATCGCAAACGCATGACGGTACGTCGGACGGGCGGCAAGCATGCCCTGACTGAATATTGGCTGGAACGGAGCTTTGGATCGGCGCTCAAACCCCTTGCCGGCCTCGTCGGGGCGAAGCTGCATACCGGGCGCACACATCAGGTGCGTGTCCATCTGGCCCATATCGGCTGCCCTGTCGTGGGCGACCCGCTTTATGGCCGCACACGCACCAGTTCTCGGAACGCCGACATCCCGGCGTCGTTGAAGAGTTTTGGGCGACAGGCCCTGCATGCCGCCGTGCTGGAGTTCCGCCATCCCGGGACCGGGCGGGAGATGACCTTCGCCACAGAATTGCCAAACGATATGCAGAAGCTCCTGTCGGACCTTAACAGCGTTAACTTATCCCCATAATTCCTGAGGGGATTAGTAGGATTTTTCAATTGACCGAACTGCTATCCGACCAATAGAGTCGGGTATTAGCAGTCGACGGGCGAGAGTGCTAAACGCCCGTTCACACGGAGAGGGGGAGTCCCCAATGAGTGCTGTGTCCGCCAACCTTCCTGCCCTGCCGTCGTCCCTGTCGCCGGAGGGGAACCTCAGCCGCTACCTCCAGGAGATCCGCAAGTTCCCGCTGCTGGAGCCGCAGGAGGAATTCATGCTCGCCAAGCGCTGGCGGGAGCATGGGGAATCCGAGGCCGCGCACAAGCTGGTGACGAGCCATCTGCGCCTCGTGGCCAAGATCGCCATGGGCTATCGCGGCTACGGCCTGCCGGTGGCCGAGCTCATTTCCGAGGGCAATGTCGGCATGATGCAGGCGGTGAAGCGGTTCGATCCGGACCGCGGCTTCCGTCTGGCCACCTATGCCATGTGGTGGATTCGCGCCTCGATCCAGGAATACATCCTGCACAGCTGGTCGCTGGTGAAGATGGGCACCACGGCGGCGCAGAAGAAGCTGTTCTTCAACCTGCGCAAGCTCAAGGGCCAGATGCAGGCGATCGAGGAGGGCGATCTTTCGCCCGAGCAGGTGAAGAAGATCGCCACCCGCCTCGGCGTGCCCGAGGAGGAGGTGGTGAACATGAACCGCCGCCTCGCCGCGCCCGACAGCTCGCTCAACGCTCCGGTGAAGGCCGAGGGCGACATGGAGTGGCAGGACTGGCTGGTCGACGACAGCCCCAACCAGGAGGCGCGTCTCGCCGAAAGCCAGGAGCTCGGCCAGCGCAAGACCATGCTGGCCCAGGCGCTGAAGCAGCTCACCGACCGCGAGCGGCACATCATCGTCGAGCGCCGCCTGGTCGACGAGCCCAAGACGCTCGAGGACCTGTCGGCCAAGTACGGCATCAGCCGCGAGCGCGTGCGCCAGATCGAGGTGCGCGCCTTCGACAAGCTGCAGAAGGCGATGAAGAACATGGTGGTCGAAGCGGCCGCCGAGTCTTCGCGCAAGGCCGAGGCACGTTCGGCCGCAGCACGCTAACCTTGCCTCCGAACAAATTGGGGTCCCCCGCCCAGGCGAGGGACCCTTTGTTTTGGCCAAGTCAGATTTTCTTCGCGTACTCGACGAGTTGGTCGAGGACGGTGCCCCATCCCTGATGGAAGCCCATCTCCTCGTGCTTCTTCCGGTTCTCCTCGTCGCGATGCATCGCGGTCGCGGTATAGCGCGTGCCCTTGCCACTGGGCTCGAGCTCGACGATCGCCGTGAAGAACGGATTGGCAGAGGGGCGATAACCCGGGAGCAGGGCGTCGGTCCAGATCAACCGCTTCTGCGGCACAACCTCGAGATAGCAGCCGGCAACATCATGCTCCTCTCCCGCCGGGCCGCCCATGATGGTGCGGAAGGT
>Ga0081455_10007499_pt1 | contig 11474 bp, 9 predicted proteins | sample TabmetS3T2R1_FD_70207 | JGI IMG/M metagenome (GOLD analysis project Ga0081455, IMG submission 70207) | Tabebuia heterophylla rhizosphere microbial communities from the University of Puerto Rico - S3T2R1 | ecosystem: Host-associated > Plants > Roots > Rhizosphere ...
GAGTGGAATCCATTTACGCCGCGATGTGTCTCAACTCCCGTTCCAAGTCTGGAATGTATTGTTGTCTCCATTGCTGTCATCTCCCGGTTCTGTAGACGCTGCGCATATAATCGAGATAAAGCGCCTGCAAATCCTCGTGATCGAGCTCTTCGCGCGTGCGTTCCATGACTTTCCGACCTTCTTTTATTATGCCGACCAGGTCGGCGATCTCTCTGACGCGGAATATGTCATGCGCCGTGATCAGAATCGCTTTGCCTTGGCGGCGCAATTGGTCAATTGTCTCCATCAGCTCTTCGCTCGCCTTTGGGTCAAGCCCAGAGGTTGGATCGTCAAGCAGTATTGCAGGCGTATCCCTTAGCCTGGCTATCGCTATGCAGACCTTCAGCTGCATGCCCTTCGAGAAGAACCGCGCCTTCTGCTCGAAAGCGCTCTCCCGCAACCCCACTTCGCGTAAGACCGCGTAATAATCATCCTTTTTCAATCCACGTTTGCCGCCGAGCTTGACGAAAAAGTCCAAGTTCTCACGGGCGGTAAAGTGACCGTAGAGCATGACGTCTTGTGAACAATATGAGACATACTTCTTCGCCTCGAGTGGGTTCTCAGCCACCTCGACGCCGTTGATTAGAGCCCGCCCGGATGTAGGCTTAATGAAGTCGAGAAACAGGTCTATTACCGTTGACTTGCCTGCGCCGCTTGCGCCGAGCAGACAATACACCTCGCCCTTCTTAACGTTGAAATTGATCGCATCCAGTGCGAGCGCCTCGTTATCAAATCGCTTTGTCAGATTCTCCGCTACGATCATTACGACGTTGGTTGCTTCCGTACTTGCGCGATAGCGGCCTACTGCGGGCGCCCGATCTTCGATTGGGCAATATGCGTTCCAAAATCTACGCCGCCGTTACTTTTGCAAAACAAAGATTTACTATCAACCGGCCGAGCCGGGATGGGAAATCCTTTACACACTGTGAGTCAATCGTTACACAAATATTGAGTGTTCAGGTCGACAGAAGACGGTTGGGGCGCTGTAACATGGACGTTTGCGAGGTCGACACCGAACGGAGTTTGGCATTCGGATTGCCCGCAATTAAAGAAACTTCCAGACCCGACATAGAAAATAGAAAAGAATAAAAGCGGAGGACAATATGGTCTATGATCTATCACAAATCGAAACCAAAGATCTCAGGCTGTGCGAAGTTTGCGGGGCGGAAACACGTGGGCGTGATAAATTCTGCCGTCGTTGTGGCTCGAGACTCGACGCCTCGGGAGAGGTGCAAAGGGTTAGCGCCGCTTCTTCATCAGCGCGAGTTACGTCCTCGCCCCCACAAGACATGTACACCCAGGTCTCAGGTCGACTGCTCGCAGCCGCTGTAAGCGGCATTTCCTCTCACGTCGCGCCTTTGCGTAACCGCCTCTTCAAATGGCTGATCTCCGCGCTCCTCTCTATTCCGATCTGGCTGATCATCGTGCTACTCTCGCCGATCGACGCATACGCCACAGCCAAAACGATCTCGAAGCAGATTTGAGTCTCACGATTTGAAAAGTGAGTCCAATGCAAATCTATATCATTCCCGATCCTCCGTATTTTCATCTAAAAATCCATATTGGCGCATTTTGTTGAACAGGGTTTTGCGACTTATACCCAGGGATTCAGCCGTGGCTGTACGATTACCAGTCATCTTGGCAAGCCGCGAGGAAATGATGGTCTTCTCTAGCCTTTCTGTCAGGTCTTTAACGACATCGGCGAGGGTCATGTTACTGATGTCAGGGGTCTCAATCGCCCTCAACCCTTCCGCATCCGAGTGAGCTAGAGTAAGGGCGCCGCGCAGGCGCGGGGGCAAGTCTTGCGCCCCCACCACACTGTTTTCGCAAGCGATAATTGCGCCGCAGATTACATTTTCAAGCTCACGGACGTTTCCGGGCCAATCGTACAGCTCAAGGAGCCGCAGCGCTTCAGGCGTTATCGATTTCACCCCGAGTCGAAGCTCACGACTGAATCGCTCGAACATGTGATCGATGAGGAGAGGAATATCCTCACGCCGGTCGCGCAGGCTCGGCATTATGATCTTGACGACATCCAACCTCCAGTAAAGGTCGCCACGGAACTTGCCGGACTCGACCGCCTTTTGAAGGTCTACATTCGTAGCGGCGATAATACGCACATCTATTTTGATAGGCGTTCGGCCGCCGAGTTTAACCACTTCATGGTCTTGCAGAACACGTAGTAATTTCACCTGAGCTTCGAGCGGGAGTTCGCCTACCTCATCAAGAAAGAGAGTTCCTCCCTGCGCTTGTTCAAACCGTCCGACGCGAGCCTCGCGAGCGTCTGTGAAAGCGCCCCGCTCGTGACCGAAGAACTCAGCCTCGACAAGTGACTGCGGTATGGCCCCACAATTGACGGCCACAAATTGCTTGCCTGAGCGTTTGCTGCGGCGATGGATCGCGCGAGCGACCAACTCCTTACCTGTTCCAGACTCCCCCTCGATCAACACAGTGGCTTCAACCGGGGCGACTTTCGCCATGGTGTTGAAGACGGACTGAAGTCTTGGACTGATTCCGATTATTTCATTGAATCCATAGCGGCTCGACAGTTCATTGCGAAGTTCCTCCACCTCACGCGACAGGTTGCGCATTTCAAGCGCCCGGTTAACGATCAGCAGGATCTCGTCATTATCGAACGGCTTGGTAAGGTAATCAAAAGCTCCGGATTTCATCGCTTCGACGGCGGAGCGAATCGTGCCGTAAGCGGTCATCATGATACAGTCGAGTTTGCCGTGAATTTCAAGCAACGCGCGCAGCGCCGTGATGCCGTCCATTCCAGGCATGTTTATGTCCAGCAACGCAATGTCGGGCCGAAACTTCTCGGCGACGGCCAGAGCTTGCTCTCCGGATTCCGCCTCTGCGATTTCGAAGCCATTATCCGAGAGCAGGGCTGAAAGAATTCGTCTTATCTGCGGCTCGTCATCAACAATGAGTATTCTTGGCATATCCCCTCAGCGCAGAGTTTACAGGCCACTATTTGGCCAGCGGAAGCCGTACATTAACCGTGGTGCCTTCATTTTCCTGACTGCTGATCTCTATATCACCATTGTGTTGTTTAGCGATAGCATAGCAGGTTGAAAGCCCGAGGCCAGTTCCCCCGGGCTTGGTGGTGAAAAAGGGATCGAAAACTCTATCAAGGGTTTCGGGAGGGATGCCGCGCCCCGTATCGGTAATCGATATCACAGCCCAATCCTTCTCTCCTGGCGACGCAAGGGCCTGCGACCTTACGTTCAAATCAATTCGAAGACGCCCTCCATTCGGCATCGCCTGCATTGCATTCATCACAAGATTGAGCTTTAGTTGCTTAAGTTGCGCCGCGTCCGCCATAACATAAATCTCTTGCGGCGGCTCCTCCCATAAAATCTCGATCGTCTGCTCTTGCGCCTGAGTTCGTATGAGTAGCAGCGCCTGCCCGATCAACTTTGTGAGAGAAATTTTGCTAGGGGTAAATTCAGTGCGGCGCGTCAGACTGAGTAGTCCATCGACAATACGGTCGATCCGATCGACTTCTGCGATTACCCCTTGGGCCAGTTCGCGTTTCGGGTTGCTGTCGTCGAACTCACGCAGCAAGTACTGTACGGTGGAGCGGATTGCAGTCATCGGATTGCGAATTTCATGCGCGACCGAGGCCGCAAGTTGTCCAACGGTCGCAAGCCGTTCCGCACGGTAAAGCCTTCGCATCCGATCTCGCTGAAACTGTGATAAATAGGCGCTCTCGAAGGCGATACTGGCTTGAGTGAGAAGCATCAATAAAAGGTTGAGGTCTTCCTCGCTCATGCTCCACTCTTTTTGAGTAGAAGAGAGCAGCATCATGCCGGTCAATCGGTTCAACGCCAGCATTGGCACGCACACACGCACATCAAGTCTCTCCAGCATTTCGCGCTCGGTCGCGCTGAGATAGCTCATAACACCTTGATCCTTTTCCACGACCAGCGCCGCTTCATTCGTAAGCAGCCACTTAGCGAGGCGGTCTCGCTGAGTAAGATGCGCGCCTGTCAAGGTTTCAGGATCATAGCCCAAGCTGAACGCCAACGAAAATATGTTGCCATCCGGATATGTGTGCAGCAATATCACCCGGTCCGTGCCGAATATCTCTTTAATGCGATCGACGATTGAGGGTATAAGCGCGTCGATGTCGGCGATCAGGGTGATGGAGCGATTGAAATCTTGAATTATCCGGCGAGTATCGCGCCAGTTGCGGCTGGATTGCCGCCAATTGAAGGGCCTTATCGCGCCCCGGATCAAGGAAATCAGCAACGCAAATATGCCATCTTCGCGTATGCGTTTGAAAAGCTTTTTGGCAGAATCCCAAAAATTAGCGCGACTTCTCCCTCCACCACTATGGCGGCTCCTAGGTCTGAAGGGATTAGTCATTGACATGGTCGATCAATTCAGCATTCGAAAGCCTTCAGCATGGAATCCCGCCGAGCCAATCCGTAATAGTCTGTTCTAGAAATAAGCGCTGAAGGGACAAACGCATTAACTTTACCGGTTCAACAATAAATCCAGAGTTCAAGAGCTGTCAGGCGGCGCAGGCGGTCCTTCGTAGTCGTTTAGCGCGCGCCGACCAAATTGACATTATGCCAATCAGGCTGGACACGGATTGACCTTCCCTTGATCGCCGCTCCACCACACTGGAACGATCTCAACTGTAAGCTTGGCGTTTGTAGTGTTTTGACAAACACTTAGACGTCAACCGCATTGGCCCAGTTCCATTTTTAGCAAAAGACCGTTACAAGGAATTTCAACGTATATCGTTCGCCCACATGATGAGGGTGGCGCTCACCTTCGATTTAAGTAAATGCCGAACTTGATCTGAATCAATGACATCAACCAAGCGCTCCCACTATAAAGGCATCGCTAGGAGCCTGCTGGCTTAAAAGAATTGAAGTGAGTCGAGCCGCGCTCGTCATACCGAAAAGGACGCGGTCTTATTTTAATGTTTATGCCACAATACTCAATCGGTGGAGCCTTAGGCTTACACACAATTATTGATCCCCCGAAAGGGCGCAGAGATCAAAGTAAGACTCACGACAAACCTGATAAACAGATCGAGGCAAGGCGTTGAGTATGGGTTTGACGGACATCCAAGCACAGATTCTTGAGGCGAAGCGAGTGCGATTGGCTCATTTGCGCACTCGCCCCCTAGAAGAACTGCGCGAGGAAGCTCTGGGGAAGCGCGAGAACGCCTTTCCTCATCTATTGCGCGACGCGATTTCTCAGCCGGATCGCTTAAACGTAATTGCGGAGATAAAGCGCGCTTCGCCTTGGCCGGATGTCATTCAAACGGAGATTGAACCGGCGGATCTCGCTCTGTCATACAGCGGAAGCGGAGCGGCGGCAATCTCAGTCTGGACGGAAGAAGATTATTTTCACGGCTCGATCGATGACTTGATGTCAGTGCGAGCCGCCGTGCAGCTTCCGGTGTTGCGAAAAGACTTCATCATCGAGTCTAGCCAGGTTTACGAAACGGCCATCGTCGGCGCGGACGCGTTGCTGTTGATTGCGGCGGTTTTGGACGAGGAGCGGCTCGCGCTTCTACTGCGAATCACGGAAGAAGAGCTGAACCTTGACGCGGTTGTACAAGTTCAAAATGCGAACGAGATGCTCCAGGCGCATGCCATAGGCGCGACTATGATCGGAGTCAACAACCTCAATCTATCTACACTCGAGGTCTCGCTTGATACTTCTGTCGAAGTAGCCAGCGCGGCGCCGGAAGGCGTCCTGCTCGTGAGCGAAAACGGTTTGCGCACGAGAAAGCATCTACGCGGCTTGCGCGCGCTCGGCTATAAAGGATTCATTATGTGGGGATCGCCGATAGGGGGAGACATGCTTTGCGCAATCTCGAGAGACTTGCCATAGAGTGTTGGCGCATTTAATGAATCAAACAGAAATTCTTGCATCGCCATTGACTCCTTCAACTCGGCCTCGCGCCGGCGCCGCCAGTTAGAGTCGATATTCCTGATGCTCGATCGATCAACAGCGCTCTGCCCCGCGATCGGTCAGGACGCGCAAGAGTGGGACGCCCTGCTCTTCAAAGAATGGTAGAGCGCGGTCATTGAGCAGTTGGGAGGCCACCAGGGCGTTCTTCAGTCATAGAGCTTAACGAAAGTCACCCGTGTGTAGGTTTCGATAAAGGTCTGCTGATGGATGCGCCCGACGACTTTGATGGTAAATAGACGCATTTCACAAGCCACTTCCCTGAGATTAACCACGGGTTTTCACGAAGCGACGGAGCGGGGCGGATAATCCGCTTCGAAACATATGTTTGCCGTCAAAGTAAGAGCTGGACGGCCATGAGATCGGGCGCTCTATCCTTACTAAAATATCCCTCCGATAACTAATGTAAAAATCGGAAAAGTGTTTCACAGACTCCTCAAACACTTTTTCGAGGGATAACTGATCTCCGTCAGCCTGAATGGGCGCAGAACCATTCAAGCTACAGGTTGGTTTGATGGCATGCACAGTTATGATGACGCACTTCGCCGGCAGATGCGCCGTATTTTAATGATTCTGGAATTGTAGTGGTCCCAGTTTTACGGGACCATTTCAACTATCACACAAACATTCCCATGAGAGTAGGGATTTGATGAACGCCGACATCCGACTCAACAAGGGCAAATGCCAGCTTTCGAACTCCACTATGTGAAATAGCATTCCTTGTTTTTGCGATACTGATCAGAAGCGCCGTAGATGGCGCAAACAGGTCAAATAGTCCTCCAAACATTTGGCTGTGGGGCCTCGACTATTGAATGTGGCTGCGGTCTGGTCTTACAACGACATTACTGGAAAGATTATATGGAGGGGTCGAAAAGCTCAGCGAATTATAGACACCAAGAGCAGCGCGCTGCCTATAAAGACAAGCATAGCAACAACTTACAGCAATAATGCCGAGGGCGGGACTCGAACCCGCACGGCCTTTTGGGCCAGAGGATTTTCTTACCACTATAACTTTCGCTACCTGCCGCTCTTTTCAAGCCCGACAGTTTGTGGTCTGGACGATGCCTTCTCCATGCATGTTTCATTTCCTGCCTTATTTGAACAGGCGAACAATCCATGTTTAGGAGGGAGCCGTCTCGTCTCTACACTTTGCTAGTCTCACTAGCCTTAGCTCGGCGTTGCCATTCAGCGCCATTCAATTGAGGCTGCTAAGGTTTCGCCGAATTTGACTCCATCCACGCCGGCGTTTCCATCCGACGCGCTCAAATTACTTCAAACAGCTTAAGTCCTCTGTGTCTGCCATTCCACCACCCCGGCAGGGCGGTAACGAGTCTAAGCACTCAATCATCAAGTTGCAAGCGGCGCGTGGGCCAACGAGCGAACCGTGATTTTAGATCGGTTTTCAAAGGTGTGTACGAGGCGACAAGTCGTACGGCGCCGCTTTCCCGTACCCGCAATCCCAAACAAATCTGAGGTCACAGCCGCCGCAAGAATGATTGCGGGTTGTTCAAAAAAGCCCGCGTCAACGACACGTGTTCGACGTCGTCGTAATCCACTTCCCTGACTGGATGATCGTCGAAGCTCAAGATCCGCGCGCCGGGGAAGGCCATCAGGATCGGCGAATGCGTGGCGATGATGAACTGGGCCTCCTGATCGACCATCTCCTTCAACATCGCCATCAGGGCCAACTGTCGCTGCGGCGAGAGCGGGGCTTCGGGTTCATCGAGCAGATAGAGCCCGCCGGCCACAAAGCGCGATTGGAAGAGCTTCAAAAAGCTCTCGCCGTGCGAATTGGCGTCGAGGTTCTCGCCGTACCGCTCGATCAACGCCTGTCGCTGCCCGAGGGCCGCGCCTTTCGCCAACCCCAGCGCGTGCCCGCTGTATTCTTTATCGAAACTGTCGGCGATCTCCTGCAACTCGCTGGTCATAGCCTGCAACCGTCGCGCGAAGTTGAAGAAGTCCTCGGCGCGCAGAAAAAACCCGCGGTGAGTCTTGTTCAGCCAGGAGAACTTCAACTGCCTCCCCAAGGCGCGCGCATTCTCCAGCGTCTTGTCGCGCTCGACGTCGTCGCCGCCGACCGTGGCCAATTTGACGCCCGCGCCGATCGATTCGAGCAGCGTCGATTTGCCCGAACCGTTCTCGCCTACGAAAAAAGTCACCGGCGAATGGAACTCGAGATGGTCGAGTTTTTTGATCAGCGGCAGGTCGAACGGAAAGCCCGATCGCTCCTTTGCTGCGGGTTTCAAGCTGATAGATTGAAGATGGATCATAATTTCCAGATTGGAGGCCACCGATGTTTTCTCGAAGCGCCGCCGACACAATCGGGTTCTCCAAGGATTGCGGCGACCTCATTTGCGCGTTGGCCGAGACGAATCCTTCCCAGCTTGAGTGTTCGCAGAAAGTCTTTCAGATTTATTGTCTCAGCCATTTTGTCATCAGATAGCGATCATGATCTTCAAATCCGAAATTGCGGTAAACGGCCTGCGCCTGCGTGTTGCTTCTTTCGACTTCCAGATGCAGAGCGCTGACGCCGTTTTCGGCGCAAACTCCGGTCAAAAACTCCAACGCACGTTTGCCGATCCCGAGCCCGCGATACTCGGCGCGCAAATAAATCTCATCGACGAACGCGTCGCGCCCGTGGAACTCCAGGCTGTAGCCGAACGTCAACACGGCGTATCCTGCAACCTCATTCGCCAGTAGAATCAGAAACACGCGTCCCAGCGTATCGTCGCCGATGACTCCCAGCAACGCCCGGCGGGCGACCCCTTCATCGAGTGGCGCCAGCCCGTCATGAGCATAAAGGTCGCGCATCATCACTATCAGCGCCTCGACGTCGTCGGGAGTGGCGGGTTTAAAGTCCGGGTCAGTCATAATGAGGCGAAGACTTGCGTTAGTTTAAACTCGTTGGCGACCCAAACCTCTAGGAGACGGCGTTCCGCAGTGCCGCCTGAAGGCGGTACTGCGGAACGCCGTCTCCTTGTGGGGCGAGTCGCTTCCAGGATAGTTTATATAGATCGCTGGTATCACTTCGCAAATCGCGCCAGCAATCCATCCGGCTTAATGATCGGCTTCAACACCGAGTAAGGAACAACGACCACGTGCGCGCCGGCGACGTATGGGCCGACCTGATAGGGATCGAAGGTAATCTTCAACCCGGTGGGCGTGATGTTCCAACTGTGAAAGTTCTCGATCTTCGGCCCGGCGCCGTTCTCGACCGAACTCACAGTGTCCAGCTTCTTCAGCTCCCTGACGCTGTAGTCTGAAATCACCTGCAAGTAATTTGAATTCGGAGTGAAGAGATCGGCCAGCCTTACCGGCGCATTGCGATTAATGTCGTAATTGAAAGACTCGGTGGTGGTGTTCGGGTGCGCGCCGCCGGAGTATTCGAAAAAAGCGAATAGAACGCTGATGAAATCCTTGTCCGCGGCGGTGACTTCGTAACTGACGTTCAGGCTGTTCGGAGGCCGCGACGACTTTGCGTCCAGCTTGTCGGCGGCCTCTTCACGCGCCATTTCATCGGCGGTCTTCTTGAATTCGCCTGTGCGCGCGGCGACCAGTTTCGCGGCGGCCTGATTGAATTTCTCGACTCGCGAGTCGCCGGCGCCGGCAAGCTGCGGCAGCGCCGTGTCGATTTCATAACGCAGCTTTTTATTCGCGCTCTCTTCCTTCCTCTCATCGAGTTTCAATCCGCCAAGATCAAATCGAAGCTGCCGCAAGCTGAACGGCATCTGCCGTCGGTCTCTGCCGCCGGTCCAAGAGCCGGAGAATCTCAGCCTGAGGTCGCCGTTCGCGCTCAAACCATCGAGCTTGCCTTTGAACTCGCCGGTCTTCTGCGGACTGCCCCTCTCATTTGTCGTTTCGGCCAAAGTGACATTTCCATCCCCGTCAATCCGGCCTTTCAACTCCAACGTCCTCATCGCCGAGTTGAACGCGCCGGCCCGCTCATAAAAATAACTGCCGGTCAGATCGGCGTCCTTGCGTTCAAGCTCCATGCGGACGGCATGCTTGTCGTCTATCGTACCGACGAAGACCTCCTTGAATTCGGCAGGCGCCGGAACGACCGTCTCGCCCGGCTGTTGAGAATCGCCCCCGGGCGACGTCTGACTTTGCGCTGAGGCTCCGGCGTTGGGATCGCCTTTCGCGACCTCTTTTCTACAGGCTTGAATAGAGGGGATGAAAAGCGCCAGGGCCAATAAACACGCGGTCTTCTTGAGCGCCATCGCCGACCTTTCCATAATAGACAAGAACCTCCATTTGTTAAATCGATACAGTACGGGGAGCGTGAGCACGCTCCCCGTACTGTACCGATCAGATGCCCTGGGGTTTTAATTATTGAGTACGCCAGCCTGTGTGGCGCACGCGCGCCGCGTCCGCCACACAGGGATTACATCACTGGCCCGATGCGCCAGGGGACGAACTCCTTATGTCCCAGAATCTCGCTCTTGGTCCGTTCGCCCGAGGCCACGCGGCGGATCACGTTGAAGATCCTGCGACCCACATCCTGAATCGTTTCTTTCCCGTCGACGATCGCTCCGGCGTTGATGTCGATGTTGTCTTCCATCAGGCGGGCGATGCGCGAATTGGTGGAGACTTTGATCACGGGGACGACCGGGAATCCGATGCCGCTGCCGCGTCCCGTCGTGAAGCAGATCAGGTTCGACCCTCCGGCGGCGATGCCTGTGAGCGAGACCGGGTCGTAGCCCGGCGTGTTCATCAGCACGAAGCCGGGGCGGTTGATCCGTTCGGCGTAAGCGAAGACGCCCGTCAACGCGGTCGTCCCGCCCTTGGCCACCGCGCCCAGCGACTTCTCGCAGACGTTCGTGATGCCGCCCGCCTTGTTTCCGGGCGACGGGTTGTCGTCCCACGAGCTTCCGAAGCGGCGCAGGTAGTTCTGATACCAGTTCATCACGTCGATCACCTTGCGCCCGGTCGGTTCATCTACGGCGCGGCGAGTGAGCAAGTGCTCCGCGCCCATGCATTCCGGGATTTCGGCCAGCACCGACGTCCCGCCGCAGCGAACGACCAGGTCGCTGGCGTAACCGAGCGCCGGGTTGGCCGAGATGCCCGAGAACGCGTCGGAGCCGCCGCAGTTGGTGCCGAGCAGAATTTTGCTCATCGGCTGTGGAGTGCGCTTCATGTGCTGGCAATGTTTGATTAACTCTTCGACTTGCGCCACGCCGCCAGAGATCGTCTGGCGCGTCCCGCCCGAAGATTGCATCTCCAGCCCGACGATCAGCTTACCTTTGCGGAAGTGGCGCTGGCCCAACTGCGCCGTCTCGATGTATTTCGAGATCTGATTGACCTCGCAGCCCAGGCTGACCATCAGTACGGCGCCGACGTTCGGGTGAAAGATCATTCCGGCGATCGTCCGCTCCAACTGCCAGGTGTCTTCGCCCTGCGAATGGGCGCAGCCTTCCTGATGCGGAACGGCGACCACGCCGTCAACCCCGTGAGTGTCGGGTCCGACGTTTCTCAAAGCCTCGGCGATCTCCATC
>Ga0081455_10007500_pt1 | contig 11474 bp, 12 predicted proteins | sample TabmetS3T2R1_FD_70207 | JGI IMG/M metagenome (GOLD analysis project Ga0081455, IMG submission 70207) | Tabebuia heterophylla rhizosphere microbial communities from the University of Puerto Rico - S3T2R1 | ecosystem: Host-associated > Plants > Roots > Rhizosphere ...
AACACCCGATGGAACGTGCGCTCGCTCATCGCGGCGTGGTCGGCCATCTCGGTCACCCCGATCGGCTCGGCCACCCGGCCCAGCGCCCAGTCCATCGTGGCGGCCACGCCGGGCGCCTCGGCCGGACGGGACGGCGCGGGCGCCGGCACGTACTGGGCCTGCCCGCCCTCGCGCGCGGGCGCCATCACCAGCCGGCGGGCCAGCGCGGCGGCCGTCTGCGCGCCGTGATCGCGCCGCACCAGGTGCAGGCACAGGTCCAGCCCGCCGACGACGCCGGCCGACGTCAGCACCGACCCCTCACCCACGTACAAGACGTCTCGTTCGACCAGGGCGTTCGGAGCGACCGCACCCAGCGCGTCGAGCAGCCGCCAGTACGTGGTGGCCGGCCGGCCGTCCAGCAGCCCGGCGGCGGCCACGGTGAACGCACCGGAGCACAGCGCGGCGATCGTGGCGCCCCGCCGGTGCGCGGCCTGAAGCGCCCGGATCGCCGCGGGGTCGACCGGTGCCAGCGGGTCGACGCGTCCCGGCACGATCACCAGATCGCAGCCGACCAGCCCGCGCAGGGTGTGCGTCGCCTCGATCAGACCCAGCGGATCGGTGCGGGTGACTCCCCTGGTCGGCGCGCAGACGCGCAGTTCGAACGGGCCGATGCCGTGGTCGGTGCGGTCGATGCCCCACACCTCACCCGTCACGGCCGTGTCGAAGGTCCGGGTGCCGGGCAGGACGAGCAAGCCAATCGTGCGCATGGCAGGAAAGTACCTCATCGAGACTGTTCTGCCACTCCCGCTAACGCACCGCGGAAGCGCACGCTGAATGTCATGACAACCGCATTGCTCGTGATCGACGTCCAGAACGGCTTCAACGACCCGGCCTGGGGCACCCGCAACAACCCCGACGCCGAAGCGAACATCTCCGCGCTGACCACCGCGTGGCAGGACGGAGGCGACCCGATCGTCCTGGTCCGCCACAACTCGACCAAGGTCGACTCGCCACTGCGCCCGGGCCAGCCCGGCAACGACCTGCAGCCGCTGCTCGACGGCGTCCAGCCGGATCTTCTGTTCGGCAAGACTGTCAACTCGGCGTTCCTCGGCGAGGTCGACCTGGACCGCTGGCTGCGTGAGCGCGGCATCACCCGGCTGGTCGTGTGCGGAATCCAGACGAACATGTGCGTCGAGACGACGGCCCGCATGGGCGGCAACCTGGGCTACGACGTCGTCGTGCCGATCGACGCGACGTACACGTTCGAGCTCAAGGGACCGGACGGCACGGTGCTCAGCGCCGACCAGCTGGCCACGGCCACCGCGGCCAACCTGCACGGCGGCGGTTTCGCCGAGGTGACCTCCACGTCGCAGCTACTGGCCGGTCGCGCATGATTGCCGCATGACCGACGAAACCCTGCGCAGCGTCCAGCTCGACCGGCTCGACCTGGGCCGATACCGGGCCACCAACGTCCGCGGCGGCACGCTCGACTTCGGGGGCGAGGACGGCGAGTTCAGCCCGGTCGAGCTGTTGCTGGTCGCGCTGGGCGGGTGCACGGCCGCCGACGTCGACTACATCACGGTGAAGCGGGCCGAACCCGAGTCCTTCCGGGTGACGGTCACCGGTGACAAGATCCGTGACGAGCAGGGCAACCGGATGGTCAACCTGGCCGTGACGTTCGACATCGCCTTCCCCGACGGCGAGGGCGGCGACGAGGCCCGCGAGGTACTGCCGCAGGCGATCGCCAAGTCGCACGACCGGTTGTGCACCGTGTCGCGCACCATCCAGCTCGGCACGCCCGTGGACGACCGAATCGCCTAGCGGGACCCCGCCGGGGCCAGGTGGGCCGGCACGCCGGGTTCGGGCTCGTAGTCGTCGGCAGCACCCTCGATCGACACGAGCAGCGACCGCAGATCGGCGTTCATCCGGTCGATCGTGCCCCGATCGAGGTTGCCGAACAGCCGCTCCTCGGCGACGAGCTTGGTCTTGAGGATCTGCTCGGCCCGGCGCAGGCCGGCCTTGGTGATCGTGACGATCACCTGGCGGCGGTCGTCGGGGTCGACGGTTCGGGTCACCCAGCCCCGGTCGGCCAGCCGGCCGATCCGATTGGTGATCGCCCCCGACGTGACCTGGCAGTGCCGGACCAGCTCCCCGGCGCTCAGCCGCCCGTCCGGGGCGCGGCGCAGGGCCAGCAGCACCTCGAGCTCCCACATGCCGATGCCGTGCTCGGTGAGCTCACGCTGCACCTCACGCTCGATGTGGTGGGCGATGCGGCGCAGCCGGATGGTCAGCGTCTTCGCCGGCACGTCGAGGTCCGGGAACTGCTGGTGCCATTGGTCGACGATCACGTCGACTCGATCTCGCACAGGTTCGGACCTCATGGCGCCAAAGTGTAACTCGCTTAACGTTAAAAGATTTGACGTCGCGGTCCGGCCGGAACTATCTTAACGTTGAGTACTTCAACGTTAAGAGAAAGAAGAAGGCCCATGTTGAAGCGCACCGAGTCAACGGTGCCAAGACTGCGCACTATTCCTGCTGTTCCTACTTGGGCCGTGCTGGCGGTCTGCTGTGCGGCCCAGTTCATGGTCGTGCTGGACGTGTCGATCGTGAACGTCGCGCTGCCGAAGATGCGCGCCAACCTGGGCCTGTCGGCCGACGGCCAGCAGTGGGTGATCAACGCGTACACGCTGACCTTCGCCGGATTCCTGCTGCTCGGCGGGCGGGCGGCCGACCTGTTCGGCCGGCGTCGCGTGTTCATGAGCGGGCTGGCCCTGTTCACGATCTTCAGCCTGCTCGGCGGGCTGGCCCGCAACGGCGGCGAACTGATCGGTGCCCGGGCCGTGCAAGGCATCGGCGGGGCGATCCTGGCGCCGGCCACGCTGAGCCTGATCACCACCACGTTCACCGACCCGCACGCTCGGCGGCGCGCCCTCGGCGCCTGGTCGGCCACCGCGGCCAGCGGCGCGGCGGCCGGCGTCCTGGCCGGCGGCATCCTGACCGACCTGCTCGACTGGCGGTGGGTGCTGTTCGTCAACGTGCCGATCGGCGCGGTGCTGCTCGCCGCGGCGGCGGTGTCGCTGACCGAGTCGCGGGCCGAGACGCGGCCCCACCTCGACATCGCCGGAGCGGTCACCGTCACCGGCGGGCTGGCCCTGCTCGTCTACGGCATCGTGAGCACCGACACCCGGTCGTGGGGGTCGGCGGCGACGATCCTGACCCTGCTCGGCGGCGCGGTGCTGCTCGCCGCGTTCGCCGTGATCGAGACACGCACCGCCCACCCGCTGGTGCCGCTGGGCGTGTTCCGGCGGCGGTCGATCACGGCGTCCAACGGCATCGCGGTCATGATCGGGGCGGCGCTGTTCGGCATGTTCTTCTTCTTGTCGCTGTACCTGCAGCAGGTGAACGGGTACGGCCCGCTCAAGGCCGGGTTCGCGTTCTTGCCGGCGGCACTGGCGACGCTGGCCGCGTCGCTGACCGGCACCCGGCTGGTCGCGCGCATCGGCGTGCGCCGGCAGCTGGTGCTCGGCCCGGTGCTGGCCGTCGCCGGGCTGGCCTGGATGAGCCAGCTCTCCGCCGGCGACGGGTACTGGGCGCACGTCTTCGGCCCGGTGGTGCTGACCGGCCTGGGCATGGGGCTGTCGTTCGTACCGATGACCATCGCCGCCACGGCCGACGTGCCGGTGCACCAGGCCGGGCTGGCCTCCGGGCTGATCAACACGACCCGGCAGATCGGCGGCGCGGTCGGGCTGGCGGTCATGGGCACCGTCGCCGCCGGCGCGTCGTCGGCCGCCGCCGGCTACGACCGGGCCTTCGTGATCGCCGCCGCCGCCATGGTCGTCGCCGCCGCGCTGGCCGCCCTGGTGCTGCCCGGCAAGCCCAGGCCGGAGCGCCACGTCACCAACGGCGAGGAGATTGCCGAGCCGACCGTGGTGGTCGAAGCCTGACCCGGCTGACCCCCTCGGTTTTGGTCACCAGGCCGGTTATATGAGACCTGGTGACCAAAACCGGATCAGGCTCGGGCTTCGACGATCGCGTCCACCACCTGGTCGAGCACCTGGGTGATCGCGAAGTCCTTGGGCGTGAACACCCGGGCCACCCCGGCGGCGCGCAGCCGGGCCGCGTCGCCGTCCGGGACGATGCCGCCCACCACCACGGGCACGTCGTCCAGCCCGGCGGCGCGCAGGCCGGCCACCACCTCGGGCACCACCGACAGGTGCGAGCCGGACAGCACCGACAGGCCCACCACGTCGACGTCCTCCTCGACGGCGGCGGCCACGATCTGCGCCGGCGTCAGCCGGATGCCCGAGTAGACGACCTCGAAGCCGGCGTCACGCGCCCGCACGGCGATCTGCTCGGCGCCGTTGGAATGGCCGTCCAGGCCCGGCTTGCCGACCAGGAACTTCAGCGGGCCCAGCTCGCGGACCCGGTCCCGCACGTGCGCGATTCCCTCGACCGACCCGCCGCTCGCCGAGCTCACCCCGGTCGGCGGGCGGTACTCGCCGAACACCTCGCGCAGCACGCCGGCCCACTCCCCCGTCGTGACGCCGGCCCGGGCGCAGGCCAGCGACGGTTCCATCAGGTTGGCGTCGGACTTGGCCGCGTCGCGCAGGGCGTTCAGGGCAGCGTCGACGGCGGCCGGATCGCGAGCGGAACGCCACGCCTGGACCGACGAGACGGCCGCCGCCTCGACGGCCGGGTCCACCGTCTGGATGGCCGCGTCGATGTCGTGCAGCAGCGGGTTCGGCTCGGTCTCGGTGAACTTGTTCACGCCCACCACGACGTCCTCGCCCGACTCGATGCGCCGTCGCCGGGCGGCCAGCGACGACACCAGCGCCGACTTCAGGTACCCCGTCTCGACGGCCGCCACTGCCCCGCCCAGGTCGAGGATGCGCGAGATCTCCTCGCGCGCCCCGTCGCGGATCGAGGCCACCTTCGCCGAGACGACCCGCGAGCCCTCGAACAGGTCGCCGTACTCGAGCAGGTCCGACTCGAAGGCCAGCACCTGCTGCATCCGCAGCGACCACTGCTGATCCCACGGGCGGGGCAGGCCGAGCGCCTCGTTCCACGCCGGGAGCTGCACGGCGCGGGCCCGGGCGTCGCGGGACATGGTCACCGCCAGCATCTCGAGCAGGATCCGGTAGACGTTGTTCTCCGGCTGGGCCTCGGTCAGACCGAGCGAGTTCACCTGCACGCCGTAGCGGAACCGCCGCTGCTTCGGGTCCGAAACCCCATATCGCGTAAGGGTGATCTCGTCCCACAGCTCGCCGAACGCACGTAGCTTGCACATCTCCTCGACGAAGCGCACGCCAGCGTTGACGAAGAACGAGATGCGCGCGACGACCTCGCCGAACCGCTCCTCCGGAACCTGCCCGGACGAGCGCACGTCGTCCAGCACCGCGATGGCCGTGCACAGCGCGAACGCCACCTCCTGCACCGGCGTCGCGCCCGCCTCCTGCAGGTGGTAGCTGCAGACGTTGATCGGGTTCCACTTGGGGACGTTGGCCACCGTGTAGGCGATCATGTCGGTGATCAGTCGCAGCGACGGCCCGGGCGGGAACACGTAGGTGCCCCGCGACAGGTACTCCTTGATGATGTCGTTCTGCGTCGTGCCGGCGAGCGCGCCGAGATCCGCGCCTTGTTCGGTCGCGACGGCCAGGTAGAGGGCGAGCAGCCACATGGCCGGCGCGTTGATCGTCATCGAGGTGTTCGTCTGCTCGAGCGGGATGCCGTCGAACAAGGCCCGCAGGTCGCCGATGTGGGCGATCGGCACGCCGACCTTGCCCACCTCGCCCCTGGCCAGCTCGGCGTCCGGGTCGTAGCCGGTCTGGGTCGGCAGGTCGAACGCCACCGACAGGCCGGTCTGCCCCTTGGCCAGGTTGCGCCGGTACAGCGCGTTCGACTCGGCCGGTGAGGAGTGGCCGGCGTACGTGCGCATCAGCCACGGCCGGTCGCGCTGCTCGTCGTCGGGGTAGGGCATGGTGACCTCCTCGCTCGGCTCCGAGGGTCCCACCGCCATCAACGCACGGCTACTGCCCGGTAACAACTGTGGCCGACTTCGCAGGCGCATCGGAGCGTCTGGCAGGCTGCCGGCATGGCGCGGGAAACGCTCACCTGGACCGACTTCGGAAGCGCCTGCCGGGAGCTGGCCCTCGACATCGCCGACGACGGTTACCGCCCGGACCTGATCCTGGCCATCGCCCGGGGCGGCCTGTTCACGGCCGGGGCGCTCGGCTACGGCCTGAACGTCAAGAACCTGCACCTGATGAACGTCGAGTTCTACACCGGCGTGGACGAGCGGCTGCCCATGCCGGTCGTGCTGCCGCCCGTGCCGCAGCTGGTCGACCTGTCCGGGGCCCAGGTGCTGATCGCCGACGACGTCGCCGACACGGGCGCGACGCTGCGCCTGGTCAAGGACTTCTGCGCCGAGCAAGTCGCCGAGGTGCGCTGCGCGGTGATCTACGAGAAGGCCCGTTCGACGGTGAAGTGCGAGTACGTGTGGCGGCGCACCGACGAGTGGATCGACTTTCCCTGGTCGGCCGACGGGCCGGTCGTCGCATGAGCGGGCGTTACGTCTTTCACACCGAGTGGCACCTGCCCGCCTCGCCCGACGACATCTACGCCGCGCTGCACGACGTGGCCAGCTACCCGGACTGGTGGCCGCAGGTGCGCAGCGTGCGCCAGCTCGACGACGTCACCGGCGAACTGCGCTGCCGCAGCCTGCTGCCCTACGACCTGGTCTTCGTGGTCACCCGCGAGCTCGAGGATCCGGTCGGCCGGGTGCTGCAGGCCCGCCAGACTGGCGACCTGGAGGGGACGAGCCGGTGGGCGATCGGCGACGACGGAACCGCCACCTTCGACGAGGACGTCACGGTGCGCAAGGCGCTGGTGCGCGCCGCCGGGGTGATCGCCCGCCCCGCCCTCCGGCTCAACCACGACCTGATGATGCGCGACGGCGAGCGCGGCCTGCGCAGGTACCTGTCCGGCTGACCACTCGCGTCGCAGGCCGGACGGTGCCAGGATGAGAGGCGTGGGCGCTGATCTGCCGACACTCGCGATCCTGTTCGTGGTCTTGGCATTGTTGCTGGTGATCATGAAGTGGACCTTCCGCCCCGCGCGGCCGCGTACCGGGCGGCCGGTCGATGCCGCCGACTCCGCCGACCTCGGCATGCTCGACGTCGTCGTGGCCGACATCCCGCGCGACGAGGCGATGCTGCTGCGGGCCAAGCTCGGCGAGGCCGGCATCCGGACCTCGATGTCGCGGCGCCGCAACGGCGACATGGACGTCCTGGTCTTCAAGGAGGACGCCGACCAGGCCCGCGAGGTGCTCGCCCTCTAGTGTCCTGAGAGCTCTAGTCCGCCGGCGAGACCGTCCACACCGCCAGCGCGAGCAGCGGCAGCACGGCGGCGAACACGGCGACTCCGGTCCATCCCGTCGAGCTGTACAGCGCGCCCGATACAGCCGAGCCGATCGCCCCGGCGACGAAGATGCTGGTCATGTAGACGCCGTTCATGCGCGCGCGGGCGTCCGGGCGGGCGGCGTAGATGGCCCGCTGGCCGAGCACGTGCGTGGACTGCACGGCGAGGTCGAGCAACACGCCGGCCACGGCCAGCACGACGAGCGACGACGCTCCGGCCGCAGCCAGGGCCATCATCGCCGAGCCGAGCGTGATCGCCGCACCCGTCGCCACCCGGTTGTGGCCGTGGTCGCCCAGCCAGCCGGCCACCGGAGCGGCCGCCGCCCCGCCGGCGCCCACCAGGGCGAACAGCCCCACGCCGGTCTGGCTCAGGTGATGGTGCTGCTGCAGCTCGTAGGTGATCGACGTCCAGAACGCGCTGAACACCGCGAACATCGCCGACTGGTACACCGCCCGGCGGCGCAGCACCGGTTCGGTCCGCAGCAGCTGGCCCATCGAGCGCAGCAGGCCGCCGTAGCGGACGGTCGCGGCCGGCCGGCGCTGCGGCAGCATCCGGCGCAAGACGATCGTCAGCACCACCATCAGCCCGGCGGAGACGGCGTACACGGTGCGCCAGCCGAACGCCGCCGCGACCAGGCTCGACACGGTCCGGGCGAGCAGGATGCCGAGCAGCAGGCCGCTCATCACTCGTCCGACGACGGCCCCCTGCCGGCCGGGCGGCGCGAAGTGGGCCGCGACCGGCACCAGCACCTGGACCACCACCGACGTCGTGCCGACCGCCAGCGCGGCGACCAGGAAAACGCCCAGCGACGGCGCGGCGGCCGCCACGGCGAGCGCGATCGCGGTACCGACCAGGACCCGGGTGGCCAGCGCCTTGTTCTCGAGCAGATCCCCCAGCGGCACCAGGAACAGCAGCCCGGCGGCGTACCCGATCTGGGTGAGCGTCACCACCAGCGCGGCGCTGCCCTCGCCGACGCCGAACGACCTGGCCAGCGCGCCGAGCAGCGGTTGCGCGTAGTAGATGTTGGCGACGGCCAGCCCGCAGGCGACCGCAAGCACCCAGGTCAGCCGGCGCAGCTGCGACCCGTCGAGCGTCTCGCTGGCCGCCACTCGGACGTCGGTCACTGGCTTGCTCCTGATTTCTGTACGGAACGTTCAGCAACCACGATACTGAACGCGCCGTACATCATTTACCCTGACCGGTGTGACGTCGGCCGCGGTCAAGCCCGGGCGCCCGCGCAGCGAGCGGGCCCGGCAGGCCGTGCTGAAGGCGGCGGCCGAGCTGCTCGTCGACGGCGGCATGGCGGCGGTGACGATGGAGGCCGTGGCCGCCCGGGCCGGCGTCAGCAAGGTCACCGTCTACAAGTGGTGGCCGAGCCGGGGCGCGGTGGCCGTCGACGCGTATTGCGACCACTACCGGCAGACGATCGTGTTCGAGGACACGGGCGACGTCGCCCAGGACCTGCAGCGGCAGATGAAGGTGATGTTGCGCGCGTTCTCCGGCCGGGCCGGCGCGATCATGGCCGAGCTCATCGGCCAGGCCCAGAGCGATCCGGGGCTGCGCGAGACGTTGCGCGAGCGCTGGATCAGCCCGCGCCGCGAGGCGACCCTGCTGGTGCTACACCGGGCGATCGAGCGCGGTCAGCTGCGCGGCGACCTGGACCTGGAAGCGTTCATGGACGAGCTCTATGCCCCGCTGTACTTCCGGCTGATGCTGCAGCACCAGCCGCTCGACCAGCAGCTGCCGGCCACGCTGGTTGCCCAGGCCCTGGCCGGCGCCCGCCGCTGACCCCGGTCCCCCTGCCCCGTGATCAACAGGGAAGAGTGGCTGTTCCAGCGACCAGAACTCCGTGTTGATCACGGGCAACGACGAGCCGATCAGTCGAACGTGTCGGACTCGGTGCGCACCACGTCGGCACCGAGCGCGCGCAGCTGCTCCTCGATGCGCACGTAGCCCCGGTCGATGTGCCGGATCTCGGCGACCTCGGTGACGCCCTCGGCGACCAGCCCGGCGATGACCAGGCCCACGCCGGCGCGGATGTCGGTGGCCCGCACCGGAGCGCCGGACAGCGACTCGCGGCCCCGGACGACGGCGTGGTGGCCGTCGGTGCGCACGTCGGCGCCCATGCGGGAGATCTCGTCGCAGAACATGAACCGGCCCTCGAACAGGTTCTCGGTCACCATCGCCGTGCCCTCGGCCACGGCCAGCGTGGCGATGGCCTGGGGTTGCAGGTCGGTCGGCAACCCCGGGTAGGGCAGCGTCACCACGTCGAAGCTCTTGGGCCGGTCGTGCATGCGCACCCGGAACCCGTCGTCGAGCGCCTCGACGTCGGCGCCGGCCCGGGTCAGCTTGTCCAGCGTGATCTCCAGGTGCCCCGGGTTGGCGCCGCGGACGGTGACGTCGCCCCGGGTGGCCGCCGCCGCGAACGCCCAGGTGCCGGCCACGATCCGGTCGGGCACCGCGAAGTGCGAGGTCGGCTCGAGCGAGTCGACGCCGGTGACCTCCAGGGTCGACGTACCCACCCCGCCGATCTGCGCGCCCATCGCCTGCAGCATGTGGCACAGGTCGACGATCTCGGGCTCGCGGGCCGCGTTGTCCAGGACGGTGGTGCCCTTGGCCAGCACGGCCGCGGTCACGATGTTCTCGGTGGCGCCAACGCTGGGCAGGTCGAGCCAGATCGTGGCGCCGCGCAGCTGGGCCGCCTCGGCGACGATGTAGCCGTGTTCGGTGCGGATCTCGGCACCCATCCGGCTCAGCCCGTCGAAGTGCATGTCCAGCGGGCGGGTGCCGATCGCGTCACCGCCCGGCATCGCCACCCGGGCCCGGCCGGTGCGGGCGAGCAGCGGGCCGAGCACCGCGATCGAGCCGCGGATCTTGCGCACCAGCTCGTAAGGGGCCTCCGACAGCGGCTCGTCGGGCACCGTGATCCGCACGCTGTCGGCCCGGCCGTCGGTGATCTCGCTGACCTCGCAGCCCAGCCGGCCGAGCAGCTCGTGCATCGTCGTCACGTCGCTGATCGCCGGCAGGTTGCCGATCGTCGTCTCGCCCGGCGCCATCAACGCGGCCGCCATCAGCTTGAGCACGCTGTTCTTGGCGCCGACGACGGCGACCTCTCCGGACAAGGTGGCGCCACCGGTCACCCTCAGGACCTGCTGCACTGAAGCTCCTGTTCTTCGCGCGAGCGCTCATCGCGGCCCGCAACCGCCCGCACTGTGTTCTTTCCCTCGCAGTGACCCTGCCCGGTCACCGGGACAGGCTATCGTCCGCAGGATGGCCGTCCATCTAACGCGTATCTACACGAAGACCGGCGACGACGGGACGACCGCGTTGGGCGATATGTCCCGGGTGCCGAAGACTGATCCTCGGGTCGAGGCTTATGCCGCCTGCGACGAGACGAACGCGATCATCGGGGTCGCCCTGGCGACGGCCACCCTGCCCGCGCCGATCGTCGACGTGCTGAGTCAGGTGCAGAACGACCTGTTCGACGTAGGCGCCGACCTGTGCACCCCGGTGGTCCCCGACCCCAAGCACCCGCCGCTGCGAATCACGGACGCCTACGTCGAGCGCCTCGAGGCCTGGTGCGACACGTTCAACGAGGCGCTGCCGAAGCTGGCGAGCTTCATCCTGCCCGGCGGCACCCCGGCCGGAGCGCTACTGCACCACGCCCGCACCGTGGCCCGGCAGGCCGAGCGCCGGGCCTGGGCCCTCTACGAGGCCGACCAGCTGCACACCAACCGGACCGCGCTGCTGTATCTGAACCGCCTCTCCGACCTGCTGTTCATCCTGGCCCGGTCGGCCAACCCGGACGGCGACGTGCTGTGGCGTCCGGGCGGCCAGTAGGCGTCAGGTCGCCGGCCAGAGCACGGCCGACGGCGCCGCGGCGGTCAGCGTGATGCTGCCCGTCCAGCTCAGGAACGAGGCCTGCGGCAGGTAGTCGCTGCCCAGGAAGAACGCGCGGGTCACGCCGCTGACGTGCACGCTGTAGCCCGGGTCCGGCGCGCCGTTCACCACGCGGTACACGAGGATCTGCGCGATGTCGTCGCTGGTCGTGCCGGGCGGCAGCTCGACGGTCGTGGCGG
>Ga0081455_10007501_pt1 | contig 11474 bp, 9 predicted proteins | sample TabmetS3T2R1_FD_70207 | JGI IMG/M metagenome (GOLD analysis project Ga0081455, IMG submission 70207) | Tabebuia heterophylla rhizosphere microbial communities from the University of Puerto Rico - S3T2R1 | ecosystem: Host-associated > Plants > Roots > Rhizosphere ...
TGCAGGTCTGTATGCCCTTAGAGATTATATGGTTGCATTGCGCAAAGACCTTGAGGCTCCTTCGTTTTTTAATAGGCTGTACAAGGCGACACCTATTTTTCTTTATGCACTTTTAGTGATCTTTGGAGTTATCATTGTCCAAATGGTGTTATTTTCACATTATAGCACTTACCTGCTGAATCTAATTGTCTTAATAAGCGGAGTAGCCATCTTGTTCTTTGGTTTTCGCACTTACAAATTCTTGTCATGGTTCAAGTCGAGTGTCAACAGACGACATAATATGATGATATTGGCATTTGCTGTATCATCGATGCTCCTTTGCATCAGCATGATAGAAACTACTGCAATTAATACAAAGGTACTAGTCTTTTCAAGACCACCCTCCATAGATCCAGATTTCCACTCTAGCAATTCTATGGCAAGCAGACACTTATCTAAAGTAGAAAATATCATTCATCTCTATGTGTTTCTTGTCCCTCAAGTTACTGCTATCGCTATCGCAGAAACAGTTGCCGTTGCATTTTTTCTTCGTTATTTTAAGGATCGGATAGGAAGAGCAATATTTTGGACAATTATAATTTTACCACCTTTCCTTTTCTTATTTGGGATATTTGCACCTCAATTAATAAAGTCAACTGCAAGTGAATTTGTATACATGGACCCCAGGTTCCTTATCTTTAGGATAATAGGTACCGCAGGATGGATTTTAGCTGATTTTGTAATAGCTTACGCATATATTTTAGTAGCAAAAAATCTTGGACGGCAAACTACCTCTTCTCGTAATAAGATCATTAACTATTTGATTATAGCAGCATTCTCAACCATTTTAGTTTCTCCAACGACCAATAACTGGATAACCAATAATTCTTATCCACCGTTTGGAGCAATCGCACGTGCCTTTCTTGTGCTTTCTTCTTTTCTCTTTAGCATGGGAATATACTCTGTCGCGCTGTCAGTGGCCCAAGATGCAGAATTGCGTCATTTAGCCAGAAAAGATGCAAAGGAGTATGCTCTGCTAGGTACTTTAGGTAAAGCACAAGACAACGCAGAGATTATGCGAAAAATTGTAAAACATATCCACCAACACGCAGATGCTATGGAAAAAGAATCAGCAGTGGAATCTTCAATGTTAGATGATAACGAAGTTAGACAATATATAGACTTGGCAATTAGAGAGACTGGAGGAAAAAAGAATGACAGATCAGTCGACGCCTAGCTTTAATCTTTGTGGCTAATGCCTGACACAATGTTCTTTCGCCTTAACTTTCTCCATATATCCAATCATCAAATATTAATAGCAGCAAGAGACCTGACGTACCATTAGGTGTAAGAAGTGAAGGAGAATAAAGTAATGCTAAATGATTTCGAGATAAGGTATCTGAAAGCTGAAAAACGCAATAGTTCGAAAAAGAAAAATATTTTATTTATCCATGGTCTCGGATCATCATCGGATAGATGGTTGGATATCCCTGATGCTTTATCCAGATATTTCCATCCAATAGTAGCCGTTGACCTAATAGGTTTTGGTGGTAGTGATAAACCCGTAACAGTAGACTACACAATAGAGTATTTTAGCAAATTCATTAGAGACTTCATTGATTGTGAGCAAATTTGGAGAGATGATGATAGCGATGATGATAGTTTCAAAACAATAATAGTAGGTCATTCACTTGGAGGATATATAGCCGCAAAGGTAGTCATAGAAAGTCAAGATCTGATAGAAAAACTTGTTCTCATAGACTCTTCTGGAATGCTTAAGGAGCCAACACCCCTACTTGAACAATACCTTAATGCTGCATTAAATCCATCGTTTGAAAATGTTAAAAATGTATTCGAACAGATGCTTGGAAATCCAGCGTTACTCAATCCTACACTCGTTGACACCTTTATTAAAAGAATTAACTTGGCAGGGGCGAAATATGCATTTAAATCAGCTTTCGAAAATAGTACTAAAAAGTATATTGAATCAGCAGAATTACAAAGGATTGAGAATATACCGGCTCTGATCATATGTGGTGCTGCTGATAAGTTAATACCAGTTGCACATTCTAAACGGTTTAATAAGTTACTCAAACATAGCCAACTTCAAATCGTAGAAAATACGGGTCACGCACCGTTTTCTGAGAAACCATCAATGGTGTTTGATATAATGCGCATATTTTTAACTAATAACAAATAATGGCCTATACCGGTGATATAAGATTACACGGTACAAAATCTCAAATGAGTAGCGATTCTATAGAAAAAGCAGAAGAGGTAAAGCCAATTGCATTGATAAGTGAAGGAACACGAATTTCCGATGAAGCAAAAGAAGAAATTGAAAAATTAGTTCATAAGGAGTGACGTAAAATAGTATCAGAGACCGATAGGGTAGTACTTGCTTATTTTAATTTTAGAGAGCTTAGGTTTTAATATTTTTGTTATTTGATGCCATCAGATATCATTACAAGGAATTCTATATTCAATTACAAGAAAAGCTCTATTATGATTTTATCTTTCTGACGCCAAAGGTTAATTCAATACCTCTCTTTTTAGAATAGCTGTAGGTAAATGCATCATTAGGCATTACAGGAAAACTAGACAACTGATCTTGATTGCAACGGGGACATCTGTTATTTTTTGCTAATGTCTTATCTAAATAACTCTTATCTAGACAGGTTACAGTCCAGAAACAATGGTCACATAATAGAAATATCCTTTCATTAATCTTAGGATTTTTGATCTCGCTCATTATCTTTCTGTTACCTTCACTATTGTTAACCTTTTTGTTAGTCATACTCATTTTAATTATTTTGAATATTCATATCAATAAAGTTAGTTTACTAGCCTTTATTATACAATTTAGAGCTTTCGGTTATCTTGAATAGTTATAATGCACTTAAAACTCACCATCCACCATCCACCATTCACATTAATTACTGGATATACCTATCGAATTTTCTACAAAAATAGAGGTTATCCGTAATTCAAGTTTTAAGCGGGAGACTAAAACTAAATGTTGCACCTCTATCAGCATTATTTTCTGCCCATATCTTTCCTCCATGTGCCTCAACGATCCCTTTTGAAATGAAGAGTCCGAGTCCTGTTCCCATATCAGACTTGGATGCAAATTTTGTAAAGAGTTTAGACGAAATTTCTTGATCTATACCTCGTCCCATATCTCTCACGCCAATGATAAGAAAGTTCTGCCCGTCTTGTTCTTCCTTTTTCAGTATAACGCGAATTTTTCCTTCGTCACTGAAACTGACAGCATTATCAAGAATATTACAGATCACTTGTGTTATCCTGACCTTATCTATCGTAGTGTTGATACTATTCATGCCATCATGGATTACTACTAGTTTTTTAGCGTTCTCTTCCAATTTACGGTTATAGCTTTCGACTATATCTCTTACGACCTCACCTATATCAACAATTTCTTTTGAAAGGACCAAAGAATTATTCTCGATACGGGTGACATCTAGCATTATTATTGCAAGTCTCTCAAGTCTCCTTGCATTCAATATTACTTCGTCAAGAAGACGTCGTTGTTCTTCATTGACAATTTTAGGATACAGTAACTCCGAAAATCCGATTATAGGTTGAATGGGATTTCGTAATTCATGAGCAGCCATATTGATAAAATCTTTCTGCAATTTTTCAACTTCTTTCATCTTTTCGAACAGTTCTGCTTGTCTCCAGAAGCTCTCAAACACAGCCAAATAAGATGATATTATAGTAGGACTAATAGAGTATGTGGATAAACCAACTGCGTCGTAAGATGTATTCTGCTTGTCATCCTTTAATTCTACTATGAGACATTTTTTAGAGTCTACGAGAATTATAGTGATCTTGGTTTCTAAGCTTGTACTCACCGTTCTAATATCTATTTTAGGAACATTGGACTTTGTTTCTTCTATCAGCTGTTCTGAATTATCAGAAGATGGAAGTAGCATTCTTATGGCAACATTTTGTCTTTCTGAAGCCTTTTTCAAGAGTGGTAGTACTCCCATTTCAATTTGGCGTTTGAGGGCATTTGTAGAAGAAAACATAATATCGACCTCTTTTCGCGCCGATCTTACCATATCCCAACCGCGGGCTATGGAATCCACAGGATTGCGGATTATTTCAATCTCTGCTATACCAACCTTTTCTTCTATATCCTTAATTCGGTATCGTGCATCAATTCCCTCTTTCCATAATTGTTCAAACATTGAACTAAAATGTTTTATATAGGGCCCTTCGTTACTAGCTAAGAGATTCTGGACAATTCCCTTTCCATTCATTTCTTCTACAGTAGCAATAAGTCCATGTTTACTGACTGCAAAATTAATTGGAGCTAGATTTTTAACATGTCTTATTTCAACTCCTAGTCTTAGAAATTTTTTGACTACATTAATACTATCTTTCTCGATCCTCATAATCCATCTAATTCCCTTTGTCTCTCCTCTTCTCTGTTTTTCAATTATTTTCATAAATAATTCCAAAAAGCTGTTGTTAGTAAATTTCATCCGCCCATGGTTTGATGCAACTGACAAACCAGAAGATACCTCAGATAGATGAATGATGTGTTTCATAATCTCATCTTGATTGTTCACTATCTTAGTCTCGCGTGGAACTGCTCCATCTAGTATTTGCTTAATTCTTTCCTCAGCTGGAATTGATTTACTCCATAGAGTATCAAATATGCAGTGTCCATGTTCCACAATTTGAGTCATGTCGCTGTAGATATGCTCTGATGCTATGGCTTCACTTTTATCTTGAACCAGTGGAGCAAGATATTCTCCCTCGCTAATCATGAAGTTCATTTTGACACCATCTAGATGCCTGAGCTCATGAACAATACTCAGTAACACCTTACAGTCCTCAAAATTATGATGGTTGATTTCGGTGATATACCTCAGCCTTACGCCCTTCCTTTTGGCGGCTAAAAACGCATCCTTAATTGGTCTTAATGAGACAGCAAGTGATGGCCTGGTATAGGTCATACACGTATCAATGCTCTTACTTGCTCTATTGAAAATCCCTATTTCAGTATCTATGATGTTGCGCTTTCCAAGGATAACTCTTGTTGCAGGGTTCAACTTTTATGTCCACCTCTTTGGGCTTGAACTGTGTGACTATACTCCATTAATTTCCCTTTTCGCATGTTGCATGACACTATTAATTAACACGCTTGGGTTTACCGGCTTGATAATGAATTGGTTTAACTTTACGTCAGGCAATAACGTAGTTATTTCCTGAGCGATATCAAGTGCAGTAACAAATATTATTCGAACATCTGGATCAATGGATTTTAATTGCTGGTATAGTTCAAATCCATTAAGCTGAGACATTCGAACATCTGTGATAACAAGATCATAGTGACCATATTTTGATTCCATGAAGTGTGTCAGCGCCTTTTCAGGATCAGTAAATGAATCAACAATCATTCCTGCTGATTTTAGATATTGGGTAAATAGAAATGAGATAGATGAATCATCATCAATTAGCATTATTGTTGGCGCTTTGGAAATCGCATCACTTTCATTGCTAGAATCGTTTCTCGTTGACAAGATTGGCTTTTTAGCTGTATATTTTTCAATTGACGGTCGAAGCACATATACCGGATAGGAATATCTGTTCTCTTTCCAGGTCAATTCTTTTATTTCTTGAAAGTGATAGCGTTTGGCAAGACTTGAAAAAGAATTTATAATTCTCCACAAGTCTGCTCCTACGGCTATTCCGTTTGGTGGTGTCTTTTTATTTATCTTGGCACAAAAGTTTATAGTCGGTCCAAAGAGATCATAAGAATTTAATACTTCTCCAGACATGGCAACTTCCAACTTTCCATAATCAGCACTGATTCTGTAGGAGATAGCAGGAAGCAATTGTTTATGAAGCTCAGAGTTTATGATATGACGAGATGATACCATATTATCTAAACATTCAAATGCCTGGCTAAATGATTCAACATTTTCTACTTTTGAGGTTTTTGGGAAGAAGAATATGACACCATCACCAACAGTCTTTAATATTTTTCCGTCATGAAATTTTACAATATCCGCAATTTCATTGATAAAAACTGTATAGAATTTCGTAATTTTTCCAGAGTTGTATAGTTTAGAGGTGATCTGTGTGGAACCAACTATGTCTATTATCGAAATAAAATAACTCTCTGACTTGTTGGAAAAAACGACTTCATCTTTTTTCAGATCAGGTATTGGTTCGTTCAGTTGATCTCCCTTTCCTATATTACAATGGCGTAATGGAGACATCCTAGTGATAAATCTCTTACTATTTTGTAGGTCGTCACTAATCTCCATATGTAATACTTAGCCTATCTATGCTATAGTTGGTAGTAAAGAAAGTAGCTTATTCCTACAAAAACTAGCTTATTAATTCAATCCAGACTTCCAAGAGAGGGATATGCATCGACTACAACTTGTGACTCATCATCGTTAAGTCTTATCGTGAAAATCAACTAGGTCAGTACCGTAAAGAAGTATAACGAACAATTGTTGCACCCCATTAAATCTAGAAGAACTGATCCTAACCCATTAATTAGCCGTAGTATGAGCCTTTAGAATAGCAAGAATGCGTTAAATGGTTATAAAACGTTTGATAAAAAGAATGACCATACAGAAAGTCGTGTTTAAAACACTCCTATTAATCAATTGATTATAATCACTCAAATAAAAATAATACTTTTGTTACTCTAACAAAATACCAAACAAAAAAGGGTAGATAAGTTCTATTAATCTATCTCAGGGTTGTGCTTATTGTCGTGAGTGTGTTAGTACTTCTTCTCTTGCTGAAAAATCTCTTAAACTGTCTTTTGCAACATTTTCAAAGGTCTTTGCGACGTTTGCATTAAGACGTGAAAATTCTTTTGCATTGTCTCTTGCATGTTGTATTGATGTTTTCCATGTTTCCATAGTTGCAAATACGACATTGTTTGCTAATCTCGTTGAAGCTATTGTACTATCGGTAATATTGCTTACTGCTCTTGCATAATTTTCTGTAGCCCTTTTTGGTGATGTCCAATATGACCAGTAAGAATTTTGTATGTTTTCAACGTATGGTACCCATAAGGATTGCACTGAATGGATAACCTCTTTTTGTGATTCCAGAAAATTATCTGCAATATCTTTTGTAGCTTGAATGCTCTCTTCTTGATATTCATTAACGGCTTTTGTGAAGCGTGGAATCTCCTTTATTGCCTCATCTGTTGTCTTTTTAACTGTAGATTTTGTCTCATCAAGAGTGATGTTGATGATTTCTCGATTTTTTTCCTTGTTTGTAGACATGTACTAGGTTATTGGACAAAATACTATATATAGTTTGGTATTCATTGGTATTTGAAGCCATATAAAACCAGATTCTTGTAAAAGATTGCCGATTCGAACATGGCGAGTCATGTAAATATTGACCCGTAATGCTAATTTTGGTCAATCAGGCAAAAATACTTTCTATTTTGTCATAGAATTTAGCGACCCATAATTCTTTTTAATTAGGATAGAACAGTACTGTTAACAATAGGGATCGAAACAGAAAGAGTAGGATTGATATGTCAGATTATCGTTCGTGATCGGTTCTCACAATACATGAATTGCTACTTGTTAATATAGACAAAGAAGGGGTTTAACACCATTATCTATACTACTAGCGGACGTCCACAAGTATGGCATCTCAGATGTGATTTCAAAAATAGGAGTTCAGAACGTTCTGATACCTCTACACACTCCTGCCCCCCTTCTTTGCAAATATGGCAATAGAGTTTTGTCATTGGAATATTTCGTGAATGTTAGATATTAAGTTGATGTTCTATACACAATTTGGCAACAAGAGCTAGTTCAGCAAACAAAACCATGCGTTCTAATAAATTTGTTATTAGATAGGGATTGATTGACATTGAGATTTGGAATATTGATGTTCTATTAAAGGCCGAATTGAGTATTATTCTTCTTTTCAACTCTTTACCATTGATATGATCGAGAAAGAAAAGGCTGTCATGTAAAAGGAAGAGAAAAAAAGTTAACCATAAGGATCCTGAAATTCAGAAAGAATTAGTAGTTGGCAAAATAGTATAGTAGTTATATTGTACGATTGCTCTCATTAGGAGGGATATTTTTTTTGCAGCTCGTAAGAATCCAACTGGGTATTTACCTCTTTAACAAGATCGTGTAAACCTATTGGTTTTTGAAGGAACCCATTTATGATTCGCTTTTTAGTATGTTGTTGAAATATATTATCATCTATAGTAAATGCAGTCATTAGTATCGTTCTTACGAAGCGATTTTGATCCTTTATCTTTTTTAAGAACTCCATTCCATTCAAGCTAGGCATTTTATAGTCAGATATTACCAGTACATATGCATAACCATACATTTCAAAATGTTCGAGTGCCAAAACAGGATCTGTAAAGGTAAATATCGAAATTCCTGGAATAGTTCGTAAAGCCTCATGAAAGAACATAGTGATACCTGGGTCGTCGTCTACGATACTAACAATTCTATTGTTTGAAGACATTCGATGCTTACCACTCCCATATCATCCTAAAGACCATTTTACCTGAGGGGATGCAGACTAGTATTTTTCTGTACTACATACTATAAAACCGCTTGCGTAGAATATTTTAAGAATTTTTGAAGTGTCAAAGTTCTTTTTTATCCAAACTCTAAACTGTATCATCAAATATCTTTATTCTCTTAATTCACACCCTTGTGTTCAAATTCCATTTATTGCCAAGGCGATCAGAAAAATGAAGACTCCTACTGACGGTTCCAGACAAAACAGACGTTACAATATTTCGCCGCGGATATAGCTTTTGACGAATGCGTTCGATACTAGGTACGTTTCTGTGTGATATGCTTTACAACACAACAAGTCTTTTTGAATTTTGCAGGGAATGTGGAGAAATAAGTAACTAATTTTAATCTCTTTTCATTTCTTGTTATTATCACTGAAAAATTGTGTGATGACATCCAGAACATTGCAATCATATACACATTAAAGTTAAAAGAACTGCTTGAAACAGGAACTTGATGCGAAAAGGTCCGATGACTGTGCTTTATTGCACTCCTTATGATTTGGTAAGCAAACCGATCGGTCTTCCGGAAACGCCGATATATAACACCACTCGTTTGAGGTACCCGATTTAGTCCCTTCGGCTCGCAGTGGGCTATATGAAATCATGATGGAGACTGCAAGGGTTGCGATTGACAATGTCGTGAGTATTGCACGCACCCCTTTGTATTTCAATAAGTGATCTTGTAAAGGGAATAATAATTAAGTCTTCAGTGAAAAATGATATGTAAAATAATTCGGAATTTTGAGATAATTATTTGGTTCCTAGAATTTTGTTGCCAATGAAGTTACCTATCACGAATCAAGTTACCATTTGACATTACCATATGATTCTCACATTACAACAGTTAGTCAAAATTCAGAATCCCAACCAGCGGATCTTACCCAGCATATGTTAATTATTTACAACAAAATATAAAATAATTTAACTCAAACTACCAGACAAAACGATATTTGAATCATCGGGCAAATTAAGATGTTCTCAATGTTACCTTCTAAGAATACAGATATTTTAGAATAACCTTATAAGAAATACAAATATTTTTATAGTTATCAAATGCATCATTAGTAGGTTAAAATTAACAACTGATGGGAGGAGTTAATTTGATTGCATGAACAAGAACAACAACCAATTTCCCACCAGTTGTGTGTTAGGCTTCGTATTTTTTTGGCACGACATATTATAAAAGGTCATTCGTAGAAAGTTCAAGTAGAAAGTTGTAAGAATTTATGAGCAGATAGTATTGCTTTCTGACCAAACTCTTATTTCTTTTAGTCGAATATCTTTATTCTCTTACTTCACTCCGTTATTCCAGTTCCTTAAATTGTCAGCAGATCAGAAAGAAATAATTCACTCAAACTGGTGGGATAAATCACATTGGAGCCGTGATAATGAGACTACTTCCCACCAGCCGAACCTGTTGGAACCTACGAAGGTAAAGCACAACTATTTATATGCTACTAATTATAAGAATTTCCCTTACCTAAGTTACACTTCCGAAATGTAAGAAAATTAGTTATCAAAGTTTATTGAATGGTGTCTTTTGGCAATAATTTTGAAAATCTGTCAGTCAGCCCTCACTAAATAGGACTGACCTTTTTTTTATTTTAAGTCACAATAGGACAACGCTAACCTGAAATCATCGGGGCTTTTATAAAGTCCCATTTGCTCAAATCCTATTATTTTGTCTCTACACATAGAATATTGCTCCAGCCATGCTTCTGTATTTGATATCTCAAAGGGCAACAAAACAATTGCAATGGATATCGCTACCGATATTAGTAGTATAATAGAGGTTTTTGGTTCTCCATGTTTTGCCTTTGTAACTTTCTTTGTCCATAGGATTGGAGTATCTAATATGATACTCATTTTGAATTCTCCTTTTTCGTTTTTCCAAAATCATAACTTATTTACAGCTATTCAAGCAAATAAAGCCAAGTTTAATCTCCTTCCTATAAATACACAGCAATTGATATTTTTAATGTTCGAATTTTAATAAAATATTAGAATTCAAATTCATTTAACTTCAGGATACTCGTGCTGTACATTCTATTTTTCATTAATGCAAACTTGATAGAATATCCAATCAAGAATGCTTAATTTGCTAGGCAATTTGTCTTCCTCCAAAATATGATAAGGGTAATGCATCTCTAGACATTTTAATTTAATTTAAACAAAGGATGAACGATAGTTAACAAATTTTAAATTACATATATGAGATCGTCGGTAATAATATTGCTAAAAATTCGGATTCTGCCAGAAGATTGAAGACAAAATTGTCGCTGAAAATGGATTGGGATTTATCCGTACACAAAGTGAATTCCGTTGCGATGAGACCATTCCTTTGTGATCAAGTCCATTCACATGTTTAACTAAAATGTTATGACCTGCATTGCCGGATCAGTTCCATGATATGGGAAATTATAGGCTGTTGACAAATGCTTAATACTTATCAAATGATCTGAGAATTGAAATTCAATGGCAAAGATCATTAAAAAGAATCTTAATAACGCGCCAGACGAGACAAGAGCATTTGAGAAGGGTAAAGTAGAGATCGCGAGTTTGAACGATGTTACGATAGGAAGAGCCGAGCTTGAGCCTGGATGGAGTTGGGAAAAATGCGTCAAACCAATAGCCAAAACAAATAGTTGTGAAGCACCACACACCCAATATGTAATCTCTGGAAGAATGAAAGTTGTCATGGATGATGGTACAGAAGAAGAATTTGGTCCAGGTGATGTTGGAGTTGTTCCACCGGGCCACAACGCGTGGGTGGTTGGAGATGAGAAATGCATTGCAATTGATTTCACAGGTATGACAAAGTATGCAAAAAATCAATAAGTAACCATCCAATTACAAAATAAATTCCACTATTTTTTTCAATTCTTTAAAATATCAAGTCTAGAATTTTTTATCTGCATCTATT
>Ga0081455_10007502_pt1 | contig 11473 bp, 7 predicted proteins | sample TabmetS3T2R1_FD_70207 | JGI IMG/M metagenome (GOLD analysis project Ga0081455, IMG submission 70207) | Tabebuia heterophylla rhizosphere microbial communities from the University of Puerto Rico - S3T2R1 | ecosystem: Host-associated > Plants > Roots > Rhizosphere ...
CTTTTCTAGCCGCAACAGGACGTCGTCCTCGACCTGGATGTTCCAGCCGAAATCATATTCGCCGGTCTGGATGACGGCGCGCGCCGCCGAGACGGCATCGCCGCCGCCCTTCATTTCGATGGTGTCGAAGTGCGGGCGGTTCGGCATGTGGTAGTCGGGATTGAGTTCGCCGCGGATCACATCGCCCGGCTTGAACTCGACGAATTTGTAGGGGCCGGTGCCGACCGGCGACAAATTGTTCGGCGCCTCGCGCGACTTGGCGCCTTTATATTCCGCGAACAGATGTTTCGGGATGATGCTGCCGGGCGCGCCGACGAAGGCGTCGGCCCAGAACGGCGTCGGCTTCTTGAACGTGATACGGACCGTGAGGTCGTCGACCTTCTCGACGGTGATGTCGCGGTGGACGCCAATGGTCACGGTCGCGGTGGCGGGATCGCGGGCGTATTCCCAGTTGAATACGACGTCATCGGCGGTGAAGGGTTTGCCGTCGTGCCATTTGACGCCAGGCTTCAGCTTCCAGGTCACCGACATGCCGTCGGCGGAAAGGCCGCCGTTCTCCAGCGAGGGAATTTCCGCCGCCAGAACCAGCTTCATGTTGCCGTCGGCATCCCAGCAGGCGAGCGGCTCATAGAACAGGCGCGAGCCGTCCTGGTCCTTGGTGCCGGTGGCGAAATGCGGATTGAGCAGGGTCGGGCCCTGCCACCAGAGTAGCTTCAGCGCACCACCACCGCCGCGCTTGGTCGGCTTGTAGACGGAAGGACCCTCGGCCATGGCGACGCCGCCGATCGCCAGGATCTGCGTGGCCATCGGTGCGGTGAGACCGAAGGCCAGCATGCGCTGAACGAAGCCGCGGCGGTCCATGCGGCCGTCCTTTACCTCGTCGATCATGGTTCGCAGTTCGGTATCCAGCATCGTTGTCCCCGTCCGGTTCTTTGTGTTTGAGGCACGCCGGAGGCGGCGGCCCAACTGTTCGCCGGTAAGAGGCACATTAAATGCCTCGGAGGTCAACGGCTGGCTGTCGACAATCAGCAGAATGGAAGGCGGCTGTGATTTTTGCTTGGGCAGAAACACGCTGCGGCGCACATCGCTTTGGCAATCCGGCGGCCCGGACGCGTCAAAACGGCGCGGAATCGCGCTCTGCAGTGCAAAAAATTTGTTCGCCTGATACGGCGGAGCCGGTCAGGTCAGCGACATGTCCAGCGGTGGCGCGACGCTGTCCGGCAGCGGGTTGACGTAGGGGGTGCGGGCGGTTCGCTTCTTGAGGTCGGCCTGGGCGGCGGCAATCAGGTCCGGTTCCGTCAGCGCCCGGACGCCCAGTCCCGCCATGGCCTTGGCGGCCTGCACCATGGCCTTGTGGGCGTGCGCGCTCTTGCCCTGCGCCACCACCTGCCAGGTGTGGAACGGGGTGCCGATCGCGACCGTCGGGGCGTGAACCTGAACGGTCGGCACCACCCAGCTCACGTCGCCGACGTCGGTCGAGCCGATCAAGGGATTGCGTTTGGCGTCCAGCGGCACGATGAAATCGGCCAGCGGCCGGTCGGTCGGGTCCATGCCGATCGCATAATAGACGCTGGCGATGTCCTTCTCGGTCAGCGTCGATCGGATCTGCTGCGCAAAGCCCTTGTCGGCGTCGTCGAAATGCGGCGGGCCGAGTTCTTCCATGATGTTGTGCAGCGCCGCTTCGAGCGGCGTGTTCGGCAACAGGTTGGAGACGGCGGAAATGATCTTCATCTCCACCTTGGTTTCGGTCATCAGCGCCGCGCCCTGCGCGATCTTGCGGACGCGCTCGACCAGCTCGGTCATGCCGGGCAGGTCGCGGGCGCGGATCGAATAGCGCACGCGGGCATGGGCCTGCACCACATTCGGCGCGATGCCGCCGGTGTCGAGCAGGGCGTAATGCACGCGGGCGTCGCTCGGCATGTGCTCACGCATGTAGTTGACGCCGACATTCATCAACTCGACGGCATCGAGCGCGCTGCGGCCGAGATCCGGCGAGGCCGCGGCATGCGAGGTGCGGCCGGTGAAGATGAAATCGGCGCGGGTGTTGGCGAGCGAGGGCGTCACCACGACTTCCCAGAAGCTGGAAGGATGCCAGGTGATCGCGATATCGGCGTCGTCGAAGGCGCCTGACCGCACCATGAAGGTTTTTGCGGCGCCGCCTTCTTCCGCGGGGCAGCCGTAATAGCGGACGCGCCCGGGCACCTTGTGCTCGGCGAGCCAATCCTTCACGGCGGTGGCGGCCAGCAGCGCGGCCGAGCCGAGCAGGTTGTGGCCGCAGCCATGGCCGTGGCCGCCGGCCTCGATCGGCTTCGGCTCCGCGACGCCGGCCTCCTGGCTGAGACCAGGCAGCGCGTCATATTCGCCGAGGAAGGCGATCACCGGTCCGCCTTCGCCCCATTCGCCCATCAGGGCGGTCGGAATGCCCGCGACATTCTCGGTGATGCGGAAACCCTGATGGCGCAATTCGGCGAGATGCTCGGCGGACGAGCGCGCCTCGGTGTAGCAGACTTCGGGCATCGCCCAGACCCGGTCGCTCAAGGCGACAAAGCGCGGCTTGATGGTGTCGACGCCACGCCAGATAGTGCTGCGGTTATCCATTTTTATTTCCGATCCTGAAGGCGATGTGAACACCAATTGTTATCAGCTTCGCCGGGTGGCGCCCAGCGTGGGCCGTACATCAGCCATGCGGCCGGATCGGGGCGAGGGTGGCGTCGTTGTGCCGGCCTGAACGCCGACAGCGCATTTAACGCTTGCATCGCGACGAGAAAACTACTGGTCCGCTACCGGTGTGCCCGTTCGATAGTCAAACAGGTACACTGATCGGTTGAAATCGATGACTTGGATGCCGTTGGGCAGACATCTGAACCCTTCCGAGAAAATGTCCGCGCCTCCAGCGCTCCAAATCTCATCGCCTGTAAGGGAAAGGCGAGATATCTGCAACTCGCCGTGAGATATGAGTGCTTCGTGGAGGGGGTCCCAATAGACTCCGAAGCATGTCGCCCAATCAACGCGTCGTGACCACTCCGTCAAACCCGTCACAAGATTCAGGCAGACCACGTGATCGCCCACCGCAAGATATAGGCGACCGTCCACCTCGGTTGCGGAATGTTGATGAACGGTAGAACAGCCGCCACCGGCTCCAAAGACTGAGGACCACTTCCCGTCAGTTCTCACGCCGTGAACGGAGGTTAGATTCTCGCTATCAAGACGAGTTTCCGTATCGTACATTCGCAGATTATCGGCGGACCCAAACGAATACGTCGGCTCATCGACAATTGTTACCTGGCCCTCACGGGTGTCTAGAACAACTTTACGCTGCAGTGTTTCCATGGCTGTGAGCTCGAGCCCGCTAGTCACAGCTTGATGCCGTGCGGCCTGAACAGCCGACCCTTCTCCACCACCAGCACCACGCCGAGCGCGGACAGTGTGCAGAGCAGGAAGCCGGTCGCGAACGGCACCAGCGTGCCGTCGTAGTCCTGGCCGATGGTGGCGCCGACGCCGATGCCGAGCAGCGTGGTGATCGAGCCGTACAGCGAAGCAGCGGTACCGGCGATATGGCCCTGCGGCTCCATCGCAAGCGCAGTGAAATTGGCGATTATCAGGCCGAACGCAAACGTCATCGATAGCGAGAGCACCATGAACAGCGGCAATGTCAGCATCTGCAGTTTCGCCGCCGCCAGCATGATTACGGCGATGACGACGAAACCAATCAGCGCGGCGTGCGAGATCACGCGCATGCCGAGGCGGCCGACGAGGCGGGAATTGACGAAGCCGGCGATGGCGGTGCCGACAGCGACGCCGGCAAAGGCAAGCGGAAAATAATGCCCGAGCTGGTAGATCCCGGTGAACACCTGCTGCGAGGTGAACACGAAGGCAAACAGCAAGCCCAACAGGCCGCCGGCGGCCAGCGCATAACCCAGCGTCTGGCGGTTGGTCACGGTCTGGCGGAAGGCATCGAACACCTCGCCGACGGCAAGCGACCTGCGCCGCTCGGCCGGCAGCGTCTCCGGCATGCGCAGCGCGCTCCAGACCAGCGTCACCACGCCATACAGCATCAGCACGATGAAGATGCCGCGCCAGTGCGACACCAGCAGTACGGCCTGGCCGAATGCCGGAGCGACGACGGGAACGGCAATGAAGATCATCATCGTCAGCGACATCACGCTGGCCATGCGCCGGCCGGAATAGCAGTCGCGCACGATCGAGGTCGCGATCACGCGCGTGGCCGAGGTGCCGAGCCCTTGCAGCGCGCGCGCCAGCAGCAGCGTTTCGAACGAGGGGGCGGCGATTGCAAGCAGGCTGGCGGCACAATAGACGGCCATGCCGCCGAGCAGGATCGGCCGCCGGCCGAACCGGTCGGACAAGGGGCCCATCACGAACTGGCCGACGCCGAAGCCGACGAGGAAAATCGACAGCACCATCTGCGGCCGGTTGGCTGAAGTGATGTGGAAGGCGGACGCGATGTTCGGCAGCGCCGGCAGCATCATGTCCATGGCGAGCGGATTCAGCGCCATGATCGACGCGATTGCCATGACGAATTCGGGAAAGCCCATCGGGCGGTGGCCTGAAGCGGCCAAGGCATCGGCACTGGTATCGGACAACGAAAAACCCTCTTACGCGGGGCAAATCTATTCACGGTGCTGCGGCGCACAATCGGCGTTTTGGAATGGCTGGTCAACAGGGCCGCCGCCCGTGGGCAAAGCGTGCCCGAATAGGCGGCAACCTGTTCAGCCGAGCAGCTGATCCATCATTCTATCTCCACTTGACGGGCTCATGACGCGGCGTGCGTTCCCGGCGGAACGACGTAGAGCGTCATGGCGAAGATGGCGTATATGAACAGCAGCAGCGCGCCGATGAACCAGGCCGAGCGTCCGCTGTTGGTGATGAAGCATGCGGTCACGGTCGCGATCATCACCATGACGACCGCGCCCGGCCAGAACTGCAGGTCCATCGGCTTGGGGCCGATGACGTAGCTGAGCAGCACCAGCACCGGCGCGACGAACAGCGCGATCTGCGAGGCGCTTCCGAGCGCAATGCCGACGCTCATATCAAGGCGGTTCTTGCGTGCGGCGGAAAACGCCACCGCCATTTCGGCGGCGCCGCCGACCAGCGCAACGACGATAAATCCGATAAAGGCCGGGCTCATGCCCAGCGTCTCGCCGGCCTTCTGCACCGATCCGACGAATATTTCGCTGACCAACGCCACCAGCACGGTGACCGCGATCAGCGTGCCGAACGCCACGCCGAGCGGCAGCGTGGCCTCGTCCTTTTCGCTGTGAGCCTCGCTGGCGAAGAGGTCCTTGTGCGTCTTCAGCGAGAACACGAGGCTGAGCCCGTAGGCCACGATCAGCAGGGCCGCAAGGCCGGTTGAGAGTTTCTGCGTCACTGACGCGCCCTGGGCCAGATCGAGATCGGCGACCGCGGCCGGCGTGATCAGGGCAATCGTGGCCATCAGCAACAGCGCCGCATGCAGCCTTCCGCCGGCGCGATTGAATTCCTGCGTGCGGTAGCGCAGCCCGCCGAGCAGGAATGACGCTCCCAGCATGAACAGCGAGTTGGTGACGATCGCGCCGGCGATCGACGCCTTCACCAGCATGTACTCTCCGGCCTGAAGCGCCGCGAGCGCGATGATCAGCTCGGTCAGATTCCCCAATGTCGCGTTGAGCAAGCCGCCGACGGCATCGCCGGTCTTCTCGGCGACGCTTTCGGTGGCGTGACTGAGCAGGGCGGCCAGCGGCACGATAGCGAGGACGGCGAGCACGAACAAAGCGGTGTGGGCCGACGGCGCCAGCATTTCGACCGCCAGGACGATCGGCACGAACACGAGCATCCACAGCAGAGGCGTGTGCCGGATTTCCTTGATGAGCTCGTTCATGGTTTGATCCCGCCGCCCGGTCCCGCGTGCCGGAACCATTCGGGCTGGGCGGCAGGACCAGCATTGACGTAGCTCAACGAAAGCGGCCGCCGCCCGGGACGGCCTCCACGCTCCAAAATCATTGTTCTGAAAGGCTGCTTGCTCTATCCCCTACGCTCACAACTGCTGTTCAGGTTCGGAGACCCGGTGTCGGAGCAAACTTTGAAGATCGGCACGCGCAAGAGCACGATGGCGCTGGCGCAGACGGAAGCGATCGCGCGTCTGCTGCGCGCGGCCGATCCCGCGCTCGATGTCGAGATCGTCAAGTTCGAGACCCGTGGCGACCAGGACCAGACCAGCAAGCTGCTTCGCCATGGCGGCAAGGGCGGCGCCTTCGTTGCCGAAATTCGCGAGGCGATGCGGCGCGGAGAGCTGCAGGCGGCGATGCATTCGCTGAAGGACGTGCCCGGTAACGAGGAAACGCCGGGCCTCGTCATCGCAGCTACCCTGCCGCGCGACGCCGCCAATGATGCGCTGGTGCTGCGGCCCGGCGTCTCGCTCGACGATTTTCGCGCAGCGAAAGGCAAGGGCTTCAAGATCGGCACCAACGCGGTGCGGCGCGCGGCTTACCTGCGCCGGCTGTTCCCGGAAGCTGCCGTAATCCATTTCCGCGGCGCGGCGGATACGCGCGTGGCAAAGCTCGATCGCGGCGACAAGCAGCGGCTGCCCGACGGCGGCGAGGTGGGCCCGGCCGACGCGCTTGTCATGGCGCGATCAGGCCTCGAGCGCATTGGAATGGCTTCCCGCATCGTCCATGATTTTTCGGTCCGCGAGATGCTGCCTGCGGTGGGGCAGGGCATCGTCGCGGTGGAATGCGTCGAGAAGGACTGGCTGACGCGCGGGCGGTTAGCGAAGATCGAGGACGTAGCGTCGCGGCTCTGCGCGGAGGCCGAGCGCGAGGTGCTGTGGGTCCTCAACGGCCACTGCAATTCGCCGATCGCCGGCCACGCCACGCTTGATGGCCGCGAGATGACGCTGACGGCGGCGGTACTCGATGAAGTCGGCGGCCGCTTCGTCGAGGTCTCGCGACAGGGCGCAGCGGACCGGCCCCGCGAACTCGGCCGCACCGTCGGCCTGGAGTTGCTCGACAACGGCGCCGCCGAGATCATCGCGCGGACGCGGCCGGACGAGCATCAGGAATCGTGAATCAGCTCGGCAATGCGTCGGTCGGCGCGGCGAAGCCGCCGGCAAAGTTCGCGGTTGATATTCTGCATCACGATGACATAGCCGTGGATGTCGGCCTTGTAGTAGCTGTAGAGGTTCCCGGCCGTCAGCTCGTGCAGCACGGTTTCGCTCTCCGCAACGACGGTGGCCGACCGGTTCTGCATTTCGATCAGCGTCATTTCGCCGAAGAAATCGCCGGGCTCGAGACCCGACATCCGGATTGAGCGCCCGGCCTCGCCGAGCTTGCTCACCACGAGCTCGCCCGAGTGAACGATGAACATCGAGCGCCCCGGTTCTCCCTCGGCAACGATCGTGGCGCCGGCGTCGAAGCGACGCTCGACCAGCATGGAGATGAGGCGATCGAGGCTGGCGTCGGAGAGGCCACCGAAGAAAGGCGTGGCGAGCAGAAATGCCTTCAGGTCGGGTGAGCTGACAGCCATGGCGCCAATATACGCCCGCGCCCGGCAGCGGCAAGTTCTGAACCCTCTCTTGCAGCCGCGCGGTTGTGCGGCGAACCCTCTCCGTTCCGTCTGGTATCAGCGCGCGACGTCCGACCATTCGGGGCAGGCACGCTGGTCGACCGGAACCAGCCACGCCTTGTAGTTGGTCTTGTCGATGACTTCCGCGGGCAGCATCACCTTTTCCGGCAGCGGCTCTTTCTTAAGGTGACGCACGGCGGCCCGTGTCGCCGTGCAGCCGATCTTGAACATGTTGAAATCGACTGACGCCAGCATGCCGCCGGCTTCGATCTGCTTCACGGCGGGGAGAATGCCGTTGATGCCGATCACGGTCGCGGTCCGGTTGGCGGCCTTCAGCGCTTCCAGCACGCCGAGCGCCATGCTGTCATTGGCCGACAGCACCGCGTCAATTTCCTTGTACTCGGCGAGAAATTTCTCCATCACGCGCCGTGCATCCGGCTGCTGGTAATTGCCGATCCCCGATCCCAGCACCTCGATGCCGGGGAATTCAGCGAAGGCGCGCTGGTAGCCGCGCATGCGCTCGCGGTTGGTCGGCGCGGCCGGCGTGCCCTCGATGACGACGATTTTTCCTTTGCCGCCGAGCTTTTCGAAGAGATAGCGCGCCTCGCGGTAACCGATCTCGAAATCGTCGGCGCCGACATAGGTGACGAAGCTTCCCGGCAGCGGATTGGAAACCAGCACGATCGGGATTTTGGCGTCGTTGAGCTTCTTGACGGAATCGATCATGGCGACGTCGTCGACGGGGATGAAGATGATGGCGTCCGGCCTGTCCTTCAGCACTTGCTCGATCATCGCCTTCTGTTCGTCGACGTTGTCGGGCTTGTCCGGGACAAGGTGGATCACTTTTACGCCCGCGGTGCGCGCGATCTGGTCGGAAGCGATGCGGAAGGCCTCATAGGCCGGGTTGGTGCGGTTCTTGGTGAAGACGGCGATGGTCATGGGGTTGTCGGCGGCGTTGGCGCCGAATGCGTACAGGGCCATTGCGCTTGAGGTCACGGCTGCCAAAAAGGATCGCATCGTCGTCTCCTTGTGAGTGCCGTCATTGCCTGCGACAAACGCGTAGCGTTTGTGCAAGGGAGCAAAGCGACGAAGCAATCCATCTATCCCCGAGTCGTGACATGGATTGCTTCGCTGCGCTCGCAATGACGGCGGTGAGAATTACAGCCACAAAATCTTCTTCCGGTATTCCAGATCGGTCAGCAGCGGCTGCGCCGGCCCCTCATGAAACACCGCGCCGCGCTCCAGCGCGAAGACGCGGTCGGCGAGCGCCAGCACCAGGTCGAGATTGTGCTCGACGATGACGATGGAGATGTGCTGCCGCAGCCGGTCGAATACCTTGAACAGTTCGAGGATCACCGCCGGCGCCAGTCCTTCGAAGGGCTCGTCAAGCAGCAGCAGTTTGACGTTGCCCGACATCGCGCGCGCGACCGCCACCATCTGCTGCTCGCCGCCGGAGAGATAGTCGGCGGCGACGTCCATGCGCTCGCGCAGGCGGGGGAAATAGTCGAGGATCTGTTCTTCGGTCCACACCACGCCGGTGCTGCCGTCGGTCTTGCGCGCCAGCCGTCCAAGCGAAAGGTTTTCCCGCACCGTCATGCCGGCGAACAGGCCGCGGCCCTGCGGCACGTAGCCGATGCCGGCGCGTGCGATGTCGGGCGCGGGCAGGCGGGAGATGTCGAGGTCTGCATATTCGATCGCGCCCGACGACAATGGCACTAGCCCGGCGAGCGTCTTCAATAGCGTCGATTTCCCCGCGCCGTTGCGGCCGAGCAGGGCGACGATCTCGCCCTCGCGCACGTCGAGCGTGGCGTCGTGCAGGATATGGCTCTTGCCGTAAAACGTGTTGACGCGCTCGAAGCGCAGGATCGGCGCCACCCCCGCCTTCGCGTACTCGCTGCTGAGATGCTCGACTTCGGGCACGCCGGTGCCGGTATAGATCTCCTGCACCTTGCGGTCGGCGCGCACGGCCTCGGGCGTGCCGGTCATCAGCACCTCGCCCTGGTTCATCACGGTGACGGTGCGGGAGAAGCCGAGCACGCGGTCGATGTCGTGCTCGACGATCAGGACCGGAATATTGGCGGCGATGTTTTTCACGAGGTTCGAGACGCGCTCGCGCTCGGCGGCGGCAAGCCCGGCGAGAGGTTCGTCCAGCAGCAGCACCTGCGGCTTGGAGCCGAGCGCGATGCCGAGATCGACCAGCCGCTGCCCGCCATAGGAGAGCTCGCCGCCTTCGATCGTTTCGATGCCTTCGAGGCCGAGAAATTTGATCAGCTCTGCAGTCTCGGCGTGGATATCCCGGTAGTGGTCGATATCGCGCCACAGGTTGAAACGGCCGGTGCTCTGCGCCTGCAGCGACAGGCGGAGGTTCTCGTAGATCGAAAGCCCCTTGAACAAATTGGTGATCTGGAACGAGCGCGCCAGCCCCTGATGGCAGATCAGGTCTGATGGCACGCCCTGGATCTCGCGGCCGTTCAGCCTGATGGTGCCGCCATCGGTCGGATAGAGGCCGGAGACCAGATTGAACAGCGTGGTCTTGCCGGCGCCGTTCGGCCCGATCAACGCGTGGATTTCGCCGGCGCCGACGCGAAGGCTCGCATCGGTCACCGCGCGGATGCCGCCAAAACTCTTGGAGACGCCGCGCACGTCGAGCACGGTGCCGTCGAGCGACTTCGGCCGCAGGAAGGCCGGCAGCGGCAGGCCTTCGTAGATCTTGCGCCGGCTCATGGCGGCGGCTTCTTCCGGTGGCGGCCACCAGCGCTTTGACAGCGTCGCCCAGATGCCGACGAGGCCGCCTGGCGAATACAGCACGAAGGCGACGAAGACGAGGCCGAACCACAGCAGCCAGTTCGGCGTCCAGATCGAAAACAATTCGCGGAACAGGATGAAGAACAGCGCGCCGATCGCCGGCCCCAGCATGCTGCGCATGCCGCCGATCACGACGATGGCGAGCAGTTCGCCGGAGAAGGGGACCGAGACTGCCTCGGCTGACACGAGGTAGTTCTGGAATCCGATCAGGCCGCCGGCAAAGCCGGTGACCACGGCCGAAATCACGAACACGCCGAGCTTGTAACGCTCGACCGGATAGCCCTGGAAGGTGGCGCGCAACTGGTTCTCGCGGATCGCCATCAGCACATGGCCGAACGGCGAGCGCCCCAGCCGCAGGAGAAGATAGAGCACCCCGAGGCAGAGCACCGAGACGAGGATGTAGTAGTTCAGCGCATTGTCGAGGCTGAACGGGCCGATGCTGCCGCGCTTCAATCCGCCAAGACCATCCTCGCCGCCGGTCACCGCGGTCCAGCGGAAGGCAATCGTGTAGGTCAGCGCCGACAGCGCCAGCGTCAGCAGCGAGAAATAGACGCCGCGGCGACGCAGGATGACGAAGCCGACGAAGGTCGCGATGATGGCGACCGTGATCGCGGCCAGCGCGAGCGGCAGGAAGATGTCATTGTTGAACCAATGGCGCTGGATCAGGCCTGCCGCATAGGCGCCGATGCCGAACCAGGCGCCGTGGCCGAACGACACCAGCCCGGTGTAGCCGATGCAGAGGTTGAGCCCCATCGCGGCGATCGCGAGCGCCACCACCATGGTGCCGGTGTTGAGCGACAGGCCGAGCAGATAGAGGCCGAACGGCAGCACGATGACGGCGAGCGTGGCTGTCAGCAGCGGGCGATATTTGGCGAACGTGGTCGTCATTCGAACTTCTCGATCCGTTCGCCGAGCAACCCGCGCGGCCGCACCATCAGCACCAGAAACATCAGCACGTAGATGGAGGCTTCGCCGGCAGCCGGCGCGAAATGGATGGTAATGCCCCTGACGACGCCGACCAGCATCGCTGCAAGCACCACGCCCCAGAAGCTGCCGAGGCCGCCGATGACGACGACGACAAAGGCGACCGTGATGATCTCGGCGCCCATCG
>Ga0081455_10007503_pt1 | contig 11472 bp, 15 predicted proteins | sample TabmetS3T2R1_FD_70207 | JGI IMG/M metagenome (GOLD analysis project Ga0081455, IMG submission 70207) | Tabebuia heterophylla rhizosphere microbial communities from the University of Puerto Rico - S3T2R1 | ecosystem: Host-associated > Plants > Roots > Rhizosphere ...
GCCATAACACGCTTGAGACCAGGCGCTACCTGATTGAGAGTTTCTATCCACTTGGTGCCCAGTGAGATTTCAAATACAGAAAAGCCAGTTATGTTACCGCCCGGATGCGCTAGGCTCGCGACGAGGCCCTGGCCAACCGGATCGGTGACCGACAGGAACACAATGGGAATCGAGCGGGTCCTTTGTTGCAGGGCGACGACCACAGGCGTCCCGTAACCGACGATGATGTCGGGCGACAGCTCCACTAACTCTGTTGCATAAGTCGTGATCTGGCCGACGTCACCACCCGCCCAGCGGTCATCGATCCGAAGATTGCGGCCATCGGTCCACCCTAATTGCGCCAGTCCCTTGCGGAACGCTGTGATCAGACGCTGCGCTTCCACATCGTTCTCGGAAAGGTTCATAAGCAAACCGATCCGCCGAATGCGGTGTGCTGCTGAGCACGCGCCGCCAGTGGCCACGCGGCTGCCGCGCTTCCGATCAAGGTGACAAATTCGCGCCGTCTCATTGCCTCCCCCAAGGCTCGGGACAAGGCGTGCGGGATCAACGTAGCACAGTGCAATGTCTGACGTGGGGGTCAGCCAATGTCCGCTTTGGGTCAAAAGCAGACATGTCGGCCGCAAAGGGGCATGTCTGCTTTACCCCGAAAGCGGACATTCGCAGTGCAGCAGCCCATGTCCGCCATGGGCCAGAAGCGGAAGCGACGCGGTTTCAAATTGTTGTCCCCGAAAGCCGACATTCTGCGCTGATTGAGAACATTACCTGCTGACCCGCCGCAGCAGGTCCGGCAGCGCTCGCCGTGTGCGCCGCGCTAGGACTGTTTGCGGCGTGTGTCCAACGCCTCTAACAGGTCGGCGTAAGCCTTGTACCCGGTGATCTCAGCGGCAGCAGCTTCGGCAGCGTTGCCCGCTTGGTCCAAGACTGCAAAATAGTTCTCATCATCTGCTTCGTCGGTCGCTTCCGCTGCGTTAGTCGCAGCGTTGAAGATGCGGTAGCGGGCAGCCTCTTGCCGCGCCTCCCAGGCTTTATCGGCCTTCGTCCTGTCGTCGTTCATACCCTCCTCCTTCGTAAGAACCCAAGGCGGGCATCGTGCCACTGTTGTGTCTGCTTTTACCCCGAAAGCGGACACTAGACCGCAGGCGCAGAATGTCTGCTTTGGGCCAATAGCGGACATCGAAGGCAGAGCCCCGTCACTGCGGCGCCGACCCTGCGCTATGCTAGAGAACGACAGAGTCGTCATCGATCTTCGCCGATATTAAAGCTATTCCCGAACAAATATATGGGACTTGATCTTCCATTGGCCGTCTCTCTGGTGCTCATACAATTTGACGGTGCTTCCCGACAGCCTTGTCATTTCTCCGCTGTCCTTCACCAATAGAGCGGTGAATTGGGAAGTGACGTAGGCGTAGTTCCCGATTGCCAATACGTCCACCAGCTGAAGTTTGTGGTCTCTGACGCTTTTTCCTCTAGCGGCGAAGAATCTCGGATCGCGACTGGACCGGTGGCCGTGGGCGCGCCCGGCGGCATCAATCTTGCGTCAGAAGAATACATGGGTAACAGAGCATCCGGATTCGGATCGTTGATGGCCGCATCCCATCGAGCATTGAGGGCTGCCATTTCATCTGTGAGGGAGTCGGCGTGCGACTCAAGAGCAATGCTGAACATAACAGCGCTGAGCAGAGCTATTGTCCGTGTCATGGCTTCCTCCTCGTCATGGGGTTAATTCATTCGATCACCTCGCCCGCACTGAGCGGCCACGCCGCCGCGCCGCCGAGAAGCGTGATGAACGCGCGGCGTCTCATTGCTCCTCCTGAAGGATCGGCCTAACCAGATTCTTACCTAACGTTGAGGGGCGGCACGCGTAAATTCAGTCTCAATAACGGCTCTAGCCAAATGTCCGCTTTGGGTCATAAGCTTGACGAGGGCCGGAGGCTTCGCATGACGGACCGGCGGTCGCTCATAAGGATAGTAGCCAGCGCCGCGTTCCTGGGTGTCGCGAGGCGCGCCACGGCACAAAAAGCAAAATCGTTCACCATCGCCTACCTCGCCCTTCTTCCTGGCGAGGATCGTACGACTTTCATGCGCGAATTTTCGCATCATCTCAACGAGCTCGGTTACATTGACGGGCAGAACTTACGTTTCGTCTATCGCTCCGCGGAAGGTCGGCCGGAACTCTTGGCAGGCCTGGCATCCGACCTCATTCGGATGAAGCCAGACGTGCTTGTCACCGGATTTGGCACGGTTGCCGCCAAGGCGGGCAAGGCAGCCTCGGGCGGCATTCCCGTTGTCTTCATGGCCGTCGGCGATCCCGTCGGCGCGGGCATTGTCGAGAGCCTCGCGCGGCCCGGTGGGAACGTTACCGGATTGTCGGACCTTGCGGCCGGCCTACAGGGCAACCGGCTTCAGCTCTTGCGCGAGATCGCCCCAGCCGCTTCTCTCGTTGCGGTTGTCTTGAATCCGGGCACGCCTTACTCAGCTCTCGCCTACAAGGAGCTCGAGGCAGCGGCGAACATCGCGAAGGTTCGGCTCAAAGCTTTTGAGGTACACACGCCGGAGGAAATCGCGCCGCAGCTTCAGGCCGCCAGAGCAATATCGCCCGACGGCGTCGTGGTTCTCGAGGACCCTCTTACATTCAGTCAGCGGAACGAAATTACGACGCTTGTCTCGCGGCTGCGGTTGCCCGCAGTCTACGGTTACCGTGAGTTCGCAGAGGCAGGAGGTCTGATGTCCTATGGGACCGATCATGATGCGCAGTGGCGACGCGGTGCGGAGCTAGTAGACCACATTCTCAAAGGTGCGAAGCCGGCTGATCTTCCCGTCGAGCAGCCGATCAGGTTCGAGCTGGTTGTCAATCTCAAGACGGCTAAGACCTTGGACCTCACTGTCCCACCCACGATTTTGCTTCGGGCCGACCGCGTCATCGAATGACGCCCGGTCGTTTCGGAATAATGCTCTCGACGGCTCCTCTACCAATGTCCGCTTTGGGTCAAAAGCAGACATATGCGCCGCAAAAAGCGATGTCCGCTTTACCCTCAATAGCGACCGCAAAAGCGGATATCCGCACAAGGTCGTGTCTGCTTTACCCCGAAAGCGGACATTGCAGTGCACTAGCTCACGTCTGCTTTGGGCCAAAAGCGGACATCAATGGGCTCACCGATCAATTCGCGCGGAGAGCGCTTCTCTGCTAACGGCTATAAGCGGTCGTTGTCGGGTCTACACTAAGGGTTGACGCCTCCGCTCGAGCGGTCGAGGTGTACCTATCTTGGCGCCATGTAGCAGGCGGCACGCCCACGAACCGCCGGAACGCCCGATTGAAGGCCGCTTCGGATTCGTATCCGACCCGACCCGCGATTTCGCCGATGCCGAGGGTAGTCTCTCGCAACATGTGTCTTGCCAAGTGCATGCGCCACTTGGCGAGATAGTGAATCGGCGATTGGCCGACCAACTCAACAAAGCGTTTTGCAAGCGCCGCGCGCGACATCGCTGCCTCCTTTGCGAGCTCGCCGACGGTCCACGGCCGATCGGGTAGCGCATGAAGCAACCTGAGGACGCGACCAATCTGGGGATCATGCAGACCGGCCAGCCAACCACCGTGGCCATGCTCCGCATACCGAAGCTCCCAACGAAGCACTTCGACGAAAAGCGATTCTGCTAATCGCGCCAGCACGGCGCGATTGCCAGGACCAGGTACTGCCGTCTCATCGATCAAGTATCTCACCGAGGCCTGCCACCACTCCGCCTCTCGCTGGTGCTCGATCGGCCGCACCCGCCGTGCTGCGTCATCCAGGGTTTCGAGCGCAAGCGCGCCATCGCGCGAGCGCACGCAAAGCACTGCCGGCAGACATTTGAGAAGCGGATCAAATTGGTGATCCGAGTGTAGGTAACCACAGATGAAACGGGCTATCCGGCCGCCCCCACCGTATCGCAGGCAAGTAATCTGTTCACTGGACGGATTCGAATAGATGTCTTTGATCGGAACAGGTACCACGCCTAGCTCGCTGGCCATGATGTGCTGATTGCCGCGCGGAAATACAATCACGTCGTCGGTCTCGATGTGGATCGGAGGGAGTTTGCCGGAAGTCACCCAGCAACCATCTTCAACGCACACGTGGAACGGGGTCACCGAGCCTTCCGGCACCTTAAGTCGGGCCGCCAGCATCTCTGGAGGGGACGTCGAAAACGCCCACGGATGCGTGAACTCCGCACAAAAGTGAATCACTCCGGATAGGCGGACAACGCGTAGGACTTCCGATAAGACGTCCATAGTTGCCTCCGAACATGCCGGGTGCCGAGCATCCATCGCGCTCAAGCTTCAGGGCATTAGGGTCTCAGGGCCTTAGAGCCTCGGGGCATAGGGGGAGCCTTTAGAATGTCGAATGCGGCGTCAAGCGCCGTAGTGTTTCGGCAAAGCCTCCTAGAGCCCCGGTCATTGCGCAAGAGCCCGCCTAATCGCACGGTTGCACTCTCGATGACTCGCTGGAGAGCCTCATGCAACCGTTTCTGGGCATCCGCTGGCACGGCGACGGAACTGCCGTCACGACGCTTAGTCAACCGGCCTCCGTTCGCAGACACTTCTTGCTCAACGTGCTTGTTCAGACGCTACACGACATCATTGCCGGCAGTCGCGAAGGCCTGGCGATGCAGGACCGCTACGAGAAGCTGTCGCGTCTTTCCGATTGGGAACTCACTCGGCGTGGGCTCACGCACGCCGACATAAGGCGCTTGGTGGTGCATGGAGAGCCCTGAAGGCGCCCGATCCCCACGATTAATGGCGGCGGATGGGCGTAGAAAAGACAGGAGAGTGAAGATGCCAACTACAGTGAAGGAGTTGCTTGCAGCAGCGAATGCCTCAGTCCCGAAGATCACACCGGAAGTTGCCGCCGCTCTGATCGAAGATGGCCATATCCTTGTGATCGACGTACGCGATGGCCTCGAGCTGCAGAGCACTGGCAAGATTCGCGGGGCGACACACGTCACGCGCGGGATGCTCGAGTTCCGCGCCGATCCGGAGTCGCCGTACTATGACAAAGCGTTCGACCGAGACAAGCCGGTGCTTGTTTACTGTGCCTCCGGCGGACGATCTGCACTCGCGGGCAAGACCCTTCAGGATTTTGGCTATAAGGACGTACGAAATCTCGGTGGCTTCAAGGAATGGGTCGATTTCGGCGGCGCGGTCGAGAAGGCCTGAATACTACGCATCCAACGATTGCTGGCGCCGCGCACACGTCCGCTATGGGTCATGTGTGGACGGCGCCTTGGCAAGAACTTTCTGACGCAGCTGCAGCATTGGTCGGGTGCGGTCATGTGTCCGGCCTGTTGATGCGGCGGATTAGGCCGCTGGCCCTAATGCTCTGCGCGGATCAAGTCCCAATCAAAAACACGCACTTTAAAGTGCGCTGACCCAAACGGGTTCTCCCGATCCCCGGAACGACCGTTTCTGCATTACGTCGTCGTGTCCTCGCCAATTGGTGTTGCCGCTCGCTGGCTCTCATGCCGCCAGCAATAGCTTTGGCTCCTTGTATCTCTCGCCGTGAACCATGATGGCCCAGGCCATGCGCGCGATCTTGTTGGCGAGCGCCACCGCCGCCACCTTTATCGGTCGGCGCACCATGATCCGTGTGAGCCACGGCCGTTTCGTGCCGTGCTGGCGTGCATAGCGAATGACCGCCATCGCACCGGCGACCAGCAGCCATCGCAAGTAGCGATTGCCCTGCTTGGTGATGCTGCCAAGCCGCTCCTTGCCGCCGGTCGAATGCTGCTTGGGCACCAGTCCGATCCAGGCGGCAAGGTTGCGCCCCGAGCGGAACTGCGGCCAGTCGCCGATCTCGGCAACCAGCGCGGTTGCCACAATCGGGCCAATGCCGGGGATTTCCTCGAGCCGCCGGCTTTCTTCGCATGAGCGGTGCCAGGCGTGGATGCGCTTGTCGATGGCGCCGATCTCGGCCGTGATAGCCACGTATTGACGCGCAAGCACCTCAAGGCAAAACCGCGCAATCGGCGGAATGCGGTCATCTGCGGCATTGGCAATGACCTTCAGCAGCTCGGCAGTACCGTTACGCCCCTTGGCCGAGATGATGCCGAGCTCGGCCATGTGTCCGCGGATCGCGTTCGACAGCATCGTGCGCTGACGAACAAGCAATTGCCGGGTCCGGTGCAACATCAAACCCGCTTGCTGTTGCTCAGACTTCGTCGGCACGAACCGCATCGAAGGCCGCGTCACGGCTTCGCAGATCGCAGCCGCATCGTTCGCGTCGTTCTTGCTGCGCTTGAGATAGGCCTTCACATAGCTCGGCGGCATCAGCCGCACCGTATGGCCAAGCGCCTGCAGCGCCCGACTCCAATGATGCGCTGACGGACAGGCTTCAATCCCGACCAGGCACGATGGCAGCCCAGCGAAGAACTCCAATACTTTGACCCGGCTGATGCGCTTGCAGATCACAACCGCGCCAGCGCCATCAACTCCGTGCACCTGAAACACAGATTTCGCAATATCAAGACCGATCGTGCTAACCTCGCCCATGGACGGCTCCCCTCAATGTGGTTTGCTTTGCACAACCACCCTATGGCACTTCGATGCCGCAGAGCGGGCGCCGTCCACAGCATCAAAAGCAGACATGTTCGGTGCACTAGCCCACGTTTGCTTTGGGCCAAAGGCGGACATCGCAGACCGGCTACACCCGCACCGCGGTGGCCGGCCGGAATTAGCAATGATTGAGTTTGAGTGCTTCGGCCAATCCGTGATCTAGTTCAGAAAATGCATATCACGGTCGTGATAGTGGCCTGCTTTGTTGCCGCGCTCATCGCGGGCACGACTCCCGTTCGTGCGCAGACGTTACCGGTCTACGATGTGGATGCAGAGACGACGAGATGCGTGACGGAGGTAGAAACAGGAAAGGAGTGGACAGGCGCGTTAAAGAACTGGTGTCAGGCCATTGGCAAAGATGAACACTTGGCCCACGACCAACTGGCGGAGCGCTGGGATTCCTATGACAAGGGAAAGCGGATGTCGTGTGTTGCCGACAAGGGAATCGCTGACTATTCCAGCCTGAAGAATTGTCTCGAACGCGCCGAGATGGAAAGGCCGCAGGACCAGGCAAGAGCAGCGGCTGAGGCGGAAGCAAACCAAAAGGTGTACTTAGACGCGATCAGAGAAGGTAATGCGGCTTACTCGGCGGGTAGCTTTGATAAAGCCATCGCGAACTTCAACGAGGCGATACGGCTCCACCCTGACGATGCGTCTGCGTTTAACAGCCGCGGAAATGCCTATGCGCACAAAGGCAACCTGTACCGGGCCATTGCTGATTACAACGAAGCCATTCGACTCAAACCCAACTACGCTAGGGCATTTTGTAATCGAGGAATTGCGAGACAAAAGCTTAACAACGGCAGAGATAATGACGACAAAGCTAAAGCCCGGCAACTAGACGCTTCAGCCTGCCGGTGAGCCGCAAAATGTCATGTCCGCTTCACCCCCAAAAGCGGACATGTGCGATGCAAAGACCGATGTCTGCTTTGGGCCAAAAGCGGACATCGCACACTGTCCTTTGACACCGTTCTGTTCGTAATATTGGGCTGTCGATTAAAAGGACAGGACCGGTGGCAGAGGAACTAGCCTACAAGGATGAAGCAGCTGCCGGGTACGACCGTGCTTTCGCGCGCGTCACAACTCATTTCGCACCCTTCCTGCTACGTGCGGCTCACGTGGCGCCGGGTATGCGCGTTCTCGACATTGCCACAGGCACAGGGCTTGCCGCCGAAGCAGCCCTCCGCCTCGTCGGCACTACTGGCCACGTTACTGCTGCCGATCTCTCGCCAGCCATGGTCGAGAAAGCACGCCGGCGACTTGGCAATGCACCAAATGCGTCACTTGCAGTTGAGAATGGACAGGCGCTGTCATTTTCGGACGAGAGTTTCGACGCGGTGATGTGCAGTCTGGGCTTGATGTTCTTTCCCGACCCGTCGCGCGGCCTTGCCGAATTTCGTCGCGTACTTCGTTCGGGTGGCCGCGCCGCCGTTTCAGTGAACACCGTGCCAGAGCGGTCCTACAATAACCGCATCAATCTTGCCATCGCGCGCTATGTGCCGTCCTTGATAGAGGCTGCGGCTCGAATCTTCTCGCTCGGCGATGAGGCAAAATTGAAATCGCTATTCGAGGTCGCAGAGTTCCGCAATGTGGAGATCACGACGGAGACGCATCGCTTCGTGCTACCTTCATTCGACGCCTACTTCGAGCCGTTCGAGCAAGGAGGGGGGTCGCCCGGACAGGCATTGGTCTCACTTCCCAAGGAGACCCGCTGCGCCGTGCGTGAAGAAGTGAGGCGCGACCTAGGTGATGCAGGCGGGCCAATCGAGATAGAGGTGGAATACAGGTTCGGGAGCGGGCGGCGGTAAGACTTCGAACCCGCTGTCGAACGATTCGCCGTTAGCGTGAAGATATTTGCCGCCATTTCGTTGATTGCCGCCGTAGCGGCGTACGCGCAGGCTCAAAGTCGTAGTACCCCGAAGGTGACCAAGGGTGACGCGCAGAAGGTTGCGACAATTATCAGGAGCGATAAAGCCAAGACCCAAACCTACTGCGAAATAAATAAAGTCAGTGACCAGATGAATCAGGCCTACGGGAAGAATGACAAAAAAACGGTCGATGAGTTGTCTCAGAAAATTGAAAGACTAGAAAAAATCCTTGGTCCTGAGTATGTCGCATTAATGGATGGACTTCAGAACCTCGGTCCGGAAAACAAAAAACGCGTTGCGGAGATTATGTTGCAATTCGCGGCACTCGACAGGTTGTGTACGAAGTAGGTCTCAAAAATCCGAACGGTGTAACCGCGCTCGCCTCGGATTTTTTTCTAGGGCACATACGGCGGAAATTCACCGTGGCCCATTTTGCCGGGTAGCCAATGTTGATTGAAACGATTCAAGAATTGGCCCAGCGCACGGCGGATGTGATTTGCGATCTGCGCCGGCACCCTCCCGATTCCAAAATCTCACGGTCTAAAATAATAGCTCATCGAGGCGCATGGGACCGGCAAAATATTGAAAATACGATGCAAGCATTCGAGCGGGCGCGAACTTTGGGTGCCTGGGGCATCGAATTGGACATTCTTTTTACTAAAGACAATGTGGCCGTGGTTCACCATGATCCTGATCTTAAGCGCTGCCATCGCCATCCCGGCGTATTGTGCGATATGTCCTTTAAAGATCTGCGGGCAAACGTTCCCGCAGTGCCCACACTTGAGGAAGTTTTAGCTCTTAAGAATCTGCACTTCATGTTGGAAGTAAAAACGGCTCTAAGCCCCGATCAAATCACGATTCTTCAGCGCCAATTTGCCAAATTGGAACCCATCAAGGACTTTCACTTGCTCACTTTGCAACCTGAACTGGTTCGGCCAAATTCCTCGATGCCGCAGGAAACGTGGATTTTGGTTGGAGACATTAACTTGAAACCCTTTGCGCGAATTTCCATAGAACGCGGACTCGGCGGCGTGGTCGGACATTATCTGTTCATGACCAATTCCCTCATCACGCAACTTCACGAACGAGGACAAAAAGCCGGATCGGGATTTTTGCCGACGCGTAACCTGTTTAACCGGGAATGGGCGCGCGGTGTGGATTGGGTTTTCACCAATCATCTGCCGGCGCTGGTGAAATCTTAGGGCAGCCTCATCACCTTTTATCGCGTTCGTCACCAGAACACGATGAAAGCGATACAGGCCAAAGCCACCAAGGCGGCGAAAAACGGGATGCCCCTCGCAACCTCACTAAGGTCTGTACGCGTCATTCTTCCCCTCCTCTTTTTGATTGAGGCAACTAAGCTATTTCGTTCGGTCTGAATCGCTGAACTTGGGCGGGGCGGTTCGTAGGGATCTCTTTTCGATTTGGCACCCGCCCGAACTTGCCGGCATAAGTCGTAGACCGCCTCAACGCGATCATTCCAGTCGGCTTGCTCGGCTAGGCGCAAGTGGGCTTTTGCCAAATTTTCAAACTGGACCCGTAACTGTAGTCCCGTCTCGGACTGCGCCCGAGCATGAAATTCGGCCGCTTTGGTGCGGTATTGGTCCCCGGCCGCCATTTTGGGAGCCCCGATTGGACACCTTTTCCGGAACGTGCAATTCGGAACCCATGAAATAGTTCCAGCGACCGCCAAGACGGCAGCGAGTCCAGTCAGCGGTCGAAAGGTCACGCCAGCGAACGCAACATGCAGGCCTATGTCCGCTTTGGGTCATTAGCGGACATATGCAGTGCAAAAGGGCATGTCCGCTTTGCCCCCAATAGCGACCGCGAACGCGGATTCTCGCAAAAAGGTCATGTCGCTTTACCCCTAAAAGCAGACATGTGCGCTGCACTAGCTCATGTCTGCTTTGGGCCAAACGCGGAAGTGACGCCTTTATTCGATCACCTCGTCGGCCAGCACGAGGAGGTTGTATGGCACTTCGATCCCGAGCGCCCTCGCGGTGGTGAGATTGATGACGAGATGGAATTTGGTCGGCTGCTCGACTGGGAGATCGCCGGGCTTGGCCCCGCGCAAAATCTTGTCCACATACTCGGCGGCGCGCCGGAATAAAGCTGAGAGTTTGGTCCATAGGACATGAGCGCACCCGCTTGGGCATAATCGCGCGTGAAGATCGTCGGCAACCGCTTGCTGAGTGCAAAGGTAATGATGCGGCTGTGGTTAGCGGAAATGAGCGCATCAGCAACAACATAAAGCGCGTCAATCTGAGATTTGAGCGTCTCAAAGGCTGGGGCGACATCTTCCGTACGCCGGATTTCGAGTGGCGCGACTTCGAAGCCAAGCGCGCCAGCTGTGGCCTCAACTTGAGCCAGTTCCTGTTTGGCAGCCGGATAGCCAACATTGGCCATGACGGCCAATCGGCGGCGACCGGGCAGAACCTCGCGCAATAGATTAAGTCGCTTACCCACGAGTTCAGGACTTTGCAGCGTGAGGCCGGTGACATTGCCTCCTGGTCGCGCCAGGCTATCGACGAAACCGCTGCCAAGCGCGTCCACAGCCACAGCGAAAACGATAGGAATAGTCGATGTCGCCTGCTTTGCAGCAGAGACCGCATTTCCGCCAGTCACAATGACATCGACTTTGGATCGGACGAACTCTGCAACGAACTCGGTTATGGGCTCGTCGCGTCCCTCTGCCCAACGATATTCGATCGTGACGGTCCGCCCCTCGATCCAACCAAGCTCACGTAGTCTCTTGTCAAATGCTTCAACCGGCCACTCTGATTGCGTGACCGTCCCAAGAAATCCGATGGTCGGTAGCTTTCCCGGCTGCTGCCCGCGCGCCGCGAGCGGCCATGCCGTCATTGAGCCAACAATAACTTTGATTAAATCTCGCCGGCGCACGTAACCCTCCAGCAGTGAGGTTAAGCACGAGGCCAGTTTTCAAAGCCTATCAGATTAGGGCGGCGATGTCCGCTTTGGGTCAAAAGCAGACATTCGCGCTGCAATAGGCCATGTCCGCTT
>Ga0081455_10007504_pt1 | contig 11472 bp, 8 predicted proteins | sample TabmetS3T2R1_FD_70207 | JGI IMG/M metagenome (GOLD analysis project Ga0081455, IMG submission 70207) | Tabebuia heterophylla rhizosphere microbial communities from the University of Puerto Rico - S3T2R1 | ecosystem: Host-associated > Plants > Roots > Rhizosphere ...
GTCGTTGGCCGTGGTGATGATGTTCCAGCCGGCGCGTCCGCCGCTCAGGTGATCGAGCGAGGAAAAGCGCTCGGCGATGGCGAACGGCTCGTTGTAGGTCGTCGAGAGAGTCGCCACCAGGCCGACATGCTTGGTGGCACCGGCGACGGCCGACAGGATCGAGATCGAATCGATGTTGTTCAGCGCGCCCTGGGCGATGACGCGCCCGTCCTTCTCGCGCGCCGCCAGCATGTCGCCCACGAACACCAGGTCGAACTTGCCGCGCTCGGCCGCCTCGGCGGTACGGCGGTAGTAGTCGTAGCCCAGGATGTCACCCGGCACGACCGAGCCGTGCCGCCAGCCGGCGATGTGATGGCCGCCGGGGTAGGTGAAGACGCCGAGATGCATCTGCCGGGTCATGCGGCGAACCGGCTGAGCGGGCGCTCGAGCGCCAGATGCTCGCGCAACGTTTGGCGGGTGTAACCACCGGGACGTAGACCGCGGGCGCGCAGGCGCGGCACGACCTCGCCGACGAGGAGGTCGAGATCGACCGGCATGACGGCGGGCAGGAGGTCGAAGCCGTCGCACGCGCCGGCCGCATGCCACTCGGCCAAATACGCTGTCAGCTGCTCGGACGTGCCGACGAAGCGCAGCCGGCTGTCGCCCGCCATGGCATCGAGCTCAGCCGCGCGCTTGGCGGCAGTCTCACCAAGGACCACCTCGAGACGCACGACGTAGCGCACTTTGGGCGACAGCGCCCTCCACTTGGCGCGCCCCGCCTTTGCCTCGGCCATTGTCGCTGGCTCGGCCAGCACGACCTCAGCGCTCGCGGCACCTGCGGCCACGTCGCGATGGATGATCACCGGCTGGCCCTGTACCGGGCGTGGCACGTTGAGCGGGCCGCGCACGGTGAAGAAGCGGCCGTCATGCTCGATCGGATGGACGTGCCCGGGATCGGCGAAGGTGCCGCTCGCCTGATCGACGACGAAGCCCTTGTCCTCCCAGCTGTCCCACAGCTGACGCGCGACGTCGATCAGCTCGACGAACCGTGCGTTGGCGTCGGCATCGCCCAGATTATGATCGGCCCGCTGGAATCGTCCGGCGAGCTCGGCCGGCCCACCGAGGCCCGCGATCCAGCCCATGCGGCCGCCCGACAGATGGTCCAGGGTCGCGAACACGCGGGCGACGTGAAAGGGCTCGGCCACATCGGCCGGCCAGTAGCCGCAGAGACCAATGTGCCGGGTGGCGCCGATCAGCAGTCCCGCGAGCGGCAACGGATCGAGGTGCAGGCCGTCGAGCTTGCCCGATGCGCGCGCCAACCGCGATGCGGTCGGCAGGCCCAACATCACTGCATCGAGCCTGCCGCGTTCCGCCGCCTTCGCCGCCCGGAGAAATGGTGCCGCGCCTTCGAAGCCCGGCTGGCCGGCGACGCGCCAGGCGGCGGGATGCCAGCCATGCGCCGCGAGAGAAGCGAAGAGATGCACGCCGGAGCCTACCATGACTTTTCGTTGTCAGGCCGCGCGCTGCTATTCATAAAGGCTGACACGCGGAACGGAGTGGGCGCTTGCGTAAGAATTCGACCTTCTCTCTCGCCATGCTGATCGGCCAGGCGTCGGGCGGTCATCCGGCCTCGTGGCTGCATCCCGGCGCCAATGCCTCGGGCTCCACCGACATCGATTACTATCGCGGGCTGGCCCAGCTCGCCGAGCAAGGCTGCTTCGACCTGTTCTTCATCGCCGACACGCCGGCGGCGCGCACCGACAACCTCCACGCCTGGTCCCGCTTCCCGATGTTCATGAACATGCTGGAGCCGGTGACGCTGCTCACCGGGCTGGCGGGGGCGACCAGGCGGATCGGCCTCGGCGCCACTGTCTCAACCAGTTTCTCCGAGCCCTACAACGTGGCGCGCATGTTCGCCTCGCTCGACCACATCTCGGGCGGCCGCGCAGCATGGAACGTCGTCACCTCGGCCAACGACTACGCGGCGCGCAACTTCGGCCACGCCACCTTGCCGCCGCACGCGCTGCGCTACGAGCGGGCCGGCGAGTTCGTCGATGTCGTGAACCAGCTCTGGGACACCTGGGACGACGACGCCTTCATCCACGACCGCAAGAGCGGCCTGTTCTTCGACCCGAAGAAGCAGCACGCCATCCATCACCAGGGCAAGTTCTTCAAGGTCGACGGCGCGCTCAACATCGCGCGCTCACCGCAGGGCCACCCGGTGATCATCCAGGCCGGCGCCTCGGATACCGGCCTCGAACTCGCGGCGCGCACGGCCGAGATCGTCTTCGCCAGCGCCTCCAACCCGCAGGACGCCAAGCGCGGCTACGACGACCTAAAAGGCCGCATGGCCAAGTACGGCCGCCATCCTGACTCGTTGAAGATCCTGGCCGGAATACCGGTCGTGATCGGCCGCACGCAGCAGGAGGCGGACGACAAGCAGCAGGCGCTGCAGGAGATGATCCATCCCGATGTCGGCCGCTTCCGCCTTGGCACCGACCTCGAGACCGATCTGTCCGACCTGCCACTCGACGAGCCGATTCCGGAAAGCCGCCTGCCCAAGAGCGCCAACCTGCACAAGGCGTTCTTCGACGGCATCATGAAGATTATCCGCGAGGAGAACCCGACCTTGCGCCAGCTCTATCTGCGCTACGAGCGCGGCCGCAAGACCATCAAGGGCACGCCCAAGCACATCGCCGACGTGATGGAGGAATGGTTCACCATGGGCGCCGCCGACGGCTTCATGATGCAGTTCGCCACCCTGCCCGACGGCCTCAACGACTTCGTGACGATGGTGGTGCCGGAGCTGCAGCGGCGCGGGCTGTTCCGCACCGAGTACACGGGCACCACTCTGCGCGATCACCTCGGGCTGGCCCGGCCGGCCAACCGGCACGCGGCCGAGGAAGCGGCGCAATAATCTGTCGCAAGATTGCCGGGTGGATTGCCGGCTTATTGCCGGCGGGCGGCAATCGTCCGATGCCGATGGCATAAGGGTTTTAGCCACTTATTGCCGCTTTGGGGTCCCCCACCCCCTCGTGCGAAGTGCTTGACAGAAAAGTCGATCAGCGACCCGCGGCCGTCGCCGCAGCATGGTACGCGAGATACCTGCGCTGCGTGGCGATGCGGTCCGCGACATGCTTGGCGTCATGCCAGACACCCCAGATGAAGGCCGATCCCCGTCGCGACTGCCACGGTAGCCCCAGGAAATAGATCCCGGGTTCGGAGGAAACGCCGCGCTGATGCTTCGGGCGCCCTTGGTCGTCGAATGCATCGACCTTGAGCCAGCTGTAGTCCGAGCTGTAGCCCGTCGCCCAGAGGATCGTCTTCACCCCGGCATCGGCGAGGTTCAGACGAAGCACCGGCTTGGTCATGCACTCTGGATCGGAACCAATCACCTTGGCGGCCGGCTCTTCCGGAAGATCGACACCGTTGTGACGGACGTAGGCGTCGGCTTCATCCAGCACCGCCAGATAGTTGGCATCGCCTTGCGCGACATTCTCGGCGAGGTCCGGTTTGAAAGTCAGCGTGCCGTCCTTGCAGGCCTCGGTCATGCCGAGAAGCGTCATCCCGGCAGCGGCCAGCCGGCGGAAGTCGATGGTGTGGCCGCCGCGCGCGCCGCTCACGGCGATCGTGATGTGCTCCCGGCCCGGCACCCTCGTCTCAAGGTCCCATTTGCCGAGCACGCCGAGCCACCAGCAATAGTCACGCGTTCGATAAGCCCGAGGCGGGCGCTCGTGCGGTCCGACCGAGAGATAGACGCGCCGGCCGGCCAGCAGCAGCTCTTCCGCGATCTGCACGCCCGAGGAGCCCGCGCCGACGATCAGCACCGCGCCCTCCGGTAACTGGGCGGGATTACGGTAGGCGTTGGAATGGATCTGCAGGACGCCCGCGGTCTCGGGAACGATTGGCGGGATGATCGGATTTTGGAAGGCGCCGGTTGCGACGACGACGCTGTTGGCGTCAAACCTGCCGTGTGACGTGTCGAGCGAAAAGCCGCCCCGACCCTTCCGCTTCTCCACTGTCTTCACGTTCACGCCACAGCGAACGGGAGCCTTTATCTTCTTCGCATAGGCCTCGAAATAGGCCGCGACCGCCTCCTTGTTTGGAAAGCTGTCGGGATCGGCATTCGGGAACTCCATGCCGGGAAATCGGTCGTGCCAGGCCGGGCCGTTCATCGCCAACGAATCCCATCTCTCCGAGCGCCAGCGTTCGGCAATCCTGTGGCGTTCGAGCACGAGATGAGGAACGCCGCAGTCCGTCAGATGCTCGCTCATGGCAATGCCGGCCTGGCCGCCGCCGATCACGATCGTGTCTACTTCTTCAACGGCCATGGATCAGCCTTTTCACGGAGAGCCGGCGACGAACAGCGCATCGACGACGCGCACATCGCCCGATCCCTTGCGGATCAGGACCGGGTTGAGGTCGCATTCGGGCACGAGATCGCCGAAGTCGGCGGCAAGCTGCGACAGGTTCGAGATCAGGGCGCCGAGTGGCGCGCTGTCGGTGCGGGGAATGAGATTGCGATAGCCGCCAAGGACTTTGCCGAAGCGCGTCGACGACACCATGGCCGCGGCCTCGGCCTTGGTCACCGGGCTGAGGCTGAGCGCCTTGTCTTCCTCCAGCTCGACCAGCACGCCGCCCGAGCCGACGATCGTCAGCGCGCCGTAGGGCGGCGCCGCCTGGTAGCCCACCATCGCCTGCAAGCAATCGACCAGCTCTTCCTGCATCTCGTAGCCGTCGATGACGGCGCCCGGGACCTTCTCGCGGACATTCTTCTCGGTCAGCGCGACAGCCGCGCGCAGTCCCGCCTCGTCCTTGATGCCGAGCTGGACGGCGCCGACGTCGGAGCGGTGCGGCACGTCCTTTGACATCACTTTGACCACCATCGGATAGCCGATGCCGCTCGCCGCCGCGACGGCCTCCGCCGCCGAGCGCACCATCGCCGACTTGACGACGGGGATGCCGTAGCTGGCGAGCAGGCGCGCCACCAGCTTGGGTGGCAGCGGCCCGCGTATGCCGGAGATGTCGCGCTTGAGAGCCTCGCGCTCGGGCGTGAGCTTGCGATCGGCGAGACGGCGCGGTTCGGGTCGGCGCGCCGCCCAATCCACGATGCTCTTTACCGCGGCAAGGCCCGGCGCCAGGCCGCGCAGCGGCGGCACACCCGTGCCGTCCAGGCAGGCGACCAGGCGCTCGCTCATGATCTCGGCGGTGGGCGAGATCACAATGATCGGCTTGTCGGTGGCGCGGCTGAGCTCCGCCACCGTGGTCAGGTGCCCCGTGTAGTTGCGGTGACTGCTGGCCGGCAGCGACGCCTGCATGTCCTGCAGGATCACGCCGATCCCGACCTCCTCGGCGTTCATGACGGCCGCCATGCCGGCAAGCTGCGCGCCCTGCTGGCGGCCGACGCTCTGGCCGACATCGATCGGGTTCTGGCCCGGCAGGCCAGGCAGCGCGCTGCGCACCTGGGCAGCGGTCGCCTCCGAGAATTCCGCCAGCAACAGGCCAGTGGCATCGCAGATATCGCAGGCGAGCGCGGTCTCGCCGCCGGAGATCCCCATCAGCGCGATATGGCCATGGCGCGGCCGCCTGGTGGCAACGGCAAGCGCTTCGAGGGTGCCGATCAATTGCTCGTAGTCGCCAACCACGGGAATGCCGTAGCGCACGACGAAGCCCTTGAAGGCATCGTCGTTGCGGATCAGTGCGCCGGTATGCGCCAACGTAGCCCGCGCGCCGATGGCCGAGCGGCCGACCTTGAGCATGACCAGGGACTTGCCGGCCGCGTGCACGCGGTCGACGGCGTCGGCAAAGCGGTCGGCGTCCTGGATCGATTCGAGGATCAGGCCGATCACCGTCGTCTCGGGATCGGCCGCCAGCCAGTGCAGGTAGTCCGCGGCCGTCACCCGGAATTCGCTGCCGATGGTGATCACCTTGGAGAAGCCGGCGGTGCTGGAATTGATCACCGAGATCGCCGCCGAGCCCGATTGCGCGATCAGCGCGACCGGCCCCTTCTTCACCCGCGGGGTGATGCCGCCGGTATAGATCGGCGTGGCGTCCGAGAGATTGATCAGCCCCATGCAGTTGGGCCCATGCATCAGGATGCGACTGCTGTTCACCAGCTGGCGCAGCTCCGCCTCCTGCTCCACCGAGAAGCCGGCGGTATTGACGATCGCCGTCCGCACGCCGCGGCGGTCGAGCCGGCGCACTGCGTCGGCGACGCCACCGGCCGGCACCGAGGCCAATGCCGTGTCGACGCCGTCGGGCAGCGCCTCGATCGAGGACACCGCCGGCCGCCCGGCGATCTCGCTGGCCTCGCCATGCACCGGAATGACCGTGCCGGCGAAGCCGTAGTTGGCGAGGTTGTCGAGCGCCACATTGCCCAAGGTCTGGCGCTTGGGCGACGCGCCGATTACCGCGATGATCCGTGGCCGGATCAGCGCATCCATGAGGGCGTTCATCGGAGTTGCGCTGTCAGCTACTTCACCCAGACGCTCGACATGCTGAGATTGCCGTTGAAGGCCAGGTCCAGCTCGTCATCGATGCCACCGAAGCGGGTCGAAATGGCGAAGAACTTCTTGGCGTTGGTCAGCGTCAGATGCGGCATGTCGCGGGCGATGATCTCCTCGTACTTCTTGTACCATTGCCGGCGTTCCTCGGTGGGCACCGCTGCCGCCTTGGCGGCGATGTCGTCGAGCTCGGGATTGCAATAGCCGGTCGGATTGACGTACGGCACGTTGCTCTTGTTGCACAGGAACGAGCGGTCGACGCCGAACACCGGATCGGTTCGTGCGGTCAACGAAACCATCGAGACATCGAAGTTACGCTCCTTGAAGACCTTGTTGGTCCACAGCTGGATCTCCGACAGGCTGAGCTTCACGTCGACGCCGATGGCGCGCCAGTTGGCGGCGATGATCTGCGCCGCCGGCTCGGCATAGAAGGCGTCGGCATTGACCGCGCCGGTGTACTCCACGGTGAAGCGCTTGCCATCCTTCAGCGGAAAGCCCGCTTCGTCGAGCATCTTGCCGGCCTTCACCGGGTCGTAGGCGAACTGCTTGTTGTAGTCGACCGACGGGTCGGTGAGCTGAGTGAACTGTTCGGGAATAGCGTTCATCGCCGGGAACGCCAGGCCCTGGTAGACATCCTTCGAAATGCGCTCGCGATCGATTGCCGTCAGCAGCGCCTGCCGCACCAAAGGCTTGCTCAACGTATCGCGCATGATGTTCATGTCGAGCGACAGCCGCTCGGCTGCGTTCACCTTGACCTCGCGCACCTCGAAGTTGCCTTTGGCCTTGGCCTGCTCGATGGTGCGGCCGACCTGGGGCAGCGCCGGACGCAGCACGTCGATCTCGCCGCGATAAAGCGCGTTCTGCTGCTGCTGCACGTTGGGAATGAACACCGCGACGACCGAGTCGAGATAGGGCCGGGGCTGATCCCAGTAGTATTCGTTGCGCTCGAAGGTGATGCCGCGGCCCTCCTCCCATTTCACGAACCTGAACGGGCCCATGCCGACCGGCGCGCGGTTGGCAGGGTTGGTCGGAATGTCGGTGCCGTCATAAATGTGCTTGGGCATCAGCGGAAAGACTTCCTTGTCGAAGCCTTCCAGGGCCGACGACTGGGGCTCCTTCAGCTGGACGACGAAGGTGTTGGCATCCGGCGTTTCGATCCGCTCGATGTTCGGCTGAATCTTCACCAGGTAGGTGTTGTATTGGGCGAAGGCCTTCAGGGTGAAGGCGACGTCTTCCGACGAGAACGGATGACCGTCCGACCATTTGAGGTTGGGCCGGAGGTGGAAGGTGTAGGTCTTGCCGTCCTTGGAGATTTCCCAGGAGCTGGCGATCTGCGGTTTCTTGGCGCCGGTCTTGTCGTACTTGTAGAGCCCGCTGGCCCACAGGTCGGCGATGATCAGGGGCGTCACTGCCGAGGTGAGCTGGGTGTTGAGCGTGGCGCCGGCGACGCTGACGCCGACGATCGCCGTGCCGCCTCGTTTGGGCGCCTGCGCCTCAGCACGGTCGAGATGACCGACGCCGAGCGTCAATAGACACGCCGCCACCACACCCCACTTGAAAATCCCGCTCATTGCGGTGCTCCCCGGAAATTGAACTAGGATATTGGCGCAGGCGCGAGCGCGGCGTCCATGGCCAGCCGGCGCGTGCGAGCTATGTGTGGATCGGCGACCAGTTTCGCAGCCAGCAGCGAGCGGGTGTAGTCGCTCGCCGGCTTGCCCAGCACCTGGCGTGTCGGGCCAGCCTCGACGATCCGGCCCTGGTACATGACCATGACCCGGTCGGAGATCGCATCGACGACATTGAGATCGTGGCTGATCAGGACCAGGCCGAGATTGCGGCTGGACTTGAGGCTGACCAACAGATCGAGGATCTGCGCCTGGACCGACATGTCGAGGCTCGACAATGGCTCGTCGGCGATGATCAGCCGGGGCCGCATCGCCATGGCCCGGGCGATCGCGATGCGCTGCTGCTGGCCGCCCGACAGTTGATGCGGGTAGCGATCGTGGAATTCGGCCGCGTCGAGGCCGACCGATGCCAGCAGATCGGTGATCTCCGCCTCGAGCCGGTCGCGCGGGGCGAGCTTGTGGCGTCGCAAGACATTGGCCAGGGTGGTGTCGACTCGCATCCTGGGATTGAGCGACGAGGCGGGGTCCTGGAAGATCGGCTGCACCGCCTTCCGGAACGTCATCCAATCGGCGGAGGCGAAGGCGTCGACCGGGCGGCCCTGGTAGGCGACCTCGCCCGATGTCGGCTTGATCAAGCCGAGCAGGATGCGCGCCAGGGTGCTCTTGCCCGAGCCGGACTCGCCCACGATCGCCAGGGTCTCGCCTTCGTTGACGTCGAGGTCGACGCCGTCGACCGCGCGCTTGTCATTGGCAGCGCCGAACCAGCGCCGTCCGCCGAAGCTTTTGACGATCGAGCGCGCCGACAAGATCGCGGTCATGGCGCGGCGCTCCCTGTTCCGCTGCCAAGGGCCTTGGTCTGGTGCAGGCGGCGGGCCGCCGCGAGGAGGCTCGCGGTATAGGCATTCTGCGGCGCATCGAACAGCGCGAACACGTCGGCCGCTTCGACGATCTTGCCGCCGTTCATCACGTAGACCTGGTCGCACAGCTCGGCGACCATGCCGAGGTCGTGGGTGATAATCAGCATGGCCAGGCCGCGCTCCCGGTTGAGCCGGCGCAGCGTCTGGATCACCTGGTACTGCACCGTGGCGTCGAGCGCGGTGGTCGGCTCGTCGGCGACCAGGATCTGCGGATCGGGTGCCAGCGCCATGGCGATCAGCACGCGTTGGCGCATGCCGCCCGACAGCTGGTGGGGATAGAGCCTGAGGATGCGCGCAGCGTCGTCGAGCCCCACCTGACGCAGCAGCTCCTCCGATTTCTCGCGAACGGCCCGCCGGTCGGCCAGATGGCGCAGCGCCTCGCCGAGCTGGCGCTCGATGCGCAGGGTCGGATTGAGATAGGACAGCGGATCCTGGAACACCATCGACAGGCCGCGATGACGGCGCAGCGCGCGGATCCTCTCGGGCGCCATCGCCAGCACGTCCTCGCCGCCGAAGCGCACCGAGCCCGACAGCTCGGCGATCTCGACATTGGGCAGCAAGCGCGTCATCGCCCGGCCGAGCGTGCTCTTGCCCGAGCCCGATTCGCCCACGACGCCGACGCATTGGCCCGGATACACGTCGAGATCGACGCCGTCGACCGCCTTCACGACGCGGCCATGGACACGAAGGTGCACCTTCACGTCGCGCGCGCTGAGCAGGGGCAGACCGGTCGTCATCAGCCCTCCAGCTTGGGCGCGGTCGCCGAAGCGCGCGGGTTGAACATTTCGGTGACGCCGTCGGCGAACATGTTGAAGCCCAGCACGGCGACGCAGATCGCCATGCCGGGAAACACGCTCATCCACCACGCCAGCTCGAGGAATTCCTGGCCGCGGTTCAGCATCTCGCCCCAGCTCGGCACGGCCGGATCGGACAGCCCGAGGAAGCCCAGCCCGGCCTCGATCAGGATCGCGGTGCTGGCATCGAGCGCCACCTGGACGATGACCGTTGGCAAGGCGTTGGGCAGGATCTCCTTGAAGATGATGTGGAAGGTAGAGAGGCCGGTGGCGCGCGCCGCCAGCACGAACTCACGCTCCGACAGGGTGATGAACTGGCCGTAGACGATGCGCGCCTCGATCGGCCAGATCGCCAGCGCCACCGCGGCGACCTGCAGCCAGAAGCTCGCCCCCATCAGCGACACGGTGAACAGCACGATGATGATGGCGGGCAGGGTGTGGAACAGGTCGGTGATGCGCAGCAGGACGGCGGCGAAGGCGCCGCGGAAGTAACCGGCCAGCGCGCCGACCGTGCCGCCGATCAGGAACGCCATGGCGGCGGCGCAAAAGCCGATGGTGAGCGAGGAGCGGCCGGCAAAGAGCAGCACCGAGCGCACGTCGCGGCCGAGGCTGTCGGTGCCGAACGGGTGCTGCCACGACGGCGGCTGCAGCGACGGCGATCCGATGTCGGCGGGTCCGCTCGAGGCGAACCACGGGGCGAATATCGACAGCAGCGAGATCGCCACCAGGATGACCAGGCCGATGCCGCCGAAGCGGGTGCGAAACAGGCGACGCAGCAGGTCGAACGGCGCTGCGGTGCGGAACCGGTTCGAGGGTGCGGGCAGGACGGCGCTGGGTTCGGCAGACATCAGCTTTGCGCCGACGAGACGCGAATTCGGGGATCGAGCCAAGCGTACAGCAGGTCGACGACGATGTTCATGAACACCACCGAACAGGCGACCAGGATGACCACGCCCACGATCACCTGGGTGTCGCGCGCCCGCACTGCCTCGACCATCAACGAGCCGACGCCGGGATAGGAGAACACGGTCTCGAGCAGGACGGCGCCGCCCATGGCGGTGCCGAACGAGTATCCCATCACGGTGATGACCGGCAGGATCGAGTTTCTAACGACGTGTCCCATGATGATTTCGCGCCGCGACAGGCCCTTCTGCCGCGCCGTGACGATGTAGCCCTGCTCAAGCGTCTCCGACACGCTGGCCCGCATGAACCGCGCAACGCGCGTGGTCTCGAGGATGGTGTAGGTCGCCACCGGCAGCACCAGGTAGGTCGCCCGCTCGAGCAGCCAGTCGATGCCCGAGGCGCGCGAGATCATCGGCCCCATGCCCTGCGTCGGCAGCCAACCGAGCTGGATCGAGAACACGATGACCAGCAGCTGGCCGACCCAGAAGGTCGGCATGGCGTAGCCGATCAGCACCAGGCTCGACCACGCCCGGTCGACACCGCGATGCCGACTGGTCGCGGAGTGAATGCCGATGGCGATGCCGATCAGGATGCCGAAGGCATAGCCAACGCCGGCCAGCAGCAGGGTGCGCGGAAACCGCTCGGCCAGGATGTCGAATACCGGACGGCGATAATTCATCGAATAGCCGAGATCGCCGTGCAGAACGTTCGTCAGGTAACCGTAGAGCCGGGTCAGGAACGGCTCGTTGAG
>Ga0081455_10007505_pt1 | contig 11472 bp, 7 predicted proteins | sample TabmetS3T2R1_FD_70207 | JGI IMG/M metagenome (GOLD analysis project Ga0081455, IMG submission 70207) | Tabebuia heterophylla rhizosphere microbial communities from the University of Puerto Rico - S3T2R1 | ecosystem: Host-associated > Plants > Roots > Rhizosphere ...
AGACGGCGCGCAGTCTCCCAGCCGTCCATCTCGGGCATGGCAATGTCGAGGAGGATGAGATTGGGCTGGTCGCGTTCGGCCGCCAGAAGACATTCGCGGCCGCTGGCAGCGGTCTTCACGTCAAAGCCAAGGGGCGTCAGCAGGTCCTTCGCCAGCGTCCTCTGGACCTCGCTGTCGTCTACCACCACCACGGTCTGGCGCGGACCGACGTAGCCGCGCACGCGGTCCTCCTGCGTCGAGGCGATGCGGGGGCGCGAGACTTCGGAGAGCAGCAGCTTGACGCGAAAGAGGCTGCCTTTGCCGACCTCGCTGGTGACCGTAATGCTGCCGCCCATGACGTTGATCAGGAGCTTGGTGATGGTCAGGCCGAGCCCGGTGCCGGCAGTTGCCTTGGCGCGAGCGGTGCGGGCGTGCTCGAACGGCTGGAAGATGCGCTCGAGGTCGTTGCGATGGATGCCGATGCCGGTGTCTTCCACCTCGAATTCGGCGACTTGGTAGCGGTACTTGACCCGGAACGTCACCCGCCCGCTCTCGGTGAACTTGATGGCGTTGGACAGGAGGTTGAGCAGGATCTGGCGCAGGCGGTTCTCGTCGGTGTGAACGACGGCAGGAAGCGGAAGCGCCTTTGACGCAACGTAGTCGAACGCGATGCCCTTGGCGGTCGCCTGCAGGCGGAACATGTCGACGAGCTGGTCCAGGAATTCTGAGGTACGCACCTCGTTGCGGTTGAGCAGAAAGCGCCCGGCCTCGATCTTCGAGATATCAAGGAGTCCGTCGATCAGCCCTGCGAGATGTTCCGCGCTCCTGCGGATCACCTTGATGGCCTCGACCCGCCGTTGCGGAATTCCGGTATCGCGCTCCAAGAGCTGCGAATAGCCGAGGATGGCGTTGAGCGGTGTACGCAGCTCATGGCTCAAGCCGACGACGTGCCGGCTCTTCGCCTTGCTCGCCGCCTCCGCGACCTCCTTGGCCTTCTGCAGCTTGGCGTCGGTGCGCTTGTGCGCCTCGATCTCGTGCATGAGGAGGTCGGTCTGCCGCCGGGTCTCCTCCTCGGCAACGCGGCGACTGTCCTGCGCCAGCACGAACAGCCAGGCGGTCACGCCTGCGATGATGGTGAGGATGAAGAAGATGCTCCAGAGCGTTGATCTGAGAACGGCCTTGGGGGTTTCAGGATCAAGCGAAATCTGGAAATAGACCAGCGAAAGCACGGAGCCGATCACCCCGCTGAACAGAAACAGCACGCCAAGATAGCGCCCGACATCGCTGTTGAGCGGACGAACGGCCCATTCGGGGAGCGTCTTAGCCACCAGGCTGCTGGCCTGGCGCGAGAGCCGCGCCTGCGGCTTGCAGCAGTCCTGGCAGCGGGTCTCGAGCGAGCAGCACAGCGAGCAGATCGGTCCCGAATAGGCCGGGCAGTGCGCCATGTCCTCGGGCTCGAACTGATGCTCGCAGATGGCGCAGCGCACGACCGGCTGGCCCCCCCAGTCCTGCCGCGGCGCGCGCGCGACGTAGAAGCGCCCCTTGGTGGCGTAGGCGATGGCGGGCGCCATCACAAACGCGACCATGAGCGTAAGGAACGCGGCGAGCGATTGCAGCGTCGCCCCGAATGCCCCCGACATCGCGGCAACCCCGGCGACGGTTGCGGCGAGCATCGCGCCGACCCCGACCGGATTGATGTCGTAGAGATGCGCGCGCTTGAACTCGATGCCGGGCGGGCTCAAGCCCAGCGGCTTGTTGATCAGGAGATCGGCGACGAGCGCTCCGACCCAAGCAACCGCGACGATGGAATAGAGCCCCAGAATGTGCTCGAGCATCTTGAAGATGCCGAGCTCCATCAGCATCAGCGCAATCGTCACATTGAAGACGAGCCAGACCACCCGGCCCGGATGGCTATGTGTGAGGCGCGAAAAGAAGTTCGACCATGCAATCGAGCCCGCATAGGCGTTGGTCACGTTGATCTTGATCTGCGAAATGATGACGAAGGCGCCGGTGAAGGCGAGCGCGATCTGCGGCGAGGAGAAGACGTACTGGAACGCCACCAGATACATCTGCGTGGGCTCGGCGGCCTTGTCAGCCGGGACCAGATGCTCGATCGCGAGAAAGGCGAGAAACGAGCCAGCCAGCATCTTGAGCGCGCCCGGCACGATCCAGCCGGGACCGGCAGAGAGTGTGGCAAACCACCAGCTCCATCGCGGCTGTTTCTGGTGTGGCGGCACAAACCGCAGAAAGTCGACCTGCTCGCCGATCTGGGCGATGAGCGAAAACACGACGGTCGCCGCCGTTCCGAACAGCAGGATATTGAAGCCGCCGCCGCTCGATTCGGCGCTGCCCTGGAAATGCGTCCAGGCTGCGAACGAGCCTGGATCCGCCAGGGCGATGAACACGAATGGAATGAAGTGCAGGCCGAGCCAGAGCGGCTGCGTCCAGGCCTGAAAGCGGCTGATGAAAGTGATGCCGTGCGTGACCAATGGAATGACCACCAGCGAGCTCACGACGTAACCGATGAACAATGGCACGCCGAAGCACATTTCGAGCGCAAGCGACATGATCGCCGCCTCGATCGCGAAAAACAGGAACGTGAACGAGGCGTAGATCAGTGACGTGATGGTCGAGCCGATGTAGCCGAAGCCCGCACCGCGTGTGAGCAGATCGATGTCGACGCCGTAAGTCGATGCGTAGTAGGTGATCGGCAGGCTGGTGAGGAAGATCAGTCCGCCTACGATCAGGATCGCGGCAGTGGCATTGACGAAGCCATAGTTGATGGCGATCGACCCGCCGATGGCTTCGAGCGCCAGAAACGAGACGGCGCCGATGGCGGTGTTGGCGACGCGCGCGCTCGACCATTTGCGGGCGCTCTTGGCGGTGAAGCGAAGCGCATAGTCTTCGAGCGTCTGGTTCGCGACCCACTGATTGTAGTTGCGACGGACCCGGGCGATTCGTTGTTGAGCAGTCATTGACGCCCTTCGGTTCGCTCGCGCGCAGTTCTCTCCGTGCTCCCGGTGCTGTTGCCTCCGTCGCGTGTTTGCCGCTGACCCGCGGTGTGCATCGCCAGTCTAATGCGGGTTCCGGCGAGCCGTATGGCCAAAAACCGAGCAGTGTGCGCTGCAATATGTTGCATGGGGAATGGCCTCCCGGAATCCACCGCATCCGGCGAGGTTTTTCCGGTATTGAGGGCATTCTGATGCGCTGTTCCGCGTAGGCCCATACGTCAAACGACGTATGTTGCGTCGCACAAAACGAGCCGAGCCTGGAGGCCAGGAACGAGGCTCGACTCGGTCCTCGGCTCAACAAGCGGAAGAAGAGGCGTCACATGTCATCTGGGCAGAGATTCTATCCATTCATCCCCTCGCGGCGCGAGCTTCTTCTCGGCGCTGCGGCGTTTTCGGCGGGCGCGCTGGTAGCGCCAGGCGCGCTGGCGCAGCAATTCCCGACCGCCAAGGTGAATACCACCGGCCTCGCGGTCACCGACACGGAGGTGACCGTCGGCATCTTGCATTCGGTGACCGGCACCATGGCGATCAGCGAGACCGGCTCGGTGCAGGCCGAAAAGCTTGCGATCGAGCAGATCAACGCCATGGGCGGCGTGCTCGGGCGCAAGATCAAGTTCATCCAGGAGGATGGCGGCAGCGACTGGCCGACCTTTGCCGAGAAGGCCAAAAAGCTCCTGGTCAACGACAAGGTCGCTTCCGTGATGGGCTGCTGGACCTCGGCATCGCGCAAGGCGGTGTTGCCGGTGTTCGAGCAATACAACGGGATGCTGTACTATCCGACCTTCTACGAGGGCCTCGAAGCCTCCAAGAATGTGATCTACACCGGCCAGGAGGCCACCCAGCAGATCATTGCGGGCCTCGACTGGGTGCAGAAGGAGAAGGGCGCCAAGACCTTCTATCTCCTAGGCTCCGACTACATCTGGCCGCGCACGTCGAACAAGATCGCGCGCAAGCACATCGAGAACTTCCTCAAGCTCAAGGTGCTGGGCGAGGAGTACTTCCCGCTCGGGCACACCCAGTTCAACTCCGTCATCAACAAGATGAAGCTCGCCAAGCCTGACGTGATCTACGCGATCATCGTCGGCGGCTCGAACGTCGCCTTCTACAAGCAGCTCAAGGCCGCGGGCGTCGATCTCAACAAGCAGACCTTGATGACCATCTCCGTCACCGAGGACGAGATCGACGGCATCGGTGGCGAGAACATCGTGGGCGGTTACGCCTGCATGAAATATTTCCAGTCGCTCGACAATCCCAACAACAAGGGCTTCGTGTCCGCCTTCAAGAAGATGTGGGGCGAAAAGACCGTCATCGGCGACGTGACGCAGGCCGCCTATCTCGGGCCGTGGTTGTGGAAGCTCACGGTCGAGAAGGCCGGCAGCTTCGACATCGACAAGGTGGCCGCCGCCTCGCCCGGCGTCGAGTTCAAGGGCGCGCCCGAAGGCTACGTCCGCATCCATGAGAACCATCACCTCTGGAGCAAGACGCGTGTCGGACGCGCACGCAAGGACGGTCAATACGACCTGGTCTACGAAACGGCAGAGCTGATGGAGCCCGATCCTTATCCGAAGGGCTATCAGTAACGCCGCCCGGGTGCCCTGGGCTTCCCGGCAACCGGGGCACCCGACTCTTTGTCCCGCAGCACGCACTCGCAACAACGGAGCAGCGAGATGTTCGGCGACTATTCGCTCGGCGACCTCGGGTCGATCATGGTCATGCAAGGCTTTGCCGGGCTCATTCTGTTCTCGGTGTTCGTGCTGATGGCGCTCGGGCTCGCGATCATCTTCGGGCAGATGGGCGTGATCAACATGGCGCACGGCGAGTTCATGATTCTCGGCGCCTACATGACCTACCTCACCTCGCATCTGTGCGAGACCTACGCGCCCGGCCTCTACGCCGGCTACTTCTTCGTGGCGATGATGGTCGCCTTCATCGCCTCAGGCACGCTCGGTCTTCTGGTTGAATGGACGCTGATCAGGCATCTCTATTCACGGCCGCTTGACACGCTGCTCGCGACCTGGGGCTTGAGCCTGATCATGCAGCAGGCCTTCCGCTCGACCTTCGGCGCACGCGAGGTCGGCGTCGAGCTGCCGCCATGGATGATGGGATCGCTGCCGGTCACCAGCACGATCGAGGTCCAGATCAACGGGCTGTTCGTGATGGGGCTCACCGTCCTGATCACCGCGGTCGTGGCGCTGCTGCTCTATCGATCGCGCTGGGGGCTCCAGGTGCGCGCGGTTGTCGCCAATCGCACCATGAGCGGCGCTGCCGGCATCGACACCCGCAGGATTGACCGCCTCACCTTCGGGCTCGGCTGCGGCATAGCCGGCGTTGCCGGCAGCGCCTTCACCATGATCGGCTCGACCGGACCAACCGCAGGCCAGCTCTATATCGTCGACACCTTTCTGGTGGTGGTGTTCGGCGGTGCGCAGAGCCTCCTGGGCACCATTGCCTCGGCGCTCACCATCTCGCAGTCGCAGTCGACGCTCGAGTTCTTCCTCACCGGCTCCATGGCCAAGGTCCTGACGCTGCTCATGGTCATCGGGCTGCTCATGCTCCGCCCGCAGGGCCTCTTCGTCCTCAAGGTCAGAAGGTGACATATGTTGGAAAGTCGCACCGACGCTCGTACGCTTGAGTTGATCGGTTTCGCGCTCGTCGCGGCGCTCATCCTGGTCGTGCTGCCACTGGTGCTCGATATCTTCAGGCTCAATCTCGTCGGCAAGTATCTGACTTATTCCTTCGTCGCCGTCGGCCTGGTGCTGTGCTGGGGGCACACCGGAATTCTCAGCCTCGGGCAGGGCGTGTTCTTTGGGCTCGGCGGCTACTGCATGGCTGCGTTCCTGAAGCTCGAAGCGTCCGGCGTCGCGAACACCAAGATCCAGTCGACCCCAGGCATCCCCGATTTCATGGACTGGAATCAGCTCACCGAGCTGCCGTTCTTCTGGATGCCCTTCAAGTCGCTGACTTTGTCGCTTATCGCCGTCGTCGCGGTGCCGACGATCGCGGCCTTCATCCTCGGCGTCGCCATGTTCAAGCGGCGTGTGGGGGGCGTCTATTTCGCCATCATCACCCAGGCGTTGGCGGCGGTGCTGACCATCCTGATCATCGGCCGGCAGGGCTACACCGGCGGAATCAACGGCATCACCGATCTGCGCACGCTCATGGGCTGGGACATTCGCACCGACAGCGCGAAATACATCCTCTATTTCGTCTGCTGCTTCCTCCTGCTCGGCACGATGTTCCTTGCGCGCTCTGTGATTGCGAGCAAGCTTGGCCGCATTCTGGTGGCGGTGCGTGACCAGGAGGAGCGGGTCCGCTTCTCCGGCTACGACGTCGCCAATTTCAAGATCTTCGTGTTCTGCCTCGCCTCCGCGATCGCGGCGTTGGGCGGAGCGATGTTCACGTTGCAGGTGGGCTTCATGTCGCCCTCCTTCGTCGGGATCGTGCCGTCGATCGAGATGGTGATCTTCTGTGCGGTCGGCGGCCGTCATTCCCTGATCGGCGCAGTAGTGGGCGCGCTCCTGGTCAATTGGGGCAAGACCCTGTTCTCCGAATCGTTCCCGGAGCTCTGGCTGTTCGCGATGGGCGGCCTGTTCATCGCGGTCGTGCTCGCCTTCCCACGAGGCCTCGCTGGTCTGGTGACCGATCAGATCATGCCGGCAATCATGCGGTTGCGTGGATGGACTGACCGGCGGCACGCGCAGCCAAGTCCCGCGCCCGCCGAGTAGGGGACAACGATGGCCAACAATACGGACTTTCTACTCGCGCTCGAGAACGTCAGTGTCTCGTTCGACGGCTTCAAGGCGGTCAACGCGCTCAACCTCTACATCGACAAGGGGGAGCTGCGCGTCATCATCGGTCCGAACGGCGCCGGCAAAACGACGGTGCTCGACCTGATCTGCGGGCGCACGCGCGCCTCCGAAGGCTCGATCAAGTTCAAGAACCAGGAGATCACGAGCTACAAGGAGCAGCAGATCGTGCGCCTTGGGATCGGCCGCAAGTTTCAGACTCCGACCATCTACGAGGACCTGACCGTCTTCGAGAATCTCGAGCTCTCGCTGCCGCGCGGCCGCGATGTCGCTGGCGCGCTGTTTTGGAGCCGCACCGAGGAGGTCTCGCGGCGGGTGGCCGAGGTGGCCGAGATGATCTTTCTGGAAGACCATCTCGACCAGCTCGGTGGAACGCTCAGCCACGGCCAGAAGCAGTGGCTCGAGATCGGCATGCTGCTCATTCAGGACCCGGAGCTGTTGATGCTCGATGAGCCGGTCGCCGGCATGAGCGTGTCGGAGCGGGCGAAGACCGCCGAGCTGCTCAAGGAGATCATCAAGAACCGCTCCGTGATCGTGATCGAGCACGACATGAAGTTTGTGGAGAGCATCGCCCACCGCGTGACAGTCCTGCACCAGGGCAAGGTGCTGGCTGAGGGTGACATGCAGACGGTCCAGGCGAACCCGCGCGTCAAGGAAGTCTATCTCGGCCACTAGGAGCGATCACATGTTTGAAGTGCGCAATCTGTCGGCCGCCTACGGGCAAAGCGAGGTGCTGCACGGGATCGATCTCTCGGTCGGCCGCGGCGAGATCGTGGCGCTGGTCGGGCGCAACGGCATGGGCAAGTCGACGCTGATGAAATCGCTGATCGGCGTGATGCCGGCGCGTTCGGGGCAGATCGCTGTCGACAGCGTCAACGTGACTGCGCTGCCGACCCATCGACGGGTCGCGAGTGGCCTCGCCTATGTGCCGCAGGGCCGGCAGATCTTCGGCACCATGACGGTAAAGGAGAACATCGAGACCGGGCTCGTCGTCACCGGCAAGAGCGAAATCCCGCGCGAGATCTACGATCTCTTCCCCGTGCTCAAGGACTTCGAGCGTCGGCGTGGCGGCAACCTGTCGGGCGGACAGCAGCAGCAGCTCGCGATCGCGCGCGCGCTCGCCAGCGATCCGAAGGTGCTGCTGCTTGATGAGCCGACCGAGGGCATTCAGCCCTCGATCATCAGGGACATCGCCTGCCTGCTGCGCGACATTCGCAGCATCCGCAATCTCTGCATCGTCGTTTGCGAGCAGGTGCTGAGCTTCGTGCTCGACATCGCCGACCGCGTCCTCGTCATGGAGGGTGGCCGCATCGTGCACACCGACACGCGCGACCACATCGACGAGGCGGCGATCGCCCGCTTTCTCGCGGTTTAGTTGGTCAACTTAAGAGGGGAGTAGAGCCATGGATCAAATACTGACGGCCACGAGTGCTCTGACAGGGAAGCCCAAGACACTGATCGAGATTGATCTGACGGAGTCGCCCTACAAGAACGAGATGATTCACAACCGCTGGCATCCGGATGTTCCGATCGTGGCCTGGGTCAAGCCGGGCGATGATTTCGTGATCCAGACCTATGACTGGACCGGCGGTTTCATTCAGAACAGCGAATCCGCGGACGACGTGCGCGACATCGATCTCACCATCGTGCATTTCCTCTCCGGGCCGATCGGCGTGGAGGGGGCTGAGCCCGGCGATCTTCTGGTCGTCGACCTGCTCGACGTCGGCGCGTTGCCCGAGAGCCTGTGGGGTTTCAACGGATTTTTCTCGAAGAAGAACGGCGGTGGCTTTCTCACCGATCACTTCCCGCAGGCGCAAAAATCGATCTGGGACATCTCGGGCATGTTCACGCATTCCCGCCACGTACCCGGCGTTCGCTTCGCGGGCCTGATCCATCCCGGTCTGATCGGCTGCCTGCCTGATCAGAAGCTGCTCGATACCTGGAACGCGCGCGAGAAGGCGTTCATCGCGACCGATCCCGATCGGGTGCCGCCGCTCGCCGCGCCTCCGTTTGGCCCTACCGCGCATGCCGGCCGCGCCAAGGGCAACGTCAAGGACAAGATCGCGGCGGAAGGCGCGCGCACCGTGCCGCCGCGCGAGCACGGCGGCAACTGCGACATCAAGGACCTCTCGCGCGGCTCGCGCATCTATTTCCCGGTCTATGTGAAGGGCGGCGGCCTCTCGATGGGCGACCTGCATTTCAGCCAGGGCGACGGCGAGATCACCTTCTGTGGTGCCATCGAGATGGCGGGCTGGCTGCATCTCAAGGTCGATCTGATCAAGGGCGGCGTTGCAAAGTATGGAATCAAGAACCCGATCTTCAAGCCGAGCCCGATCACGCCGACCTATAACGACTATCTGATTTTCGAGGGCATCTCGGTCGACGAAGCCGGCAAGCAGTATTATCTCGATGTCCACATCGCCTATCGGCAGGCTTGTCTGAACGCGATCGAGTACCTCACCAAGTTCGGCTACAGCCGCGCCCAGGCCTACGCCATTCTCGGGACGGCCCCATGCCAGGCCCACATCTCAGGCGTGGTCGATATTCCCAACGCCTGCGCGACGCTGTGGCTGCCGACCGACATCTTCGATTTCGACGTGATGCCGAGCGCCGCCGGCCCGACCAAGCATCTGTTGGGCGGCGTTCCGATGCCGATGTCGCCGGACAAGTGACGTCGCAGGCAGCACGCGGAGCCGGCTTCGCCGCCGCCTGCGCCTGGGATTCCAGAGGAGAGGCGAATGCCCGTCTATGACTATCTCTGCAGTGAGTGCGGACCATTCACCGAAATGCGGCCGATGGCGGAGTGCGATGCGCCGCAGCCATGTCCTGACTGCGGCGTGCTGGCGCCAAGGGCATGGCTGACGGCGCCGCATTTCGTGCTGATGTCGGCTGAGCGCCGACTGGCACACGCCACCAATGAGCGCAGCGCGCACGCGCCCCAGCGGCTGGCAGAGTTCAAGACGCGACATGGAGCCGGGTGCGCCTGCTGCAGTGGTCGACTGTCACAGCGCAGCGTCAAGCAGGGCAAGAACGGCGCGAGGAGCTTTCCTGGGAGCCGTCCCTGGATGATCTCGCACTAAGGCATTTGCGGCCAGCCGTCGCCATGACGGCCGCGACCGCGGGCAGTGTGCTGGCCTGCAGGAGCTCTTCGAGCGGGACCGAGGGGCGACGCCGCCAGTTGGGATGCTCGTCGATCGTGCCGGGTAGATTGACCTGCTCGACCTCGCCGAGCACGTCTTCGAGGCTCACCAGCAACAGGCGCGACGGCGTGTCGGCGAGAAACCGCACGGCTGACAACAAATCCATCGTCGGCAGTCCGCGCCACGCCATCGCCCGACCGAGCGCTTCCTTGGCGGCCGCGCGATCATGATCGGTCTCGCCGGGATCGAGCCCCAAACCGCGCTTCACGGCGAGGTCGTGGCCCGTAGTCCAGCCGGCGAAGGTCGGCAGGTCATGGGTCGCGAAGGTCACCAGCGCGTTCGCGCGATAGTGTTCGGGCGCGATGAAGCCGCCGTCAGCCGCGCGCTGGAACAGCATGACCTGGAACGACCAGATGCCGTAGCGGGCAAGCGTGTCCTGAAAGCCTGGCGGCACGGTGCCAAGATCCTCGCCAATGACGATGCACTCGTTCGTGATGCTCTCCTGCGCGGCAGCCGCCAACAGGGCCTCGAACGGAAAGCGCACATAGGCGCCCTGGTCGGCACGGAATCCGCGCGGGATGAGATAGAACCGCTTGAGCCCCAGGATGTGGTCGATCCTGATCGCGCCGGCGTATTGCATCGACGCGTGCAGGACCTCCCGGAACGGCGCGCAGGCGCTCTCGATCAGGCTTGCGGGGTTGACGCCGGCGAGCCCCCAGCGTTGCCCCTCCGTGTTGAGCTTGTCCGGTGGCGCGCCGATCTCGAGTGACGGCAGAATGAACTCCTGATTGCTCCAGGCGTCGAACCCGTCCGCGCGGACGCCGACGGCGATGTCGAGATAGAGTCCGATCGGCAGACCGGCGGCCTCCGCCTTCATCCGGCAGGTCATGAGCTGCTGATCGGCGATCCATTGCACAAAGGCGTGGTAGTCGAGCGCATCCGTATCCGTTGAATGGAGATCACTCAAGATCGCCGGGTCGAGCTTTCGGAATCCCGCCGGCCATTCCCACCATGGCTTGCCGAAGCGCCGGCGCAGGACTTCGAACGCGGCATATGATTGGACGAGCGGCGCACGCTTGAACTCATCGAACTGGCGCCGCCGCTCATCAGTCGCCTGTTCACGAAATGCATTGAATGTGAGGTGGAGCGCCTTCGACTTCCAGCGCGCAACGCTGGCATAGTCGACCAGATCGCGCTGCCGCAACGCCTCGATCGGGGAATGATAGTCGCCCATCGCCGCGCGCGGAAATTCCGGGATGGCTTCGACGTCGATGTAAAGCGGGTTAAGGAAAAGCCGGCTGCTTGGATAGTAGGGGCTCGCTTCCTCGGCCCGGTCATCGAACAGCGCATGCAGCGGATTGAGCCCGATACCCGCAGCGCCAAGCTCGGTGGCGATGTCGATCAGGCTCGCAAGGTCGGTGAAGTCGCCATGCCCCCAGTTGCGGCGCGAGCGAACGCCATAGAGCTGAACCGCGATTGCCCATGACCGTTGCGGCAGGGCGGGCGTACCTTGAAACGCAGGCACGACCTGATCCG
>Ga0081455_10007506_pt1 | contig 11472 bp, 9 predicted proteins | sample TabmetS3T2R1_FD_70207 | JGI IMG/M metagenome (GOLD analysis project Ga0081455, IMG submission 70207) | Tabebuia heterophylla rhizosphere microbial communities from the University of Puerto Rico - S3T2R1 | ecosystem: Host-associated > Plants > Roots > Rhizosphere ...
CGCCACCATCGACGCGCTGGCGGCCCCCTTCGCGATGAACGCGGGCGACCTGCTGCGCGCAGTGGAGGTCGCCGCCAAGGTGCTGGATTCGCCTGCCAGTCAAGACCTCGCAGTTGCATGGGCGGCGGCGACCGCGACGTTGTCGAGTGCTCGCATGGGCAGGTTCGACGATGTCGGTCCGCTCGCCGAGCGTGGCCTGGCGACCCCGCATCCTGGACTGTTGCGGTTCACCATCGGCCTCGGCGAGATCACCACGCTGTTGATGACCAAGAGCGTGCTGCACGCACAGCGGCTGGCGCGCCACTACATGGAGTTCTCCGAGCTGCAGCAGCCGGGCCGTGCGATCGGCGAAGTCCTCCTTGCGCGCACCCTGATCGTAACGGGCGAGTTCGACCTGGCGACATCGCTGCTGCGTCAATCCGCCGCAGCGCTGTCGGAGACCGGCTACTCGTGGGGCCCGCTCGCGCTGATGTATCTCGCGCAGGCGCTCGGTCAACAGGGCGACGCGGCAGGATCGGCAGAGATATTGGCGCGCGCCGAATCTCGGCACAGCCTGAGGTCCGAACTGTACGCGCCCGAACTGGCATTGGGTCGTGCGTGGACGCTGGCCGCGGCCCGCAACATAGCAGGCGCGGTGAGCGCCGCCCGCGACGCGGCCCGGATCGCCGAACGCTCAGGGCAGCTGGCGATTGCGCTGCAGGCGTTGCACGAGGCGGTTCGGCTCGGCGACGTCACGGCCGCAGACGCCATCGCGCGGGTGACCGGCGGCCTGGACTGTGTTGCAGGCAGGGCCGCGCTGGCGCACGGCCGCGCGCTGGCCGCCGCCGACGGCAAGGGACTTTCCGCGGTCGCGGCCGAACTCGCCGACCTCGGGATGAAGTGCGCCGCGGCCGACGCCGCAGCGCAGGCGGCAAAGGTGTTCGCAGCCCGTCACGAGCGCAAGGGTGAGGTAGAAGCCATGGCCCAGGCCGCCGAGTTGGCGGGCGGCGCGTCGACGCCCGCGCTCGATCAGGTGCTGAACCCGTTGCCGCTGACGGGTCGCGAGCTCGAGATCGCGATCATGGTGTCCGAGGGGATGACCAACAAGGCCATCGCCGAGCGACTGTCCGTCTCGGTGCGCACCGTCGAGGGGCACATCTACCGCGCATGCACGAAACTCGACGTCCCGGACCGCACCATGCTGGCCGAAGTCGTCGCGTCGGCAAAAACGAGTAGCGGACTACGCAAGACATCCCCGCGATCGCCGAGCACGCTGTAGTTCCCGACCTTGACCTGCGCAGGAGGTCCGATGACGAGAGCAGCCTCCCCGTCGACCAATGGACACGCCCCGTCCACCGGCGAGCCAGACCCGATCGAGCCGATTCCCCAAGACCGCTTCGAGACCATCGAGTTCCCGGCCAGGGACGGCCTCACCCTGAACTTCAAACACCTGGCGGGGGATGGGGAGCCCCTGCTGATGGTCGCCGGGACGGGCACCCGCGCCAACCTCTGGAACCCGCCGACCGAGAACCTACTGAAGCAGTTGACGGCGGCGGGCTTTGACCTCTGGATGCTCAACTGGCGGTCGAGCATCGACTTGCCCGCGGTCAGATACACGCTCGATGACGCGGCGGTGCTCGACATGCCGAGGGCGGTCGAAGAGGTACGGGAGCGGACAGGTGCCGACAAGATCAAGGCGCTGATTCATTGTCAGGGTTCGTGCGCCTTCATGATGGCGATCACCGCGGGCCTCCTTCCGGACGTGTCCATGGTGATCTCGAACTCGTCGGCGCTGCACCCGGTCATGCCATGGCAGGCGCGGCTGAAACTTCCACTCGCCGTTGCGTTTTTGAACCGTGAAAAGATCAGCGGCATCAATCCGCAGTGGGGTCTGCACGCGCCACGGCTGCTGCCGAAGATCCTCAACGTGTACGTCAACGCCACGCATGACGAGTGCGACAACGCCGTGTGCAAACACACCAGCTTCATGTACGGGTACGGACACCCGACCCTGTGGCGCCACGAGAATCTCAACGACGAGACCCACGAATGGATCAAGGGTGAGTTCGGTCAGGTGCCGATGTCGTACTACGGGCACATCGCGGACTCGTCGGCGGCAGGCGAGATGGTGTCGACCGGGAAGTACCGTGAGCTGCCACCGCTGTTCACCGCCGAGGCGCCGCAGACCGACGCCCGCTTCGTGTTCATGACCGGTGACCGCAACCAGACGTTCCTGCCGGTCGGCATGGGCCGCACCTTCGAATACTTCGAGCGGCACGCGCCGGGCAAGCACACGTTCCAGAAGTTCGCCGGCTACGGCCATCTCGACGTGTTCCTGGGCCAGTACTCGCACCGGGACGTCTTCCCGTTCATCCTCGACGAATTGAGCAAGCCATGGTGATGGACGCGAATCGCGCAGAGAGCACGGATGAGGTCGCGATGCCGACCGACGAGGAGGTTCGCGCGAAGCTGAGGATGGCGCGTCCGGGCCTGCGCTTCGACGAGGTGATGACGGGGATGATCACCATGGGCATCACGGATCCCGTCAAGGGTTACCGAGACGACGCCGCCATCGCCATGCGGTTGCACGCCACCGTCACAATCCCGAATCTGCCCGGGTTCATCAAGGACCCCATCCACAAGGGACAGTGGCGTGCGCAGGGTTCGATACCGGTGCTCGGGGGTGACGTGATCGGCATGGGCGAGGGGGATTTCGGGCTCTTCCGCCGTGCGATCCGCGAGAACAAGGGCGTGCGGGAGCTGGTCTACGACACCACATTCTCAGTGGGCGAGCAGCAATACAGAATGCGTGGGCGCAAATACGTCGAACCCTCGCCGCCGTGGCGGTTGTGGCCCGCAACCACCACCCTGTACGTCCAACTGTTCCCCGCCGGCGGCGGAAACGGTCAACCCGTCGGGTCGGGAGTCCTTCGGCTGACGCTGTGGGGGTTGATCAAACAACTACTGACGATGCAGGTCATCGGCAACTACGGGATGTTCGACAGGTTCATCCAGAAACTGTCGTTCTACCGGTTCTTCGGCAAGTCACTGATCAACACCTACATCAAGGGCCGGCGGTGGTGAGCGGCGAGGACCGCGCCGACGTCGTCATCATCGGCAGTGGCTTCGGGGGTGCCGTCGCGGCATACCGGCTGGCCGCCACCGGTCGAAGCGTGGTCGTGCTGGAGCGCGGGCGCGACTGGTCGAAGACCAAGACACCGCAGCGGCCGCGCGAGTATCTGTATTCCAGCAGGATGCCGCATCGGTTCAACGGCTGGCTGGATATCCGGTTCCTCGACCAGATGGTGGTGGCCACCGGTGCCGGCGTCGGCGGCGGCTCGCTGATCTATGCGAACGTCTGCGTGGACGCTCCCGACCGTGTCTTCTACAGCGGCTGGCCTTCGCAGATCACCGCGGCGAAGATGCAGAAGTATTACGGCGAGGTGGCCGAAGTACTGAAGCCGCAAGAGGTTCCGGTAGGGCAGATCAACCCGCGGATGGCTCTACTGGGCCGGGCAGCGGAAGCGATGGGGGTGGCGCCGAGGTATCGATCCCTCCCGCTGGCGGTGGCCTTCGATGAGAGGGCGCCGGACATGGGCGGCGAGCCGTGGCGCGATCCCAAGGTGTACGAATCGGGTACATGCGTGCACTGCGGGGACTGTGTCATCGGTTGCGCACACGGCGCCAAGAGGACGCTCGACAAGAACTACCTCGCCATGGCCAAAGGCGCGACAATACAGCCGCTGTCGATGGTCACCCACATATCAAAGGACCCGAACGGCGCGTGGCGGGTGCACTACCTCGACGTCACGGAGGGCCGACGCCGCAAGCGCCAAATTGTCTGCAAGATCGTGATTCTCGCGGCAGGCTCCATCGGCTCCACCGAGATCCTGTTGCGTTCGCGCGACGAATTCCGCACGCTCAAACAACTGCCCTGCGCGCTCGGCAGAGGATGGAGCCCAAACGGTGACTTCCTCACCCTGGCCCGCTATCCGAATCGGAAGCAGCCGCTGCTCGAGCCGACCAAAGGCCCGACGATCGGTTCGGTGATCGATCTCCTCGACGGTGTCGACCTGCCCGACGATGACGTGATCGGCTACGACGGGCGCATCTACGTCGAAGACGGTGGGCTGCCGAACTTCGGGGCGCATCTGCTGAAGTCCTGGAAGAGTGCCGGTGGGCTGAAGCAACGGCTCTACGAAAAGGCCAGCGACCTCACCGATTTCAGCGACATGATCCCGTGGTTCGGTCAATCGATCGACGGGGCGGACGGTGAGTTCTCGCTGCGAAGCAAATACGTGTTCTGGCGGGCCAGGTCACGCCTCAACTGGAACCCCCAGCGCTCGGTGAGCGCACTGGACACGTTCAACGACGTCCACGTGGCGATGACGCTTGCCACCGGCGGTGAGCCAATGCCATTGGCGACGTGGCGTCGCCTCCGGATGCTGGTGACACCACATCCGCTGGGGGGCTGCAACATGGCGGCCGCGGCGGGAGCCGGTGTAACGACCGACAGGGGTGAGGTTTTCGGCCATCGCAACCTGTTCGTGATGGACGGCTCTGTCATTCCGAGGGCGATCGGCCGCAATCCGTCGAAGACGATCGCCGCGCTGGCCGAACGCAACAGCCAGATGTTGGTCGACGAGCTGCCCGCCCGCTTCGGCGTCGCGGCGGCGGTCTAGCGCGGGGACATGCCCGCCGCGCGGTACGCGGCGTCGACGTAGGCCATGTTCTCCACCGCATCGGCGGTGTCGAGCGGTAGCTCGGCGCCCTGTTGCACGTGGGCCGCGAACGCCTCGAGTTGGTACGTGTACGACGGCCGCGTGCCCAGCCGCTCGACGGTGGTGCCGGCCGGGGTGTTGATGGTCAGCCGGTCGTCGTCGTGCGGCTTGATGAAGTTGTGCACCAACACATCTCCGTGGGTGCCGACGATGCGAAGCGTGAACGTGTAGTCGTCCGCGACCATCGAGTTCGCGCTCAGTCCCGTCGCACCGCCCGGAAACGCCAGGTCGACGTCGCACCAGGCGTCGACGCCAGGGCTGCGCTGTTCGGCGTGGGCGCGAACGATCGACGGATGCCCCAGGCGCCGCATGACGTGAAGGCCGTAGCAGCCCAGGTCCATCAGCGCGCCCCCGGCCAACTCCAGCGACCACCGCGGGTCGTCGTCCTCCGGTGCAGGCATGGCCATCCGCGCCTCGACATGAACCAGCTCACCAAGTGAGCCGTCGCCCGCCAGTTCCAGTGCGCGGCGGGTGGCCGGATGAAACAGGTAGTGAAACCCTTCCATCACAGTGATTCCCGCGGCGTCGGCCGCTGCGGCGACATTCTGCGCCTCCGCCCGATCGCGGGCGAACGGTTTCTCTGTCAGCACCGGCTTACCCGCCGCGACGGCCGCCAGGTTCCACGGCGCGTGTAACGCATTTGCCAGCGGGTTGTACACAACATCGACGTCGGGATCATTGATCACTTCGTCGTAGGACGCCAATACGCGTTCCACGCCGTACTTTTCGGCGAACAGCTGGGCCCGTTGTGGATCACGCGCCGCCACCGCGACGAGTCGGTGTCCCAGCTCGTGCGCGGGCCCGATTATCGCGAGCTCGGCGATCCGCGATGCGCCGAGCACCCCGATCCTCATACCGGAACTGACCCGCACACGTCCGCCATGTAGGCCACGCTGGCCCGCACGTCGCGCACCGGTCCCTCGTCAACGGGCTCGCCGCCGAGAATCGTGTCCTGCTCCATGACGAACCAGCCGTCAAAACCGTTGCTGCGCAACGCCGTGACGATCCCCGCGATATCGATGTCACCGCCGCCGAGCGGGGTGTACATGCCGTCGCGCACGGCCTCGGTGTAGGTCAGTTCGCCGGCCTGCACACGCGCCGCCAGGGCGGCGTCGACATCCTTCAGATGCGCGTGGGCGACGCGGCCAGGCACCTCGCGGGCCAGCTGCAGTGGATCGGTTCCACCGATCAGCAAGTGACCCGTGTCCAGGCAAAGCTTGATCTCTGAACCGCTCAGCACGCGGTCGACCTCGCTGCGGGTCTCCACCATCGTGCCGACGTGCGGGTGCAGCACCGCGAGCACACCCTTCTCCGCCGCCGCGGCCGCGAGGCGATCGAGATTGCCCAGCAGGGTTGCCCATTGGTCGTCGTCGAGGGTCGGGCGAGAGTCGTAACCGTCGGTGCCGGTCGCCGCGGCGAGCACGACGACGCTGGCCCCGCAAGCCACCAACGCGTCGAGGGGGCCAGCAATGTCGGGCAGCGGATCGTGGCCGGCGTCGTGCAGCAGGACCGGAACGAAGGTGCCCACACAGCTCAGCCCGAACGAATCCAGCAGGGCGGTCAGCTCGCCGGGATCCGACGGCAGAAATCCCTCCGGTCCCAGTTCGGTGGCGGCCAGGCCCACGTCACGCATCTCGGCGAGTACGCGTTGCGGCGTGAGCTGGTGGCCCCATCCGGGCACCTCGCACACGCCCCAGGAAATCGGCGCTCCAGCGATCTTCATGTTCTTCACTGCGACCTCACATCATCGATCCGTACCGGGACACCCCGCTTCAACGACTCTGTCGCCGCTTCCGCCAGCCATGCGACCTCGACCGCATCGGCCACCGTGCACGCCGGTGCGGCGGTGCCGTTGACCACGTCGACGAATGCTCTCAGCTCGGCGCGGAACGCGTCGGTGAAACGGTCCATGAAGAAGTGATGCGACGGTCCCGATGGAAACTCGTTGTGCGGGTCGACATTCCGCACCGGGGCGCCCTGATCCCAGCCGGCGACCACGGTGTCGTTGAAGCCGTGCACCTCCAACCGGCAGTCGTAGCCGTGCCCGTTGTAGCGTGCTGCCGACACCACCCCAAGGGTGCTCTGGTCGAACCTCACCACGACCGCGGCAGTGTCGACGTCGCCGTATTCGGTGAACCGTGGATCGCCCTGCACGCTGCCCGTCGCGTACACCTCGATGGCCCGCTGACCCGTGATCCAGCGCAGCACGTCGAAATCGTGGACGGCGCAGTCGCGGAAGATGCCGCCGGAACCCGCGATGTACTCCATCGGCGGGGGAGCGGGATCCATCGTGGTGCTGCGGACCGTGTGCAACAGGCCCAGCGAGCCGTCGTCGACGGCGCGCTTGACAGCGGCGAAGGCGGCGTCGAACCGCCGCTGGTATCCGACCTGCACCGGCACGCCGGACTCGGCGATCGCCGCGGCGACGCTGGCGCTCTCCGCGGCCGTCGCAGCGATGGGCTTCTCGCAGAAGGTCGGCAGACCGCGGTGCACGGCGGCCAGCGTCAACTCGGCATGCGCAGGCGTGGCGGCCGACACCACGACACCGTCGATGCCCGACAACAGCAGCTCCTCGACCGAATCTGCAGGTTTCGCACCGTGTTTGGCGGCGACGGCGGCGACCACGTCGGGCCGCTCGTCGGCGACGACGAGCCCGTCGACACCCTCAAGGCCGGACAGCGTCTCGGTGTGGAAGGCGCCGATGCGACCCAGTCCGATTACTCCGAGTGTGGTCATGGCTTTCTCCGATCGTCTTGGTCGCGCAGCGCGACATCGAGTTGTTCTGCGGTGAGGTCGTCGGCCAACGCGGCCAGCACGGTGTCGACCTGACTGGGCGGGGCCAGACTGCCGATCGGCTGGTCGCTGTCGAGGTTGGTGGGAAAGGCGTAGCCCTCGGCGGTCGCCACCACAGCGTTGAGCAGGTCGCGCTGGGGGCGGCCCGCCACCTTCATCGCGCGCAGCGCCGGATAGACCGCCCGCACCATCGCGGTGCGGTCCAGCGCTTCCATTGCGCGACCGAACGGCGAGGAGATCTGCAACAGGTTTGCGATCCGGCGGATATCGCTCGAAACATTCGACCCCGCACCGTGATACAGCGCGGGATTGAAGAACACCGCATCGCCCTTGCCCAGCGGCACCTGCACGTGGTGCTCAGCGAAGAAGTCGACGAACTCCGGCCGGTTGAACGCGAGATAGCCGCCCTCGAAACGCTGCGAGAACGGCAGCAGCATGGTCGGACCGCTGTCGACCGGCATATCGCAGTGCGCCACCGCGCCCTGCAGGGTCAGCACGGGCGAGGTGCGGTGCAGATGCGCGGGGTAATCGGCTAGGTGTTCGTCGGGCACGAAGCCGAGGTGATAGTCGCGATGCGGAACCTGTTGTTTCCCACCGGGATTGACGACGTTCACCTGCGAGGTGACCTGATAACGCGGTCCGAGCCACGCCTGACTCACGAGGGCCAGGGTGTCGTTGGCGTAGTAGTCGGCGAACACCTGCGGGTCATGCAGGGCCAGCTTCTGCGCCGCGTTCCAGATCCGGTCGTTGGCGCCGGGCTTGCCGAAATGGTCACCGGCGGCCGACCCCGCGGCGCGCTGCGCGTCGATGATCGCGAAGAACGCCGCGCTGGCCCGATCCACGACGTCGGTGTCGAATGCGCTCTCGAAGACCACCACGCCGGGCCCGTCGGCCAGCGCGAGCAGGTGCACCCGCTGCTCGTCGTGGTCGAAGGCGACCAGGCGGTCGCAGAACAGCAGCGCGGCGTCGGGGAGCGGGGAGCGGTGCACGAGCGCTCCCCCGGTTTCCGCCTTGAGCTCGTAGCCGAGATAGCCGGCGAAGCCGCAGATGAAGTCGAACGGCAGCTCCGGGGCGTCGGCCCGGAGGCGTTCGAGCTCGCGCTCGCAGTAGTCAAAGACGCTCTCGCGCAGCGTCTCGGTGCCGCCCGAGCGCTCCACCGAGAGCGTGCCCGTGGCGACGTCGTAGCGGACGAGCCGCCCGAGCGGGCCGTCGGGCGCGCCCATGAACGAGAAGCGCGAGAGCCCCGGCTCGGCGCGCGCGCTGTCGAGCCACACCGCCCGGTCGCGGTCGCCGTAGAGCCCTACGAAGACGGCCTCGGGGTCGCACCACGTGGCGAGCGCGCGGTGGCGCACGCTGACCCCCGCTGTCGGCCGCTGGGCGGGCCGCGGCGCCTGCGGCGCCGGACGTCCGAGGGCGCGGGTGAGGTCGCGGAAGTTCTGCAGCAGCGTGCGGCCGTGCTCGGTCTCGATCGACTCCGGGTGGAACTGAACGCCCCACAACGGCCGCGACTCGTGCTCGAGGCCCATGACGACGTCGTCGGGCGTCCAGGCAGTCACGCGCAGCGCTTCAGGGACCGCGCCGACGGCGAGCGAGTGGTAGCGCACGGCCGCGAACCCCTGCGGGATGCCGGCGAACAGACCGCGGCCGTCGTGGTGGATCTCGCTCAGCCGCCCGTGCATGACCTCCGGCGCATGGGCGATCGCGCCACCGGTCACGTGGGCGAGCGCCTGGTGGCCGAGGCAGACGCCGAGCACCGGCAGCTCGGCCCGCTGCAGGACCTCCAGCGACACGCCGACGTCGCGCTCGTGCTCGGGCCGGCCCGGGCCGGGCGAGATCACGATGTTGTCCACCGCCAGCGCCGAGAGCTCGGGCCACGTCAGCTCGTCGTTGCGCACCACGATCGGCTCGTCGCCGTTGACCTCGCCCAGCAGGTGGAAGAGGTTGAAGGTGAACGAGTCGTAGTTGTCGATCAGGAGCGTGCGCATGGCCGCATCTACACTCTGCCGACGTTGGCAGACGAGCGCCTTCGCCTGTTGCGCCGCCGCGGCATCGAGACAGTGATCCTCGCAGGCGCGGACACGCACGGGATCATGCGCGGCAAGCGCGTGCCGATCGCGGAGCTGGATCGCGCGGCCGAGCACGGCGTCGCGTTGTGCGAGGTCATCTGGGCGCTGCCGGTCGACGAGGTCGAGCCCGTGCAGCGGCCGCCGGGACACGCGGGCTGGTTCCCCCGGAACGGCTATCCGGACATGCTCGCCGTCCCCGACCTCGAGACCACGCGGATCGCTCCGTGGCACGACCGCACCGCCATCGTGCTCTGCGACTTCGTCGATCGCGATGGCGGCGCGGTGCCGGTGTCGCCGCGGGCGGCGCTGCGCTCGGTCGTCGAGCGCGCCCGCGCGATGGGCGTGGAGCCGGTCGTCGGGGTCGAGCTCGAGTTCTACCTGCTGCGCGAGACGCCGCGGTCGGTGGTCGGCAAGCGCCCGTCGCAGCTCGTCGCGGTCGACGAGCGGCCGAGCGTGTACGGCGTGGTCTCCGGGTCGCGGCAGGAGCCGTTCGCGGGCGCGGTGCGCGACACGCTGCGCGAGTACGGGCTCGCGGTCGAGGCGTGCAACCCGGAGTCGGGGCCCGGGCAGTTCGAGATCAACCTGCGCGCGGCGTCCGCGCTGACGGCGGCCGACGAGGCGTTCCTGCTCAAGAGCGCGGTCAAGGAGATCGCGGCGCGCCAGGGGCTGCTTGCGACGTTCATGGCCAAGCCGCGCTCGGACTGGCCGGGCAGCTCGTGCCACCTGCATCTCAGCCTCGGCGACGGCGCGGACATGCGCCACTTCCTCGGCGGGCTGCTCGCGGGGATGGCCGAGCTCACCGCGCTGCTCGCCCCGACGCCGAACTCCTACCGGCGCTTCGTCCCCTACTCGTGGGCGGCGACGACGGCGACATGGGGCGAGGACAACCGCTCCGTCGGCGTGCGCGCGCTCGGCACGCGGGTCGAGCAGCGGCAGGCCGGCGCCGACGCCAACCCGTACCTCGCCGCCGCCGCGGCACTCGCCGCCGGGCTCGACGGCGTGCGGCGCGGCTGCGAGCCGCCGGCGCCCGTCGACGGCGACGTCTACGCGCTGCCCGACGCACCGCCGCTCCCGGCCACGCTCGCCGAGGCCACGGACCTGCTCGAGCGCAGCGCGCTGGCCCGCGACTGGCTCGGCGACGACGTCGTCGACCACTGCATCGCGATGCGGCGCGCCGAGCTTGCGGCGCAGGCCGCCGCGGTCACCGACTGGGAGACCGCCCGCTACCTGGAGGCCCTGTAGGTGATCGTCGAGACCGTGGTGACGACGATCAACCCCGACGGCAGCGTCAACTGCGGCGCGATGGGCGTCGAGTGGGGCGAGGAGCGGATCGTTATCAAGCCCTACCGCGGCACCAGGACCCTGCGCAACCTGGAAGCGACGGGCGCGGCGGTCATCAACCTGACCGACGACATCCTCCTCTTCAGCCAGGCCGCGCTTGGCGATCCGCATCCGCCGACGCATCCGGCGGCGAACGTCGAGGGCGCCGTGCTCGACGACGCGTGCTCCTGGCGCGAGGTGCGCGTCGAGACGGTTGACGACAGCGCGCAGCGCGCGCGGGTGAGCACGCTCGTGGTCGGTCGCGGCATCGGGCGCGAGTTCCTCGGCCTCAACCGGGCCCGCCACGCGGTGCTCGAGGCGTCGATCCTCGCCTCCCGGGTGCGGCTGCTCCGAGCGGACGAGATCCGCGCCGAGCTGGACCGCCTCCAGCCGCTCGTCGACAAGACGGCGGGGCCGCGCGAGCGCGAGGCGATGGCATACGTCACGCGCCACCTGCGCGCGGCGGTGGCGGGACGGTGACCGTAGTCCGCGTCGAGGCACCGGCGCGCCTGCACCTCGGCATGCTCGCGGTG
>Ga0081455_10007507_pt1 | contig 11471 bp, 16 predicted proteins | sample TabmetS3T2R1_FD_70207 | JGI IMG/M metagenome (GOLD analysis project Ga0081455, IMG submission 70207) | Tabebuia heterophylla rhizosphere microbial communities from the University of Puerto Rico - S3T2R1 | ecosystem: Host-associated > Plants > Roots > Rhizosphere ...
ATGGCCGTTCATCACGCCAATGGCGCCAGGCCTCGCGGTCGTGGCCTTGCCGTACCGCGCCCACTCCCGCGCGAGATTGGGACCTTGGCCGACCCACATCGCCATCTGCCGGCCGCACCACCGATGCGACCAGCCGGTCGGGTTCCTGCCCACGTCACGCATCGCGCGATCGAGCAGAGTCGTTGATTGGTTCTTACGCAATACGTCTTGGTCCACGTAGTAGCGCAAATCCGCGTGGGCAGCAGTCGTCGTTAGTGCAAACGCAGCAATGGCGGCGGCGATCAAAACGCGCATCGTCGTCTCCCTCTGATGTTGATTTAACGGTGATTAGTCGTCCGCGCCGTCAGGGCCGTAGGACGGCCCCATGGCGAAGTGTTGGCTTCGAGAGCGTGCCGGACGGTCAAAGCTGAATTTTCGCAGCGACACGCAAACGCCGGGGTCCGACTGGACTCACTCCAGCACTAGCACTTTGCGACCGTCACATTTTGCGTCACGCGCATGCCGATCGCGCGCGCCGCGCCGTGTGACAGATCGAGTGACACGCCTTTGGTGAAAGGCCCACGATCATTCACCCGGACGGCAACGCTCCGGCCTGTCTTCGGATTGGCGACCCGCAGGCACGTCCCGAATGGCAGCGACCGATGAGCGGCGGTGAGACCGTTCGGATTGAACCTTTCACCCGAGGCAGTGCGATTGCCCGCAAGCTCATGGCCGTACCAGGTCGCACGTACGGTCTGGTCGGCATAAGCAGGCGTCGAAAGGAAAATGATTGCTAAGGCTGTCTTGAACCGCATCGATAACCTCTGTCGTATCTGACTCTACTGCCGCGCGAGATAGCGGCCGAATTCGGTGATTAAGAGACTGCAATGCGATCCCTGTTGGCAGGAATGTGACGACTTCAAGAGGGGCATTGCGCGGCAAGACGGCCGATGAAAGTGAACCTGAAACGGCGCGAGCTGTTGTATACTTAAGGCAAATGGGGTCGGGCGCTACCTTCCAGATTTGCAACCAAAGGAGGTCCGCTCATGAAAGTCAAAGAAGCAATGCACAAGGGCGTAGACTGGGTTGCCCCGGACACGCCTCTCGTCGATCTCGCCAAATTGATGCATCAGCATGATATCGGCGCCATTCCGATTGGCGAGAAGGATCGACTTGTCGGCATGGTGACCGATCGCGACATCGTCTGCAAAGGCTTGGCACAGGATGGCTTCGACGCCCGCCGCGCCACGGCACGCGACGTGATGACGCCGGGCATTCATTGTTGCAGCGAGGACGACGATCTCGCCAAGGCGGTACGTCACATGGAGTCGCTAAAAATCCGCAGGTTGCCGGTGATCAACAAGAGCAAGCGTATGGTCGGCATCCTCAGTCTTGGCGACGTCGGTCATTCGGCGCCGAGCGAGCTGCTGACCGAGTGCGTCAAGAAAGTTTCGGCCCACCACTGAGAAGCGTCGCTCGAGCGGCTGGCACTAGCGACGATTAGTGCGAGTGCCTTTCGTGCTCTTTGCGCGTCTTCGCCGCTTTTTGCGCGGACTTCTTACGGTCTTGGGCGGTGCGGCCAGTACTCGGGCGCCGGCCGAGCTCGTGCCAATCCGACTCCGACATGTCGATGCCGTAATGTTTGGCCGCCTTCTTGATATTGGCGAACGCCAATTTTCGCTCTTCATCGGAGACGCCCACGGTTTGATCAAACCGTGCAATCGCGTTTCTGACGTGACTTGCGTCAGTCATCGGCTCTTTGCGCTGCTTCGGAAAGGCGAAAACACTATCGGGCAGATCGCTTCGCTCGGTCAGCTCGCCGTGCTTTTCGTGGGGTTTCCAGGTCGTTTCCATGGCTTATCTCCTGAGCAAATCCAGTTTGGACATGCCCCCGGCAGGAAACGAACGGCCCCCGCATGCATCGGTTCCGCGCTGCGACATCATCGCATATGCAACGGGACTTGGGAGCGCGCGACTAAGCGCCCGGGACAATCTCGCCGAGAATGCCAAACCTTAGGCGGGCTTGGCGACGAAAAGCTGGCACCATCCGCTTGCGGCGACCGGGTCCTCCACCACGTTGCATGATGCGGGCGCCACGAACTGGGTGCAGCCCGAACATTGCTGCCCGTCTTTTGGCGTGTCCTGATATTTGGAAGCTTCGTGGGTGAGTTTCGTCTGGGCGACCAGGCTCTCTGCCATGGCGGTGGTCGAAATGATGGCCCCGGCAATCACCGGCACGCTTTTCAGCAACGACCGGCGACACAGCCCTTTGTTGATCGAACTGGATGGATTTGTCATGCGAGCACTCCTTGAGAAGCGTCACGCCAAAAAGAACCTTTGCCCGCTTGGAATGGTTCCAGGGAGGTCCAGCCCCTTGAAAAGATAGGCGGAACAACTCCCTCTGCGAGGCGTTTTTCCAGTGGCACGGAGGTTCACCGCATGCATTTCGCCAGCCGGCTTGGCACAGCTCTCGCGTTTGTCATCTCGGCCTTTCCTTTCGGAGTTGCCCGCAGCGAACAGCTTGTCGCTCTTCCATGGACCAACGCCCAAGTCGTCGCTCTTCCGTGGACCGACGCCAAAGTCGAAAGCCTCGCATCGCTGGATAATCCGTGGTCGATGGCGTTTCTGCCGGATGGCCGGCTGCTGATCACCGAGAAGCCTGGCAATTTGCTCGTTTATGCCGACGGAGAACTCTCCGATCCGCTCGGCGGCGTGCCCAAGGTCGAATATCACGAGCAAGGAGGGCTGCTTGCCGTCGCGGTCGATCCGAACTTCGGCAGCAACCAGTTCGTCTATTTGTCCTACACAGAGGCCGCGAGCGAGCAACCCGCCGACGCCAAGGATGAAGGCGATCCCCGTCTCGGCGAATATCAAGATCTCGACGATGTGGTCCTGAAAGGACTTGCTGTCGCGCGCGGGCGGCTCGAGGGCGATCAGCTCAAGGACGTGACGGTCATTTGGCGGCAAACGCCGAAGACGATCGGCCGCGGTCATTTCGGCGGGCAAATGGCCTTTGCGCCCGACGGCACGCTCTTCATCACCTCAGGCGATCGCCAGAGATTCGATCCGGCGCAAGATCTCGGCTCGACGCTAGGCAAGATCGTGCGCATCAATGCCGACGGCTCGATCCCGCAAGACAATCCCTTCGTGAAGGAAAGCGGCGCCCTGCCCGAGATTTGGAGCCTCGGTCACCGAAACGAGCTCGGCTTGGCCTTCGACCCCGCCGGCAAGCTGTGGGAGCACGAGATGGGGCCGAAAGGCGGCGACGAAATCAATCTCATCGAGAAGGGCAAGAACTACGGCTGGCCGATCGTGAGCGAGGGCACTCACTACAATGACGTGCCGATTCCGCATCACGCGGAAAAAGGCGAATTTGCTCCGCCGCTCAAGTTTTGGAATCCCTCGATTTCGCCTTCGGGCCTGATCTTCTACAAAGGCGACCAGTTCAAGGCGCTGAACGGCAAGGCCTTGCTCGGGGGTCTATCGTCGGAAGCGTTGATCGTGCTCACGATCGATAACGACAAGGTGCTCGATGACAGCATCGTAAAGATGGAGCACCGCATTCGCGACGTCGCGCAGATGCGTGACGGGAGCTTGCTCCTTCTGACGGACGGCGACGCTGGCGAGCTTTTGCGGCTCACGCCGGCTCCCCCAAGCAAAACTGGCTAGACCGGCAGGACAGAAGCGTCGGGAACGTCTTGATCGATCGCTCGTTCCCTAACTAGCCAGCATGGGCCTTCCCCCGGCCGGTTAGGCCCGGCACCGCCGCTCTTGCGCTTGCGCAGACTCCGGTGCTGGGCCACCAGAACCCGAGACGGTGCGAACGATGTTGGAGGCGCGCCGGTAGGCGCGGGGTAACGGTCCTTGTTGAGGCCCCTCACCTATTCCTTGCCGGTGGCCGGCGCCGGGGCGCTGTTGGCGTCGGGCGCAGTCTTGCCATCCGGCGCCGTCGCTTCGTGCACCTCTTGACGGACTTCTTCGCCGACCTTCTCAACCGAAGAGCCGAGGCTGGCGCCGACATAGTCCCAATTGACAATGTCGCGCTTGCCGGCGTTCGGCGCGAGATGATCGATGATGAAGACAACAAGAACGGTCAGAACGACGCCCGTCACCACACCTGAGAGATAAGGCATGTTTAGCCCTCCAGCTCCAATGCGTGCACGAAGGGCAAGAACGCTCTAACTCGCCTTCTTCTTCGGCACTTTCTTGCCCTTCTTGCGCGCTTCCGACAGACCAATGGCAATGGCTTGCTTCCGGCTCTTAACCTTGCCGCCCTTGCCGCCTTTTCCGCTCTTCAAGGTGCCGCGCTTGAATTTGTGCAGCTCGCGCTCGACGTCTTTGGAGGCGCCTTTCGAGTACTTTCGTGCCATGCGAAGCCTCCACGCGGTGATGGACTAAGGGGCGGAACCTCTCATGACGTGCGTCACGAGCGAGATCACAAGCAGCACGAGGAAGACGAAGAACAAGATCTTGGCGATTCCCGCCGACGCTCCCGCGATGCCGCCGAAGCCCAAGGCACCGGCAATGAGCGCTACGACCAAAAACACGAGGGCCCAATACAACATGTCAAACCTCCAGTCCTGACGGACTAAAATCACTTGCCAAAGCTAAACGGTTAAACACGACAAACCGGGCGAAGTTCCAAGCGGCGTCAGTCGGCCGCGGGAACTTGGGGCCTGAAGCTTCGTTCTCCTGTGAGAAGGAGAGCGCCATGGCCTCGATGCAGGACTGCATTACCAATTGTCTCGATTGTCACTCGGTTTGCCTTGCGACGATCGCGCACTGCCTGGAGAAGGGCGGCGACCACGCCGCGCCGGAGCACATTCGCCTCCTGCAAGACTGTGCGCAGATTTGCATCGTCAGCGCCGATTTCATGTTGCGCCGCTCGCCGATGCATCGAATGACGTGCCGCATTTGCGCCGACATCTGCATCGCGTGTGCCGATGACTGCTCGAAGCTTGCCGACGATGAGACGATGGTGCTTTGCGCCGAGACCTGCCGCCGCTGCGCGCAAAGCTGCGCCGAGATGGCGGCTGACCGCAAGGCGGCATGACGTTGGGGCGATAATCGCGCGGCGGCCGCTATCGAGGCGGCACTCTCGATTTTTTCCTTTGAGCGGACCTGGCTGCCGCGCCGCCTTCCATATGTTCGAGCTGTTCGTCGCTCAGCGCTTCCCTCTTGGCCTCCCTCTGGCCGAGATCGGCGCCCGTTGCCGGAGCCGTGGTTTGTTCCGGGCTCTTGGGCGCACACCTGCGAGGAAACAGGCGACACAGAAGATTCGTGATCATAATCAACAAACGCGGGGCGAAATCGGATGTTCCTCAAAATAAAGACCCAGCGCCGCCGCTACGCCATACACGAATAACAGCGGCACCGGGCCCGACCATCGCAGGGAGGGAAGGTGGTCTTCCGGCCCGTCGGGTGGTCACCGGCAAGATTAGGATTGGATCGTGGCCGGAATGAGCGGGGTGAGCCCCACCCCGAGAGCCGGAAGAACCCCTCGGGCGCGCGATTCAAGGCTCAAACTGCCATCTTCAGCTTCGATTAACCCTCACCGCCCTAGGATATCGGTGAGGCATGCCCCCTTGCGCGCGGTATTGCTGACGGGGTTGTCGAGGGAGTTCCCCGATGAACAGAGCGGTGCTGTCACTGTGCCTGTTTGGCACGGCACTGGCCACGGCCAACACCTTAATCACGCAGCGACCGTCATGCCCCGCCGGGGGCGCAAATATTGTCGCTGCATACGCGGAAACTTCGTCCGGAACCGCCGCCGCAGTTCCCAGCGCACCTGCCCAGGCTGCAAAAGCCAAACCAGCCCCAGCGCCAAAGGATCAAGCTTCTAGCCCCGCTCAGGCGAGACCTGCCAAGACAGAAGACGCAAAACCAGCCGCGCCGAAAGACTTGGACCAGACAGGCTCGGTCGATCAGACGATGCAGAAACAGAGTGAGAAGCCGGCTCCGGTATCACAGACTGAGCTAGGAGATCCGCAAGTCAAAGCTGGCGACGGCGAGCAATGGGCTGAGGTCGTGCTTGCCGCCAGGGTCCATAGCGCGGCGTCCGTGTCGTCTCCCACGGTTCGACATTACCGCGTTGGCACCAGGCTAAAGGTGATCGACCGGAAATCCGGCTGGATCAAAGTCATCGATCCAACCACCTCAAACCAGGTTTGGATTTTCGAGAAGTACCTCATGCTGAAGGAAGGTCCCGACAAGAAGCAGGTCGAGGGGCCGGGATCACAGAGAACTGCGCAAGCGGGATCGCCCGACGACCCGAACCTCATGGCGCCGGCACAGCCGCGACCTAACGCCAGGCCTTACACCCGCAAGCAAGGATGGAGACGGTCCTACCGTTATGCCTGGCCGCCAGCCGGATTTGCCATTCGCGTATACCCTGGCTGGTAACAGCCGAAACCGTTAGGCTGCAGCAGCTCGACCGTTTCGAGGCTTATCTGCGGTGAGGTTTGCGCCATGCTCCAGGCTTGGCTGTCTATCGGTTACATCGTCCTGCTCGCGATTCTCGTGCTCGCCTTTATATTAAGGCGCAGGGGGGATTCCGTTTTGGCCATCGCTGCGCTCGTGGTGGGTATCCCCCTCTGGTTTGGCTGGGAATACGCCCGTCCAACGTGGACAACCGGGCTCATCACGGGAACGGAAGTGCGCCGCAGCGATCCCGATGCAAAGGGCAATACGACCGACTTCGAATACATCTATATGCGCAACCGGTCGGACAGGGGGCTCGAGCTGATCAACGACGATTCCTGGTGGTGGTTGAAGCGCAATAGCGAACGGGTCTTCAACGACGCCAAGACCGCGCAGGAACGCAACACGGAAATGACCGTCATGTGGAATCGATGGCGCTCCACACTCTTCAACGACGATTCCTGGTGGTGGTTGAAGCGCAATAGCGAACGGGTCTTCAACGACGCCAAGACCGCGCAGGAACGCAACACGGAAATGACCGTCATGTGGAATCGATGGCGCTCCACACTCTTCACTTGGTACCCCAACGCGATCGCAATCGGCCCCGCCGGCTCGTAGCCGTTGTGGTCGTTGCGAACCATTATTTTCTACGCTCTCTCCATCGTTCTCTGGCTCGGTTACTTCTACGCCTTCTTCAGACTGCGCCGATCGAGTGCGTGATTCGACAGAAGCCTCATTGGCGCAAACTTGATCGCCGCGCCGCTGTCCGCTACTGACCAAATCGGATAGGGTCCGCTAGTTTGATGTTCCACGCCGCCGAGCATGGACTGGGGGGCAACACGATATGCGAAGCAAAAGGCTGAACACCGGCTGGCGCAGCCGTTGGCCCCGCTTCCTTCTCGTCCTTCCCTTCTTAGGCGTGCTGTGGGTGCCGTTCTACAATCGCATCGAGCCGTCGCTCGCCGGCATTCCCTTCTTCTATTGGTACCAGCTCGCCTGGGTAATCCTCGGCGCCGTTGTCGTGCTCGCCGTCTACTTGATCGAGACGCGGGTTACCGGCGCGAGCAGTGACTCCAAGTCTGGCTTGGACGTCGATTCGCCGGGTGATTTGCTTTGAGTCTTGATCTGACCGCCACGGCCGTCTTCGTCGCGCTCTTCCTGCTCGTGACTTGGTTAGGCTTCGTCGCGGCGCATTGGCGGAAGGCCGATCTCAATCGCTTGCACGAATGGGGGCTCGGCGGGCGGCGCTTTGGCACCGCTGTCACCTGGTTCCTCCTCGGCGGCGACCTCTACACCGCGTATGCCTTCATCGCCCTGCCGGCGCTGATCTTCGGCGCGGGTGCCATGGGCTTCTTCGTCATTCCGTACGCCATCGTTATATATCCCATCCTCTATCTCATCTTTCCGCGCCTCTGGATCGAAGCCAAGCGTCGCGGTCATGTGACCGCCGCCGACTACGTCCGCGAACGGTTCAGCAGCCGTCTCTTGGCATCAGCCGTGGCGGTGACGGGAATCGTCGCCACCATGCCCTATATCGCGGTCCAATTGATCGGCATCGAGGTCGTGATCGGCGCGCTCGGCTTTTCGACGCAAGGCTTCGTCGGCCATCTGCCGCTCGTTATCGCCTTCTTGGTGCTGGCGAGTTTCACCTATACGAGCGGCCTGCGGGCCCCGGCCCTGATCGCTATCGTCAAGGATGTCCTTATCTTCGTAACGGTGTTCGCCGCGGTGATCGTCATCCCGGCCCAACTTGGCGGCTACGGCGCGATCTTCGCCTCTCTGCCGCAAGAGAAGCTTGTGCTTCCCGCACCGGCCGAGAATAGTCTTGGCGCATACAGCGCCTATGTCACCCTGGCGTTGGGGTCGGGTCTTGCGCTTTTTCTCTACCCTCACGCTTTGACGGGCGTGTTGAGCGCATCGAGCGACAATGTCGTCAGACGAAACGCGGCTCTGCTGTCGGCCTATTCGTTCCTTGTCGGCCTGATTGCGTTGCTTGGATTCATGGCTATCGCGGCCGGCGTCGACCGCAAACCTGAGTTCGCTGCGGGCTTTGCCCAATATGGACCGAACTTCGCCGTACCGGCGTTGTTCGTGCAGTCGTTTCCGTCTTGGTTCGTGGGCGTCGCCTTTGCGTCGATCGCGATCGGTGCGTTGGTTCCGGCGGCAATCATGTCAATCGCTTGCGCCAATCTCTTCACTCGCAACCTCTACAAGGAGTTCTGCCGCCCCAACTGCAGCGAAGCCGACGAGGCCCGCATGGCCAAGATCGTCTCGCTCGTCGTCAAGGTCGGCGCCGTCGTATTCATCCTGGCGCTACCGCAAACTTACGCCGTCCAACTCCAGCTTCTCGGCGGCATCTGGATCATCCAACTCCTGCCCCCGATACTGCTCGGACTTTACACGCGCTCCTTCAACGCGCCGGCGCTGTTCATCGGCTGGGCCGCAGGCACTACCGCCGGCACTTATATGGCGGCCACGCAGAGTTTCACGTCGTCGATCTATCCACTCACGCTGTTCGGCCTCACTGTGCCCATCTACGCCGCCCTGTACTCAGTCTTGATCAATTTCGTGGTTACGATCGCAATCACACCGGTGTTCAATCGGCTAGCGAGGCGGAGCGTCGCGCCGGCCGCGCGCTAAGAAGAGAGGACCATGGCAAGCAAGCAGGACTTCACAGCGGAGGAGTGGACCAAACTCTTGGAGAGCGCGCTGGCGGCAGGTGCCGCCGTTTCAGCGGCGGACCCGAGCGGTCTGTGGGGCACGTTCCAAGAATTCCTTGCCAATAGTGGGGCGCTGGATTCATCGAAGCTCGACTCCGACGCCAATGAGCTCGTTAGGGCAGTCGTTGTCGATTTTGAGACGGAGAAAGGCCGGTCCGAAGTTCGAAAGGCGCTGCATAGGCGCTTTGACGGTGCAACAGACCCGGCCGACTGCGTTCAGCGCTCGCTCGACTCTCTGCGGGGCGTCTCGGCAATCCTCGATGCCAAGGCTCCGAGCGATGCGCGGGCCTTCAAGGTGTGGCTTTGCGGCATTGGTCGAAAAGTGGCGGAGGCTGCCGTGGAGGGCGGCTTTCTCGGTTTTGGCGGTGAACGGGTAAGCAAGGCCGAGGCGGCAACCCTCGATGACATTTCAAGGACCTTAGGCATCACCGCCTAGGCGTCCGCGTTTTGTGAGGCTTTGCGGCCGCCTAGAGAACGAGCACGGTCGCCAATCCCAGCATGAGTCCCATGCCGGCGATATCGGTTCCTGTGGTGAGGAAGATGCTCGATGCGGTGCAGGGATCGGCGCCGAATCGTCGCAGCGTCAATGGCACCAGCACACCGAACAGGCCCGAGGCCATGCAGGCGCCGATCATCGCGAACAGAATGACAAGGCCGAGGATCAGCGCCTGATCGTTGCCGCTCCCGCCGGCGCTCCACCACATCGCGAAGCCTGCGACGACGCCTGTCAGCAAACCGTTCATTGCGCCAAGGGTCAGCTCCTTTGCGATCAATTTGCGCACGGGATGGCTGCTCAAGTCGCCGAGCGTCATTCCGCGCAGCGTGATCGCTAGCGCTTGGCATCCCGTGTTGCCGCTTTGGCCCGCAAGGATCGGCAGGAAAGCTGCCAGCGCCACGATCTGGGTAATGGTGCCTTCGAACAGGCTGACCACGAAGCCCGCCGCGAAAGCAGTCAACAGGTTCACCTGTAGCCAGGGATGACGCATCTTGAAGGCCGTCCAGATTCCCGTGTAGAGACGCTCCTCCTTATCCACGCCGACCATCTGGCCCGACTGCGCGCTGATCTCGATGGCCTGCCTCTCGAACAGGCGCCAGCCGCGCACCACGCCGATCACGTGCCGGTCGGCGTCCACCACCGGATACACAGGATAGTGACGATGTACCGCCGCCTTCACGGCGTCGGCGAGGTCCATGTCGATCGTCAGCGCAAAAGGCTCGGGCAACATCACCTCCGCCAACGTCTGATTCGGCTTCGCCAGGATCAAGTCGCGAATGACCGTGAGACCGACGAGCCTGTCGTCCGCATCGGTGACGTAGAGATAGGTGATCTGTTGAGGGGTCTCGTGATTGCGCAGAAACGAGATCGCTTCCTTCACGGTCATCGTCTGCGGAAGCACGGCCAGCGCGGGATCCATCATTTCGCCGACCGTGTCCTCGATGACCTCCGCCCGAGACTCCTCGGCCTGAAACTGCAATTCCGGAGGCAGATAGGCTTTAATGCGGTCGGCGAGAGCCTGCGGCAGCTCGGCGAACACGGCCCCGATGCGCTCGGGCGTTTCCTTGATCAGCATCTGCGCCGCATCCATGGGGACGCGCGCTCGAACCGCTCGAACCAAGTCTGCAACGCCATCGTGCTTGTTCATCGCATGCTCTCCGAAACTCACCGCCGAGATGTTTCGATGATCCTCGCGCGGATGCCCCCATTTAAGGGGTTCTGATGGGCTCTTCGAGCCCTGATTAGAGACTAGGCGCAGGGGCAGGCAATCCGAAAAAGGGGCGCGGATGTGCGAACCAGCAATGAAGCGGCTGAGCTGGGAGGCTAAAGCGAACGCGTCTCAGCTCGTCGAACTTCCCTGAAAATACGGGAAAAGAGCCTACAAGGGCCCTCCCCGCTGCAACAAGGTCGCCGGCTGACCTCGATGGCGTCGCAGGTGTCGTTAAACAGCATCTACATCTTGTTAAGCTTGTGCATCCACTCGCATTAAGGACTTAAGTGCTAGAGTGGCGCATGATCAAAACTGGGCTCACACGGTGGAGCACGGAGGAGCTCGAAACGGCTGTTCTTTCGCGCTCGTTGGATAACATTCAATTATATGAGGCTGAACGTATCCTGCGCGAGCGCGAGTTGACGCCGGACCGGAAGCTGGCGCGCCGCATATATAATAGTGTGGCCTGGACGCTTGCCTTCGCGCTCGGAACGTTCGTTGTCGCTCTGGGTATTTTCTGGCTAATTGCTACTGGTTACCGCTTGCCCTAAGGCACCCCACCCTTCACAGGGTCTGCGCCACCCGCGTAGTCGAGCTTGGTTGGAAGTCGCGGAAGTCAGCCGCGTCGCGCCGCCTTGATCGCGGC
>Ga0081455_10007508_pt1 | contig 11468 bp, 8 predicted proteins | sample TabmetS3T2R1_FD_70207 | JGI IMG/M metagenome (GOLD analysis project Ga0081455, IMG submission 70207) | Tabebuia heterophylla rhizosphere microbial communities from the University of Puerto Rico - S3T2R1 | ecosystem: Host-associated > Plants > Roots > Rhizosphere ...
ATCATCGCGAGCCACGGAATGACCGGGTACTTGATCACCGCGGCGCCGCCGCCATACGTGGCGACGAGGAACGATGCGACGACGGATGCCGAGCCGGGCGGGTGCCACACCGGCGCGGTCACGAGCTCGCCGAACGCGAACCAGGCGGCGCCGAAGGCGAGCAGGGCGATCCAGTGGAGGCGGCGCAGCAGCGCCATCGCCATCATCGCCGCGCCGATGGCGAACAGGACCTGGAACGTCAGCCGCCCGGAGCCCAGCGACACGATCGTCGGATCGAGCAGCGCGATGATGGCGCCGCGGATCAGGATCGAGCGATCGATTTCCCAGGCCGGCACGCCGCGGGCGATCCGCCGCTCGATGCTGATCGCCAGGGACAGGCCGGCCAGGAACACGAACGTCGGCGCGCAGATGTGCGTCATCCAGCGCGTGAAGAACTCGCCCGCCGGCAGCGCCGTCGTCATCGCGTCGGCGTACATCGCCGAGTCCTTGGGATCGTGCGTGCCGTCGAACGCCATCGCGGCGTGATCGACGACCATCAGCACCATGACGACGCCGCGCATCCAGTCGATCGCCGCGATGCGAACCGGACGCGCGGGCGCGGTCATGGCGGCCGTCATACGGCTTTCAGTCCGGCCGCGCGGAAGATCCCGATCGTCCTCTCGACGAGCGCGTGGTCCGGAGGCTCCGCGTCGGCGAGCGTGTAGGGAATCCCGAGCTTCTCCCACTTGTACTTGCCCATCTGGTGGAAGGGCAGCACGTCCACGCGTTCGACGTTGCCGAGTCCGCCGGCGAACGCCGCTGTGCAGCCGACGTCCTCGACGTCGTCCGTGAGATTCGGGACGAGCACGTAGCGAAGCCAGACGGGCCGCCGCCGCTCCGCGAGGCGGCGTGCGAAGGCGAGCGTCGGCGCGTTGTCCATGCCGGTCAGGCTCTTGTGCCGCTCGGCATCCCACGTCTTGATGTCCAGCAGCACGAGATCGATCGTCTCGAGCTCGGCGTCGCTCAACTTGTCGCCGTAAAATCCGTTGGTGTCGAGCGCCGTGTGGATGCCGATGTCCTTCGCGGCGGCGAGCAGCTTCGCCGCGAAGCGATGCTGCATCAGCGGCTCGCCCCCGCTGAGCGTGAACCCGCCGCGCATCACTTCGAGGCCCCGCTTGTACTTGCGCAGCTCGTCGGCCGCGCGCGCGACCGTGACGGGAAGGCCGTTGCTCATCGTCCACGTGTCGGGGTTGTGGCAGTAGCGGCACCGCCACATGCATCCTGCCGTCCACGCGACGACGCGCACGCCTGGACCGTCGACGGTGGCGCCGGTGGTGAACGAGTGCAGGAAGCCTATGTCGCCCGTCGCGAGCGCCGCGCGGACGTCGCTTTCGGGAACGTCCTTGCCGAGGTTGACCCGCAGTTCGAAGGGACTCTTCGCCTCGAGCGGCGTCGGAGCCGCAATGGGAGTCTCAGGCATGGACTCCTCCTCCGTGGAATGTCCGGTTGATGACGTCCATCTGCTGTTCGCGTGTCAGCCGCACGAAGTTCACCGCATAGCCGGACACGCGAATCGTCAGGCTCGGGTACTTCTCCGGATGCTCCATCGCGTCGAGGAGCATCTCGCGGTTCAGCACGTTGACGTTCATGTGGTAGCCGGTGCTCGTGAAGAACGCGTCGAGCATGCCGGTGAGGTTGTTGATGCGGTCTTCCTCGACGCGGCCGAGCCCGGTCGGCACCAGTGACGTCGTGAGCGAGATGCCGTCCTGCGCGTCGCGATACGGAATCTTCGCGACCGACGCCGCCGACGCGTGGATGCCGTGGCTGTCGCGGCCGTGCATCGGATTGGCGCCGGGCGCGAACGGTTCGCCCTTGCGCCGCCCGTCGGGCGTATTCCCCGTCGCCTTGCCGTACACGACGTTCGACGTGATCGTGAGGATCGACTGCGTGTGCAGCGCGCGCCGGTAGGTTGGATGGCGGCGGAGCTTCGCCATGAACGTGCTGACGACCCACGTCGCCAGCTGGTCCACGCGGTTGTCGTTGTTGCCGAAGAACGGGAACGTCCCTTCGGTCTGGTAGTCGGTGACGAGACCGGTCTCGTCGCGGACGACGCGCACCTTCGCGAACTTGATCGCCGACAGGCTGTCGGCGATCACCGACAGGCCCGCCATGCCGAACGCCATCGTCCTGAGCGGCGCGTAGTCGTGCAGCGCCATCTCGATGCGCTCGTAGGCGTACTTGTCGTGCATGTAGTGGATGACGTTCATCGCGTTGACGTAGACGCCCGCGAGCCAGTCCATCGTCTTTTCGAAGCGCGCGATGACGTCGTCGAACTCGAGATAGTCGCCCTTCACGGGTTCGGACCGCGGCGCGATCTGTTCGCCGCTCACCTCGTCGCGTCCGCCGTTGATGGCGTAAAGGAGGCACTTGGCGAGGTTGGCGCGCGCGCCGAAGAACTGCATCTGCTTGCCGAGCAGCATCGGCGACACACAGCAGGCGATGGCGCCGTCGTCGCCCCACGCCTGGCGCATGATCTCGTCGCTCTCGAACTGGATCGAGCTCGTGTCGATGGCGACCTTCGAGGTGAACTGCCGGAAGCCGTCGGGCATGCGGGCCGAGTACCAGATCGTGAGGTTGGGCTCCGGCGCCGGACCGAGGTTGTAGAGCGTCTGCAGCAGGCGGAAGCTCGTCTTCGTCACCAGCGTCCGGCCGTCGTCGCCCATGCCGCCGATCGACTCGGTGACCCAGGTCGGATCGCCGGCGAAGAGATCGTCGTACTCCGGCGTCCGCAGGAAGCGGACGATGCGGAGCTTGATGACGAAGTCGTCGATGATTTCCTGCGCCTGCGCTTCCGTCAGCGTGCCGTCGGCGAGGTCGCGCTCGAAATAGACGTCGAGGAACGTCGAGACGCGGCCGAGCGACATCGCGGCGCCGTTCTGCTCCTTCACGCCGGCGAGATAGCCGAAGTAGAGCCACTGAACGGCTTCCTTCGCGGTGCGCGCCGGGCGGCCGATGTCGAAGCCGTACGACGCCGCCATCTTGAGGAGCTCTTTGAGCGCGCGGATCTGTTCGGACAGCTCCTCGCGATCGCGGATGATCTCGTCGGTCGACGGGTCGTCGTCGAGCGCCGTCTTCTCTTCCTGCTTGCGGGCGATCAGGCGGTTCACGCCGTAGAGCGCCACGCGGCGGTAGTCGCCGATGATGCGGCCGCGGCCATAGGCATCGGGAAGGCCGGTGATGATGCCGGACTTGCGGCACTTCATGATCTCCGGCGTGTAGGCATCGAACACGCCGTCGTTGTGAGACTTTCGGTATTTCGTGAAGGCCTCGTGCACCTGCGGGTCGGCCTCGAACTTGGCCGCCTTCAAGCCGGCCTCGACCATGCGCAAGCCGCCGAACGGAAAGATCGCCCGCTTGAACGGCGCATCGGTCTGCAGCCCGACGATCACCTCGTTGTCGCGGTCGATGTAGCCGGGCTCGTGCGCCAGCAGGGTCGACGGCCTTTTGGCGTCGACGGCCAGCACGCCCTTCTTCTGCTCTTCCTTGCGGTCGTGTGCGCTCTTCTGCTGATCGCGCAAGCTCTGCTTGCGCGCCTGATACTCGGCGTCGGTCTCCTGGTGCTGCTCGTTCGAAAACACGCTGCGCTTGGTCGAGGCCTTGGCCATGCGACTGTCGTCGCCCGATTGCGGCGGGTTCTGGGTCTTGACCAGGCTCTTGACCTCGGACTCTTCGTCGTCGCTCATGCCGGCGAGACGCGCTGGCTTAGTCGGCCGCGTCGAAGCCAGCTCGCGCACCGTGGCCATCTCTTCGAAGATCAGCGCGAACACACCGCGCTTGGTGTTGTCCGCAGCGCGCATGCGCGAGTTGCGGTCCAGGTACTCGATGAACTGAGTCTCGCCCTGCCCGACCGCGATCTCGCCCTTCTTGACGCGGCCCTTGCCGAACTTGCCCTCGATCGATTGCGAAAACTTCTTGAAGTCCCCGCCGCCGAAGGCCGACTTGTCCATGGCCTTGTACCACTTCCACAACCGACCATTGACGAAGAAGTAGTAGTTCTCCGACGTGTCGTCCTTGACCATCAGCATGGATTCGCCGTTGCCATAGGTGAACTCGCCAGCTACGGGACTGCGATCCCAGCGCGAGCTCTTGCCGGTGAACTGGGTCACGCTCGACACTTCCGAAAGCGCGCGCTTGAGATCACTCTTGAGCTGCGCTTGCTTGCCGGAGTCGTGCGTTTTTTTGATTTGCGCTTCGTAACGCTCCGCGAGTTTGCGCTTCGCGAACGATTGCACTTCGCCCTCGCTCAAACCCCAGCGCAGGTCACCCATCGACGTTGCGATCTTGCTCGCATCGGCAGATGCACGTCCGGCGAAAGTCCCCGCCACCAAACCGAGCGCCAAGATCCAGGTAGTGACACGAGCCATGCAACCTCCTCGACCGAGCGTACGCTCACGGCCAGTTGTGAAACCTTGGTACAGGGTGTGAGGAATTGCAATACCAAAGGTGGTCCAAGCGACCCGAGGTGGGGCTGGATACCTGTGGCATCAATGCTTTTGATTTTCGCAAGTTACGGCTCGCACTGGCCGTAAGGCGGCTTCGGAATGTTCGAGAGGTTTAGCCCCGATTCCGAGTAGGCGACGCAAGACGCACCCGCCTTGCAGCTGCCGCGTACGCCGCCGTCGGCGTCGGCCCCGGCATCCGCGTCGGCGCCGTCCACGGAACACACCGGACGGCACCGGAAATCGGCCGCCTGCCAGCGCAAGGGCGCGACGTGCACCGGCCCCATGCATTGGCTACCCGGCTTGCACGTGTAGAACGGCCGGCACATTTCGCCATCCGCGAGGGGCATGGCGGGTGTGGGGCGGCACACCGACAACATGGACTTGCCGTCGCCGGTGGGCCGCAGGTAGCAGCTTTCCCCGGGCCGACAGCCCGCCTGCTTGGCGACATCGCAGCGCTCGGCCTCGCGACAAAACTCGACCGGGAAATTCACGCCGCCGGTGAGACACAGCGCGGTGGCGCTCTGGCAGTTGAACGGTTGATCGCCCAAGGTCCCGCTCGAGCACGCGAGCTGGCAGCTCGAGGCTCCGCGCACTGTACGATCGGGAGCGCAGATCAACCCGGCCCCGCAGGGGTCCATGTACACCTCGTCCATCACGCCGGGCGCGGAGTATGGCTCGTTGTTCGTGTAGTCGGGGTCGCAGGGATCGCCGGCAGCGCGCGGGTGACGCGCCTCCACGCAGCCCGTCTGCACCGTGAATTGGGGATCTCCGGGCGCACGACGCAAAACCACCGTGCAGATTTGACCCGGGCCACAGCCCAGAGGATCGGTGCGGTCGCACAGCGGGATCGGATCGGTCGTCGACACGGCCGCGTCCTTGCGCGGAATCTTCGTCGGCCCGGCGTCCATGGCCGCGGCGTCTTTGGTCGGTCCTGCGTCGCTGGAGGCGCTGTCGTCATCGCCGCACGCGACGGCCAACACCGCCAAGAGACACGAAGCAGTCGAAACTAGAGCGACGGATCGCAAGCCTGCTGACATCCGGGCACGCTAAAACGGCAGTTCGGATTGCGCAACGCCCCGCGAGCCGGCAAATCCGCTGACATACCCGGCCGCCGAGCAAAGCTCGCGGCCGTCAGGGCTCGTGGGCCATGCGATGGCGCGGGCCCCGAAAATAATGGCCCGCCGTGTAGCCGAGCAGGTTGGTCACGCGGTCCGTATACAGACATGCGTAGCGCTCGACCTGCTCCCCGAAGCTCGAGGGTTCGCTTTCGGCCTTGAGCGCCGAACCCCAATACGGGTGAAAGGCGTGCTCGATCTCGCGCTCCAACGCGGCGTGCTCGGCTTCTGCTGCCTTGGTTTGCACGCGGATGCGCTCGATCGCGCGCTTGAGGCGCAGGCGTGCGGCCGCCAACTCCACGCGGCGCTCGGGGCTGAGATCGGGTGCGTCGAGCAGCTTCTGCAGTGACTTTTGCATGGCCAGGCGCTCGCGCTGACCGTCGTGCAGCGCGCTGATACGCAGCTCGAGATTGTCGGCGCGGTTCAGTTCGCTGGCGAGCTTTTCGACCGCAGTCAACTCGTCGGTCAGCTCTTGGATGATCATCAGCGTGCGCCAGGCGCTCTGCTTTTTGGCGCGCAGCACGTCGCCGAAGATGTGATCGCCCACGTACAGCACGCGATCGCCGCTGACTTGGGTGAGCTTTTCGAACTCGGTCTGACTGCCGCCCAGATACATGCGGCCGCGCTGGAACTCTTTCACCTTGCGCAGATGCCACTGACCTTCTTGCACGACCTCTTCGAACGGCGCGTCGCGCATGAAGAACGCCGGCTTCATGGCGCTGGTGATCACCACGTCGAAGTAGCTCTTCCAGGAGCGATACTCCGTGTGCTCACCGCGCAGCAGATACGCCATCACGGCTTCGGTGTAGTGCGGCTCGGAGTTGGTCAGCAGAAACAGCCGTTTGCCCGCGCTGCGTAACTTGTGCAGCGTGGCCCCGAGATCGGGATCGGTTTGGATGTAGCGGCCGATATCCGCGAGAATCGTTTCCTTGATGCTGCCGTCGCGGTGCGCCTCGTCGATGCTGGAGCGCACGTCATCGAACAGCTGCGCGTAGTCGACCTGCGTGAATGGGCGGTCGAGTTCATCGACCACCGCACTAAACACGGTCACCTCGCTGAGTGCGAACAGCGAGTCGATGGAGTGGAAGCGCCGCGGATCGGGCCGCACTGGCTTTTGCTGGTAGGTCTGGCGGCGCTCTTCGCTGGTCAGCTCGCGCGATCCGTGAAACGCCTTCTTCACGTAGCGATAGCGATCGGTCTTGAGCACGTTTCCGAGCTTCTTGTCGACCAACAGCCCGCGGATCGGAAAGTGCGTTCGGTAACTCATCGTGAGCAGCGACGCCGGGTAGCCCTTCTGCACCAGCTTCTTGGCCGTCGCCTCGATGCTCAAGCGATCGAGCTCGACCTGGTTGTAGATCGCGAGCGTGTAGTCCATGTCGAACCCGACCATCTGGATCTGATCGAGTCGCAGGTTGCGATTGCAGTAGATCCGCCGCGCGCGCGGCGGTTGCGCTTCGACGGGGACCAGCGGGTCCGACAGTAGCGACAGTTGTTCGGGATCGGCGGCGGGCTTCTGAACAGGCGACGGGTGTGGCGACGGAGCGATCACCGCGCTCGCGACTGACGTCTGTTCGTCCGTGTCGTGCTTCCCAAACCCCGAGGAAAGTGGCGTCTCACGCGCAGAGCGCACGGATCAAAGTGTACCCCGCCTGCCGCGCATTGGCTGCTCGTTTGGCGCCGCGCGGCTAGACGCAGTAATTTCAACGACTTGAGAACTCAGTCGGCGGCGTACACGCTGACGCGGCGGCCGGTCTTGCCCTCGCGCTCGAACTTCACCACGCCATCGATGCGCGCCCAGAGCGTGTAGTCCTTGCCGACGCCCACGTTGCGACCCGGATGAAACGTCGAGCCCACCTGGCGCACCAGAATGCTGCCCGCGGTCACACGCTCGCCGCCGTAGCACTTCACGCCGCGGTATTGCGCGCTGGAGTCGCGACCGTTGCGTGTAGAACCCTGACCTTTTTTATGCGCCATGGCTGATCTTCCTAACTTATCAGCGGTCGCCGCGTAGCGCCGACCGCGATGTAACTCTCAGCGGTCGCCGCGTAGCGCCGACCGCGATGTAACTCTCAGGCGCTGATGCCCGTGATCTTGAGCTCGGTAAAGGGCTGACGATGCCCGATCTTGCGGCGATAACGCTTCCGACGCCGCATCTTGAACACGATGATCTTCTTGCCGAAGCCCTGCGCGACGATCTCGGCGCTGACTTTGGCACCCTTCACGAGCGGGCTGCCGATGGCGATTTTTTCGCCGCCGATCATCAGCACGTCGGTCAGTTGCAGCTTGTCGCCAGTTTCACCAGCAAGCTTTTCGACGCGCAGGCTCTCGCCCTCGCTGACGCGATACTGCTTGCCACCGGATTTTATGACCGCGTACATCCGCTCGTTTCCTTGTCTGTCCCGGTAGATCCTGGGCAGGCCCCAGGCGGGGGGAGCAGTCTACGGATAAGCTGCTTGCCTGCAACAAAAAAAGGGCATAACGCGCTGCCTGTCTATCATGAACGAGCAGCGCAAAAATCCCTATCGCAGACCCCGCTCGAGCGCCGATAAACCGGACCGAAGCCGAGGCCCGGCCCCAGAGCGTCGCGGAATTCGGCGTCTTCCCGGCGAGTTCCAGGACCTGGCCGAGGGCAAGATCGAACGCCTGAGCCGGCCCCGGCGCGCGCGAGGGCCGCTCGAGGACGAGCGCGAGGGCGCGGTCATCGCCGGGGTGCGCAATAGCGAGGCGCGGGCCGTGTACGACGCAAGGGTGGCCGCACTGCGCAGCGCGCTGGCGAGCGGCGCCGAAGCCGAGCTCGAGCAGGGCCTGTACGAAGTGCGGCAGCTGGCGCTGTGGCGGGCGCGCAGCGTCACGGACTTTCGGGCGTTCGCCGAAAGCGTAGTGGGTGTACCGAGCACATCCATCGCCACCCTGCTCGAGCGAGGCGAGGTCGAGCCGCTGCCGGCGCACGCGATCGCCCTGCATATTCGCGTGGAAGCTGCGCTGTTGCAGCGACCGCCGGGCGGGCGCGTGACGACGCGCAAAGACGAGAACGGCGTACGACTCGAGCTGTGTTTGGCGGTCGACGACGTCGCGCGCAGCGTGGAAGCGCTCAGCGACGTCGGGCGTGCGGTCAGCGGCTTGCGGCGGTTTCTGCGGCCCGATAGCCCGCCCGAGCGTGAGCGTTCCCGCGATGCGGGCGATCGCGAACTCAGGCGTCCACAACGCCAGCCGCATGCGGATGAACGCAAGTATCCGCGTCCCGAGCGACAGGCGCGCGTCGAACAACGACGGCCGACGCACGGCGCGCGTGATCAGCGCGATCGTCGTGACGGGCCGCGCAAGGCGCGCTGGCGCGACCGCTGATCACTTCTTGGGTTGCAACGTGGCGAGCGCGGATTTCGCGGCTTGGTTGGTTGGATCCAACACCAGCGCTTTCGAGTACGCGGCTGCTGCGCGCGCACGATCACCCTTGGTGAGATACGCGCGCCCCAGCGCCGCTTGAAAACCCGAGACCTCGGGCTTGAGCTGCACAGCGCGCTGATACGCCTGGATCGCGCGATCGGCTTCGCCTGCGGAAAGCCACGATGCACCCAGGCCAGCGAACGCGCGCGGATCCGAGGGCGACTTCTGAGACGCTCGTTCGTAGGCGTCGGCGGCCTCGCGGTATTTGCCGGCTTGAAAGAGTTGTAGACCTTTGCTCTTGTAATCGATCTCTTGCTTCGGCCGGACGCGGTACGGAACGACTCCGCCCGGAGTCGGGGCTGTGCCTTCGCGCAGATAAGCTTTGCCAGCTTCCGCCGCTGTCAGCGTCGGCGGAGCTGCGCTTTCGTCCGCCGCGACCGCGGCATCTGCTTTGGCATCGCCTGCCGCCTTGGGCGGCGCCGCTGGCGCAGTGGCCTGCGCAACCGGCTCGGGTTCCGGCGGCGGCGCAGGCGGCGCTGGTTCCGCGATCGGCACTGGCGCAGCGGCTGCGACGATTTCAGGCTCGGGTTGGATCACGGCCGGTTTGGGTGCGGCTACCGGCTGCGGGACTTCAGTGCTGGGCTGCACCGGAGCTGCCGCCTCGGCGGGCCTGGACGCGTGCTCGGCGCCGCCAGGCTTCGCAAGCTTCAGCCCGAAAGCGATCACGGCCAGCACGGCTGCCGCAGCCAACAGCGGCCAGGCGCGATTGCGGCGCGGTATGGGTGGCAGCGGAGCATCCGAATCGATCCGCCGCGTGGGCTCTTCGCGCGGCATCTCGCGCGTGGCGTCATCCATCCCGTGCTCGGCGGCGAATGCAGCGGCGGGGCTCGGTTCCACGACAGTCGCGGCCTCGGACGCAGCTTCGCCACCTGCTGCAAACTCGTCCTCAGGCTCGCTTGCTGCTGACAGCGGCGCGGCTTCGAGCGCCCTCGGTGGCTGCGTGGCCATGCCGGCGGCAGGCGGCGGAGTGAGACTCCCCGCCGGCTTGGGCACGAAGTCGCCTGCAGCTGATGGCTGCGCGACAGCCGCAGACAGCTGTGCTGCGATGCGCACGTCGGCGATGGTCGGTGCTTCGAGCGAGTCGGATCCTGCATCGATCTCGACCGCGGGCGTCTCGTCGCTGCGAGCTGCAGGCTCAGCGGCTGCGACCGGCGCGGGAGCGCGGCTGCTGATGTGCCGCGGATGGCGGCCGTCGAGCGGTTCGAGGTCGGCCAGTTCGAGTTCCTGCGTACGTGGCGCGGGCGGCGGCAGTGACTCGATATCCGCCAGCTCGAGTTCCTGCGTGCGCGGCGCGAGCGGCGGCAACGGCTCGATGTCGACCAGGTCGAGCTCCTGCGTCTTGACGGGCCCAGCGAGTTCGGATGCAGGTTCGAGTTCCTCGATCGACAGCTCTTCGGTGTTGTCCGCTGGATCGGCACTCGGCGCCGGTTTGCGCCGTGCCGCCGGCCAGGAGCTCAGCTTCTTGGGAGCCGACGCCGATGGCGGTGGGACTACGCTGCGGCCGGGCGTTGGCAACTCGGGCATGTCGGCCGGCAAATACGCCTCGAGCGCCCTGCGCACCTGACGCGCGGAGAACGGCCTGCGCCGCGGTTCCTTGGCCAGCAACGTGTCGAGCAAGCTGCGCACTGCGCCGGGCAACTCCGGCGCATCCGCCCAGCCGTGCTCCGCACCCTCGATCCCGAGCGCGGCCGCCAGCGCGAACGCCACCACGGTCACGAACGCCGTCACCCCGAGCCCGCGGGCGACGGTGGCGAGGATCCTGGCGTAGACCTCGTCGGTGAGGATGGCGATCAGCAGCCAGGCGCCGGCCAGCCCGGCGGCCACCAGCCACCAGGGGAACTCCCGCGCCTCTCCCGGCGGCATGCCGGCGCTACTGGCCCATCTGGTAGTCGACGAACCACTTCTGGTTCAGCGCGTCGAACGTTCCGTCCGCCTTCAGCTCGGCGATGGCGGCGTTGACGGGCGCCACGAGATCGGACCCCTTGGGGAAGATGAAGCCGAAGTCCTCGGTGCCGAGCGGCGCGCCGATCAGCTTGAAGGTGTCGGGGTTCGCCTTCACGTAGCCTTCGCCCCCGGTGCTGTCGGTCAGCACCAGGTCGACGTCGCCGGCCCTCAGCGCCTGGGCGGTGGCGCCGAAGGTCTCGAAAAGCTTGATCCGCGGGTTCGCCTCGTCGCCGTCGAGCACCTCGTAGACCGCGGTGTAGAACGGCGTGGTGCCGGGCTGCGCCCCGATCAGCCCGCCGTCGAGCGCGCGGAAGCTCGCGGCGTCGGTGAACCGGTCCTCGCCGGCACGCACCAGCATGCGCATCTGCGAGCGCATGTAGGGGTCGGAAAAGTCGACCTTCTCCTTGCGGTCGTCGCGGATGGTGATGCCGGTCATGCCGATGTCGTACTGGCCCTCGGAGACCGCCGGGATCATCGCGTCCCA
>Ga0081455_10007509_pt1 | contig 11467 bp, 10 predicted proteins | sample TabmetS3T2R1_FD_70207 | JGI IMG/M metagenome (GOLD analysis project Ga0081455, IMG submission 70207) | Tabebuia heterophylla rhizosphere microbial communities from the University of Puerto Rico - S3T2R1 | ecosystem: Host-associated > Plants > Roots > Rhizosphere ...
GGCGACGCGGAAGGCGCATCTCGTTGGCCTGATCGAAAGGGCGATGGAGGGCGATAACCTGCGCCGCCTGTACGAACAGCTCGACGAGATGCAGCAGCAGGCCGTCAGCGAAGCCGTTTGGGACAAGGAAGGCTATTTCCGCGCCGATCGCTTCAAGGCCAAATACGGTGGAACGCCCATCTTCGCCACCAAAAGGGACGAGCGTACTTTCAGCGATTATTGGGGCAGCCCGACACGGCTCTGTCTGTTTCTGTGTAACAATGATCGCTACAACTACCCGTGGCAAGGCTGGATCGTGCCGCGCGACCTGCAACAACGGCTGCAGGCCTTCGTGCCGCGCCCGTCCGCGCTCAAGCTCACAACCACCGACGCATTGCCGGAGTGCATCGAGCGCGAAGAGCAGGAGTGGGCATTGGCCGAAGGTGATCCGGGCATTACGCTGATCCGCGGCCACCAGGCTTACGTCATGCCGCGCAGGCAGCCGAAGGTCACGAAAACCGTGCACCGCATCCCGTTGAACAGGCGCGATACGGAGCGGGACGCCGCGCAGGAATTGCCGGCGATACTGCGATTGATCGAGCAAGGTCAGGTCGCAGTGAGTGACAAAACTTTTCAGCCGTCATCGGCCAGTGAAGAAGAGATTGCCAAGCTCCTGCGCAACGGCGATTTTTACGCATCCAAACCCAAATCAAAACGCAACAAGTCCGACCAGGAGGTCGGCGCGATCAAAGCCTTCGCATGGCCGATGCTGTTGCAGGCCGCCAAGCTCGCCGAGTTGCGCGGCAAGAAACTGGCGCTGACCAAGACCGGGCGCTCGGCGCTTTCGGTACCGCCGGCAGAATCGCTGCGCCTCCTCTGGCAGCACTGGCAGAAGACGAAACTGCTCGATGAGTTCAGTCGCATTGAGATCATCAAAGGCAAAGGCCACAGCGGCGGGCGCAACCTCACTGCCGTCGCACCGCGGCGTGCAGTGCTGGCTGAAGCTTTGAAGCAATGCCCGACGGGTGAGTGGGTGCAGATTGATGACTTCTTCCGCTACCTGAAGGCGGCGGCCTTCGATTTTGAAGTCGCGCGCGATGCGCTCTACCTCTACGTCGAAGACCAGCAGTACGGCCACCTCGGCGGCTACGGGCGCGAGACCGAGTGGCTGATGTTGCAAGGGCGCTACGCGATGTGCTGGCTGTTCGAGTACGTCGCGACGCTTGGACTGATTGACGTAGCCTACGTTGACCCGACGAAGGCGCGCCGCGACTTCCGCGCATTGTGGGGCGCGGACGACCTGGACTTCTTCAGCCGCTACGACGGGCTGATGTCCTTCCGGCTCAACCCCCTCGGCGCGTACTGCCTGGGACGGACCGACGCCTATACCCCGCAGCAGATCGAAGCCCGCGCGTGCCTGACCGTCCTGCCCAGCCTGCGCGTCACCGTCAGCGGCGGCGCGCTATCGCTCGACGAAGCGATGCTGCTCGAAACCTGGGCGGAAAAAGAATCCGACGACACGTGGCATCTCGATCAGGAGAAGGCGATCAAAGCCATCGAAACCGGCGGCCAGATTGCCGTACTCCACCAATTCCTGCAAGCCCGCGATGTACAGGAACTGCCCGAACCGGTCGAAGGCTTCATCGTCACGACCGAGCGCCGCGGGCGGGCTTGCACGAACAAAGGTGCGGCGCTGCTCATCGAATGCGCCGACGCCGAAATCGCCGAACAGATCGCGACCAGCGAGCGGATGAAGAAGCTCTGCCTGCGCGCGGGCGACAAACATCTGGTGGTAATGGCGGACGCGGAAGCCCAGTTCAGGAGGGCGCTGCGGTGGCTGGGCTATGGAATGCCGCGAATATGAATTGACCTGACTGTGGATGTCTGGGTAGTGTCCCTGTAACGTGTGAAACCCCTCGAAAACGTCGGAAAAACAAGGGTGCTTTGCACCCATCACACGCTATAGGGACACCACCAATTGGTGAACTCTCGCTGTTAATGCGACTATTTACCGAGGAAGGTATTGGGGTGGTTCCAGCCCTCTATGAGGAATTGCACCAGGGGGTGAGTAAAGGATATGTTGCCCTGCAGCTTGAGGACGCGATAGGCCACACGGCCGCGCTGGCGCAGCAGGTGCTGGACCTGCTCCAGCACCTCATAAAAGTCCATGGACGCCTCCCTCCTGGCACTGCTGGAAGATACAGAGAGTGCGGATAGGCACTGTAAACGCTCTTGTGCTACAGCGGGCTAGCGAAACGCGGGAATGACCTCCTTCCCGAACAGTTCAATAGAGTTCCGCACCAGGTGCTTGGGCATACGGCCGATTTCATGGTTGGTGCAGAAGATATCGTATCCGATACGCTTCTTGCCTGCTTCGAGCTGGCGAATGACGGTCCCCGGGCTGCCAACGATGGCAAGGCCGTGCTCAAGGTTGAACTCATAACTCTGGGCCGCCCTACGCATGGTCTCGCCGCGCGCCTTATCGTCGGGGCGCTCACTATCGCGACCCATACCACGGGCGTGCGTCCCCCAGCCAATACGCGTCTGCGCAATGGAGCCACCGCCTACGCGCACCGCACCGCCAGCGGGCGAAGCGAGGAACTGGCGCGCCTCCTCGTGGGCCTTCGCATCGGTCTCGGCCACGTGTACCTGCCGCTGCAGGAAGACGCGGGGCATGGGGCCGGGATGGTGGCACTCCTGCCAAATCTGGCGGTAGAGGTCGAACTTGCGGGCCACGACCGCGTCAGTGTCCAAGTTCTGCGAGACGTGGTAGTTGTTCCGCGCCGCGAAATCGATGGCGGCGTCGCTATGCACGGCCGCCCAGATGGGCGGATACGGTTTCTGGTATGGCTTCGGCTGGGGTAACGCTTCATCAAACCGGAAATACTTGCCCTCGTAGGTGACTTCGTCCTGGGTCCAGGCTTGCTTGACCACATCTAAAACCTCGCCGGCAATCGCCGCCCGCTGGTAGTAGTCCACTCCCCAGCGGATAAACTCATGCTCATGCACGCCAATGCCCGTCCCGAACTCCACCCGACCGCGCGACAAGTGGTCGAGCATGGCCACTTCCTGAGCCAGACGCAGCGGGTGGTAGAAGGGCAGTTGCCACATCATGGCGCCGAGGCGGAGCGTGCTGGTAGCTCGTGCGATCGCGGTCAGAAAGACCGTGGGCGCGGTGATGCGCCCCACCGGTGAGTTTTGGTGCTCAATGATGAAGTACGAGTGCCAGCCCAACTCTTCGAGGCGCTGCGCCAGCCTGATGTGCTCGTCGTACACATCGGCCATATTTTCATCGTGTTCGGCATAGCCGCCAACGCCGTCCCAAAAGGCAAATTGCAACTGAGCCATGGTGGAGCCTCCGAGAGTGTCGATGCCTGGTAGCATAAAACCGTGGTGCGCCCACCCCGCCTACGAGAGCCTCTATGATGGACTAGAGGAGGCTATGGGCGGATAATGCCCACGTCGTCTGTAATGGTAATTTCGGTCCCATACGGTTGCGATACCTCCTGGAGCCATTGCAGGATCTCTCGGGCCTCCAGTCCTTGCGCCAGTACGGGCCTGCCGCGCTGCGGAATCGGGCGTCCGAAGCCCATATCAATGGGGTAAAGGGTGATTTCTTTCAGGGCGTTCGCTTCGTAAGTACACACGGCGACCACACTGCGCCAGAACACCGGGTCGGCGGGAAAGCCGCGTTTACCAGCATCGGAGCGGGCTTCGAGATAATCACCCGGGGTGTGCTCGGCGCCGAGGCCGAAGCGCTGATAGCCTTCATAGGGCACCCAGGCCACCGTCTCATTCTGGAAAATAAAATTTCCCAGGCTATAGAAAATGGGCCTGCCCTTGTAGATTTCGATGCCGCGCATGAAGTGGGGGCCATGCCCAGCAAACAGGTCGCAGCCCTGATCGATGGCCCAGTGCGCAAATTGCACCAGGAAGTCAGGCGGCGAAGTTCTGGACCCGCCGTGAAACTCCCCGGTAGAGCCGCTTTCGTGGCAGTGCACACCGTACACCAGCCAGTCCGCCTGCTTCTTCGCCCCGCGTATCCAGTGGCCAATGCCCTCCAAATCATCTTTATTGACAGAGGTCTCGATTTTGAACGCCTCCGACAGACGGAACTCACGCTCCAGGAACCGCATGGCGGTGCGCTTGTCCAGGAGTTTGGTATGCCCTTGAAACCCGAACTGCGCCTGCGCCTCTTCGTGCGCTTCCAGACCCAGCTCGCGATTGGCCTTGTGTAAAGCCTCGAAGACATCCTGGGTGATGTGGTGTACGAGGTCATGGCGCAGCGCATTAATGCCGGGTCGGCCTGGAAAGTCAGGTCGGCCTGGCCCGGCCCGTGACACGTCCGTGAAGGTGCTGGAGGCGGACATCACAGCGACCCGCCCGCGTGGCGAGTCGACATACGCTGGCGCCCTGGAATGGTCCAGATCCGGCCCGCCGCCAGCATGCGGCAAGTCAACTTCTTCAAGATGCCTGAGGGTGGTCAAGAACCCGCCCTCCGAGAAGTCATAGGCATGATTATTGGCCGTGAGCACGGCGTCAAACCCCATCCATTTCAGCTCGTTGAGGTTTTTGGGATCAGAGCGGGTATAGGTGCCACGCGTCCACTGCCAGGAGCTTTCGTAGTCGTGAAAGAGAAACTCCAGGTTAGCAATGCTGACGTCGGCGTTGCGAATAATCTCCACGAGTTTGAGAAAGTGCAGTTCTCGAAAGGCGCGCATGCGCCGCGAGATCATGGCGTCCCCCACCACGGCAATGCTTATGTCCCCACGTTCTGCGTCATATATCATGAGCCTCTCCTTTTGGTGCAATGCAAAGAGTCGTTGGCATCTAGAGCTAAGGTGGTACACGGTGCATAGGGCGCACTATTTTAGCAGGTATTCTTTGACAAACAGTACCGACGCATAGAGCAGAAAATCTTTGTTTTTGCGCTTGGCGAAGCCATGCCCCTCATCTTTCGCCATTAAGTACCAGACCGGCGTCCCGTTCTTTCGCACCGCTTCGACGATCTGCACTGACTCACTCAGGGGCACGCGCGGATCGTTACCGCCCTGCACCACGAAGAGCGGTTTCGTTATCTTGGCGGCGTTGTGCATAGGGGCGATCCGGTTCAGGAACTCACGCATCTGCGGATCACGCTCGTCGCCATACTCTACCCGCCGCAAATCTCTCCGGTAAGGCGACGTATTCTCCAGAAGAGTGACGAGATTCGAGGGGCCGACGATGTCCAGCGCACAGCGTATGCGATCAGCGTAATACGTCGCCACGGCGAGCGTCATATGGCCACCATAGCTTACGCCAGTCACCATGACGCGGTCAGTGTCCAGATCAGGACGTGTGTGCATCCAATCGAGCAGGGCGCCGATGTCTTTGTAAGAGTCTTCGCGCAAGAAGCCGTTGTCGAGTGCGAGAAATGTCTTGCCATAGCCTGAGGAGCCACGCACATTCGGGAAGATGATGCTGATGCCTAGCTCGTTGAGGAAGTAGTTGTTTGCCCCCTGAAACCACGGACGAGCTTGGCCCTCCGGGCCACCGTGCATATTAATAATGGCAGGGCGCTTGCCCGTGAATCTCTCGGGGGGCCGGTAAAGAAACCCTGAGATCATTCGGTCATCGAAGCTCCTCCAGCGCACGAGCTCCGGCTCCACGAAGTGCTCCGCGTTCATACCGCCCGTCTCACTAGAAGTCCAGCGCTCCACTTTGCCTGTGCGCACATCGAGCGCATAGATATCAGATGTGGAGCGTGCGGATGCCATACCGAAGCCGAGATCCTGGCTATTCTTGTGCCACCGTAGTCCACTGATGATACCCGTGGGGAGCTTGGGGGCCGGCTGCTCTTGCCCCCTTGCAGCATCAAACAAATGCAAGATACTCAAACCATCCTCATTGGTGATAAAAGCGATCATCTTTCCATCCCACGAGAGGCGGAACTCAACCACATCCCATGGGATATGATCAGTCAGAAAGGTATGGTGCTTCGTCGTCAGGTCAACATACGCCAACCGCTTAAATTCGGAGGCACGGTCAGTAGTGACGTAAATACCCTTGCCATCTTTGCTGAATTGCGCACCGCTGTATGCAACTTTCTCGGCTGCATCTTTGGGTGTAATGAGCGTCTTCGCACCGGTCGCCACATCGATCAGCCAGAGATAACTTTCATTGATCGAGATATATTCGCTCACCAGTAGCTGATGATCATCTGGCGACCAGTCAAGGGCCGCCCATCCGCCGCCTTGCAGTTGCACGACCATGCGATCTGACTGCGGAGCGGACGGGTTCATCACCCACACATCGACATCTCGGCCATTGCGCCGGGTTGAGCCGTAAGCGATGCGGTCGCCCATGTTCGCCCATACGCCTCCTGTATTACGTGATGCGCCATCGGTCAGCAGGGTGATGACGCCAGTGGCAAAATCGTAGCGATACTTCTGGTAAAACTCGTTGCCGTCAACGTCTTTGTTAAAGACAAAGTACGCACCATCGGTAGGGCTATAGGAAGCGCTCCAGGCTCCGTCTTTGAGAAAGGTCAGCTGTGTGCGCGCGCCACCGGGAAACTGCACAAGATGGACTTGTTGCGTGTCGGCGAAGCGCGTACCGATCAGCATCTCACGCTTCGTCGGGTGCCAGCTCGACAACCCTGCCGCGCGAAACCCCGTATAACGGCTGACTTCATCGGCGAGTGAGGCAGGTATGGGCGGAATATTCTCGACGACTAAATTATCAGCAGGAACAATGGCGCCCGTTTGCGCCATAATGGAAGACGCCCGGAGGAGACAACACATCACGATAGCGAGATAAGACCGCCTCTGCATGGGAGTTCCTCCTTGAGATGTGCTGACTTGCCTGGTCTAGGGCACGGGCTCTACCGATGAAGCAGTTCGCCTACTATGCGGACGGAGCAGACTGCCTCGGTGACTCATCTATGCACCAGAAGGGACGGCAACCTGGTGCTGCATCGGGATGTCCCGGTGTTCCGTCGCCGATTGCATGATCGCCAGGCAGACCTCCAGCGTCGCCAGACCCCAGCGGCCGCTGTGCAGCACGGGTTTACCGTGTACCAGCGCGTCGTACAGCTCGTCGAGTTCCGGGGCGTAAGCGCCTCGGGTCTCAGTGAGCGGTACTTCGGTCGTGCCGGCGTCACCGTAGATGTAGATGCCGGCTGGCGACTGCCGCATCTCCCCATGCTCGCACGAAACGACGAGGAGCCCGAGGTCACTCAGAAAACGCGCCCCGTGGGGCGCGGCTGCTCCAGCAGTCGATCCAGTCCTCTGCGCATCCAGCGTGCGTTGCTCTTTCGCAGCAGCCTCGTCTCTCATCCCGGCGGTGATGTGCTGCCGAGCCTCGATACGGCTCTGCAGCCCTGGGGCATTCGGCCCCCCAGCGCCTGGCTCGAACAACTCCGACGCCATGAAGTAGCCATAGGCGCTATAGACCAGCGTCGCAATGGCACCGTTTTCGCACTCGAGTAGCGCGGAGAAAAACCCCGGCGCCGTATGCCTCGGCGCCATCCACTGTCCCGTTACACCACGCACGCTGCTGACCTTACCCCCTGCCAGCAGGCGCACGCTATCCACCTGGTGCGGCGCCTGGCGGTATACTACTCCCCCACCCTGGGAAACGTCCAGCTCATCAGGGCGCCTGGGGCGCAGCATCCAGTCGGTAGCACTCCAGGTGGTCATGGCGCGTAGCCTGCCAAGCTCGCCAGACACGACAACCTGCCGCATTGTGCGCACGACCGCACTGGAACTGCGAGCCCCACCACAGAGGAGCTGCACCCCGTGTCGCTCGGCGGCCTCTATCATCCTTTCTGCCTCGGCAAGGCTAATGGCCATGGGCTTTTCGACAATGACGTGCTTACCGCGCTCGGCGGCCAGGATCACGTGCGGGCAGTGGCACGTGTTGGGCGTGGCGATCCAGACGGCATCGATATCCGGATCGTCGCACAACGCTTCGATGGAGGCGTAGGTTTTCGCTCCGTACTTCTCTTTGAACACCTGGAGAGCTCGTGGGTTGATGTCAGCTCCAGCCACCAGGTTGACATGCGGCATGGCCACCATGGACGGTGTGACACTGGCAGCCGCCAGGCCCAGACCTACCACACCAACGTTCAAGGTGCGCGCTTGTGTTGTCATGTCTTCATGTCCCATCTTCTGCTACGACCACTGCCTGATCAGAGGCCATGTCTACGCAGTTCATCGACCATGTCTTTCCATGTGGCCATGACTGCCTCAATCTTGTCGGCATCGCGGCTGTAGCCCGTCTCCTGTGGATGGTACGTAAAATTCCCGCCGCGGGGCGCACCGACCCATGCGCCACCTTCGTTTGGTATCACTGGAACATCGAGGCTGTCGTTCTCCGCGGGGTCGCGGAAGATGTTCATGGTCGGCTCCTGACCAGCGACTACCAGGTTGACCTGCTCCAGGAGCATCTTGCGGAAGAGGATGATGCCCCGGTCGCTCTCGCCGAGCTTTTCGAGGTGCCGCCTGGCGACGTCGCCCTGGGTCACCCAGCACATGTAGTCCTGGTTAAAGGTAATGTCGAGGTCGGTGAACTGGCCCTGCGCGTCTATCAGCAGCACAATGCGGGACGGCACGACCTCCTGCGGCGGTGCTGCCTTGCCGGGGGCTGCCCGCCAGGTGTAGAGCGAGATGTGGAGCGTGTGTGTATCGTCCGCTGGCACGCGGAACTGTAATGTGCTGCCGACCCAGAGGATGTTGGGAAAGAGGATAGGATGCCCAAGCCGCCACTGCGCGTGGCTTTCGTCCTGCCCCTCGACGACGCGACGCTTGATGATGCCGTACTTGAACGCGTCAAAGCCAATCATTGTGTGCTTCCGATGGCTGCGCTGAAAGTCTGGTTCCTCGCCGGCGAGAATCTGCTTGAAATACCTGCCAGCGTACCCGTGCAGGTGCTCCACGTGGGTGGTATCCAGGGAATTCTCCTGACACTGCAGCCAGCTACAGGGCAGGTACGTGATGGCGATGTCGCGGACCGTGTTATCCCACACCAGGGGACCCCAGCGCGGCAGCAACGGGACAGGCGCCGGGCCCATGTAGACGAAGATGAGCCCGCCGAGTTCCTCGGCCTTGTAGGCGCGGATGCCGCACTTATCACGGAAGTTGTCCTCCGGGTGCGTGGTGTCCTCGAACGGCTGCTCGACGCAGCGGCCACTGGCGTCGAACTTCCAGCCGTGGTATTGGCAGCGGATGCCGTCGTGCTCGACCACGCCGTAAGCGAGGCTGGCACGGCGGTGTGTGCAGTACTTGTCGATCACGCCAAGATGGCCGCGACGGTCGCGGTAGACGACGAGTTCCTCGCCAAGGACTTTGACTTCTTTCGTCCGGAAGGGGCTCCTGAGCAGTTCGTCCACAGCGCAAACCGGCTGCCAGTAGTGCCGCATGAGCGTGCCCATGGGTGTGCCGGGTCCTACCCTGGTCAAGAGTTCGTTGTTTTCGATGCTAAGCATGCCTGATGCCTCCTCTGTTATAGCTATCAAACCGCCAGATGACCTCTACCGGGGCCTGGCTGCAGGTCATTTCTGCGGCCTTACAATGCGAATGAATTGCCCGGAAAGCTTCGGGAGTGCCGCGATAACCTCGTGGATACGGTCAGCGAGGCCGATGAAGTCGAGATCCTCCGAACACGCGATGATGCCCTTATGGTCAGGTATCGTGGCGTGCAGGTGTCTAAAGTCTTTCCGATTGTGCGTCACAACAGCCCGGCCATCAGCACAGGCGTCAGCCAGCACGGCTTCGTCAGGGAGCTTTTGCTGGGCTTTCCCTGCGTCCTGAACAGTCAGCACGTCGTGTCCTAACTCACGCAGTCGCTCAACAGCCGGCTGTGGGAAATTTTCATCCGCATACAGCCGGGCCATAGTCTAGGCTGCCTCATTGGCACGGATCTGTTGCTCGATTTCATCCCGATGCGCGCGCACATAGGCCCAGGCGTTTGCCAGATCAGCAGCGCGCAACGCTGGATACGCCCGCAACAAATCTATGTCGCTTGCCCCTATACGTCGGTATTGCTCCAGGACCCAGACCGGAATCCGGGTGCGGACGATACACGGGTCACCACCGCAGACGCCAGGGACACTCTCGATGCCTGGGAAAGCATCGCCCAAGTCTTGCACGACCCATTGGAGCAGTTGCGCCTTTTCGGCGCGGCTCATCGCCGAGAGGAGTTTTTCAGCCTCTTGTAAGAGGGTCATGACTGATTCCTTGCATGCGGGTTGCTCGTGCGTGCTCCTCGGTCTTGTCTCTCAGGTTTGAGGACCACACCCTTCAATCACTGAGGATCTGAGCTTTGGCTTTGATATGCGTGCGGTCTTGCTCTTCTATCTGGGCAATCAAGGCTGTTAAAGCCGCGGTAGTCAGGAGCTTTCTCGTCTTGAAGGCGCGCAGGAGATCTTCCAGGTCAAGATACGATAGCCCCAGCGCCTGCGCCACCACTTTAGCCTGGCGATCATTGGTGAGACAGGCCAGATGGTGCGTCTGGTCCAGGACAAAGCTTTCTATCTCTCCACTACCGAGCTGGGGATACAGACTGGCAAGACGCTCCACCTCTCTACTCTCATCCGATGTCAGTGGCAACAAGACCATAGTGCGCTGCACACTAGCGACCCAGATGAACCCAAGCTGTGCAGCACGCCCCAATTCGCGCCAGACCGCTGGAGCAATGTACACTTAGTCAAACAGGAGATGGAGAAGGTCGAGCCGGCCAATCTTGCCGAACGTGCTAAGAATATCGGTGTCTGCTATGACCGTGGTCACCGCAGGATCTCGTGCAGTTTGGCATCTATCTCAGCACTGCTTTTGCCCTCGGTCTCGCGGATCATCCCGCGCGCGGCCAACACCTCCTTCAATTCTGGAACAGTAAGACCAGCGATTTCTGCGGCTTTTGCCAGTGAGATACGCTGTTGTCGCCACAATGCCACGGCACCGTCGAGTCGTAGCGAAGGATGAGTATTCAAATACAGACGCAAGGCTTCTGCACGCATGCTTGTGGCATCTAGACCACATTCTGTCGTGAGAGCATCAACGATCTCATCAAGCAGACTGGCTTCCATACGCTTGTCACCTCCTTTCGACATTCCTAGATCGTAACTGAGTGTATAGCCTGATACAAGGAAGAGACATTCTCGTCACACCAACTCCGCCAGCAGCGCCTTGGCCTCCTGGAGGTCGGCGGTGTCAAAGCCCTCAGTGAACCAGTCGTAGATTGGTGCCAGCAGCGCATAGGCCGTGGCGTGCTTGCCCTGACGCTGCCACAGGCGCGCCATGCTGGTGGCGGCGCGCAGCTCCAGCGACTTCGCCTGCTGGCGGCGGGCCACAGCGAGGGCGCGCTGCCAGCACACTTCGGCCTCTGTGGTCTGCACAGGACTTCCCAACTGCCGCGATAGGAGTTCCCCCTGGAGCCGATGCAGTTCCGCCTCCCAGTAACGCTCGTCCTGGGATTCCACTACTGCCCAAGCCTCCGCCAGCAACCGCAA
>Ga0081455_10007510_pt1 | contig 11466 bp, 15 predicted proteins | sample TabmetS3T2R1_FD_70207 | JGI IMG/M metagenome (GOLD analysis project Ga0081455, IMG submission 70207) | Tabebuia heterophylla rhizosphere microbial communities from the University of Puerto Rico - S3T2R1 | ecosystem: Host-associated > Plants > Roots > Rhizosphere ...
CAATGCACCGCATCGAGGCCTCGCTCAATTTCGACAGAAGATGGCTCTGGCGTCACGGTCATGCACTGGGGATCCCCCTCAGCGGCGGGCGAATCGGTACAGCCGCTTCGATCTGCATCAAGGCGAGCGAGCGGTCTTTAAGATCATAGTGCTTGCCCTCCGTGATCAGAGGCGCATGAGCAGGGATGACGTCCTGGACTGTATCCAACACGAGTTGCCACTGTACATTAGCCGGTGGCGTCGGAAGTGTGAACTGAATCGGTTCGTGGTGAGCGTTGATCAGCAATAAGAATGTGTCGTCGAGAATCGGATTACCAAGATGATCCTTTTCTTCAATACGGTCTCCCGCTAATCTGACGCCCAGGCACCTCACGTACCCCTGTTTCCAGTCGTCTTCGGTCATCTCCTTTCCGTCGGGACGAAACCACGAAATATCTTTAATGTCTGCTCCGTAGATACTTCGCCCCTGAAAGAACTGCCGTCGACGAAACACCGGATGGGCGGACCGCAACATGATCAACCCACTCGTGAAGGTGAAGAGCGCCTGCTCCTCGCTGGAGATGTCCCAGTGAGACCAGCTGATCTCGTTGTCCTGACAATAGGCGTTGTTGTTGCCGCGCTGGCTCCGTCCGATTTCGTCACCGCCACAAATCATCGGGACACCTTGTGACAGCAACAACGTCGCCATCATGTTGCGTTGCTGGCGTGCCCGCAGTTCCCGAATGGCCGGGTCATCGGTAGGCCCCTCGACCCCACAATTCCAGCTCTGATTGTCGTCAGACCCGTCCTTGTTGTCCTCCTGATTGGCTTCGTTGTGCTTCTGGTCATACGACACCAGATCGCGCAACGTGAAGCCATCGTGGGCGACGACAAAGTTGATGCTGGCGAACGGCTTGCGTCCGCTGCCCTCGTAGAGATCGCTGCTGCCCGACAGGCGATAGGCTAATTCGCTTGCTTGCCCGCCATCGCCCTTCCAGTAGCGCCGGATACTATCGCGGTACTTTCCGTTCCATTCGGCCCAGCCCGCCGGAAAGTTGCCGACCTGATAGCCGCCTTCACCGATGTCCCATGGTTCGGCAATGAGCTTGAGCTGCGAGAGGACCGGGTCCTGCTGAATGATATCCAAAAAGCCGCCCAGCCGGTCCACATCATGCAACTCGCGGGCGAGTGCAGCGGCCAAATCGAAGCGAAAGCCATCGACATGCATCTCCAGCGCCCAATACCGTAGGCTATCCATGATGAGCTGCAACGTTCGGGGATGCTGGACATTGAGCGTGTTGCCCGTGCCAGTGTAGTCGAGATAGTAGCGCGGTTGATCAGGCATGAGACGATAATAGGCTGCGTTGTCGATACCGCGGAACGAGAGCGTGGGGCCGAGATGATTGCCCTCCGCCGTGTGGTTGTACACCACGTCGAGAATGACCTCGATGCCGGCGTTGTGGAGAGTCTTGACCATGGTTTTAAATTGATTGACGGCATGCTCAGGGTGCGTTGCGTAGCGCAGCTCGGGCGCAAAGAATCCGATGGTGTTGTAACCCCAGTAGTTCGTGAGCCCGTTGTCGACGAGGTGCTTGTCTGAGACGAATGCATGGACCGGCAGCAATTCAATGGCCGTCACGCCGAGCCGTTGAAGATATTCGATAACGGGGCGGGTCGCCAACCCTGCGTAGGTGCCGCGTAGCGCTTCTTGAATCAGCGGATGTTTGACCGTAAAGCCACGGACGTGCATTTCATAAATGACGGTTTCGCTCCATGGACGCCGCAGGGGTTTGTCTTCCCCCCACGTGAACGCCTGTTCGACGACGACCGACTTGGGAACGAGCGAGGCGTTATTGCGCTCGTCGAACGAGAGATCCGCATCCGAATGGCCGATGGTGTAACTGAACATGGAATCGGACCAGCGCAGATCGCCGTGCAGGGCTCTGGCGTAAGGATCGATCAATAATTTGTTAGGATTGAAGCGATGGCCGGTTTGCGGCTCGTACGGTCCGCTCACACGATAACCGTAAAGTTGTCCAGGCCTGACCTCCGGCAGGAACACGTGCCAGACCTGATTTGTCCGCTCTTCGATCCTGATCGTGTGCGTCTCTTTTTCCTGATCGTGGCGGTCGAAGAGACAGAGTTCGACTCCCGTGGCGTTTTCGGAAAACAGCGCAAAGTTCACACCTTCGCCATCCCACGTCGCCCCTAATGGGTAGGGGTGACCGGGCCTCGTCGTCACACGTCCCATAGCATCGCTCCTTTATGTATGTACGTCGTGGTTCTCGTTCTTCAGTAACCGTACGACCCCTCCTATTCACTTCCGAAAGACACATTGCCCACCGAGCGATGCACTTCCGTCCACTATCTATGATTTCGCGAGCAGACTCGCCAAGTCCTCCGCATGTTCTTCTTCTTTGGCCGTTACTTCTTCGAGTAGGCGGCGGGTCGTGGGATCGTCGCCGCCGATGTATTCAATCATCTGTCGATAACTGTCGATGGCGATACGTTCAGCCACCAAATCTTCCTTGATCATATCCTCTAAGGTTGTGCCCTCGGCATATTGAGAATGACTGCGGTCGAGTAACCCTTCCGGAGAGAGGTTCGGCTGACCGCCCAATTGCACGATGCGTTCTGAGATGGCATCGGCGTGGGCCTGCTCCTCTTTGGCATGCTCGAGAAACTCGCTTTTTACGCTTTCCGAACTCAAGCCTTGCGCCATGAAATAGTGCCGCTTGTAGCGTAAGACACAGACCAGTTCAGTCGCGAGCGCGTCGTTGAGCAATCGAAGCACGACCGGTGCTTTGGCCTTATAGCCGGGCGTCATGGCGCCATTCTCGATCTGACGGCGTGCACGCTCTCGAATCGTTTTCACATCAAGGACAAATTGTTGATCTTGCATCGTAGCCTCCTATTTGTAGGTCTTTTTCGCATTTGTATGCGCGCGTAGGCGGTAATGCCGGATGAGAGGAAGACCACAGCCGTTTGACCAGTGGCTTCTACACGATTTGACGCCTGGTCCGGTTGCTTGGTGTGATTGCGGTAGAGAAAATTACCCCGCATCTCAGTACGGTCCTGAGCAATCTTTTCCTTCAAGTACGCCAAGTTACTTCAGAGCAGGACAAACTGCCCCCGACTCCTGAATTCTGCGATTCCTTTATTAAACGTAAGCCCACAAGTACAGCCTTGACACTCGGAGGACCCCGAGGGCTCAGGGGTATCAGCTAGGGGATGGCCTAGTTCTCGCATGCGTCTAAGTCGAGGTAAAAAAAGAATGCGGTTAATTATGTTGAACCGAAGGGCGGGTTTGTACCATGATATGGGCTGGTACTTTTCCCGTTGAAGGAACCATGGCGTCGTTACATACGCATACCGCAAAGGTGCTCCTGGTCGACGATCATCCTCTTGTCCTAGAGAGCATCCGCCAGCTGCTCGAACCGAATTTTACCATCGTCGGCATGGTCCAGGATTCCGGGGACATCATTAGCCGGGCGTTGGAGCAACGGCCAGATGTCATCCTGCTGGACGCCTGTATGCCCGGTCTCAGCGGCTTTGCGGCCACTAAGCAATTGAAGAAGCTGTTGCCCTCTGTGAAGGTCATTCTTGTCACCATGCTCACCGAGGCGATTTCGATTAGCGAGGCATTCCGGGCTGGTGCGAGCGGCTATGTATTGAAGCAGTCGGCCAGCGACGAATTGCACGCGGCGATCGAGAGCGTAATGGCGAACAAACGCTTTCTCTCCAAGAAAATCGATGCGGAAGTCCGAGAGGCAGTGGAACACGAGTGGTTTAGGCCCGAAGGGTACTCCAGCGATCTGACAGGTCGTCAGCGGGAAATTTTAGTGTTGCTGGCTGAAGGCCGATCGACAAGACATATTGCGCAGCAGCTCAATATTTCAATGAAGACGGTGGAGTTCCATAAAGCCAATATCACGCGGAAACTCGGTGTTCACACCACATCGGATCTGATCAAGTTCGCCCTCGCGCAAGGCATCACCACGCTCCAGTTCTAACCGCAAGCGACGCTTGCGGATCTCATATCTCAAATTTCATATCTCAAATTACAAGCAAACTGCTCCTCTTTGAGATTTGAAATCTGAGATTTGAAATCCGCCATCGAGGCGGTGCGGCTTAGTGGATTGATGTCAGCCCTGCGGCGATAGCGTATTTTGTCAGTTCTGCAGCCGTCCTCAGCCTTAATTCCTTCATGATACGCGTTTTATGAAATTCCACAGTTTTCACAGAGACGTTGAGAATTGACGCGATTTCCTTAGTCGCCTTTCCCTCCGCCACAAGCTGCAACACCTCCCGCTGCCGTGCACTCAGCGTCTGGGCGAATCCGACTTTGACTTCGCCCGGTGCAGAAGCGGTCGCCGGATTGACCGCCTGGTCCACGAGGCTTTGCGCCACCATTGGCGAGACAAACGTACGTCCCTTGACGACTTCGCGAATGGCCTGAACCAACTCAGAGCCAACGGACTGCTTCAAGACATACCCTGAGACCCCGACACGGAATGCCTGCGTTACGAAGTTAGGCTCCGAGTGCATGGTCAGCACGATGATCTTGAGATTCGGATTGTTCTTTTTAAGCTGCTGCGATGCGTCGAGGCCATTGAGGAGTGGCAGCGAGATGTCGACCACCACAATGTCGGGTTGCAGCTTCGCGGCGGCAGCCACCAGCGAGCGACCATCCGCCACGATGCCGACCAATTCGTATTCCGGCTCCAACAGCTTCTGGATGCCCTCAGCCACGAGGACATGATCGTCAGCGAGAAGAATTCGATAGGTGTCAGACATAGGGTGCACCCTCGCAAGGTGTAAGGGAAACGCTAGTGCCCCTGGTGTATGGAAGAAGTGTACCTGGCTTATATACACAGTCTCAAGGGGACGAACAGAGGCTAAAGCCAGGGTTTCTACCAGTGGATACGGCGCTTTATCTCGCAGGAATTGTGTGCCGCTGTCGGCGGATCGATACAGAGCATCCCAATACCATCCTACAGAAGGGGGCGAGCTCAAAGCAGTCACGGTCACATTAGGCTTCATTCGCGCCATCTCCTACACCCACCAACACCCACCAAGCGGATAGTGGTTGGAGTGTTTCCAGTGTCGGATGATGCAGCATTTGCTCCGCTCCTGATCGGCAAAAAATTACTGCAGACAGCTCAACACCATTTGCAATTCTAAATTGCGACGTCGCATCGCAACACGTCATTGTGTGTCGTACGATTGCTGTCGAGTAAGAGAAATTCCCTTTGGTTTGTGCAACTCATACCGATTGTTCACTCAACAAGGGTGATCCCGCGCATTCTGTACGCTGCCTCGGACAACCTGTCTTTCCCAGCCCTGTTTCAGGACACGTTGTCCTAGATTTCTCATGCGTCTCTGGCAGCAACCCTTGAAAAGTTCCAGATTCTCCCCCATGAGGCCAGCGGTGCGGTTCTTGCTGATGGACGGCAGCGCGCCTGTCTTTCGGTGCAGCGCAACTGAGGCTGCGAGGCACTAAAGACTATTCACCCACGGGTGGGCGCTCTGCGGATGCAGAGCCGTGGGGTCTGTCATCGAAAGGAGACCGTCACATGCGCATCACACTTCCGTTCACAATAGGCACGCTGAAGAGATCGTTGATCGGAACACTTTCGATCCTTGCGATCGTGCCGCTGATCTATTTCGCTGCATGCAGCAGTAGCGATGACAATGGCGGCGGCGGCGGCGGGACTCCACCGCCAGGCGGCGGTGGCAGCAGCGCAAATCAATTCGCGTATGTCATTGCAGCCGGGGAACCGTGGATCCAGGCGTATAACCTGGACAACAGCGGCAATTTAACTGCCATTGGCGGACCGATGGTCACAGGGAATGAACCACATCACGTTGATGTGGATCGTGCAGGACGTTATGTCTATGTATCAAACCATAACTCGGCGTTCGTATCCGGCTATCTGATTAATAGTCAAACTGGCAGTCTGAGTCCCATTAATCCCGCACCCGGCTCTCCAGTCACGACAGACTCCGAGCCCCACTCCTCTGTGCTCGATATGACTGGATCATTTCTGTACGTTGTGTCGGGCATCGGGGCGAGCACTCTAACAGCGTATACAGTCAATACGTCAACAGGTGTGCCGACAGCTATACCGGGGCAGACTTTTGCCGTGGGAACTCATGGCCATAACGTGACCATCTCCCCCAACAACCAATTCCTCTATGTGGCAGTGGAAGGTTCCGGTGAAGTGCACGCGTTCAGCCGAGATACCACTACCGGTAATCTCACTGCTCGCGGCGTCATGACCGGCATGCCCTTATGCGATGCGGTCGTTGTCTCCAATAACAATCTATTCCTCTTCGCGGCGTATACCAATGCCGTGGAAGTTTTTTCCATTGACCAGTCGACCGGTAGTTTGACGAGGATTCCTCCCCCGAGCACGTTCGAAACGAACAACGTACCTGGAACTGGAACTGGTCCTCACTCAATCGCACTCAGTCCAAACGGGCTAAACTTGTATACGGCGAACATCAACAGCGGCACAGTCTCAGTGTTCGGCGTGAATACCACCACCGGGGTGCTGACCGAACTGCAGAGTCCGCCGGTTCCGACTGGTGCTGATCCCAACTATGTGATCGTACATCCGAATGGGCTTTTCCTGTTCACTGCTGACGCAGTGGCCGATCAGTTGAGTCGATTCAGCGTCAACTCTGGTGGAACGTTGGTGGCGCCAGCGACCCCCATTCCTAATACTGGTAACGGGACGAACGGCATCGGCATTACGCAATTCCAATAACGGTTTTGCCCCGCTTCGCTCTCCCGCAAGGGAGGGTGAAGCAGGGTAGGGTGGTTACAGAGGAGAGGAATTCAACAGACTGTGGCTGAGAAGCGGTGCTTAAACGGCGAGCGCGGAGTGTTTGTCCTGTCAGCAAGCAACATCGACAGCCGGATCGCAAATGAGCGGTCCGACTGTCGGCGGCCTCATGTACTCCGCGGCGGGATCTCTGACTCCAAGCGGACTATTCACGGGCGGACCGCCGGGCATTCCCGCCAGGCCGCGGCCAGCACCAGAGAACACTGGCGTGCGGCCGGGCGCGCCTGGTTCGGGTTGATTGGTCGTCGCTGGTGTGAGCACGTTCGCAGGCAGCCCGCTCGTTGGTGTTGCAGATGATTGAAGTGGGGAAATGGTGGGCCCCAACAGTGCTTGCGGGTTTTGCGGTTGTCCTGGGATAGGTGACGTCTGGGCAATGACGGTCGCGCGGACGGTCACTGACAACAAAAGACTTATCGCGGCAATGGCCAGTGCGCGGTTCATGCCTGTATCCTACTGCATCTGTTGCAGCTTGTGCCAGATTTTCCTGCCCTTTTTCCGCATTCGGGATTGCGATCCATGGTCGTTGTGGTTATGGGTGTCGCAGGTGTCGGCAAGACCACTGTCGGACGCCAGTTGTCCCAACAGTTACGGTGGACATTTCTGGATGGCGACACCGTTCATTCGCCCGAGAACATCGCTAAAATGGCTCGCGGCACGCCGCTGACAGAGGACGATCGCCGTCCCTGGCTCGAATCGTTGCGGCAGGCGATCGCTGCGTGGGTTGAGCAGGACGTCAATGCGGTCCTCGCATCTTCTCTGCTCAAGCAAGCGCACCGCGCCATCGTCCTTACCGGGTATGAGGCGCACGTCAAGCTGGTGTATCTTCAGGCCGCGCCTTCGCTCTTACGGGAACGACTCAGCACGCGCACCGGTCATTTCGCCGGAGTCGCGCTCCTCGAAAGCCAATTGGCGCTTCTCGAAGAACCTGCGCACGCCTTGATGCTGGACGCCTCGGAGCCTCCGGACCAGTTAGTTCAGACCATCTGCAGCACGTTGCATCTCTGAAAACTCTGCTCACTGACCGGGATTGGCCGGCGTCTTCGTCGCCTCCTTGACCGGTGGCTCAATCTTGATCTGCGGTCCGTCGACTTTCGGCAGCAATCCCGCACCGGGCTTTTCCAACACTCGTTTGTCGTTCTCGTTGCGAAGGTCTTGGCGCGAATGCTGATCGTCGACCACGGCGGCTTGTTCGAGGGCCTTGGCTCCCGTCGCGTTTTTCTGACCGGGATCGTTGCCCAACGACTTTCCGGTGACCGGGTCGGTCGCTTTCCCCATAGGATAGCCTTCGTGCTTCGGGAGCATGCTCGGATTTGCCGACGCGCACACGGCAGTGAACATCATCATCACAAGACTGAGTCCGATAGTTGAGAAGGCAGACATGTGGTCCTCCTTTCGAAAAACCGCTTGTGGCGAAGCGAGGTGGTGGCTGAGTTGTGGAATCGGCGGCCTGGTCGGCGGCGTTGGAGGCTGAGGATCAGGCATCGGAGGCTGAGGCGGTGGATGTGGATACGGATCTGGACTGGGCGGAGGCGGTGGATCCGGATCCGGGTTATCTCGAGCGATGAAGACGGCTCGGCTCATGGAAGAGCCAGCATAGCAAGAGCATCCGTGGCATGAAGCCTCGGTAGTGCCCTAGTGCGCCTGCCCAAGCCGTCGCATTCCTTGGCCAGAGACTTCACCAGGTGTATGCCCAATAACACTGGGATAAGTGTACAGGTTCAAGGAGGAGGATATGCCCAATCACAAACAGCGGAAAAAGAAAGGGGGCCGTAACAAGTCGAAAAAAGTCAGGGCCATGAGGCTCTCAGTGGAAGCGCGACGGGCAGAACATGGGAATGAATTCAGCCGTGGTCGGTTTCGGAAAGGACTTGCAGACCAACCTGACAGGCAAGGATTCAAGCCAGGATCGGCCAACGATTTCTATAGCCGTAAAGCCGCCTGACGACGATATCCGAGAAACAGGAGGATGCGATGGAACGATCTTTGATGGAACAAGCCAACGCAACCGATGAGCAGATACGAAATGCCATCGACCAGGGAGCCATTACCAAGCAATACTTTGCACAACCGGAACATGTGGTCAGCTCATTGAATCGCCTTCGTTCCACCGAAATCACCAGCTATCTGCAATACAAACAGCACGGGTACATGGCCGTGTCATTGTTGTCTCCGGGCCTCAAAGCCGAATTCGAAGCGCATGCAGAGCAAGAGTTGGCCCATGCGGATCAACTGGCGAACCGTATTCAGCAACTGGGAGGCGTCCCCATTTTTGATCTTCAGGAATTGGCGGGAAAGGCTGCGGCCATTGGTGTGCACCCCGAACAGGGAACGACGCTCACCGAAATGGTCATCGAAAACTTGTTGCTCGAGCGGCGTCAGATCGAAGCCTATACGGCCTTGATCCGAGAACTCGGCGACAAGGATCTCATTACGCGGGAGATTCTGCTGGCCATTCTAGCGGAAACGGAAGCCCATGCCAGCGAGCTATCCGATTTTCTTAAACGAGCGAGTGACAAGCGATGATGTGGTGCGGCTCAGTGTAAGTAGGCTCGTGATAAGCGTGTCAGTGTCTCCAGATAACCGTCCGTGGCCTCTTGGGTAAGTTGTAAACAGGCGCAGGATTGGTGGACGAGTGCTTCGTGGTTAATGGCGACGCTCTGATGGCTCTTTGTGAGCAGTCCTCGTTTCTGCATCTCATCGAGGATGCTGCGGACTTGGTGTTTGTCGATTCCGACCTGTGCGGCAAGAAAGTCCGAGGTGAATGGAAAGACGGTGAGGCCTGTCCGGTGCTTATGTGCGAGGAGCCATCTGGCGATGCGCTGTTCAGGAGAGTGGAACTGGCTGCATCCCACGGAAATGACGGTGTGGCGCATGAGTAGGAGATTGTAACGAGAGAGGACCGCGCTCAGGAAGGGCAGCTTTGGCAAGGATTCTGCGAGCGATGGGGCATGAATACGGACCGTCCATCCACCGATTTCGACGATGTTCAAACAGGGGGATGCATCGCTTGCTTGCGCGACCGATGCCCCGCTGCAACCTTCCGCGCCGATCAAGGCTACATCCAATGTGTGCGAGGAATCCTTCACATCCATCATGCTGATTGCGGCATCCACAGGGAAATACAGGTAACGGACTATTTCCCCAGGGTGATCGAGGACATCCCCCAAATGGACTTGAAACACCTCGATGTGCTGCTCAATGATCTTGCGTTCGGCTGAGGGAAGCGCGGAAAGGATCCGGTTTCGGCTGAGGGCGTCTGAGACAGCGGACATAAGCGTACTCTGCTTGTCGACAAGCGAATCATCAACGCGGCGATTCCCTTGCCGAAACAACAGGCGGCAAAAACAGACCCATCGAACTTGTCGATGGTTATGTTTCGATGCCTGGTCCTAGTCCGATACGGGCTCTCAGCAAATCATGGCGAGTGACCGAGTAGGCAACCTGACCTTGTTTGATGACGGGTATATTGAGCAAATGCTTCTCGTTCATCAGTCGAATTGCGTCAGCGATTAATGTGGATTCATCGGCGACATAGTGATCTCTATTCATGACCCTGTCGGCAGTGACCGTACTGAGGTCCTGCCCGGATTCAATCGCTCCAAGCAAGTCGAATTCGCTGACGAACCCCACAAACTTGCCGGCGTCGTTCACGATTGGCGCGCCGGTTTCGTGCGCGGACAGAAGCTCGAGCGCAATCGCTAAGGCTGTTGCTTTCGGTTGAAACCTCAAGGCATTCGTTCCATCGATCTCTCCAAGCGTACGAAATCCACCTGCCGGGACACCTTCCATAGTCATAACATCCTCCTCTTTCAGGTCCGCTGTATCTCGGGAGAATGCCAGGAAGAAGTAGGTCGGGACACTAGCACGATCCCGAGGGGATTCACTGATTCTTTGCCAGCGCCAATAGGAGCAACGCAGACTTGCCTATCTTGTTGCTCCAAGCCGGACGAAGCTTGAGCATGGCAGGTGTCACAGCAGGTTCCTCCATCGCACACACCGTCATGCCCGCCTCGTTGGCGGTTGCCACAAGATGATCCACCTCATGAATATGGCCAGGGATATGGATGGCCTCCTCATCGCCACGTTGGATATCGATATCGCAGCCGGTAATGCGCTGCATCGCGGGGTGCACGGCCGCCACGATTGCACGGCCTTTTCTCGTGAGGAGTGTGGATAAGTTTTCGAACCACAGTTTCGCGGATGCCAAATGATCCACGACAAGGCCCGACATGATGCGATCGAAGCTGGCGGGCTCAAAGGGGAGACAACCGGCCGATGCCTGGACGAGGCAGATGTCAGTCCGTGCGCCGATCTGCTCCCTTGCCCTGGCCAGCATCTTTCTGGAGAGGTCAACACCGACTATTCGATAGTGTAACGGCGCTAATCGCCGGAGATAGCGGCCCGTGCCACAGCCCACATCAAGGATTCGGCAACCGGGATATGGTTGAAGGTGTTCCAGCAGAAACGGCTCGTCCAGCTCAGTGGACGGATCATGATCATCATAGGACGCCGCCCAGCGGTCGTAGCCGGCTGCCGTGGCTCTTTCGTGTTCTGAACACACAACTTTCTACTGTAGGGCGCTCAATGCATTCGAGGGCGCAGAAACGGATTCAGCGATCGCCAATTTCCAAGATCA
>Ga0081455_10007511_pt1 | contig 11466 bp, 10 predicted proteins | sample TabmetS3T2R1_FD_70207 | JGI IMG/M metagenome (GOLD analysis project Ga0081455, IMG submission 70207) | Tabebuia heterophylla rhizosphere microbial communities from the University of Puerto Rico - S3T2R1 | ecosystem: Host-associated > Plants > Roots > Rhizosphere ...
TGCCCTCGACGATCTCCTGCACGAGCTCGGCCGGGACGTAGCGCGGCTTGCCGAGCACCCCGGTCGCGACGCTGAGCCCGTCGAAGATGTCGTGCTCCGGGTCGCCGAGCACCTCCTCGACGGTGCCGAGCTTGCTCTCGTCGCTGCCGACGACCTCCCAGCCCCGCTCGACGACGAACCACGAAACGGGGTCCGGCACGGCGCTAGACGGGCCCGCCGCCCGCGTACCAGACCGGCCCTTGCGTGTAGACCGGCTTGGTGTCGGAGAGCGCCCAGAGGATCCGCAGCGTGCCGCGGATGCTCTCGGAGTCGAGCCGCTCGAAGCAGCGGTGCGTCATCACGGGCGAGGTGCCGTAGCCGAAGCGGCGCGCGGCGCGGAACCGAAATGCGGTCCGGTCCGGGACGCGCGACGGGTTCAACGGCGCGAGCAGCAGCGCGCCACGCTCGAGGTAGTCCGTGGAGACGAGCTCGACCTCGGCGTAGGCGTCGCTCCAGTCGTCGGGCAGCCCGTCGACCAGGCCCTGCCACTGCCCCGCGAGGCTCCGCTCCGGTGCTGCCGTCGCGGAGGCTTCCTCCTCGACGCGGACCGCGTCGATCGTGCCGGCGAACCCCGCGGCATCGAGGCGGGCCAGCAGCCGCCGCACGAGGTTCGGCGACGGGCCGCCGCCGCGCCGGGCGACGTCGAAGCTGACGAAGCTCCCGTAGCGCCCCGGGTTCGCCGGTGCGAGCAGCGCGGCTGCCCGTTCCGCGCGGGAGCGGTCGCTCACGATCAGCCGTAACCGAGCCGACCCCCAGCCTTCCGGCAGGGACTCCTCGATCACCTGCCACTGGTCGACGAGAGCCATTCGGCGGAGCATAGGCGATGCCGCTGCCCGTGAATCGTCCTCTCCGCCCGCGAAAAGCGCCGCCTCGCAAGGACGCAGGGAGCATTCGTAGCCAGAGGCTACGGATGCGACTGAGGACGCCGCGAGGCGCGGCTTTGCAGCGCCGCGGAGAGGGCGAGGCGCGGGCTGCGACGTCGCAATTACACTCAGGTCCGTGGCGAAGGTCGAAGCCAAGCGGGGCCTGTCCGAGGAGCGCCTGCGCGAGTTCCTGCGCGAGATGCTGCTGATCAGGCGGTTCGAGGAGAAGGTCGAGGAGCGCTTCCGCGCCGGCGACTTGCCGGGCTTCCTGCATGTCGCGATCGGCCAGGAGGCGGTCGCGGTCGGCGTGTGCCAGGCGATGGAGGACGGCGACGTCTTCGCCTCCACGCACCGCGCCCATGGGCACACGCTCGCGCGCGGGACGCACCCGAATGCGGTCATGGCGGAGCTGTACGGGAAGCTCGAGGGCTGCTCGCACGGCTACGGCGGCTCGATGCACCTCTACGACGTCGAGCGCGGGAACCTCGGCGCGAACGCGGTCGTCGGCGGCGGCCTGCCGGCAATCACCGGCGCGGCGCTCGCGTTCAAGCTGCGCGGCGAGCCGCGCGTCGCGGTCGCCTTCTTCGGCGACGGCGCGACCAACATCGGCACGTTCCACGAGTCGCTCAACCTCGCCCAGCTGTGGCAGGTACCGGCCGTGTTCGTGCTCGAGGACAACCACTGGGCCGAGTCGACGCCGGAGAGCCAGCACTCGCCGATCCGTGATCTGAGCAAGCGCGCCGAAGCCTTCGGGATGAAGGTGATGAAGGCCGACGGCCAGGACGTCGAGGAGGTCCATCGCGTGGCTCAGCGGGCGCTGAAGCACGCGCGCGACGGGAAGGGCCCGGTCTTCATGCACGTCGAGACCGAGCGCCTCGTCGGCCACTACATCGGCGACCCCCAGGTCTACCGCGACAAGGAGGAGCTGCACCGGCTGCAGGAGACGCGCGACCCGATCACGCTGCTGCGCGAGAAGCTCGGCATCTCCGACGAGGAGTTCGAGGCCGACGACCAGGAGGTGCAGGAGATCGTCGAGGCGTCGGTCGAGTTCGCCAGGGCAGGGACCGACCCGAAACCCGAGGACGCGCTCAAGAACATCTATGCGTGATGCCTGAGCTCTCCTACCGCGAGGCGGTTCGCGACGCGCTCGCGACGGCGATGCGCAAGGACGACGACGTCTTCATCATGGGCGAGGACATCGCCGAGATGGGCGGCTCGATGGGCGTCACGCAGGGGATGCTCGACGAGTTCGGCAAGGAGCGCGTCCGCAACACGCCGATCTCCGAGATCGCGATCGTCGGCGCCGGGATCGGCGCCGCGATGCAGGGGATGCGGCCGGTCGTCGAGGTCATGTACGAGGACTTCCTCACGGTCTCGATGGAGCAGATCGTCAACCAGGCGGCCAAGCACCGGTACATGTCGGGCGGGCAGCTGAAGGTGCCGCTCACGATCCGCACCCAGGGCGGCGCGGGCTGGTCGCCGGGCGCGCAGCACGCCCAGCAGGTCGAGGCGTGGTTCGTCCACGTGCCGGGGCTGAAGGTCGTCTTCGCCTCGACGCCGACCGACGTGCGCGGCCTGCTTTGGTCGGCGATCTACGACGACAACCCGGTGATCTTCTTCGAGCACCGCACGCTCTACGGGCTGAAGGAGGACGTGCCGGACGACGTCGAGCCGATCGCGATCGGCGAGAGCCGGGTGCACCGCGAGGGCTCGGACGTCACCGTGGTCGCGACCGGCCGGCTCGTGCACGAGGCGCTGAAGGCGGCGGAGGAGGCAGAGTCGGAGGGCGTCTCGGTCGAGGTCTGGGACCCGCGGACGCTGCAGCCGCTGGACGTCGACGGGCTCGTCGCATCGGTGAAGAAGACGAACCGCGTGGTGGTGGCGCACGAGGCGATCACGCGGATGGGCTTCGGCGCGGAGATCGCGGCCGTCGTGCAGGAGCAGGCGTTCGACTGGCTCGACGCGCCGATCGAGCGCGTGGGGGCGAAGTTCGCGCCGCTGCCGTTCGCGCCGGTGATGGAGGAGTACGTCGTCCCGCACGCCGCCGACGTGCTCGAGGCGATCAAGCGAACGGTTGCGCGTGGCTAGCGAGATCAAGCTCCCTCGCCTGGGCCAGGGCATGGAGTCCGGCACGATCGTCAAGTGGCTCAAGTCCGAGGGGGAGCGGGTCGAGAAGGGTGAGCCGCTCTACGAGCTCGACACGGACAAGGTGACGCAGGAGGTCGAGGCCGACGCGTCAGGCGTTCTGCTGCAGATCGCAATCCAGGAGGGCGAGGTTCCCGTCGGGCGCACGATCGCGGTCATCGGCGAGGAGGGGGAGGAGGTGCCCACGTCGATGAACGGCGGCGAGGAGCCGCCCCCGGGATCGGCCGAGAGCGATGTGCAGACCGTCGAGGCGCCCTCGCAGGCGCCGGCACGCGAGCCCGAGCGCGAGCAGGTGCGGGCGGCGCCGGCCGAGACGGAGGTTTCCGTCCAGAGCGACGGTGGGCGCGTGAAGGCGTCGCCGCTCGCGCGGCGGATCGCCCGCGAACGCGGGATCGACCTCTCGTCGGTCGCGGGAACCGGGCCCGAGGGACGGATCGTCGCGGAAGACGTCGAACGCGCCGAGGTCGGCGCGGCTCCGGCGCCCGTCGCCGCTCCGGTCCCGGCCGGCGAGGTCGAGCGCCGCGAGCTGACGAGCGTGCGCAAGACGATCGCGCGTCGCCTCACCGAGGCGTGGCAGATCCCGGTCTTCCAGCTGCAGACCTCGGTCGACATGACGCGGGCGAACGCGCTCGTCGAGCGGCTGCGCGAGGGCGGGACGAAAGCGACGGTGACGGATGTCCTGACGAAGGTCTGCGCCGACGCGCTGATGCGGCACCGCGAGGTGAACGCGCAGTGGACGGACGACGCGATCCTGCTCTTCCCGACGGCGAACATCGGCATCGCGGTGGCTGCGCCGCAGGGGCTCGTCGTGCCGGTCATCCACGGCGCCGAGCGGCTGCGGCTCGCGGAGATCGCCGCCGCGCGGGCCGACGTGGTGGGGCGGGCGCGCGACGGCAAGCTCGCGCGCGAGGACCTCGAGGACGGCACCTTCACGATCTCGAACCTCGGGATGTTCCGGGTCGAGCAGTTCACGGCGGTGCTGAACCCGCCGCAGGCGGCGATCGTCGCGGTGGGCGCGACCGAGGAGAAGCCGGTCGCGGTCGACGGCGAGGTCGTGGTGCGGCCGATGCTGACCCTGACGGCGACGTTCGACCATCGCGCCGTCGACGGCGCGCCGGCCGCGAATTTCCTCCAGACGGCCAAAGAGCTGTTGGAGGAGCCCGGCTTGATGCTCTAGCGTCTGGCCATGCGCATCTGGTACCGGGTCAGCGATCTGGACGCGGCACGGGCCTTCTACCGGGATGTGCTGGGCTTCACGGAGACGTTCGTCGACGAGGACGAGGGCTGGATCTCCCTCGATCGCGGCGAGACCGAGATCGCGATCGGCCGGGCCGAAGATGTGGGCGGGGAGGGGGAAGGCCAGGTCGCGACGATCGATGTCGAGGACGTGAAGGAGGAGCGCGAGCGGCTCGCGGCCGCTGGCGCCGAGGTGGGCACGGTGCTCGAGCTGCACGGCGCGATGCGCCTGCTCGACGTGTTCGACCCCGACGGCAACCGCATCCAGCTCACGGAGGACCTGTCGTGATCCGGCCGGGCGGGCCGCAGGACGTGCCGTTCATGCGGGACATGCTGCGGCACGCGTACTACTGGCGCGTCGACCGCGTCTCCTCGAGCGGCGAGCCGCCGGTGCGGCGCTACGTGGAGCGCTGGGGGCGGCCGGGCGACACGGCGCTGATCGCGATCCAGGACTTCCAGCGGGTCGGCGCGGCGTGGTACCGGCTGTTCAAGAGCGAGAGCCCCGGCTACGGGTTCGTCGACGAGGAGACGCCGGAGCTCTCGATCGCGATCGTCCCGAGCAGGCGCGGCGGCGGCCTCGGCTCGGAGCTGCTGGACGCGTTGCTCGAGCGGGCCCGAACCGAGGGGTACCACGCGGTCAGCCTGAGCGTCGAGCAGGGAAGCCCGGCGATCGGCCTCTATGAGCGGCACGGCTTCAGCCAGGTCGGCGAGGACGACGGCGGCGTGACCATGCGCAGCGAGCTCGCCTGAATCAGACGTCTCTCGCGCGCGTCACGACCCAGATCCCGTCGTCGCTCCCTGCGACCCCCCAGGGGTAATACCCGATCTCGATCCGAGTCGGTCGGTTGGTCCTGGGGTCGATGCGCCACACGGCGTGGTCGTCCGGGACGGCCGCCCAGATGAAGCCGGCGCCGGCCGCGACGGAGGTGACTCCGGCGCGTTTTGGCTTCACGGGGAGGAGGACATGACGCGGTGGACCCGATCCCACGGCCGGGAGTCGCACCACTTCCGGGACGTTCCAGTCTCCGAACCAGACCGAATCGTCCTTCACGACGAGAGGGCCGGGATTCATCTTGGCAACGGACTCGAACGGCTTCACCTCTCCGGTCTTTGCGTGCAGTCGCGAGACGCTGTGGTTGTCGAAGTTCGTCATCCACAGGTCTCCGTAGCCGTCCGCCCAGGCGAGGGCGTTGGGGTGGCGGTCGAGCTGGATCACGCCTCGTCGATGGGGTCGTGGGTGCACCTCTTTGACTTGCCGGCCCTGAACGACGCCCCCGCTGACGTCGGCTGCCCAGAGCGAGCCTCCGCCGTAGGCCATCCCTCGGTAGTAGCCGTCTGTCGGCGCGAAGAGCTCCGTCCGCTCGAATTCCAGTGACTTCGCGTCCACGCGGACGACGTTGGACTTCTGTCCCGACGTGAAGCAGTTCGCGACCCACACGTCGCCCGACGGATCCGCCGTCAACCCGCACGGCGCGAGTCCTCCACCGACAACTTGTGACTCGCCGGTCGAGGGGTCGATCCGGGTCAAAGTCCGGTCGCCGGCATCACGGAGGCCGTCGCTCGTGTAGCGGAGCGAGCCGTGCGTGACCCAGACGTAGCCCCCCGCGGCGACGACGAGGTCAGCCCGCGGGCCGATCTTCACGACCTGTGTCGGCTTCAGCGTTTTCGGGTCGAGGCGGACGAGGCTGGTCGGGAGCACCTTCGGCGGAGGCGCGTCGCGTGCGGCGAGCACGAGAGCGGTGCCTGCAGCGACGAGCAGGGCGCCGGCGACGAGCGCAGCGATCTTGCGGCCTCGCCGGGTCGGCTTGCTGGTCGCAGGTGGCAGCGACGTTGGGATCCCGTCGGGCCCCGGCCGATCGGCTTCGGCTGCCGAGGCACCCGGCGAGGTCCGGAGCAGCTCGCGATAGGCGGCCTCGGACTCCGGCGAAGGGTAGGCCCCGAGCTCGTCGGCCAGGAACTGCCGGCAGCGCTCGTATACGCGGAGCGCCTCGGCCGGGTCGCCGGCCGCGGCGTGCGCCAGCATCAGCGCGCGGTAGCTGCTCTCGCGGAAGGGCTCGAGCTCGGTGATCTCGGCCGCATACCGGACGGCCTCGCCGAAATCCTCGTTCGCGAGCGTCGCGTCGCGCAGGCATTCGAGCGCGCGCACGAGGATGTCGCGGAGGTCGCGCCGCTGGTCTTCGACCCACGGCCCGTCCTCGCCCGGCAAGAAGACTCGACGAGCAAGCTCGGCCGCGGTCGACGCCTGCGCGCGAGCGTAGTCGTGGTCGCCCGCGGCGAGTGCCGTTTCCGCTCGCTCGAGCGCGTTCGCAGCCGCGTGGACGTCGATCCAGACCCCGTCCGGCAGCGTGAGCTGGTAGCAGCCGAAGGCACTGGTCAGCGCCGTCGAGCCGTCGATGCCGCACTCGGTGAGCAGCGTGCGCAGCTTCGTCATCAGCACCCGGAGCGCCTTCTCCCAGGTCGCCGGGAGCTCCTCGCCCCAGAGCAGCTCGGCCAGCTCGTCACGAGGAACGGGCCGGCCTTTCTGGGCCGCCAGATACGCGAACAGGACCCGGCCCTGGCGCCCGGGGAAGCGCTGCTCGTCCAGCCTCGTGCCGTTCGCCTCGACTGCGAGGCGGTCGGTCATTGAGATTCGGACGTTCAGGAGGCCTCCTTCCGCGCGCTAGCGGCGCGCTAGCGGCGGACTAGCGAGCCTTCGACCCCCTCGCCTGAAGTATCGACGGCGAGATGTTCGCTGACAAGGCACTCCGCTGCGACTGCGGCTACGAGGTGCAGGCGTCCGACGAGGCGGCGCGCGTCCACGAGGTGCGAAGACACGCCTCAGAGGCGCATGGAATCGACCTCCCCGAGGACGTTGCGCTCGACCTCGTACAGCGCGCACGGCTCGTGTCGCACGGCGAACAGAGGAAGACGACACGAGAGGAGTAGCGGTGAGCAGGGGCAAAAGAATGGCAGGCAGACGATCCGTGTCGGTCATCGCGGTGGCCGTCGGTGTCCTGGTAGCGGTAGTCGGCGTCATCGGCGCATCGGCCGCGCCGCCGGCCGAAGCAGACGCGAGTGCGGTGACGCAGTGGAACCTCATTGCTGTCAGCACACTGGCTGGGCTTCCACAGCCGGCAGGCGGAGCAGCGCCGACGTCTCAGATCAACATGGGCATGGTCCAGGGGGCCGTGTACGACGCGGTCAACGCGATCACGCCGAAACATCACCGGCCGTACCTCCTGAACCGACGGTTCGGAAACACGGCGTCCGATGAAGCGGCGGTGGCGACAGCCGCATACCTGGTTCTGAAGAACGTGGTCGAGACCGTGCCTTCGAGCATCGCCTCCTTCACTCCGGCGATGAGAGCAACGGTGCTCGCGTCACTCGAGGCGCAGTACACCGCGGCGAAGAACGCCGTGCCCGACTCGCCCTTCAAGAAGATGGGGATCGGTGCTGGGACCGCGGCGGCGCAGGCGATGATCGAATCGAGACAGGACGACGGAAGGTTCGGACCGTCTCAGTTCGTGCCGAACGCGAACCCGGGGTACTGGGATCCGGTGGCGCCAAACGGGACGACGGTCCAAGACCCCACTCCCTGGGCGGGGGGTGTCCAGCCGTTCCTGATGCAGAGCTCGTCACAGTTCCGAAGCTCAGGCCCCAACCCCCTAACGAGCGTCGCTTACGCTGCAGATGTCAACGAGATCAAGGCGCTCGGCGGCGACGGCATCGTGACGCCCTCGGCCCGAACGGCAACCCAGACGTATATCGCCAAGTGGTGGCAGAGCAACCCCATGGCGATGTGGAATGACGTCGCCCGTCAGCTCATCGTAAGAAACGATCTCGACGTCTCCGACGCCGCCCGTCTTCTCGCGATGGAGAACCTCGCGGCGGCGGACGCGGCGATCACCACCTGGGCCGACAAGTACCACTTCAGCCTCTGGCGGCCGTTTCAGGCGATCCGCAGGGCGGCAGACGACGGCAACTCCGCGACTTCGGCTGACCCGACCTGGACGCCGCTCATCAGCGCGCCCTACCCCGAGCATGCGTCGGGACACCTCGGGCTCGACAGTTCGCACACCACCGTGCTGCGGATGTTCTTCGGCGACGCCCCCGCAGGGGGCTACCAGATCACGAGCGCCTTCGTGAATCCCGGCGGCCTTGCAACGCGTACGTTCACGGGCTTCTCGCAGGCGGTAGATGAGATCGTCGAGGCCCGCATCTGGGCTGGGCTCCACTTCCGCACTGCCGACGTGCAGGCCGTGCAGCTCGGAACGAACGTCGCGAACTACGCAGCTGCTAACTACTTCGAGCCCGTAGGCAACCACTGACCCGCAAGTGACGCCGCTCGTGCGGCAAGACCGAGAAGGCCCGCTGCGGCGGGCCTTCTCTTTGCCCGCGAGCCCGACCTGACCGACCCTCGCTAGGATCGCGCCCGACCCGAAGCGACGAGAGGAACCACGATGGAATGTGACGTTGCCGTCCTCGGAGGCGGCCCCGGCGGCTACACGGCGGCGATCCGCGCCGCGCAGCTGGGCGCGAGCACCATCTGCATCGAGAAGGAGCCGGAGCTGGGCGGCACCTGCCTCCGCATCGGCTGCATCCCGACCAAGGCCTGGGTGCAGACCGCGTTCGCGCTCAAGGAGGCCGAGGAGTCGTTCGCGAAGTTCGGCGTCCAGGTCGGCGCGCCCACCCTCGACTTCGCAGCCGCCAACGAGTGGAAGGACGGCGTCTCGAAGCAGATGACGAACGGCGTCGCGAGCCTCTTCAAGACGAACGGCGTCGAGTGGGTCAAGGGCACCGGCCGCTTCTCCGACGCGAACACGATCCAGGTCGAGGGCGGGGAGCCGGTCACGTTCAAGCAGGCGATCGTCGCGACCGGGTCGTACCCGCTCAGGCCGCCGATCGACGGCCTCGACTCGCCGCGCTGCGTCGACTCCACCGGGCTGCTCGCGCAGACCGAGGTCCCGCGCAGGCTGGTCGTGCTCGGCGGCGGCATCATCGGCTGCGAGTTCGCGTCGATCTTCCAGCGCTTCGGCTCCGAGGTGACGATCATCGAGATGCTCCCGCAGCTGATCCCGGCGGAGGACGTGGACGCGGCCAAGGAGCTCGCCAAGCAGTTCGGGCGCCGCGGGATCACGATCCACCTCGAGACGACCTGCGACCGCGTCGAGGACACCGGCAGCGGGCTGCGCGTCCACCACGGCGGCGAGACGACCGAGGCCGACCTGATGCTCGTCGCGACCGGCCGTGGCCCGACCGTCGAGAACCTGGGTCTCGAAGAGATCGGGGTCGAGCTCGACCGCCGCAAGGGCATCGCCGCCGACGAGCACCGCCGCACGACCGTGCCGCACATCTACGCCGTGGGCGACTGCGCCGGCTACTGGCAGCTCGCGCACACCGCGTTCCGCGAGGGCGAGGTAGCCGCCGAGAACGCGATGGGTCAGGAAGCCGTCGTCGACAACCGCGGCGTCCCGCGTCCGATCTACACCGACCCGGAGATCGCCGGCGTCGGGCTCACCGAGGCCGAGGCGCGCGAGCAGCACGGCGACGACGTCGCGGTCGGCGTGTTCCCGTGGGTCGCGAATGCCCGCGCCGTGATGCAGAACGAGACGGTCGGCTGGGTGAAGTCGATCCACGAGACGCGCTACGGCGAGCTGCTCGGAGTGGTGATGGTCGGCCCGCACGTGACCGACCTGATCGAGGCGGGTGTGGTCGCGCTCGACGCCGAGGCCACGGTCGAGACGGTTGCCGACGGCATGACCGCGCACCCGACGCTGAGCGAGAGCATCAAGGAGGCCGGACTGCTCGCGCTCGGGCGGGCGATCCACATGCCGAACCGGAAGCGCGCCGCCGCCAGCGCCTAGCCCCAAGCCGTATCCGGAACGGCGGTGCCGCCGTTTCAGACAACGTGGAGGCTTCTCGCGTCCCTCGGCCCCTGCGCCTGCTCAAGAGTCCCGACCGCGCGTTCGAGCAGCTCTACCGCCTGCACGCGCGCGAGGTCTACCAGTACGCGCTCGCCGTTCTCGCGAACCCCGCCGACGCCGAGGACGTCACCCAGACGACCTTCCTGAACGCCTACCGCGCGTTCCAGCGCGGCGAGCGCCCGCACAAGCCGCACAACTGGCTGATCGCGATCGCGCACAACGTCTGCCGCATGCGCTGGCGGCAGGCCGGTTCGCGCCCGCGCGAGGTCGCGCTCGAACAGGCGCCCGAGCCCGCGGCTCCCGAGAACGGGCACGCCGACCTCGACGAGGTGCTCGCGGTGCTCGCCACGCTCACCTTCAACCAGCGGGCCGCGATCGTGATGCGCGAGCTCGAGGGCCGCACCTACCAGGAGATCTCCGAGGTGCTGGGCGTCTCGGTCAGCGCCGTCGAAGCGCTGCTCTTCCGCGCGCGCCGGCGCCTCCAGCTCGACCGCAAGACGCTCGGGGTCATCACGACCGTTCCGCTGCCGGGTTCGCTGGGATCGTTCATCGGCGCAGGTGGAGGAGGCGCCGCCGCGGTGGGCGGCTCGCTCGTCGTCAAGGCCGGGACGGTCCTCGCGGTGGGAACGGCCGCCGCCGGGCTCGGGCTCAAGGGCGTCGAGGCGGTCGACGCGCCGAAGGCGCCGCCCGCTCAGGCAGCGGCCCAGTCCGCGCCCGCAGCAGTGACGAAGCACGCGGCCACGGCGAACCGCCGCCAGGCGCGACGCGTCAAGGTGAGCTCGAGAGGCAGGCACCTCCGCCGTGCTGTGGCGACTCCGTCCCGCACCGAACGGTCTCGAATCTCGTCAACCGTCGCGCCAGCGCCTGCCCAGCCGCCACCGCCTGCGACAGGCGGGACCGCGCCGCCGACGGCCCCGGTGACCGTGGAACCGCCTGCCCTGCCGCCGCTCCCTCCGGTCGCGTTGCCGCCGGCGCCACCGCTTCCAGCCGTGCCTACTGTCAAGCTGCCGCCTTTGCCGCCCCCGCCGCCGCTCCCGCCGTTGCCTCCCGTCAATTTGCCGCCGCCTCCTCCGCTCCCACCCCTGAATAACCCATAAGCGGGGTGCAAGAAGCCGTGAAATCCGGCATCTTTCTGGGCAGATGACTCCGGTTCTCGCACGGCGCCTGAACAGCGACCGCGCTTTCGAGCGCCTGTACCGCAAGCATGCGGGTGACGTCTACCGGTACGCGCTCGTCGTCATGCGCAACGAATCCGACGCCGAGGACGTCACTCAGACGAC
>Ga0081455_10007512_pt1 | contig 11465 bp, 11 predicted proteins | sample TabmetS3T2R1_FD_70207 | JGI IMG/M metagenome (GOLD analysis project Ga0081455, IMG submission 70207) | Tabebuia heterophylla rhizosphere microbial communities from the University of Puerto Rico - S3T2R1 | ecosystem: Host-associated > Plants > Roots > Rhizosphere ...
CCACATGACAATTCCCGAGCGCGTTCCAGTTGGCGAAACACTCGGTTACCGCTTTGGTTGTAGACGGATCATTGCCGCAGCTAACTTCATAAAGAGTGATCTCGTTGCTCGGTCTGGTGTTTCGGATTCGCGGATCGACGTGGTGGGCGAAGGAGCGAATCTCGAGGAGTTTCACCCCGCGCTTGATGGGGCCGGGTTTCGGGCGGAATTTGGAATTCCACCCAGTTCGCCGCTCTTCGGGACAATTGCAATGCTGCGACCTGAAAAGGGGCAGCGGATATTTGTTAACGCCGCCGCCAAGGTTTTCAAACGTGTGCCGGAGGCGCGATTCTTGATCGTCGGCGAGGCACAGGACCTTATGTGGAGAAACTCTGCCAGAAGATTCGCGAGAAATTTCCGCTGAGTCCTTCGCCAATCATCGTGACCGGTTATCGTGAGGATACCGGTCGGGTGATAGCCGCCTTGGATTCATGGTCGTGCCCTCTTGCATGAAGCCCAGACGATTGTCATTCCGCAGGCGTTTGGGGTGGGAAAGCCGGTGATTGCGTCAGCGGCCACTGGGAATCTGGACCTAGTTACGGACGGAGTAGATGGGCGCTTGGTGCCGCCTCGCGATCTTGCCGCCTGGGCCACAGCCATTGAGACCCTGCTCACAGACTCGTCGCTCGCCTCGAGGCTGGGGGCCGCCGCTCAAAGAACCGCGCGGGAGCGCTTCGCGCTGGAGCACACCATCCGCCGCACGATCGAGCTGTACCAATCGATTCTAGGCCGGACTACATTTTCCTCGCTTCCACACTGAGACGGAGCCCCCGTGGTCAGAGTGTCGGGATTCACTATAGTCCGGAACGCGGTCAAGCTCGACTTCCCGCTGGAGGCGAGCATTCGCTCGATTCTCCCGGTATGTGACGAGGTCATCGTCAACGTCGGGCGTTCCGAGGACGACACCCTCGACCTGGTCCGTGCCATCTCGGATCCGAAGATTCGCATCCTGGAGACCGAGTGGGATATGACCATCAAGAACAAGGTCCTGGGCGACGAGACCCTGCGAGCCATGCGAGCCTGCCGCCACCCCTGGGGGGTCTACATTCAAGCAGACGAAGTGTTGCACGAGTCAGGCGCTGAAATCCTCGCCCGCGCGATTCAAGAGCACGATCCGGATGCTCGGGTGGAAGGGCTTCTGGTCCAGTACCGTCACTTCTACGGCGATCTGGACACCATCGCGACCAACCGCCGGTGGTATCGCCGGGAGGTGCGGGCGGTGCGGCTCGATCCCCGGCTCGACATTCGTCCCTATCAAGGAGCCCAGGGCTTCCGGGTAGGTCCGGATCACCGAAAGATCCGGGCTCGCCTGACCCAGGCCGAGATGTTCCACTACGGCTGGGCGCGGCCGGCTCAAGCGTTACGCACCAAGCGTGAGACCAGCCAGGTGTTGTACCCCTGGTCTAAAGAGCGGGAGGCACGCCGGCCTTTGCTTCCCTGGTTCCCTGGTCTCCGGCCGTTTCGCGGTACTCATCCGGCCGTCGCGCGGCCTTGGGTGGAAGGCCGGCGACACGACCCTGAGCGCAGAGTCGAGCTGCCCCACTTCGAGGCCGAACATCTGCGGTTCTATGCCTCGGATATTATCGAACGGCTCACCGGAGCCCGGGTGTTCGAGTTCCGCAACTACAAGCTGGTATGAGTCATCCGCTCGCTCCTTCCCCCAGCGAAGCTCCTCCTGCCGAACGCCTCCCCGTCTATGCTTGCCTGAAGACCCACGTCCGGGCGGCTCAGATCTTCGCGAGTTTGCCAAGGGGCCGGGTGCTTGAGATGGCGGCGGGCAGCGGCGCGTTCGCCCAGCGTCTGGCCAGCCTGGGTTTTGCGGTCGAAGCCTGCGATCTCTATCCCGAGCAGTTCCGAGTTCCCGAAGTGCCGGTCAAGTATGCCGATCTCTCGGATCGTCTTCCCTACGACGATGCCAGCTTTGATTTGCTTTCCTGTCTCGAGGGCATCGAGCATCTGGAAGATCAGTTCGCGTTCATCCGGGAGTGCTGGCGCATTCTCCGGCCGGGCGGACGCTTCTTGATCTCTACCCCGAACATCCTCGGACTCGCCTCCCGCTGGCGCTATTTCTGGACCGGGTTCTTTCCCCTGGCGACTCGACCGATGAACGAGCATCGCAAGGCGCCGATCCACGACCACATTCATCTCATCACCTATTACGAGCTCCGGTACATTCTGCGGACAACCGGCTTTGTGGTTGAAGCAGTGACGACCGACCGGATCCGGAAGTACGGACTGCTGCACGGCTGGGCCTACCCGATGGTCCAACTCGCAACCCGTCGCGCGTTATCGCGAGAGCCGGATCCGGAGCAACGAAAAAGCAACCGGGAGATTGCGTCCCATCTTCTGTCTCCCCAATTGCTGTTCGGGCGCACCCTGATGGTGCTTGCCCTGAAGCCTGGGTGATGACGGCCCGGGGTTCGGCTCCGGTGAGTGTCATCATTCCGGTCCGGAACGAGATCGACCAGATCGGGCAATGCATAGCTCAGCTGGGCTGGGCCGACGAAGTGATCGTGGCCGACGGTGGATCCACCGACGGCACAACCGCCGCTGCTCGCCAGGCGGGCGCCCGGGTGCTGGAGGGAACTGGCCCGACTATAGCCGCACAACGGAACGCGGCGATCGCTGAAGCCCGTAACCGTTGGGTCTTTGCGGTAGACGCCGACGAGCGGGTGACCCCCGAGCTGCGCGACGAGCTCACCATGGTCGTGCGCGCACCCCAGTATCCTGCTTACCGGGTCCGCCGCAGAAATTTCTATCTGGGACGAGAGCTCACCCGGGGACGCTGGGGAAAGGACTGGGTGACCCGGCTGTTCACCCGCGATCGCCGTTATATCGAGCGCCGGGTACACGAAGGCCTGGCGCCGGGGCCCGAGCCTGGACGACTCAAAGCCTGCCTGGATCACGTGCCCTACCGCGATCTCGCGCACCAGCTCGAGAAGATGAACCGATACGCTCTGTGGGGAGCCCAGGATCTCTACGACCGGGGGGATCGGGCATCGATCTGGGACCTGACCCTGCGTCCTTGCGGCCGATTCCTTCGGGCCTACTTCCTCCATGGCAATTGTCTGGACGGACGATTCGGCCTGGTGACCTCGGTGCTCGGTGGGTACACCGCGTTCCTCAAGTACGCTCATCTCTGGGCTCTGGAGCGACGCAACTGAAGGCTGCAAAGCCTCTCAGAGTGGCCCTCTTGACTTCCGCCCGCACCTGGCGCGGCTCGGGAGTCAGCCTGGGGCACATCGCGGCTGGCCTGATAGAGCGGGGACACCTGCCTCACCTGTTTGCCGGGGAGACGGCGGTGGTGGAGCGATTTGCCGGGCTTGGCCTCCCTACCAGCAGGGTCCCCACCGCCAAAACCGGCCTGCGCGAAGCTGTAGTCCTGGGCAGCAAGCTGCGAGCGATTCAGGCGGATGCTCTTCTAGTAGACCGTCCGCGCGATCTCCGTCTGGGTGCCCTCGCTTCGCTGATCCATCCGCTCGCTCTGATCAACCGATACAATCTCAGCCGGCAAAATCCGCCGCCCGACATCTTGAGCCGCCTCGCGTATCGGAGAGTCCGGCTTACGATTTTCGTGAGCGAAAGCTCCGCCCGGCAGGCTCTCAACCGCGCGGCGTACCTGAACCGGCGGCCGCATCGAGTCATTGCGGAAGGGGTGGACCCGGACCTGTTTCGCCCCGACTCGGAGAGCGGCAAGGCCTTTCGTCAGCGCCATGGATTGGGGCAGATGCCATACCTTGTCGCGGTGGGCTCGTTAGGCCTGGACAAGCGTTATGAATTTTTGCTGCGCAGCCTGGCTCACCTCGGGAAGGCCGCTCCCACTCTGGTGATCTGTGGAACGGGTTCGCTAGCCCAGGCCATACGCGAGTGGGCCCGGGAGCTTTCACTCGATGTCCGGCTGGCGGGCCAGGTGGAACCGGAGCAGTTGAGAGGAGCGTACAACGGAGCGCTTTGCATGGTTCACGCCGGAGCGATCGAGACCTTCGGGATCAGCGTCCTCGAGGCCATGGCCTGCGGCCGGCCAGTAGTCGCGGTACGGGGAGGGGCCGTACCTGAGGTGGTGGGCGAAGCAGGTCTCTTAACACCCCCAGATGACCCGGCGGCTTTTGCCGGCATGATCCAGCGGCTGGTCAGTGATTCCGCGCTCCGCACCTCACTGGGACAGGCCGCCAGGCAGCGGGCGGTCGGAGCCTTCTCGCTCGCAAAGATGCGCGATTCCTATAATCGGGCGATCGAGTCGGTCTGTTCCGGCAGACACCAAGCGCCAGCCGTAGCCTCCTAAGCCGACAAGATGTCGATCCAGCTATTGCTCACTTACGATTTTCCCCCGATGGGCGGCGGGATCGCCCGTTGGATGGCCGAGCTCGCCAAGCGATATCCATCGGGATCGATGGTCGTTTGCACCGGACAGTATCCCCATAGCGTTGCAGTGGACCGGCAGTTCCCCAATCTCATTGAACGACTGCGCGTCCCCTCGGACCGGCTGCGGACCATGCAAGGGCTATTCGTCTGGTCGAGACGGACGGAAGAACTAGCCCGGGTGTTACAGGCGGAGTTCATCTGGTGCGGGAACATCAAGCCCGCCGCCTATCCGGCCCGCTGGACCAAGGCCCGGCTGGGAACTCCTTATGGGATTCTCCTGCATGGGGGCGACTTGCTCATCCTGCGTAAGCAGGCGCAGCGCTCCCGGGTGAAGCGCCGCACCGCTCGCGCGCTGCTCGGCTCGGCGGCCGCTCTGGTCACCAATAGTTCCTGGACCGCCAATCTCTGCCGCGATGTGCTGACGGAGCTGGAATTGCCGTCCCGATCCGACCGGATCCACACCGTGCCTCTGGGGACCGACCCCGACTTCTTTCGGCCCGGCCTGGACTCGGCCGAGGTCCGCGCCCGCTACCGTCTCGACCACCATCGTTGGTTACTTTCAGTCGCGCGGCTGACGCCGCATAAGGGCCTCGATACCGGACTTCGGGTGTTGGCCCAACTGCGATCTTCCTATCCCGATTTGGGATATGCCGTGGTTGGCTCGGGCGATGAGCTTTCAAATCTCCAGCGGCTGGCGCATACACTCGGTCTGGCCGATCACGTGCGCTTTCTTACCGACGTGCCGGACCGTGATCTCCCTGGGATCTACAACGCCGCTGAGGTGTATCTCGGTCTCTCACGAACGATGCAACAGAGTGTTGAAGGTTTCGGTATTTCGCTGCTGGAGGCGGGCGCCTGCGGGCTACCGGTGGTAGCCGGCCGGGAAGGCGGGATCCCGGACGCAGTGCGACACGGGGAGACCGGCTTGCTGGTCGATCCTCAAAATCTGCCCGAAATCGCTCGCGGGCTGCGTGAGGTGCTGGACGATAAGCCGTTGGCCACCCGCTTGGGCCAGGGCGGCCGTCACGCCGTGGAGACTTACTACAACTGGAACAGGGTCGCTGCTGACATAGCTCGCCTCGGTCAGGATCTGGGCCGGCGCGTCAGAGCGGAGGGAAAACTTCCATGATCGGTGCTGCTCCGCAATTATCGTTGGCTGACAAATACGATCAGCAGTATCAGGCTTGGCTTGCTACACAGGGAGCTCGGGCATTGGACCTGGACTGGCGCCTTCGGCATCTCCTGTGGCGCCAGCGCACGCTGCTCCGTCGCTACCGGCCCGAAGGAAAGCGAGTCCTGGATTACGGCTGCATGGATGGGGTATTCACCATCCGTCTCCAGCAGCTAGGGGGGCAAGCGGTGGGCTACGACGTGTCTCCCGCCGCAATTGCTCAGGCCGAGCGGTTCCGCGGGACCGCACAGCAACCAACCTTCACCGCCGTTCCTCCTGGTCCGGGTCAGTTCGACCTGGTGTACTGCAATGATGTGCTGGAGTACGTGGAAGACGACAGGGCGCTGGCCGAGGAGCTCACCGGATTCTTAAGTCCGGGTGGCATGCTGGTCGGAACTACTCCGGTGGGGCAATTTTTCTGGGATCCTGTCCGCCAGCGAAGCTACGACCGCGCTTCTCTGGAGCAGGTACTGTCTCCCTTGGGCACCGTCAGGATTCGCCGATATTACCGGACGCCGCTGCGAAACCTGCTTCCCCTGAAGCAGTCGGGAGCCGCGGTGTTCGTGTTTGAGGTCAGGCCGCCGAGTCTTCGGGACGCACGCTGATGGCGTAGGTGGGACAGTTGAGTACATAGGCGCCGTCGATCGGCGACCAGGTCTGGATGGGGCTGAGCACTTCCGCCTTGCCGCGCGGGTCCAGCCGGAACACCTGGGGAGCCTGAACCACGCAGGAGCCGCACCCCACGCAACGGGACTCATCCACCAGCACCCGGAGCCGGCGGGTCGGGTGCATGCCTCCGGCGACACCACCGAGCCGGGTGCCGAGCTGGTCCAGCGTGTTCGAGGTGGCCCGATAGCCGGCTTCGATCAGCTCTTCGGTTTTGTCGAAGGCGAACATGGAAATGTGCTCTACCCGGGGCTGCACCAGAACCAGAGGCGGACCTTTCCAGTCGCGAAGCTGGGCTTCGATCTGAGTCTGCATGACGATTTCGAGGCCCCGGATGTAGGTCGCGGCAAAACCGCGGGTCTCGTTCTCCGAACGGAGCACGCTGGTCGCCGCTACGTTGATCGCCAGGATCGGTCCTTGACCCAACGAAGATGCCATTCGGACCGGCAGATTCTCTACCACGGCCCCGTCGACATACGACCGTCCGTTGATCTCTCGGGGAGGAAAAATTCCGGGGAGCGCGCAGGAGGCGGCGACCGCGTCTCTGACCCGTGCGCTTCTGAGGCCCGGGAGCCCCCACATGACCTGCATCCCGGAATGGAGATCGACCGTATTGATCAGCAGCCGCCGCTGCAAGTCGTCAAAGGTGATTTCTCCCACCAGGCTGTCGATCAGCTGTTCCAGTGGTTCGCGGCGGTAAAGGGCAGGGGCAAGCAGGCGGCGAAGGGCGACATCGGCTCGGGCAACCTGGAAAACGTCCCGGCGGCGCACCAGCCCGGCCCGGGCCTCCATCTGGCGGAGCGGAACCCCGGCTGCCCAAGCCGCCGCGATGAGCGATCCGATGCTGGAACCGACTACGAGACTGGGGACGAGCTCTCGCTCTTGTAGCGCCCGAAGGACGCCGATGTGAGCGAGCCCTTTGAGACCACCGCCACTGAGGACCAGGGTGAAGGGACTGTCCGGTATCAAATTGTCCGCCCCGACTAAGGTTGCAGCTTCGCGGCTAGGACTGAGAACAATTTGCAAGAATCGTGCGCCCGGCCGCGGTGCGAGCCGTTGGCCGGCCGGGGTGCGCCAACACCGTTCGCCCGCGTAACCCACGTCACCGGGGCAGGATGCGACCCAATCCTTTGCTGGACAAACTTCGGGAGGACCGGTTCTTCCAACTGGGCCTCTTCTTTGTCGCCCTGGTGGTGCTGGCCGCCGTTTTTGCCCCCTGGCTGGCCCCCTATAACCCGGTCACCGGAGACCTGCGGGGCGCTTACCTGATAGGGCCCAGCAACCGTTTTCTTCTAGGTACGGACAGCCAGGGGCGGGACGTTCTAAGCCGGGTGTTGTACGGCGCCCGGCTGTCCCTCACCGTTGGGTTGATCTCCCAGTCGGTTTCGGTAACCCTTGGTGTCCTGCTTGGCCTGCTGGCGGGGTATTACGGCCGTTGGGTGGATGCCCTGGTGATGCGGTTGGCCGACATCACGCTGGCCTTTCCTACGCTACTCCTGCTGATCGCCGTGGCCGCAGCCGTTAAACCGTCCCTCCCGGTGGTCTTCGTGGTGATCGGAATCGTCGGGTGGGCAGGCATGGCTCGCCTGGTCCGAAGCCAGGTCCTGGTTCTCCGCCGCTCCGAGTTCGTGCTGGCTGCCCGCGCCCTCGGCGCCCGGGATCGCCGGGTTCTGCTCCGCCATCTCTTGCCCAACGTGCGCACCCAGGTGATCATCGCGGCTACGCTGGGAATCGCCGGCGCCATCATGGCCGAGGCGGCCCTCTCCTTTGTGGGACTCGGCGCCCAGCCGCCTACGCCGAGCTGGGGCGCGATGGTAGCCGATGGGCGGGATCTGCTGCGGGTAGCTCCCTGGATCTCCTTTGCTCCGGGGCTCGCAATCGGGATTGCGGTCCTGGGCTTTAACCTGGTGGGAGACGGGTTGCGGGAGGCGTATGACCCGAAGCTCAGAAGTGAGAGGTAAGGACGTCGGGGCGCGCCGTGGTGTGCCCGATGGCACGTCGACCTCGCCCCCTGGTGCGCCGTTCGATGTAGGAGCCCTGCGGGCCGAGGAGTTTCCCTGGACCCGGGACACCATCTATCTCAACAACGCCAGCATCGGTCCCCTGCCGGAACGAACCCGGTTGGTGCTGGAAGCATTCAATCGAAAGCGCGCCGCACCCTTTCAGCTGCCCGACCGCGACATCATCGCCACCATGGCCGAGTCTCGACGGCTGGTCGCTGAGCTGCTCGGAGCCACTCCCGAAGAGATCGCGCTCAGCATCAACACCGGCTACGGCCTGAGCCTCGCCGCCCGCGCCTTGCCGCTGCGATCGGGTGACATCGTGCTCGCCAGCGACAAGGAGTTCCCGGCAAACGTCTATCCCTGGATGCTGCTCAAGGACATCGGAGTCATGCTCGAGCTGGCTCCCACTACCCCCGAAGGCTGGCCCGATGAAGACTACCTCCTCGAACGCCTGGCCGATCCCCGGGTGCGAGTTCTGGCGGTATCCCTGGTCCAGTTCAGCAATGGATATACGGTCGATCTCGGCCGGCTCTCCGCCGCCACCCGGGAATCGGGCGCCTACCTGGTGGTGGATGCGATCCAGAGCGTCGGCCAGCTTCCGATTGATCTTCGGGCGACGCCGGTGGATGTACTGTCATGCGGGGCGCAAAAGTGGCTGTTGTCGCCCTGGGGGTCGGGCTTCGTCTATGTCCGCCGGGAACTGATCCGAGAACTGCGGCCGGCAGTGACCGGCTGGATGGCGTTCGAAGGCACCGACGACTTCAGCCGCCTGACTCAATACAACGATACGCTGCGCGGCGACGCCCGCCGGTTCGAGCTGATCACGCTCCCGTACCAGGACTTCGCGGGCATGAACGCGTCGCTGAAGTTGATCCGCGAACTGGGCGTTCATAACATCGAGCAACATCTCAGAAGCCTGCACGAGCCCCTGCACGCCTGGGCCACGCAATCGGGGGCTCAGATCGTGTCACCTCCCGGCGAGAGAGGTTCAGGAATTCTCTGTCTCTCTACGGAAGACGTAGGAAAGGCTTATCGCGCTCTCAAGGCGGCGCACGTGGTTTCCAGCCTGCGGGAGGGAGCCATCCGGCTCAGCCCGCACGCATACAACACACTGGGCGAGATGGAACGGGTTGTGGAGATATTGGGAGATGCTTCTCGGTGACTTTGTTGCTATGGATGACGCTAACTGGATTGATCGCAGTCGGCACGGGCACCGGGTCTGTCCTCGTCAGGGTCCCAGAACGAGCCGCACGTAGTTCTTCTTGCCCTTCCGAAGAATCACGAATCGGCTGTTGGGCGGCCCCTGCAGCTGATCTTCACTAATCTGAAGATCGACCGCCTCGATCGGCTCATCATTCAGATAGAAGCCTCTGCCCTGAATTCCCCTTCTTGCGTCGGCCTTGGATGACGCCAGTCCGCTGGCGACCAGCAGCTCGATCACCGAGAGGCCACCCGGAAGATTGGAGCGAGACACCTGGCGGGTGGGCATGTCGGACAACGCATCTGTATCTCGCGGGCGCCTGGAGCCGCCGAACAAGGCCGCACTGGCTTGGATCGCCTCTTCAGTGGCCTCTTTGCCATGCACTCGGGTGGTCACGTCTCGGGCGAGCAGCCGTTGCGCCACCCGCTTGCCGGGATCGCGACCGTGCTCGGCCATCGCAGCCGCGATCTCTTCCAGCGGCAGAAAGGTGAAGATCTTGAGGTAGCGCTCGACGTCGCGGTCGTCGGTGTTGATCCAGAACTGGTAAAACTGGTACGGGCTGGTCTTAACAGGATCGAGCCAGATGTTGCCGACTTCGCTCTTGCCGAACTTTACGCCCGACGTGTTGGTGATCAGGGGAAACACCAGGCCGTAGGCGTTTTTTGCTTCCCGCTTTCCGATCAGCTCAATGCCGGCCGTGATGTTGCCCCACTGGTCGCTGGCGCCGATCTGAAGCTCACACTGCTCAGCTCGAAAGAGGTGCCAGAAATCATACGCCTGAATGATCATGTAGCTGAATTCGGTGTAACTGATTCCGGTCTCCAGCCGGCTGCGAACGCTCTCCTTCTGGAGCATGAACCCCAAGGTGAGATGCTTCCCGGTGTCGCGGAGGAATTCCATGAGGGGGAGCTTGCGAAGCCAATCGGCGTTGTTCCGCATGCGTCCGGCGTTGCGAGCGCTCCCGAAATCAAGAAAGGGCTCCAGCTGGCGGCGAATGGCTTCCGCGTTGCGGTCGATCACCTCAACCGGCAGGATCGGCCGTTCGGAGCGCTTGCCGCTGGGGTCGCCCACCATGCCGGTCCCGCCGCCGACGAGAATGATCGGAGTGTGGCCGAACCTTTGCAGCCACGCGGCCCCCATCACGGGCACCAGATTGCCCACGTGAAGCGAATCCGCTGTGGGATCGAAACCTACGTAGCTGGTCAGCGGCCCTCGGTGGAGCCGTTCGGCCAGGCCGGCCGTGGCGTCTTGCAGCAAACCGCGCGCATCCAACGTACTCAAGAGGTCAGGCATAGGCGCCAATGGTAACCCGCTGGAATCAGGCCTCGCAATCGGCTAGTTTGCGGCCATGACCCGCCCCCAGGATCCATGGGATCCGATGGATCCTCCACATGATGCGATGGATCCCCTCGATCGCCATGAACCTCCAGTGAAGCGGTCCCGGCTTTCGCCTCGGGCGCGCCGCAACATTCTGGTTGGGGTGCTTGCTGCGTTCGCCTTCGGACTGGCGTTCCTGGCCGCGGCCTGGAGCCGCGCGTGTGCCGGCAATACCTGTCCGTCGATCGACGAGCTCGGGGGCTACGATCCCAATCAGGCCTCCAAGGTCTACGCGGCGGATGGCCGGCTCATCACCGATCTCGGACTCGAGCGGCGGACCGTCATCCCGCTCGGCGAAATGTCACCGTACGTCAAGGCCGCGTTCCTCGCCACGGAGGACAAGCGCTTCTACAAACACCATGGGATCGACTGGGTCCGGGTTTTCGGCGCGATCAGAACCAATCTCTTCCAATTACGCTTTGCCGAAGGCTTCTCCACCATCACCATGCAGCTTGCCCGGAACATCTGGGACGAGGATATCAGCGGGCGAGACAAATCGCTCCGGCGCAAGCTCCGGGAAGCGCACGTAGCCCTGGAGATCGAGCGCAAGTATCCCAAGGATAAGATCCTCGAGATCTATCTCAATCAGATTCCGCTGGGCAACGGCGCGTATGGCGTGGAAGCCGCGTCGCAGCGCTACTTCGGC